>ODAK010004989.1_pt1 | contig 13506 bp, 14 predicted proteins | sample 1539591 | NCBI WGS metagenome assembly ODAK01 (sample SAMEA3539303, study PRJEB22396) | soil metagenome | biome: tundra; feature: field; material: soil | place: USA | collected 2010-05 | depth 0.15 m | reverse complement strand
CCCGCAACGCAGCGCGCAGTTGTGGGTGGACGGCGAGTTGAGGGGGATACTTGGTGAGGTGGATCCGGGAGTCGAGTCGGCGTTTGAGCTGCGCGGGTCTACCGTGGTCGCGGAGGTGAGGGTCGACGGCTGGCTCGTCGACGGCGGCCGGCCCGGCCGAGGAATGAGTTTGGCCAAAACCCCGCCGCTCTCGCTCGACCTCGCCGTCACCGTTCCTGAGCGGGCGGAGTTGGGGCCGGCTCTGGCCGCGGTCCGCTCGGCCGAGATCGCCGAGCTCGAGGAGATCCGGTTGCTGGACCAGTACCGAGGCAGGCAGCTGCCGCCGGGAACTAAGGGTTGGACCTTCCGGCTCCTATTCCGCCATCCCGAGAAGACACTCACCCATCGTCAAGGCGAGCAACTGCGCTCCCAAGTTCTGGCCGCACTAGGCGCGGTGGGGGCGGCTGTCCGGGCCGGGTCAGCGTGATCGACACGCATCTAGCGGAGGAGCGGTCCTTCTGGACCGGTTGGCAGGAGAGCTGGGATCGCCAGCAGGAGGGCTACCTACCTGATCGCGAAGAGCGATTCTCGGTACTGGCGGCGCTTGTTGGGGTGGTCGCCGACGGCGCTGCGCCCCGAGTCCTGGACCTTGCTTGCGGCTGCGGTTCGATCACCAGCCGGATCCTGGGACGCTTTCCCGCGGCAAGGGTGGTGGCGGCCGACATCGACCCAGTGCTGTTGCGGATCGCGGCGGGCGTCTTCGAGGGAGACGGGCGGGTCACCTTGGCGGAGGTTGTCCTGAGGCTCCCGGACTGGCCCGCGTCGCTGCCGGCCGGTCCGTACGACGCCGTGGTCTCGGCGACCGCGCTGCACTGGCTGGAGCCTGACGCGCTGAAGGCGGTTCACCACCGTGTGGCCGGTCTGCTCCGTCCCGGCGGGCTGTTCGCCGACGCCGACCACTTACCGCTGCTGACGACCCCCAGCCTGGATCTGGTGGCGGCCGCCCTCACTCCGCCGTCTGACAGGGCGGGTGAGGGCTGGGAGGAGTGGTGGGAGCGGGTGGCGCGCACCCCCCAGTTCACCGAGCTGCTGATCAAGCGCAACCGGCGCTTCGGAGGAGAGCTCCACCCGGCTGAGTTCACCCCTGCCGCGGGTTGGCACCTTGAGAGCCTGGGCGCGGCCGGCTTCTCCGAAGCCGCCGTCGTCTGGCGGCGGGGCCCCGCCGCCGTGGTGGCCGCGCTCCGCTGACGGTGGCCCCGATGCCTCCTGTAGAGCTGGACTTCCCAAGGGCTTGCCAGGCGCCACTGCCGCGGGAGTTCTTTTCCCGGCCGAGCCCGCTCGTGGCCCGGGAATTGCTCGGGTGCTGGATGGTGCGCCGCCTCGGAGACCAGGAGCTGCGGGTGCGGATCTCCGAGACAGAGGCCTATCTGGGCCCTAGCGACCCGGCCTCGCACGCCTACCGGGGACTGACCCCGCGTAACGCCCCGATGTTCGGGATCGCTGGAACCGCCTACGTCTACTTCGTCTACGGGATGCATCACTGCTTCAACGTCGTCACCGGCGAGGACGGCGATCCGCAGGCGGTCCTGGTCCGGGGAGCGGTGGGCCGGACACCGGAAGAGCAGGTCGCTTTGCGCGGGCCAGCCCTCCTCTGCCGAGCCCTCGGCATCGAACTCAGTTGCAACGGGATGGACCTCTGCCATCCTGGAGCCAGCCCGATCTGGTTTGAGTCCGGTAACGGCAGACGGGTCCCGGTCCTAGTGACCCCCAGGGTTGGGGTGAAGGACCCGAGCCGCATGAGATTCCTGGTGACACCCCAGCCGGGCCGCCGTGATTTCGCCTCTAAGAAAGAGCGAGCCCCGAAGGGCTCGCTCCATTGATTTACTGGTGCCTTGGCACCACGTCCAGCGGATAAGCCGGACGAATATCAGGTGGTGAGATGCCCCTGCCCGGGGCCGAAACGTCGTCGGCGGACACTTCTACGCATCCGCGGCGCTGCGGCCCCGGAGGGCCGATCAATCCGCCCGACTGTGCCTCAGGAAACTCCAGACGGTTCTCATCGTTGATACCTCCGTCGGGACCGAGCCTACCCACTTACCGTACCACCGATTAGGCGGAAAGTGTCAAGTGGTTTGAACCCTGGAACCCTGGCGGGTCAGACCACGTCCCGGTCCTGGATACGCAAGCCCAGGTACAGAGCCACGAGAACGGGAGCTACCGGCAGCACGATCGCCAGTCCCTGCGCTGGCGGGCCGAACTGGCCAGTCGAGGTGCAACTGGAAGATACCGGCTTGCCGAGCTGGTTGGGGACGATTTGGCGCACGCTGCTGCAGCTCTGGACGCTGGTCGCCCAGAACCCACCGAGCCACAGGACAATGCCCACGCCATCGGGCCAGACCAAGGTGGCGAGCCACTTTTGCGCCAGGCTCCACCGATCGGAGGTCCAGACTAAGACCACCCCGATCACCCAGCCGAGTAGCGGCAAAAACACACTGCCGACGGTCACTAGAACCAGGGCGATGAACTCGTGGTAGGGAGGATGACGGGTGGCGATGGGAGTGGTCGCCTTCGCTCAGCCCCACGATGTCCGCACCGTCCTGGTCGATGGGCAGGTGGTCAAGCGTGATGGCCGGCTGGTCAACATCGACCTGGCCCGGCTCCGCGCGGACGCTGACGCAAGTCGCGACTATCTCTTCCAGCAGAGTGGAGTCACTCTGGGTGAAGATTGGTTCAGCACAGTGCAGGCGCAGGTGACCTGAGGGAGGATCGAGTAGTGACAGCACAGTTGAGCGAGACAGATCGCGAGCTCTTGAAGGGCAAGAACTTCGCCCACCTGACGACCCTCGGTACCGACGGGGCTCCGATCAGCACCGTGCTCTGGGTCGACGAGGATGGTGGGGACATCGTCATGAACACCGTGATGGGTCGGATCAAGCAGGGCAACATCGCGCGCGACCCCCGGGTGGCGGTGTCGGTCCACGGCCAGGACAACCCCCAGATCTCGATGGCCGTGGTCGGGGTCGCGACGCTGGAGCACGAGCGGGCCGAGGAGACGATTGACCGCCTGACCAAAAAGTACACCGGACAGGACAAGTACCCCGCGGAGTGGCGCGGACCCGGCGAGGAGCGGGTCACCATCCGGGTGAAGCCGCAGGGGATTCACCGCTACGGCTACTGACCTCTTGGTCGGCAGCGACTGACCCGCCCCGTAACCCTGGCAAGGTAGGCTCTGCGGCTGTGACCACAGCTGAGAGCCTGCTACGCGGAGTCGTTCACTGCGAGAACCGGGAGCATCTCTCGGAGCGGCTCAACCGGGGCGAGCCGCTGCGGATCAAGTTCGGGATCGATCCCAGTGCCCCTGATATCCACCTTGGGCACATGGTGCCCATGCGCCTTCTGCGGCGCTGGCAGGCCGAGGGTCACCTACCGGTCTTGGTGATCGGCGATTACACCGCCCGGATCGGTGACCCGACCGGGCGCTCGGTGACCCGGCCCCAGCTCACGGTGGAGGAGGTGGAGGCGAACGCCAAGACCTACCTCGACCAGCTCTTCTGCGTGATCAATCCGGAGCGCACCGAGGTCCGGCGTCAGAGCGAGTGGTACGACGGCTTCGACCTGGTGGAGGTGCTGCGGCTGGCCAACACCGCCACTGTTGCCCAGCTGCTGCAGCGCAGCGACTTCGAGCAAAGGATGCGCACGGGGCAGCCGATCGGGGTGCATGAACTTTTCTATCCGCTGCTGCAGGGCTACGACTCGGTGGCCATTAGGGCTGACGTGGAGCTGGGCGGCAGCGACCAGCTGTTCAACCTGCTCCGAGGCCGGGACGTGCAGGTGGCGTACGGCCAGGCGCCCCAGGACATCGTCACCGTGCCGCTCTTGGAAGGGCTCGACGGCGAAAAGAAGATGAGCAAATCGCTGGGCAACGCGGTCGCGGTGGCGGACACCCCTGGTTCCCAGTTCGGGCAGCTGATGTCGATCCCCGATCTGTTGATCACCCGCTACCAGGCTCTGCTCACCGACACCCAAAAGGAGCAGCTGGAGCGCATGGCGCGGGAGCTCCAGGACGGATCGCTCAACCCCCGAGACGCCAAGGCCGACCTGGCCGAGCTGCTGGTCTCCGAGCTGCACGACAAGGCCCAGGCGAGCGCCGCGCGGGAGGAGTTCTTCAGCGTCCACCGGGACCACCAGTTGCCGAGCGCCATCGCGGAGGTGGCGATCCCCAACCAGAGCAGCTGGGACGTCAGGGATCTGCTGGTGGCGGCGGGGATGGCCAAGTCCAAGAGTGAAGCGGCGAGGCTGGTTCAGGGTGGGGCGGTCGAACTGGCGGGCGCCCGCATCGGCGACTGGCGTGAGCCGGTCACCGTCGTCATCGGGGCGGTGCTCAAGGTGGGCGCCCGACGGGTGGCCCGGCTGACCCAGGGCTGACCGCTCGCCGGCTGATGAGTGCGAGTATCGGCGCCCGATCCGGAACAGTGAGGTCCGCTGAAGCCTTTGCGGCGGACTGCTAGGCTAGGCCGAAGAGCCCCGGTTACACTGGAAGCCTTGGGAATGTATGTTCGTTCAAGGTTGTCGGCGGGTCGTAGCGGCCAAGGTCGGAGGTAGTCGGTGTCTGGGCATTCCAAGTGGGCGGGGATAAAGCACAAGAAGGCGGTCGTTGACGCCCGCAAGGGCCAGACCTTCACCAAGGTCGGTAATGAGATCACGGTGGCCGCCCGGGAGTCGGGGAGCGATCCCAACATCAACTTCCGGCTGCGGCTGGCGATGCAGAAGGCGCGCGAGGTCAACATGCCCGCCGACAACATTGAGCGCGCCATCAAACGCGGTACCGGCGAGCTCCAGGGCGACGCCATCGAAGAGATTCGCTACGAGGGCTACGGGCCCAGTGGGGTGGCGATTCTGGTCGACGTCCTCAGCGACAACCGCAACCGCACAGTCGCCGGTATTCGTAACCTTTTCGCCCGCTCCGGTGGCAGCCTCGGGGAGTCCAACTCGGTGGGGTGGATGTTCAACCGAACCGGGCTGATCCGGGTCAACCCGGGCTCCCAAGATCCCGAGGAGCTGGCTCTGCAGGCGATCGAACTAGGGGCCGACGACGTCCAGATGGAGGGGGGGGGCGTCGAGGTCTACGTCGCCCCCGACCGGCTGGAGGCGCTCCGCCACGCTCTCGAGGAGGCCAAGATCGTAGTCGAGAGCGCCGAGGTCACCATGCTGCCCAGTAACACCGTCGAGGTCGACGCCAAGAACGCGCCAGCAGTGGTCAGGCTCCTGGAGGCGCTCGAGGAGCACGACGACGTGCGGGAGGTCCACTGCAATGCGGTGCTCCCGGACGACGTTCTGGCCGAGGTCTAGGCGGCCGCGGGCGTGGCCCGGGCGTGGGAGGGGGCGGACTGGTGCTAGTCCTCGGGTTGGACCCCGGGCTGGCCCTGACCGGCTGGGCCTTGATCGAGGGCGGCGGGGGCCGGGTCGCCCTGAGGGATGCCGGCGTCTGGTCGACTCCTGCCCACCAGGACCAGGGCCGGCGCTTGCTCTCTCTGTGGGAGAGCTTCGGTGAGCTGGTCGCCAGCCAGGCGCCCCAGGCGGTATCGCTGGAGCGGCTGTACTTCAGCCGCAATGTCTCGACCGCCATGGCGGTGAGCCAGGCCCGGGGGGTTCTGGTCTGCGCTGCGGCCCGAGCTGGCCTCGAGCTGCACGAGTACACCCCAGGCGAGGTCAAGCAGGCGGTGACCGGCAGCGGCTCGGCTCCCAAGCGACAGGTGGCCAAGCTGGTGCGCCTGCTGCTCGGGGATGGTGTTCCGCTCAGCCCCGACGACATCACTGACGCTTGCGCGGTCGGCATCTGCCACCAGCACGCCGCCGGCCTGCACCGAGCCTTGGCCGCAGGGGCGAGACGTTGATCGCCGCCCTGCGGGGAGTGGTGGTGAGGGTGGAGGACGAGTGGGCTGTCCTGGAGGTCGGGGGAGTCGGGTATCAGGTGTACGTCCACCCCCGCACCGCCGCCCAGCTGCTGGGGGAGGCGGGCGAGGTCAGCTTGCAGATCCACACCGTGGTCCGCGAGGACGCCATCTCCCTGTACGGATTTTTCTCGTCCGAGGAGCTGGTCTTTTTCCGGTACCTCCTCACGGTGGAGCGGATCGGGCCCAAGGCCGCCCTGGCGATCCTGGCGAGGGTGGAGTGGCCGTCCCTGGTCGCGGCGATCATGAACGAGGATCACGCCCTGCTGGCCTCGGTCCCCGGCATCGGCGCCAAGACGGCGCAGCGGATCGTTCTGGAGCTGAAGGGGAGGGTCGACCAGCTCGCGGTTCCCGGTACCTCACTAATCACGACCGACACGGGTCCGCTGGGTGAGCGAGCCACCGCCGCCCTGGTCGCGCTCGGCTTCCCTGCCAGCGAGGCGAGGCGGGCGGTCACCGAGACCGGGACCTCGACGGACGGTGCGGGCGACTCTCAGCGGACCATCGAGGATATGGTCAAGTCCGCTCTGCAGCGGCTGGTCCAAGTCGGCGTCAGGAGTTCGCCATGATGAATGAGGAGCAGGTGCTGGCCCCCGCCGCCGCGGGGGACGAACCCGAGATCGACCGCCAGTTGCGCCCCCGGCGGTTGGAGGAGTTCGTCGGCCAGGAGCAGGTCCGCGAACAGCTGGCCATCCTCATCGACGCCGCCCGTTCCCGGGGGGAGCCGATCGAGCATTTGCTGCTGTCGGGGCCTCCCGGTCTGGGCAAGACCACCCTCGCCAACATCGTCGCCGCCGAGACCGGGGTGAATCTGCGCGTCACCAGCGGTCCGGCGATCGAATTCCAGGGGGCACTGGCCAGCTTGCTAACCAGCCTCGGCGAGGGAGACGTCCTCTTCATTGACGAGGTCCACCGGCTGCAGCGGGTGGTCGAGGAGAGCCTCTATCCGGCGATGGAGGAGTTCTCCTTCGACTTCGTGTCCGGGAAGGGGGTGGGCGCCCAGGCGCTGCGGATCTCCCTCCAACGCTTCACCGTGATTGGGGCCACCACCATGGTCGGGATGATCTCGGCCCCGCTTCGGGATCGCTTCGGGGCCACCTTCCGGCTGGAGTTCTACACCAAGGAGGAGCTGGCCACCATCGTCAAGCGATCGGCGGGTCTGCTCCAGGTCCCGATCGACGATGAGGCGGTCGTGCTGCTGGCAGCCCGGTCGCGAGGCACCCCGCGGGTCGCCAACCGTCTGCTGCGGCGGCTGCGGGACTATGCCCAAGTACGCGGCGACGGGACGGTCAGCCGGGAGCTGGCCCAGGAGGCGCTGCGTCTTCTCGAGGTCGATGAGCAGGGCCTGGACGCCTCGGATCGGCGGCTGCTCCGGCTGATCTGTGAGCAGTTCGGCGGGGGACCTGTCGGCCTCGGCACCCTGGGAGCCGCTCTCGCCGAGGAGCCGCACAGCATCGAGGAGGTGCTGGAGCCGTATCTGATCCAGTTGGGTCTCCTGGCCCGGACGCCCCGGGGCCGAGTCGCGACCGGAAGCGCCTACCGGCATTTGGGCCTGGCGGTCCCAGCCGATGCCCCTGGCGCGGTGCTCGCTCAGGCGGCGGACCTCTTTGTCGGCGAGGACTGAGTGGCAAGGGACTCCGACTGAGGAGTTCGACTACCCGCTGCCGGCCGAGGCGATCGCCCAACAGCCACTGGCGGAGCGCAGCTCCAGCCGCATGCTGGTCCTGGAGCCTGGCGGTGGGGTGCGCGACTCCCTCGTTACCGACCTGCCCCGCGTGCTCCGGACCGGCGATTGCCTGGTGGTGAACGACACCCGGGTCAGGGCGGCCCGGCTGCGGGGTACGGTGGGCGAGCGTTCCGGGGAGGTCCTGCTGCTCCGGGAGCTTGCTGCTGGCCGCTATTTGGCGCTGGCCCGGCCGGCGCGAGCCCTGTCCCCCGGCGCCGCCCTGGAGGGCAGGGGGTGGCGGGCTGTGGTGGAGTCGGTCTGGGCCGGCCACCCGGCGGGCCGGGAGGTCCGGCTCGACGTCGACGCCGGCGTCAACTTAGCTGAGATCGGAGAGGTACCCCTGCCCCCCTACCTGAAACAGCAGCGGGGCGATCCAGAGCGGTACCAGACGGTCTACTCCAAAGGCCCCGCGGTCTCGGCGGCGGCCCCCACCGCGGGGCTGCACCTGACCGAAGAGCTCCTGCTGGAGCTGGAAGCGAGCGGGGTCGTCGTCTCTCGGGTCCAGCTGGAGGTGGGGCTCGCTACCTTCACCCCGATCCGGACCCCCACCATCGAGGCCCACCCGATGCACTCCGAGCGCTACCGAATCTCCTCTCTGGCCGCGGCCCAGGTGGGGGCGTCCCGATCCACCGGGGGTCGGATCATCGCGGTCGGGACCACGGCGGTCCGCTGCCTCGAGTCGAGCCCAGATGGTGAGGGAGGTGTGCTGGCTGGCGCCGGCGAAACCGACCTGTACCTGCGCCCTGGGAGCCGCTTTCAGGTGGTCGATGGACTGCTCACCAACTTCCATCAACCGAGGTCGTCCCTGCTGGTCCTGGTCAGCGCCTATTACGGGAGAGATCGGGTCCGGGCGGCCTACCGAGCAGCCCTCCAGCGCGGCTATCGCTTCCTCAGCTTCGGCGACTGCATGTTCGGATGGCGTCTCGCTTGAGCGAAGCCGCCGGCCGGTTCACTATCTTGGCCAGGGACGGGAGGGCACGTCGGGGCACTCTCCGGACCGCCCATGGCGAGGTCCAAACCCCCGCCTTCATGCCGGTGGGAACCCACGCCACGGTCAAGGCCTGCGACCCCCTAGAAGTGGCCCAGGCCGGGGCCGAGATGATCCTGGCCAACTTTTATCACCTCTCCTTACGACCGGGTGTGGAGCTGATAGCCGAGATGGGAGGCCTTCACCAGTTCATGGGCTGGCCAGGATCCATCCTGACCGACAGTGGTGGCTACCAGCTGGTGAGTCTCGGTGAGCTGGTCGAGCTGGACGATACTGGGGTCACCTTCCGCTCGCCGTACGACGGCGACACCATCCAGCTCACCCCCAAGGGGGTGGTCGAGGGCCAGCTCAAGCTGGGCAGTGACGTGATCATGGTCTTGGACCAACCCGTACCCTTCGGCACCTCGCTCCAACTGGCGGCGATCGCCACGCGCCGCACCCACCTCTGGGCGGAGCAGTGCCGCCAGACTGATACCGGCTCGGCGATGCTCTTTGGGATCGTCCAGGGCGGGTTCGAGCTCGGGCTCCGCGCCGAGTCGGCGGAGGTGATCGCAGGTCTGGGGTTCGATGGCGTCGCCCTCGGGGGGCTGGTCCTGGGTGAGCCGCCCCAGGTGCGCCAGCCTGCCATCGACGCCTGTGTCCAGCACCTGCCCGAGCATCTGCCCCGGTACGTGATGGGCCTCGGCACCGACCTTGACCTGCTGGACTCGGTCGCCCGCGGGGTCGACCTCTTCGATTGCGTGCTGCCGACGCGGCTGGCGAGGACCGGGACCGTTCTCACCGACCGGGGGCGGCTGTCGCTCCGGCAGGCGAGGTTTCGCCGCGACAGCCGCCAGCTGGAGCCCGGCTGCGAGTGCCCCGCCTGCTCTCGCTTCAGTCGCGCCTACCTGCGCCACCTCTACGTCGCGGGCGAGATCCTGGCCCACCGCCTGCTCAGCCTGCACAACCTCTGGCACCTCAGCCAGTTGATGGCTGGGACCCGTCTGGCGATCGAGGTAGGTGGGCTTCAGGAGTTCCTCGAAAGCCGCCGCCGCCAGCTCAGTGAGGGGGCAGAAGTCTGAACCCGGGATCGCCAATCTGAGGCGGAAGCTCCCCCTCCCCTAAAATCAGGTTTCCTCACATGCAGTTGAACTCAGCACGAGCGGACTCAGGCCGATGATCCGGATTAGCCGGTGGTGGTTGGCTCTAGTCGTGCTGATCATTCTGGGTGCGATTTTCATCGACGCCTACAGCCCCATCTACAACGTGCTGGTGAAGCACACCAGCGCCACGGCCTCCCTCCCGCATGGCAAGCAGCCCACCCTGGGCGGCAACCAGATCTACATCCACCGGGGCCTTGATCTCCAGGGCGGCACGTCGCTCACGATTCAGATCTGCCAGGGCAACAACGACCCGGCGGGCTCGGGTTGCACCAGCGGCGTGCGCAAGGGAAGGACGTTGGCCCAGGCCCAAGCGGACACCCTCACCATCCTGGAGCGCCGGGTCAACAGCCTAGGAGTCTCGGGAGCGGAACTCCAAACTCAGGGGAACAACCAGATCCTGGTCCAGCTTCCCGGCGTCGACATCAATACCGCGCTGGCCGCCCTTGGGCAGACCTCGCAGCTGCACTTCGCAGTACCGGTGGCGGGTGCCCCATCGGTCAACGGTCGGCCCGGTGCCTGCTCCACCCAGACCTGCATCGACCAGAAGCAGCTGATACCTGCCGGCTGCTGGCCAGCCACCCCCGCCAAGAAGGGTTGTCAGTTCAACAATCCCGCCTACTATCCGGTCGACAGCACCACTCGCCAGAGCTACCACTGGAAGATGGTCCCCGGCCTGACGGCCTCCGACGTCAGTGCGGCCGCAGTCGGATCGTCGCCCGGGGGCGGCTATGCGGTGGACATCACCTTCAACAGCCAGGGCGCCGCCGTCTGGTCGAAGTTGACCAATGCCGCGTGCACTAAGAATCCGGGTTGCAGCGCTAACGGGGGCACCACGACCTCGGCGCCGCCGACCGCGCAGTTGGCGATCTTCCTGGACAGCCAAGTGCTGACCGCGCCCGCGGTAGCCAGTCCTAGCAGTAACCAGACTGAGATCACCGGAAACTTCACTTTCAAGAGCGCGACGCAGTTGGTAGACGACATCAACGCTGGCGCCCTCCCCGCGCAGATCACGGTGGCGCAGTCGAGCTCGGTCTCGGCCAGCCTGGGCAAGCAGTCGGTACAACAGAGCCTGACCGCGGGGGCCTTCGGGCTCTTGTTGGTTGTCCTCTTCATGCTGCTCTACTACCGTTTCCCCGGCCTGCTCGCCAGCATCGCCCTCCTCTTCTACGCAGCGATCGTCCTGGCGGTTTTCAAGCTGATCCCGGTGGTACTGACTCTGCCCGGGCTAGCGGGATTCATCCTCAGCGTGGGGATGGCTGTCGATGCCAACGTGCTCATTTTCGAGCGAATGAAGGAAGAGTTGCGCCAGGAGCGTCCCTTGGAGCTGGCCACCGAGTACGGATTCCGGCGCGCCTGGCCAGCGATTCGGGACTCGAACATCTCCACGATGATCACCTGCACAGTTCTTTACTTCTTTGGCACCGCCGACGTGAAGGGCTTCGCACTCACCCTGTTCATTGGGGTGGTGGCGAGCATGTTCTCGGCGATCGTGATCACCCACTCCCTCTTGCACTACGTCCAGCGCTGGTTCGCCTTTGCCCGTCGGCCGGGGCTCTACACCAGGATCCTGCCGATCGAGACCCTCGCCAAAGGATTCAAGAGCGGCGGGCGCTTCGATGTGGTGAGCCACCGCAACCGGTACTTCGCAGCTTCGCTGGCAGTCATCCTCCCCGGCGTCTTCGCCATCCTCATCGCCGGATTCAACCTGGGGATCGACTTCACCGGCGGAGACAGCATCACAGTCGTGACCAAGCAGCCGGCGACCACGGCCCAAGTCCAGAAAGTGGCCCTGGCGGCGTATCCCGCCGGTCGCGCCCGGGTCGAGTCAGAGGCGAGCAACACGTTTGTAATCACCACTCTGCCGATCGCGCCCAGCGAGGCCGCCAATACCCTGAAGGCGCTGAACTCCCACTTCGGCCTGCCCAAAGACAGTGCGGGAAGTCCGGTCTCCAAGAGCGAAACCACAGTTGGACCCACCATCGCCAGCAGCCTGGTGGTAAGCGCGGTCTTCCTGGTGATCATCTCGGCGGTCCTAATTTCCCTCTATCTTGGCGTGCGCTTTGCAGGCACCCAGATCAGCGCGCGTAGGTTCGCGCTCTGCGCGATGGCGGCGTTGCTCCATGACGTCTTCGTTTTGGCAGGGATCTGGGCGATCCTGGGCCACTTCAGCCTGCTCGGTCAGGTGGATACGCTGTTCGTTACCGCCGTCCTAACCATGGTCGGGTTCTCTGTCCATGACACGATCGTGGTCTTTGACCGGATCCGGGAGAACCTCCGGATACAGGGCTCTCGGATGAACTTCGAACAGGTCGTCAACCTGTCGATTGCCCAGACCCTTTCACGGTCCCTCAACACCTCGCTCACGGTGATCTTCGTGCTGCTCACCCTCTTCCTCTTCGGGGGCTCTTCGATCCAGGGCTTTGTGCTGGCGCTGCTGGTGGGAATCGCCTCCGGAACCTATAGCTCGATCTTCAACGCCAGCACACTCCTGACCGCGTGGCGAGGACTGGACCGGCGGGTGGTGCGACGCAGCGGAGGACGTTTGCCGGCGGGAGTCGCCACCGCCACGCGACACTGACCATCCGCACCGCTCCCGAGGTTAGAATCAGGCTACGGAGGCAGCCGGGCGCACGCCCTGTCCCGGGCCGGGGACAGGTCTGGATCCCCGTGTACCTGAGGCTGACATAACGTGGCTCAAGCGTCGCCGGCAGAGTTGCTGAGGGAGTTGCTTGAGCCTGTCGTCCACCAACTCGGCCTCGACTTGGTGGACGTTTCCTGGTATCCCGGCAAGGGTCACGCCACCCTCCGGGTGACCGTGGATCGTCCCGGGGGCATCACCATCGATGAGTGTGGCCAGGCCAGCCAGGCGGCCTCTGCACTGCTCGATCGAAGGGAGGAGCTGCTGCCCGGCCCCTATTCACTCGAGGTGTCCTCACCCGGGGCTGAGCGGACCCTTGAGTCGGAGCAGGATTTCGCCACCGCCCTGGGGCACCGGGTCCGACTGACCCTCCAGGATGGTGAGAGCCTAACTGTGCTCGAAGGCAGGCTGGTGTCGCTCGGGCCGGAGGAGCTCAACCTCGAGGTGCGGCGCACCAGGGGCGGCAGGCTGCGGCCCTGGCGGGTCAGTCGAAAGGCGGTCGCCGCGGCGCAGGTGGTGGTGGACCTTTGAAGTCGGTGGCCGGCGCTCTCCCGGAAGTCGATAACTGGCGAGCCGGTGAGTTGGGCGAGGTGCTCCGGACGTTGCGCGACGTTCACGGGGTGCCCACCGGCGGGGTGGTGGCGGCCATCGAGGCGGCCATCCCCGCTGCTTGGTCGCAGCTGGAGCCGAGCCCCCCGGGGGTGGAGGTGAAGCTTGATCCGGAAACCGGTCAGCTGGTGGTGGAACTAACCCGGGTGGTGGTGGCGGGGGAGGCGGTCAGTGACGCCGAGATCTCCCTCGAACGGGCGCTCCAGCTGAACCCCTTGGCTGAGGTCGGCTCATCCGTCCGGGAGCCGACGCAGCTGCCCAAGGCGGTCGCAGCTCGCGCCGCCCGGCTGGTGAAGGCGGCAATCGGGCATCGGGTTCGGGAGGCGCGGCTGGAGCGGTTGCAGGGCGAGGCGGAGGCTAGCCGGGGCCTCTTGGTGGCCAGCATCGTCGAGCGGATTGAGGGTGGGACGGCCTTCCTTCGAGCCGGCCAGCTGCAGGCGTACCTGCCCCGGGAAGAGCAGATCCGCGGTGAG
>ODAK010004987.1_pt1 | contig 13508 bp, 11 predicted proteins | sample 1539591 | NCBI WGS metagenome assembly ODAK01 (sample SAMEA3539303, study PRJEB22396) | soil metagenome | biome: tundra; feature: field; material: soil | place: USA | collected 2010-05 | depth 0.15 m | reverse complement strand
GGTCCCGACACATCCCTGGGCTGTTGGCCATCGAAGGCGTCGAGATCGCGGCCGTGTGTAACCGCCGGCCCGAATCCACTCGTGCCGTGGCGCGCGAGTTCAACGTCTCCAAAACGGTCGCACGCTGGGAAGACGTGATCGCCGACCCCGACATCGATGCGATCGTCATCGGCACCTGGCCTTATCTTCACTGCCCGATCACGATCGCCGCGTTGAAGGCGGGAAAACACGTCCTTACCGAAGCGAGACTCAGCATGAAAGCGGCGGAGGGGCATCAGATGCTGGAGGCGGCCAAGCAACACCCGGATCTGACCGCCCAGGTCGTGCCAAGCCCGTACGGACTCAAGGGGCACGACCTGATGAAGCAACGAATCGACGACGGTTACCTCGGCGAATTGCGTGAAGTGCAAGTCTTCAGTTTCAACGCGGCGCTCGCCGATCCCGATTCGCCTCTGTCGTGGCGGCAAGACGCGACGCTGTCCGGGTTCAACATGCTGACGCTGGGCATCGTTCACGAGACGATGCAGCGCTGGCTGCCGCCGGTGATCGAGGTGCGAGCGCAGGTTCACGCTCATATTGGTACGCGCATCGACCCGCAGAGCGGTGTCCGGCGTCCGGTCGGCACTCCCGATAGCGTCCAGGCCTTGGCCACACTTACGGGCGGCGCCAGGGTTACCTATCATGTCAGCGGTGTCACGCCGTTTGGACAGGCCGCGGGCATTCATGTGTACGGCAGCGACGGCGTGTTGTGTTACGATCTCCTGACGGACAGCATTCGCGGTGCGAGCCGTCGCGCGGGTTTGGCGTCGGCGCGCGGCGCGGAACTCGAGGAAATCCCGATTCCCATCGACAAGGCGCGTGCCTGGACGGTGGAAGCGGATTTCATCGCCGCCATCCGCGATGGCAAACCGATCGAATTCACGACCTTCGCGGCCGGCGTCGCCTACATGGAATTCACCGAAGCCGTCGCACGCAGCGCCGAAACCGGCGAATGCATCGTGTTGCCACTGGATGAATTCACGTAAGTGTTTTTATTACCAGGATAGCAGAATCCTTTGAAATACTACCAAGGTTCTGCAATCCCCTCGCTGGCGCTCAGGGCTGGTAGGGCCGCATCCATACCGAAACACACCCGCCAACGATTCCGATAATCGCAAGGCTTCCCAGCATCAGTACGCACAATGCGGCCAAGGTGTTTTCGACGCCGTAGTGCATGCGGTCGAACAACAGCATCGTGAACGATTCGCAGCCCGGTGTTCCCACGCGCACACTGGCCGCCACCTCGCCGAGACACAACGCACACGCCGCGAGCACGGTCACGGCAAAGGCCCGGCGCGCCATCGGCCAAACGACGTGCAGCCATTCGCTCAGCGCGCCTGCGCCGTGGAGGCGAGCTTCCTCGAACATTTCACGCGGGATCATCCGCACGATGGGCCAAAGAAAAACGACGACGATCGGCAGCGCGCGAATTGCCTGGGCCCACATTAACGGCACCGGCGACGGACCATAATACAGCAGTTCCTTCCAGGGGCCCGGGGGCAGCAGCAGGATCAACTCGTGCAGGCCGATGCCGACTACGGGTCCGGGCGTCACCCAGGCCCAGGTCAAAATGCCGAACAGCAGCCCGCGAAACCAGCGGCTATCGCGGGCCAGCCAGCAACCCATCAAAGCGAGCCCGGCGACCAGAAAACCCGTAACGAAAGTCGTCCCGATCATCGCCAGAAGGTCCGTCCCCTTCAGCATCGCTTCCGCGTGAAGGAAATGCCAAGCGACGGTGAGACGCCATTCACGTGGCTCGCCGGCCAGGCCGAGTTTCCAAAGGAGACTCATGATCGGCACGGCGAGAAAAATCACCAAGCCGACGACACTGATGAAACGCAGCCACGCGGGACCTAACGTCAGTGCGCGATGCGATCGAAAGGGAGGGGCGAGCGGGGGCAGCGCGTTCTCCAGATGCGAAAGAATACCTAGCACCGCCGCCCACGTCAACAGCAAGCTCGGAAAGCTAACGATCAGCGTCCGCGCAAGAGCCGCACGATCGCCGAGCGTGAATTGCGTATGGACTTCCTCGGCCAGCGTCGAAACCAGCATCATGTCCGTGACACTGATTTCTCCAGCCGTTTGCAAGACGACGAACAAGACGGCGGCCAGCAAGCTAGCGCGCACGCGCGGCAACGTCACCAGGAACAAGACGCGCCAGGGGCCGACGACTTGGGCTGCCTCGTCTTCCAATTCGGGCTCCACCCAGGTCAAGCCGATGCCGACGATGAACGTGATCCAGGGAATTGCGGCCAGTGCGTGAATCCAAATCGCGGGTCCGAGGCCCGTCATCCAGGGGCGATAGTCGGGGCCATGCCAAAATCCGAGCGGCAGCCAGCCGTCCGCGCCAAAAAAGCTCTGCCAGCTGGAAACGATGATCGGCAGCGGCACGAACAACCCGAGTGCCAGCAAGAACAAGAAGAACTGCCGCCCACCTAACGATGTGCGAAAGAGCAAAACGGCGAGGCCTAATCCTATCGGCAACGAAAGCGTGACAGTTCCCGAGACAAGCGCCAGCGTGTTGACGCTCAGATGCAGCAACCGAGAACCATCCGCGCCGGTCCAGCGCCAGGTCGCCGGCTGCGCCAGTTCGCCGTACGGCAACAAAAGCGGAGCGGCGACGAACGCGAGAAGTCCCAAGGCGTAGAAGCTGCGCCAGGCGTTCATCGGCCGGCTCGCGCGCGGCGATCGTCCAACGTGGCCCAAACCTCCCGACCTCGTTCCCAGGCTCTGCCTGGGAACGCAGCATCTTGCAGGCTCTGCCTGCTCCAGGCCATGCTTGCGACCGCCGGTTGCGAGGCAGAGCCTCGCGGTAGTGCGTTCCCAGGCAGAGCCTGGGCACGAGAATAGTCGGCTCGCGGCAAAAGCAACCGTCCCATCTTGTCGGCGTCTTTCTTCGCGTCATCTTTCTTTTCTTCTTTTTTGTCTTCTTTTTTCTCGTCCTTCTTTTCGTCGTCTTTCATCGCATCGTCCTTCTTTTCCTCCATCGGCTTCTTCTCTTCTTTTTTCTTGACGGTCTCCGGCGACTTCATCACCATCGCCTTGGCCAAATCGCGATGTCTCAGGCACATGATCTGCCCGTCGTTGGCGGCGAGGTAGATGCGGTCGGTCCACTCATTCGCGACCGGGATCGCCCAATCGGCGAGATCCAATTTTGCCAACGTCGAGCCACGCAGAGCATCGAGAACGTAGAATCGGCCCACGCGGTCCAGCGCATAGACGTTTTTGTCGTTGGCGGCGAGAAAGCGGTTCGTGTCGCGGTTGGTCCAGAGGTGCCGGCCCGACACGCGGTCGATTTGTTGCAGGCCGACGCGCTCGGGAGCGACGTAGATTTCCCGATCGTTGACTTCGGGCTTCTGCGCGATTGGCGCCCCGCTGACGTAGCGCCAAAGCAGCCGGCCATTATTCAAATCGAGGGCGTACAAGTTGTAATCATCGGAGCCGACATAGGCGATCGGATAATACTGTCCCGCCCCCGCGGCGGCGCGGCCTCCCATCTTGAAGGGAAGAAACTCGACGCGGGGTCCTTTCTCGAAGCGATTGAACCGGAGCAGCTCGCCCGCCGTCGTCAGCACGCTGATGCGGTCGCCATACACCACGGGCGGAAATTCCGTCGTCTGCGGCGCGAGTCGATGGCCCCAGTAATAGATCATTGGCGGCGAATTCATGGACGGCTCCTCGTCCGCATACGGTGTCTTCGCATCCTTGAGCACGTCCTTCTTCCCCTGTTTCCCGGCCCGTTTCAATCGTTCGAGCCCCTCGAAGTCCGGGATGTAGAAGGCTTGCAGCCAATCGCCCATGCTGACGTGGAGCAACTCTTCATCGGCAACCGGCGCGGCGCTGGGCGCGTAGTCCATGTCGTAGCCGAACGTGGTTTCCTTGGTCGCGTCGTTAAAAGTAAAGACGCGCTGAGTGCCATTGAAGCGATTGAGGACGTGCAGGACGTTGCGGCGCGTGACAAAGATCGATTGCGAATTGAAGCCGGCGGGCTGCGGCGTCCAGTACGGGATACCCACTCTGGTTTTCCAGATCAAATCGCCGCTGTCCGCGTCGAAAAGGTAGACTGCCCCGGCGTAGGTCTGCGCGACCACCTGGTTCGGCACGCCAGGGAGGACCTGCACGCTGAAGACGCCGTCGCGTCCGCCATCGACCTTGACCCGCGTGTTCCACGCCATGACGAGATTCATTCGCGCCAACACGTCACGGGCCGGCAGCCGCGGACTGGTGTAGAGCCGATACGGCGCTTGAGAATAAACGCAGACGCAGGTCAAACCAAGCACCGACATGGCAATCAGCAATTGCTTCATGGCAAACCTCGGCAGCACGCCGCGGACCGGACGGAGGGGTTCCAAGGACCACCCTCAGTTTATCATGACCGACGTAACTACTGAAAGCCTCCGAAGGCGTTTTTTCACTTTCCGCGTCGCGTTGAGGATTTGTCGGCGTCAAAATCGTTGCCGTCCGCAAGTTCAACCCTTGCCGAGCTTGCGTTTCGCCGCGAAAAAGTCGGACAGGATCGCTGCGCAGGAATCGACCAGCACGCCGCTGACGACCTGGGCGCGATGGTTGAGCCGGGGATCGTTCGTGATGTGGTAGAGCGTGTCGCACGCGCCTGCCTTGGGATCCGTCGTTCCATAAACGATCATCGGCAAGCGTGCCAGGACGATGGCGCCGGCGCACATCGGGCACGGCTCCAGGGTGACGTAGAGGATGCAGTTTTCGAGCCGCCACGATTGCAACGCCTCGGCCGCTTGTGTGATCGCGATCATCTCGGCATGTGCGGTCGGGTCTTTCAGCGTCTCGCGCAGGTTGTGGGCCGACGCGATGACGCCGCGCTGCAAGGAAACGATCACGGCGCCGATCGGGACCTCGTCTTCGGTGACTGCGATACGCGCCTCTTCGAGGGCCATCTCCATGTGTTCGACATGAAACGGATGCCGGGGATCGCTGAGCGGCAGATCGAAAGGAGACCAGTCGGGCCGGTGGCTTAAATCCATGAGTATTCTCGTCTACCGACCGCCCTCCAGAAACCGCACTTGTGCGGGCACGCCGCAGCGCAGCGTACCTTGCGGATTGGCCATCCGCACATGCGCCGGCACGGTCCCGGTCGTTGGATTCGCTTGCAGGCTGATGAAGACAACCTTGCCGGCGCCGATGAGCTTTCCCGATTCCGCCGCCAAGACATCCGCGGACTGGCCGACCTTGACGAGGTCTACCTGGCGCAGACTCAGCGGGCAAACGATGTCAATCTCCGACAGGTCGAGTATCTCGCCCCAAACGGTGGTGCCGGGCCGGGAGACCATGCCGGGATGGACATCGATGCGATTGACGACGCCGTCGATGGCCGCTTCGACGGTGTAATGCTCCAACTCAAATTTGACCGCGTCGCGCGCCGCCTCGGCCGCTCGTTCGTCCTTCTCGGCTTTCAAGGCAGCAGTTCGCACTTCGTGGATGCGTTGCTCGGGAATGACGCCGCGAGTCTGCACCGACTCTACGCTCGCCAGCAGCCGTTTTGCTTCCTTGAGGGCAATGCCGGCGTTGGCGAGGTTCGCTTCCTTGAGGCGCAAGTCGGCCTTGGGTTCGTCGTCGTCGATCAGCACCAATTTTTGGCCCTTCTTGACGCGGTCGCCCGGCGCTACGAAAATTTCCACGACCGGGTGCAACACCGCCGGGGCGATGATGGCCTTGCGTGTATGGATGCATTGCGTCGTACCCAGGACGGTGAAGGAACCGACCGACTCGTTGAGGGGTGCGACGCCTTTGGTTTTTTCTGGGCCCCCTGAAATCGCGAAGGAAACCCAGAAAGCAGCCAGCAAGGCAATGGCTGCCGCGACGCCGATCGCGAAACTTGTCGTTTTTTTCACAACCATGTCCTCCGAGACGCCGAACCAATGAGCGCGAGGCTTCCAATAATTCTACACCGCGTACGGGAGGTATTTTACCAGCCCGAAGCGCAAGCGAGGAATAAAGTTCTTCGCGTGCGTTTCGGGCTGGTGTCTTACGTCTATGGCGTTACTTGATTTTCCAGAGATAAAGGATGTGCTCGTCGCCGTCTTCCTCGGACACCATTTTGATCGTCTGCTCGGGCTGCCAGTCGCCCATCTTGAAGTCATGCGACACGATGCGCGAGCCGGGCTTCAGTGACTTTTGCAGGATGGGCCGTAGACGCAAGTTAACGTCCTCGCCCATGTACATCATGACCACGCTGGCATCGCCCAGGTCCTTGATGTCGAGCACGTCTTGCGTGCGGAACTGAACGCGGTCGTCCACCTTTGCCTTCTTGGCTTCGGCCTTCGACAGGTTGACGAGTTTCGCGTCAATGTCCACGCCGACGCCACGCTTCGCCTTGAAATCGGTGACTGCGGTGATGACAATGCGGCCATCGCCGCAGCCGAGGTCGTAGACGACATCGTCCTTCCCCACCTTGGCGAGCTTGCACATGGCTTCGACCACGTCGTCAGGCGTTGGCACGTAGCGTATGTGGAATTTGTCGGGGTTCGCGGGGTCGGCCTTGCGCAGATCGACTTCGACCTCTTCGCCAGGCTTCACTCGGATCGTTCGGGTACGGATCACCTCGGTGTAATTGTTCGGTTCCCAACTCGCGGTCAGTAAGTAGGTGTAGGTCGAACCCGCTTCCAGAGGCGGCGAGACGAAGAGCCGTTTGACGCCGGTTTGCTTGGTCATTTTGCCTTCGATAAGCAGGTGGGCGTCTTCCTCCGGCAGCAAGACGTGCAACTGGACGGTCTGCGAATTCGACTGCTGGCCGCGCGCACTGGCAAGGAAGAGGATCGATGCAACGAGACAGGCGACGGCGAGAATGCGGTTGAGCATGGTTCAGGCTCCGGTGGCGATCTTGTACAGGAGTGCAGCAAGTCCGCTCGCCGGTTTCGCCGGCGAGCCGAGTCGCCGAAAAATGTCAAACTCGGTCGCGCGCCGTAAAGCTGGTATCCCGTTCTTTGACCGAGTCACGCTTTTGGAACATAGCCAAAAACACGCCAAGGACCAGAATACCCGTCGCAAGAACCAAACAAATAATGCCGGCCACCAAAGCCGGCGTCAGCACCTCACCGCGGAAAAACTTAAAATTATGGTTCGCCTCGACCAGGAAGACGATCCCCGCTATCCCGAGGCCAACTACGGCGAGAGCGATCAGGCAAAACATCAGAATCTTCACAGCACACTCCAACTGGATTGGTGAGTCCGTTTCTGCCATTAACTTCTATGCGCTTACGACAGCCCTTGGAGGATTCCGGTGCTGTCGCCCAGCGATTCGGTGCGGGCGCCGAACCGGTCGAGCATCGCCAGCCAGAGATTGTTGACCGGCGTCTCGCGCGTGAAGCGGACATGCCGGCCGGTGCGGATCGTGCCGCCGGCCCTGCCGGCCAACAGGATCGGCAGGTCGTGATGCGTGTGGCGGTTGCCATCGGCGAGCGCGCTGCCGTAGGCGATCATGCAGTTGTCGAGGAGCGTGCCATCGCCTTCGCGGATCGATTTCAGCTTTTCGAGCAAGTACGCGAATTGCCGAACGTGGAACGTGTTGATCGTACGGACGCTGGCGATCTTGGCGGCGTCGTTTTGGTGATGGGTCAGCTCGTGGTGGCTGCCGGTGACGCCGACCATGCGATATTGCAAGCCGCTGCCTTCGCGGGCGAACATGCAGGTGGTGATGCGCGTCACATCCGTCTGGAACGCAAGCGCCATGAGTTCGCAGGTCAAGCGGAAATGCTCCGACAGGTCGGCCGGCAGGCGGCGAACCGCGGCGGCGCTCGCCGGCATCTGGACCGGCGGCAGCGATTCGGAACGCTGGATGCGTTGCTCCAGGTCGCGCACGTTCGAGAGATATTGATCGAGCCGTTGCTGGTCGGCGCCGCCCAGTTGACGTTCCAAATCGCGGGCATCGTCCATTACCGCGTCAAGGACACTGCTGCGCTGTTGATCGCGGCGCAGACGGCTCGGATCGTTCGGGCCTGCCGAGAATAGTCGATCGAAGATCATGCGTGGATCGGATTCGGACGGCAAGGGCGACGTCGGGTTGCGCCAGGCGAGGGTGTGCTGATAGACGCAGGAATAGCCGCTGTCGCAGTTGCCGTTGCCGCGGAAACGTTCGACGGAAATCTCCAGCGAGGGCAAGCGCGTGCGATCCCCCAGACGAGTCGCGGCGACCTGGTCGGCGGAGACGCCGGCCCGGAAGTTGGCCCCGGAAGTCTTACGCGCCTGCGAGCCGGTCAAAAATGCGGCGGAGGAGCGAGCGTGATCGCCGGGGCCGTCGCCGTTGGCGCGCGATTTATCGCAGGTCAGGCCGCTCAGGACCATCACGTCCTGCCGATGCGGCGTGAGCGGTGCCAAAATCGAGGGCAAGTCGAAGTTGGCCCCCTCGGTCCGCGGCGTCCAGTCCGGCATGATGACGCCGTTGGGCACATAGATGAACGCCATCCGCTTGGGATGCGCCGCCGCCGTCGCCCCTGCCGACACCGGCTTCGGCATCATCGCTTCCAACCAGGGTAAAGCGACCGCGGCGCCGAGGCCGCGCAGGATAGTTCGTCGTGAGATCGGTCGATTGAACATGGAACGTACCCTTTCGGTTGGTCGCCTTTTACTTCGACTTCGGATTATGCGTCGTCCGCATTTGGAACGGCTCGCTCTTGACCGCTTCGATCAACAGCGTCGAAAAGCGGTAATCGTTCTTCTGTAGTTCTATCAAAATCTTGTCCACGGCACATTTATCGTAATATTCGAGGCCGCGGCCTAACGCATATGTCAATACTTTCTCAGATAAACAGCGTGCGAACAAGTCTTTTTTGCTGCGCAAGATCGTTTTTAACTCTGCCGGCCCCTGAAACGTCTTGCCGCCGGGCAAGATGCCGGACGGGTCGATGGCGAAATCGCCGTCTTTATCGCGCCATCGGCCGATGGCGTCGTAATTCTCGAAGGCGAAACCGATCGCGTCCATGCTTTGATGGCAGGTGGCGCAAGCCGGGTTCGCGCGGTGCTGCTCCATGACCTGGCGGAGCGTGCCTTTCAGCTGCTTTTGCTCGTCGAGCGCCGGTACATCCTCCGGCGGTGGCGGCGGCGGCGTGTTGAACACCGTCTCCAGCACCCATTTGCCGCGTTGTACCGGCGAAGTCCGGGCCGGGTATGAAGTCAACGTCAAGATGCTGGCCTGGGTCAAAATGCCGCCGCGATTGCCCGGCAGCTTGATGCGCTGAAAGTCTTTCCCTTTAACTCCGTCGATGCCATAATGCTTGGCGAGCCGTTCGTTGACGAAGCTGAAATCCGCGTCGATGAAATCGAGAATGCTGCGGTCTTCGCGCAGGATGGCATCGAAAAACAGCTCGGTCTCTTTACGCATGGCCGCGCGCAGGTCGTCATCGAAATTGGGAAACGCCTTCGGATCGGGGTTGATGTTTGCCAGGCTGCGGAGGGTGAGCCATTGCCCCGAGAAGTATTGCGAGAAGGCTGCGGACCGAGGATCCTTGAGCATGCGCTGGATCTGCGGTTCGAGCCTCTTGCGTAGCTCGCCCTTGCTTGCAAGCGCGAACAACTCCGCATCGGGCATGCTGCTCCAGAAGAAGTACGACAGTCGGCTGGCCAGGGCGTATTGGTTGACCGGATACGACTTGCCGGCGGCCAACCCAGGCGGGTCCTTTTCAATACGAAACAGGAAGTGCGGCGAGACGAGCACGCGATAAAGGGCGAGGCGAACGGCATTCTCAAAGCGATCGCCGTCCTTGGTCGCTTTGTCGAAAAGGCCGAGCAGTCGATCAACCTCCTCCGTCGTGACAGGCCGGCGGAACGCTTGTGTGGCAAAACGAGTGACGATTTCGCGCGCCGCTTCGCGCGGCTTAAGCCCGTCCTGGTGCGCCATCAACTTGCGATGCGTTTCAGGAAAGGTGAGCGGCGCCGGGTTGTAGGGCCCGTCCACGGTAAGCGAGCGGACGTAAAGCAGACGCTGCTTCGTCGTGTCCTTCGGATCTTTGAACGGATTGGTGAAGGCGACCGAAATACGTTGCGAGCCAGCCGGAAGGCGAAGTTTTCCTTCAACGGTCGTGGCGGAGGATCCCGACGAGGCCTTGGTTTCAAAGGATTTGAGATCGGCGCCATTAACGCGCAACGTGCCGCGGACGGGCTCGTCACCCAGCTGATCGCCATAGACCTCAGCGCGGATGAAGTAATCGCCCGCCTCAATGGTGGTGTTGGCTGATATCTCTCCCTTGGAGTGGAGATAAGGCGTCTTCGCTTTGGGCGGCACTCCCCCCGCGCCGAAGGACGCTCGTAATCCGTTAAGCCGTTCCTTGGCGGCCTTCGGCGGGTCCGCGATCACAATCGCTTTCTCAAGGATGCTCTCGGCTGCCGCCAGGTACCGCTCCAGGAGCACCGGTGACATCGTCAGCACATCGCCGATGTTGTCGAAGCCGTAGCCAACGTCGTCCGCGGGGAAGTCGGCGGCGGGCTTGAAGTCGATGCCGACCAGGTCGCGAATGGTGTTGTTGTATTCGTTGCGATTGAGCCGGCGGATCGTTACCCGGCCCACATTACGCGACTTGGTGCAGTCAAAGCTGGCCATCACCGAGTCGATGGATTTGACGACCGCCTGGACCTCGACGGTTGTCGGTTGCGGCTTCGCCTTGGGAGGCATCTTCTTCGTTTCGATTTGCTCGACGATCAGTTCCCAGGCTGCACGGTTCTTGAGGACGCTTTCATTGTTCTTGAATTTGTCGAGCGAAACGCCGCCCTTTTTCTTGCCGTTCCCATGACACGAGTAGCAATGCTTGGTCATGAAAGGCAGCACGTCCTTGGCATAGGAGACGACAGCCTCGTCCTTGACGGTCTCTTGGGCCGTGGCCGGATGCGAAGGCGGCTGTTGCAGACACAGCAAGCCGATGCAGGCGAGCGTGGCGAGCAGAAAAGAACGCAGTTTCATCCGATTCCTCACGAAGCCCATATCTCAGTTGCCCTGGTCGCTGCCCGAATCAAAGCGCAAAATATCCTGGGGCGGAAAATAACATTCCCCTCAGTATAACCCCAGTTGACCGGCGCGGTAACGCCGAAAACGGCCTATTCCGCGGTTTTAATCTTTGTCTAACATTTCGATGGTATTTTAATGGTGATCGTACCTCTTGGGAGACAGCAAATGAATAGGGATCCGCGTACTGGGATCATCGTGGCATTTACCATCGTGTTCCTGGCGATGCTCAGTGGTGAGCGGCTGCCGGCTCAAGCGCCGAAAGCCGCCGCTGCTCCGCCCACCGATTGGATCGAGCCCGCGACGGGCCATCGCGTTCTTCGGCTTACCGGCGATATCGGCGGGTCAAGCTTTTACTTTCACCAGAATTACTACACGGCGACCGGCGATAAAATGGTGATCTCGACGAAGGTCGGCCTTGCCACGATCGATCTCACAACGCTCGGCGAGAAGCCTGCCAAGGTCGAAATCATTGTGCGTGGCGGGGCCCGGTCGCCGATCGTCGGCAAGAAATCACGGCAGGTCTATTACCTTCAGGGCGGCAGTATCCATGCCACGCATCTCGACACGAAAGCCACGCGCGAGATCGTGAAGCTACCGGCGGGGTTGACCGGCGCCTCCGGCCTTGCTCTCAACGCGGACGAGACGCTGATCGCCAGCACCGGCAGCGATCCCAAAGCGCGCGAACTCGCCAAGGACAAAGGCGAAGCCAAGGAACAACCTAAAACGCCGCCGGTCGCAGGCAAGAAGAACTTCGCCCCCGGCGGACGCTCGCTGGTGTTGTTCACGATCAACATCCAATCGGGCGAGATCAAGAAACTCCACTACGCGACCGATTGGCTCAATCACACGCAGTTTTCGCCGACCGATCCGAATCAGCTCATGTTCTGCCACGAGGGGACCTGGGACTTGGTTGATCGCATCTGGACAATCCGCGCCGACGGCACGGGCCTCAAGAAAACGCACCTGCGCACCATGGATCGGGAAATCTTTGGCCACGAGTTCTTCAGCTATGACGGGAAGATGATCTGGTACGACCTGCAAACGCCACGCTCGACCAACTTCTGGTTAGCGGGCGTCAACATTGCCACCGGGGAGCGGCTCCGCTATCCTTTGGAGCGCGAGCAGTGGTCGGTGCACTACAACCAATCGCCCAAGGGGACCTACTTCGCCGGCGATGGCGGCGGCCCCAACAGCGTTGCCAATCGCACGCTGGACGGCTCATCGCTCAAGGGCAAGGGCAACGGGCAGTGGATCTACCTCTTCACGCCGGAACCCAACAACGTCAAGGCCGGCGACCCCAAAGCGAAGGAACCGTGGATGCAGGGCGTCTTGAAGGCAGAACGACTGGTGGACATGTCCAAGCACGAATACAAGCTGGAGCCGAACGTGACGTTTACGCCTGATGAGAAGTGGATCGTTTTTCGTTCCAACATGCACGGACCGTCGCACGTGTATGCGGTGGAGGTGAAAAAGGCGAAGTGAGGCGGTTTCTTGAATCTTGTCGTGGATCACTGAATACCCACAATGTCGTCTGGCGAAAGATCCTGCTGGGCCGTGTGGCGAATCGTCAAGACCACCACGTCTTCGCCTCGAATCGTAAACACTGCACGATGGGTCGGCCGGCGACCTGAACCAAAAAGAAGGTCGCGAATCTCGTAGCCGAAGCGATCTCTTTCTTTCGATGGACCGTGCCTCTCAGGGTTCTTCGACAAATCAGCGATGGCTTTGGCCAAGCCGGCGTACCACCGATCTGCCTGGCGTTTGGAACGATGTTCCGCCCACCAGTTGAAAGCGGATTGCATTTCGCGCTCCGCTTGTTCGGTGATGGCAACGCGGAAACTCATGCGTCATTTCCAACCTGGTTGCGTTCGCGAAACTCAGCGTCGAAATCAATAAAGGGCCGATGGCGTCCATTCTCCATATCGCTGATACCGCTTTGAATCGCGGTCAGGTCGGCGTTTTGCTCCTCCAACGCCGCGACGGCGGCGCGCAGGATTGCTTCTTCCGAAGCATACCGTCCTGACACCAACAATGCGTTCACACGTTCTTGTACATCTGCCGGAATTGTCAAAGACATTCCTTACTCCTCTCAGGGAAAGCACTCGGACTATCACCTATTCCTTCTTGCCGATGCAGTACAGCAGCTCCCGCCGCTCGCCCTTGTCGCGGACGGCGACGCGCATGTAGATGCGGCTGCCGCAGATCGTCGGGGTCGCCAGCGCCTCGTTGCCGAGCTGGTTCTCGGCGACAATTTCAAGCCCTTTCGGGCTGGCCTTGAAGATGAAGGTCTTGCCGGCTTCGTTCACGGCAAACAGCAAGTCACCGACGAGGACGGGCGATGCGCTGAACGCGCCGCCGAGGCGGTCTTTCCAGACTTCCTTGCCGGTGTCGAACTTCATGCACAGCGCGATGCCGCCATCCTGCACGGCGTAAAGATAGCCCTGGTGTTCGATCATGGACGGCACATAGACCTGCGTGCTATTTTCCCAGGCGATCTTGCCGG
>ODAK010004986.1_pt1 | contig 13511 bp, 8 predicted proteins | sample 1539591 | NCBI WGS metagenome assembly ODAK01 (sample SAMEA3539303, study PRJEB22396) | soil metagenome | biome: tundra; feature: field; material: soil | place: USA | collected 2010-05 | depth 0.15 m | reverse complement strand
AGCACGCTGGTGATGCACCCGACGCACATGGCCGTCCGTTACCTGGGGGCGCTGTGGCGCCAGCCCCTGTACGTGGTGATGCAGCTGGTGCAGCCGGTGATCTGGCTGTTCCTCTTCGGGCAGCTCTTCAAGAATGTCGCTGCGCTGCCCGGCTTTGGCGGGGTTTCGTACATCGACTACCTCGCACCCGGGGTGCTGGTGATGAGCGCGCTGCTCTCCAACGCATGGAGCGGCACGTTGTATCTCACCGACATGGATCGCGGCGTGCTCGATCGTTTCCTCTCGACACCGGCACGACGCAGCTCATTCCTGATCGGCCAGCTCTTCTACTGGGCGATGCTCACAGTCATCCAGTCGGTGATACTGGTCGCGCTTGCCATGCTCGGGGGAGCGCGGTTCGACGGCGGGCCGCTCACCGTGCTCGCGCTGGTCGCGGCCGCCGTGCTGCTCGGCACGGTGATGGCCTGCTTCTCCAATGCGCTTGCGCTGCGGTTGCGTGATCAGAACACCGTGATCGCCGCGAATGTGATGCTGGTTCTCCCCCTCTGCTTTGTGTCCTCGGTCTTCCTGCCCCAGGCGCTGATGCCCGGGTGGATCCAGGCGGTGGCTCGTTTCAACCCCGTCAACTGGGCTGTCGAGGCAGGCCGGCAGAGCATCGTCGCCAACGGCGACTGGTCGATCGTCCTGACCAGGCTTGGCGGTCTGGCGGCACTCGCGATGGTCTTCGGATTCCTCGCCGTGCGCTCGTTTCGCGCCTATCAGCGCGCCGTCTGATGCGCACGGGCGCGGTGTCCTGACGGACGGTGCACACAGGCGTCACCGCGAGCGCGTGAACGGCGGCGGTGAAGCGATAGTGTTCGCCGCCGTGGAGAGATACGACGACGGGCCCGCGTACCTGGGCCCGACAACGTTCTGCCGGGTTCCACTGCTACCGCGCGCGCGGTTACTGGCCGACGAAGGACGTCTTCGACTGGATGCGCGCGCAGGGGATGCGCTGGCATCTCATGGGCGAGCTGCGCGACCGTGGTGTGGTGCGGTGATCGAGGACGCGATCGCGGAGGCCCTCGACGGGCCTGAGCACATCTACCTGTCGGTCGATATCGACGTGCTTGATCCCGGCTTCGCACCGGGGACCGGCACGCCCGAGCCCGGCGGCATGCAGCCGATCGACCTGCTCAGCGCCATCCGTCAGGTCGTGCTGCGCACGGACGTCGTCGCCATGGACCTCGTCGAGGGGTCACCTCCCTACGACTGGGCCGAGCTGACCTCGCAGAACGCGCATCGATGCCTCCTCGAGGCGATCTCAGCCCTTGCCGTCAAGCGTCGCGACGGCCTGCGCACGGGCGATTGATCGACCCGGCAGGCCGAGCGCAACGGGCACGCCGAGCAGACCGATGACCGCGAGTGCGGCGAGCGGCGCGTACGCGTTGCCCATCACGCCCTGAATCACGAGCACGAGCACGACGCCGCCGAGATTGCCGGCCATCAGCAGGAACCCGGCGGCAGCGCCCTCGCGAGCCATCCCGGCGTGGACCGCGGACCAGTCGAGCACCACCGGAAGGCACGCCATGATCGCAAAGCCGGTGGCAAACAGCCATACGCCCAGCCAGACGACCTCGTGGCGCACATCGGTTGCGACGAACGCCACCGCACTGAACGCCAGCGCGATGACGAGCATGGTGCGTCGCTGATTGCGCGACGCCACGATCGGTGGGAGCACGGCCGCGCCGACAATGCCTCCCGCAGTGAGGATGGCGATGAGATTGCCCGCGGCACCACCCTCACCGAAATTCGCCAGCACCGGCTGCAGCCAGGTGGCAACCGCGTTGTACACGCCCATGCCGATGAACACGAGACCGGCAAGCAGCCACATGAATCGGTCGCGGATGAGCCAGCGCATGCTCACCGAGGTTGACGCGTTGTCGGGATAGATCGCGGGGATGCGAAGCAGCAGCACCATCAGCGCAGCCCCGACCACCGACGGGATCGCTTCGACGATGAGCACCAGCCCGAGTCCGCCGGCCGAGAGCAGCGGCGCTGCGATGAGGACCGAGGCGAGGATCCCGATGAAGAGCGCGACGGTGCCGATCGAGATCGCGGTGGCGCGTTCAGGCTGCGGGAAGTAGCGCGCGGCGACCTTGGTAATGCTGTTGAGCACGAACGGCTGACCCGCGGCGATCACCACCATGCCGGTGAGCTGCACCCCGAACGAGGATGGTGCGGCGACGCGGATGATCGCTCCCGCTCCCGTGAGCAGTGCGCCGACCGCGAGCGCGCGCTCGAAGCGCGTGTCGAGCCAGCGACCCGCGGGGAGGGCGAGCACCACGTAGATGAACGGGAAGATCGCCGCCAGGTCGCCGATCGTGCCGACATCGACGTGCAGCACTTTCGCCGAGTCGGTGTCGATGGCCGCGAAAGTGAGCCAGAGCAGTTGCGTGCACGCGGCGAGAAGCGCATAGACGGTCAGGATCACCCACCGGATTGCCGGAGCACGAACCGAAGCGGTGCTCATGCGTTCAACCTCGCGTACACCCCGTGGAGGTGATGGTACAGGCGGCGGTATTGGGCGTACATCGGCGCGTACACCCTGCGCGCCTGCGGGTCCGGGTCGAAGGTGGCGTCGACCTGTACTCTCGCTCCGGCTCCGGCGAGGTCGATGTTGCCCAACGACATGGACGCGAAGAGCGCCGCGCCGCGCAGGTTCGCGTACATGGGCTGAGCGACTCGTTCGATGCGCCGGTCGAGGATGTCGGCATGCACCTGACACCACAGGTCGGAGATGGCGCCCCCTCCGAGGATACGGAGGACCGGCATGGGTCGCTTGATGAAACGCTCGACGGAGTCGAGCAGCCATCGAGCGTTGAATGCCACCCCCTCGAGCACGGCGCGGACCAGGTGCGCGCGCTCGGTGGTCATCGAGATGTTGAGGAACGCCGCCCGCAGGGATCGATCGTCGACCGGGCTGCGCTCGCCGTTGAGCCATGGAGTGAACAGCACACCACCCGAGCCCGCCGGTGCGGTCGATGCGAGCGCGGTCAGCGCCTCGTACCCAGTGTTGCCGGGTCCGTCGACTCCGCTGCCGGATCCGATCGAGTCGCGGAGCCATTGCAGGCACACCCCCGCCGTCTCGTGGTTGTTGGCGACGAGGTACGAGCCGCCGTGCAGCCCCGGCACGGATGCCACCTGATGGAAGACGTCGGTACGCTTGAACGGAACCTCGCAACCGATCCAGGCGCTGGTGCTGATGGTGACGTGTCCGGCGAAGGGTGCGACCGCGCCGGATCCGATGTACCCCGTATGCAGATCCGGGACCCCCGCGACCACCGGGATTCCCTCGGGGAGGCCCAACTCCGACGCGACCCCTGGCTGCAGGCCGCCGAGCACGCTGCCGGTGGGCAGCAGTTCCGGGAGCTTCGCGAGCTCACGACCCGAGCGGCGAAGGAGCGCAGGCTGATAGCCGTCGCCACCGCGAGGCCGGTTGTCGGTGAGCCAGGACAGGATCATCGACGCCTGGGTTGCGGCACGGCGTCCGGTGAAGCGCATCCCCAGGTAGTCGAGGGGTTCCATGAGCGTCTCGATGCGCGCGTAGAGATCGGGCTCTCGGGTGGCGAGATGGAGGTGGTGTCCGAGCGGATCGGCGCCTCCCGGTGATGGCGCCCCACCGGTCAGGCGAATCCAGCTCACGAGGTTCGCCGGGGAGTAGCCGACCACGCTGATCGGACCGCCCATTCGCTTTGCCGCAAGCGCCCGCCCGCGCGTGTCCGACCAGAGCAGGCACGGTGCGACTGCGATGCCGCCGGCACCCACCGGCACTGTCGACCCCCACTGACCGGTGATGCCGACGCCAACGGCGTCAGCCGCGGTGACGCCGTGATCGAGCACCTCCGCGACACCCTCACGGATTCCGGTCCACCACGCCTCGGGATCCTGGACGGCGCCACCGTCATCACTGAAGGTTGTCGCGACAGCCCTGTGCGCAACGGCGAGCAGCTCCCCGGAAAGGCCGACCGCGCCGGTCTTCGGTCCGCCGGTGCCGAGATCCACCGCGAGGATCCAGGGCTCCGCCATCGGACTCAGGGAACCACGTCGTACATCGCGTCGAGGGCCGCAGCGAAGAGCACGTCGAGCGCCTCGTTCCCCTCGGGCGAGCCTCCCAGCCCGTAGAGTGCGCCGCTTCGCGCCGGACCGAGTCCCGGCGTCTTCGCGTAGTCGACGGCTTCGCGCAGGTCGGCGAGAAACGCCTCGGCGACGCCGTCTGCGGTGTTCGGACGGGTGACACAGAAATGCAGCCCCGGCGGGAGCTGCAGGGCGTTGAGACGCCAGCCCTTGCTGATCAGGAAATCGTTGACGTGGTAGATGTCGATGCCGCGCCCGCGGAAGGCGATGATGAATGTCGGGTCACCGAAGATCTCGAGCTCGGGAATGTCGGCGACGCCGGTGAGAATGGTTGCCGCGGTCTCGAAGATTCGCTCCGCGATCTCCATGTACCCGCGCTCGCCGAGGCTCAGCATCGCGGCCCATGCAGCGGCCACGACGCCGCCGGAACGGCTGCCAGAGAGCCCCGGCGACATGTAGATGCCTCCCGGCCAGTCGGGGTAGCTGAAGTACTGGTAGCGGCGAAGCGTGCTGTTTCGATAGAGCAGCACGGACGTCCCCTTGAGCGAGTAGCCGAACTTGTGCGTATCGGCCGAGATCGAGGTGACTCCGGGGAGACGGAAGTCGAAGACCGGGATCGGATACCCGAGGCGTTCCCCCCAGGGAAGGATGAAGCCGCCCATGCATCCGTCGACGTGGAAACCGAGGTCATGTTCGAGCGCCAGCGCCGACATCTCCTCGATCGGGTCGATGAGCCCGTGGGGGTAATTGCCCGCCGAGCCGATGATCGCGACGGTGTTCGGCGTGACGTGATCGCGCATCCAGTCCACGTCCGCGCGCCAGTCGTCGCGCACCGGCGCCTGGATGAGCTTGATCCCCAGCATGTGCGCGGCTTTCTGGAGCGCCACATGGGCGGTGATCGGCATGATCACCTCAGGCTCGACGATCCCCTGCTCCACCCTGCCACGCTCGCGGTAGACGAGCATCGGGTCGATGAGGCTCTCGGTCCCGCCGAACGTGACGACCCCACACACCTCCTCGCCGGGATGGTGCTCGGGCACCGCCTCCGCGTGCATCAGCGATGCGGTCATCGCGACGATCTCGCCCTCGAGCTTGGTCGCGCTCGGGTACATGTCTCGCTGCAGGACGTTGGCGTGCGCGAAGAGGCCGTACGCCTCGGTGAGGAACCGATAGTGGTCGTGGTCGCCGTGATAGATCGAGCCCGACACGCGTCCGGCGTTGGCCATCCGATCTTCCTCTTCGGCCATGGTGCCGAGCTCGGTGAGGATGCTCTCGCGGGAACGCGGTTCCGGCGGGATCCGATGATGGGCTTCAAAGCGGTTCCGGTAGGGGTGGAAGTCGATCAGCGCTCCGAAGTCCTGGGATTCCTCGGATCCGCCGGTGTCCTGGGCCACGGGGTGTTCCTCCATCGACGCCGGATTGTCCTCGAACCACGGTGACGGGCGCTGAGGCGCCGGCGCGTCTATGCTCGCCCGCGATGGCCGATGACGTCGTCGTGGTCGAAGCTTCGGGCCGCGAGATTCCGATCACCAACCCCGGCAAGGTCTACTTCAACGAACGGGGCGAGACCAAGCTCGACCTGGTCCGCTACTACCAGTCGGTCGAGGAGCCGCTGCTCCGCGCAATGGGGGGCCGGCCGGTGCTGCTCCAGCGTTTCCCCAACGGTGCGAACGGGCCGTCCTTCTTTCAGAAGCGTGTCCCCGATTCGCGACCGGATTGGCTCGAGACCACGATCGTGAGCACCCCGAACGGCACGACGTCCCGTGCCCTGGTCGCGGCCGATCTCGCCCACGTCCTCTGGGCGGTGAATCTGGGATGCCTCGGCTTCCACGTGTGGCCGTCGCAGGCGTCGGATCCGGACCATGCCGACGAGCTCCGCATCGACCTCGATCCGAGCCCGGGAGTGGTCTTCTCCATGGTGCAGGAGGCAGCGCGCGAGGTCCGCGCACTCTTCGACGACCTCGGCGTGGCATGCGTGCCCAAGACGACCGGCAACCGGGGCATCCACGTGTACGTCCGGCTGCAACCGCGCTGGACGTCGTACCAAGTGCGGTCGGCTGCGGTCGCGGTGGCTCGGGAGCTGGAGCGCCGCCGTCCCGACCTCATCACCTGCGCCTGGTGGAAGGAGGAGCGCGGACGGCGTGTCTTTGTCGACTTCAACCAGAACGCCCCCCACAAGACGATCTTCGGCGCCTGGTCCGTCCGCGCCCGTCCTGGGGCGCAGGTCTCGACGCCCTTTGTCTGGGAGGAGCTGGACGCAATCGTCCCCGACACGCTGACCATGGTGACCGTGCCGCCGCGCGTCGCTCGGGACGGTGACCCGTGGCTCCCGATGTCGACGGCACCGCAGTCTCTCGAATCCGTGCTCGCGCTGAGCGACCGCGACGCGGCCGCCGGCCTCGTCGATGCGCCGTGGCCACCGCAGTATCCGAAGATGCCCGGCGAGGCCTCCCGCGTCGCGCCGAGCCGGGCGCGCAAGCCCGATTCGCGCTCCTGAGGAATGCGCCGAGCGAGCCATTCGTGTCGCGTTGTAACCTCCATCCGTACACGCACAGTCGTCCCCGAGAGGAGGCAGTCAGGGGGTAGGCTTCGGGGCCTACCCGAACGTTGACCACCCGTGGCTTGTTCATGGAGGCGAGTGCCCTTGAGATTCATGGTGTGACGCCGTCTGGAGCAGGCGCGCTGACGGGGCAGCGCCTGACCGAAGGCGGTGAGCGCGTTCGACCGGACGCGCACCTTTCCTCGAGACCAGGCCTCGACGCACCGCGCCGAGACAACATTTAGGGGGAACAACGAACCGATGATTTCCATGCCAAGACGCATGACCGGCCTGCTTTCGGGCTCGGGCCTGCTCGCCGCCACGCTGCTCACCGTCGGTGGCTCCGGCGCGGCGATCGCAACCGCGGCGGGGGCGGCACCGATGCCGCTCGCGCAGCTGGCCAGCAACCACGCGTTCCTGACGCCGCCCACCACGGCCGACTGCGAGGCGCAGATCGGGATCGCCTGCTACGCGCCCTTCCAGTTCCAGAAGGCGTACAACCTGGGACCGCTGTACAAGCGAGGCATGAACGGCGCCGGTGAGACGATCGTGATCGTCGACTCGTACGGCTTCAGCGGCATCGGGCAGGAGTTGAAGACGTTCGACAAGTCCTTCGACATCCCGCCCCCACCGAACTTCACGATCCTCCAGCCGGAAGGTCCAATTCCGCCGTTCAACGCGACCAAGCGTCCGCAGATGGTTGGATGGGCACAGGAGACGTCGCTCGACGTCGAGTACGCGCACGCGATCGCGCCGGGCGCCAACATCCTGCTCGTCGAGACGCCCGTCGCGGAGACGATCGGGGTCACCGGATTCCCGCAGATCGTCGCAGCCGAGAACTACGTGATCGACCACCATCTCGGCGACGTCATCACGCAGAGCTTCGCGGCTCCCGAGCAGACCTTCCCCGATGCGGCCTCCCTGCTCCGGCTGCGCAGTGCCTACAAGAACGCGGCGGCCAACGGGGTCACGGTGCTCGCGGCTTCCGGCGATCAGGGACCATCCGGCCCCAAGACGCTGACACCGCAGGGTTTCGCGGCGACCTACTACCTGCGCCGCGTTGCGGAATGGCCTTCCGACGACCCGCTCGTGACCGGCGTCGGTGGCCTGCAACTCTTCCTGAACGCCAACGGCAAGCCGACCCAGCCGGCCGCCGTCTGGAATGACACCGCACTCTTCGGTTCGCCGGCTGCCGGCGGCGGCGGCACCTCGTCGATCTTCGCGCGGCCGTCGTATCAGAACGGGGTCGCGTCGGTCGTCGGTTCGTCGCGCGGCTTCCCGGACATCGCCATGAGTGCGGCCGTCAACGGCGCGGCGCTCGTGTACCTCAATGCCAATGCCGCTCAGGGGCCCGCAGGCTTCTACCTGATCGGTGGCACCAGCGAGGCCTCTCCCGAGTTCTCGGGAATCATCGCCATCGCTGACCAGGTGGCCGGCCACGGGCTCGGCCTCATCAACCCCGCCATCTACGCGATGGAAGCGGCAGGTGACCCGGGCATCGTCGACGTGACCGCCGGGACCAACACCGTGACCTTCCCGCAGGGTGGTTCGACCCACACCGTACGTGGGTTCGCTGCGGTCGACGGGTACGACCTCTCATCCGGGGTCGGCACCATCAACGCGGCGCTGTTCATCCCAGAGCTGGTGCACGCGGTTCACTGAACCGCGGCGGTCGCCGCGCCAGGCTCCTCGGGCCCGTCAATCGGGTCCCGGGGAGTCCTGGCCGGTGGCTATGCCCCCGACCCGGTCCACTCCACGCGATGTTGCGGCTGGGCGAGAAACGCATCACGAACCCGGCTGCGCACCTCCGCGTCGAAGATGACATCGGCTCCGATCCGTGCCAGCACCTCGGCCGCATGCAGCATCGCGCGCTCACCCCGGGGGGACAGCGCTGCATCGCGAAAGGCGTGCGTGTGCGGGCCGATCCCGTCATCGGCAATCGCGAACTCGGGATGCAGCGTCGGAGCTGCGTAGGACACGTCGCCGACGTCGGTCGAGCCGGTCCGCTCCCACGGGACCACGCGATCCTCGTGAAGACCGACCGCGGCGAGATGCAGGCTCGCACGCTCCGCGAGAACCGCATTGGAGCGGAGGTCGAGGTAGGTCTCGCGTTCGTCGAGCTGGAGTTCGCAACCGGTCGCCCGAGCGGCCGCTTCAAAGATGGCGCGGAAGCGCTCGTTCATCGTCCTCAGGTACTCGCCGTCACGCGCACGAGTCAGATACTCGCCACGCGTGAGCTCGGGAATGATGTTCGGCGCAGTGCCTCCCTCGATGATGAACCCGTGCACCCGAGCGTCATCGCGTAGATGCTGACGCCAGAGCGAGATCCCGTTGTACGCGTGCACGAACGCATCCAGCGCATTGATGCCCTGGTCGGGATGCCCAGCCGCGTGCGCCGCCTTGCCACGGAAGGTCCACTCCCAGTGCGTGCACGCGAGCGCGTACTGGACGGACGCCGTGCGGTCCGACGGATGAAAGATGAGCACGGCGTCGCAGCCGTCGAACAGCCCGTCGTGGCATAGGGGAATCTTGCCGCCACCCCCCTCCTCCGCCGGCGCGCCGACGATGGTGATGCGAGCCTCCACGCCGCGGCCGCGCAGCGACCGCGCGAGCGCGATCCCCGCGCCCGCCGATGACGTGGCGATGAGGTTGTGCCCGCATGCATGCCCGAGACCGCGCAGCGCGTCGTACTCACAGACGAACGCCACGTGCGGACCGGAGTGCCCGTGCCTCGCCACGAACGCGGTCGGCATCCCCGAGACACCGCGCTCCACCTCGAAGCCGTGCTGCTCGACGACCCCGCTGAGGATGCGCGATGACTCGACCTCCTCGAAGCCGATCTCCGCGAGCGCATGGATCGCGCGCGACGTGGTGATCAACTCATCCGCGCACGCGCTGATGGCGTCGTGGATCGCCTGATTGATTTCGACGGGCACGGTGGTCGTCATGCGGTTCTCCTGGGCCGCTATTGTGCACAAGCGTGGAGACTCCCGAACGCCTCTACACGGACGCGGAGGCGTCATTCCCGACGTGGGAAGTGATCAAGGACGTCGTCGACGAGTTCATCGACCTCGCCCTGAACTACCGCCAGAGCGGACACCCGGGGGGATCGCGCTCCAAGGTCCATCTGCTGCTCGCCACCATGCTGTCGGGCGCGATGCGCTGGGATATCCGCCGGCCCTGGTTGCCCTTTGCGGACCGATTCGTTCTCTCCGCGGGACACACGGTTCCGGTCGTGTACGCGGCGCTCGCCGCGCTCAATGAGACGCTCCGGATCCGAGCGGCTCGCGACCCGAATCCGGCGTTCGCGCTTCCCGATGGGGGACGCTGGGCCCTGGTCCCGGAGCACCTCACCACCCTCAGGCATCGCGGCGGACTGCCCGGCCACCCCGAGATGGCCGGCAAAACGTTGTTTCTCAAGTTCAACACCGGTCCGTCGGGGCATGGAATGCCCCCCGCCGCGGGCGAGGCCCTCGCGCTCAAGGTCGCCGGCGCCGGTGATGTGCGTGTCTTCGTCGTTGAAGGCGAGGGTGGTCTCACCGCCGGCGCGAGCCACGAGACGCGCAACGCGGCGTGGGGCCTGGGACTCTCGAACCTCGTGTTCCTGGTCGACTGGAACGACTTCGGCATCGACGATTTCGCGGCGTCCTCGGTCGTTCCCGGAACGCCGGCCACGTGGTTCGGGTCATACGGTTGGCGGGTGTCGGGGACCATGGACGGATCGGAGTGGTCCCCCGTCACCAGGGCTGTGCTCGAGGCGGCATGCGGTGAGAACCCCGAACGGGTCCCGTCGGTGGCCTGGTTTCGCACCCGCAAGGGGCGCGGGTACGGCAAGTACGACAACAAGAGCCACGGGTCGCCGCATGCGATGAACAGCGCGCCGTTCTGGGAGGTGCGCCACGGATTCATGGAGAAGTACGGCATCAGCTACGCCGGCGTCGACGAGCCCGCTCCGGCCGACCCCGGCGCCCTGCACGAGCAGGCTCTGGAGAATCTGCGTCGCGCCGCGGGTGTGCTCGCAGACCACCCCGAGGTCGTCGATGCCATCTCCGATCGCCTCGTCGAGCTGGCAGCGCAGGTGCCGGACCAGGTCGACGGGCTCATCGTGGGTGGCGGCGGTGGCGGCGTCTTCAACGACCCGCGCCTGACGGATTACCGTGGCTACCCGGCCGCGATGTACCGGAAGCCGGGCGACAAGCAGGCCAACCGAACCGCGTTCGGCGCCTGGGCCTCGTGGGTGAATGCCATGGCCAGGCAGGACTACGGCCGGCCGCTCTTCATCGCGGCGTCGGCAGACCTCGCCGACTCGACCAACCTCTCCGGCTTCGGCAAGGACTTCGGTGACATGCCCGGCTCCGGGTGGTACCAGCGTGATACCAACCCACATGGCGCTCTCCTCCCCACCGAGATCACCGAGTTCACCAATGCCGGCATGATCGCCGGCCTTGCCACCGTGAACCTTTCGCCGGATCCGTTCACGTCGTTCAACGGATTCTGGGGGGCGTGCTCGACGTACGGCTCGTTCAGCTACCTCAAGTACGGTGAGATGCGGCTGTTCAGCCAGCTCGCCCAGGATTGTGAGCTCAAGGTGGGCAAGGTGCTCTGGGTCGCCGGCCACTCGGGTCCCGAGACCGCCGAGGACTCGCGCACGCACTTCGGGATCTACGAGCCCGGCGTGACCCAGCTCTTCCCGGAGGGCAAGGTCATCGACCTGCATCCCTGGGAGTACAACGAGGTGCCGGTGGTGCTCGCCGCGGCGCTCGCCACCGACGTGCCGATCGTCGCGCTGCATCTCACCAGGCCGGCAATCGAGCTGCCCGACCGCGAGGCACTCGGCATGCCGAGTCACTTCGAAGCAGCTCGCGGCGCCTACGTGCTCCGTCCCTTCCGTCCGGACCTTCCGGCGATGGGCACCGTGTTCGTCCAGGGAACCACGACGACGGCGAACCTGGTCAAGGCCCTGCCTGATCTTGACAATCTTGGCCTCAACGTGAAGGTTGTCGCGGCGATCAGCCCCCAGCTGTTTCGTATGCAGGCGGCCGCATATCGCGAGAGTGTCATCGGCCCGGCCGACCGCCTCGACGCCATGGCGATCACCAACCGCACCGTCAAGCTCATGCGCGACTGGATCGATGGACCGCTCGGCATGGAATACTCAATGGGCGCCGACTGGGATGACCGCTGGCGTACGGGCGGCTCGCTTGACGAGGTCATGGACGAGGCGCACCTGACCAAGGCGTACATCCTCGAGGGCATCGGCCGCTTCGTCCGCGACCGCGAGAGCAGGCTCCAGCGCCTGCACGCCCTGCTGGCCGCGACCAATCGAACCGCCGATTAGACGGGCATCTTCTTGAGAGCGGTCACGCTCTGGCAGCTGGTCCGGGCTTGCAACGCCCTCCAAGGCGGCCGCGCCCTGCCGAGTGCAGGCCTCCGTTCTTGGCCACGGACGTCGCCAGTGACCGTCGCTAGCGAACCGCCGTCCCATCAGGGGCGCGCGTCCACGACCGATACCCTGGCGACGGCGGGACCGCGAGCACTCGGCCCTGCTCCGCCCGGACCAGCTGCCAGCCACCCTCGTGCACCGACCAGTGATGCCGGTGGCAGAGGAGCACCAGGTTCGCCAGGCTCGTCGCCCCCCCGTGCCCCCAGTGCACCACGTGGTGGGCGTTGGTCCACGACGCGGGCCGGTCGCATCCCGGCCACACGCAGCCCCGGTCGCGCACCCGCAACGCCGCGCGCCCCGCTCCCGACGGCACCCGCAGTGCCCGACCCACATCGAGCACAGCCGAGCCCGGGCCGAACAGTACCCTGCGCACGCTCGCATCGCAGGCGAGCCGCTGCACCGTCGCGGCCGGGACCGCACCCGCGAACTCCAGATCACCGCCGGGTGCGCCGGCAATCCCCTGCACCGTCGCCACCGAGGCGGTGAGCTGGAGGTGGGTGCGCGGTCCACCCTGGTCGGTGGTGAACCCATGGTCGAGGGCATGAGCGGCCATCTCGACGAGGCCGTCGGCGAGGCGTCGGGCTCGGGACCGATCGTCGCCGGCGCCTGAGCGCCCGCAGAGGGGTGCGAGAGCAACCCGCAAGGTGGCCCCGCCAACCGGGTCGAGGATGCCGCGGACCACGATGCGCCCATCCTCACAGCGGGTCAGCTCGAGCCGCCGCGCCTCCACCGCGCTCACCTGCTCGGCAAGCACCCCGGCGGCATCGGCCACATGGCGCGCATGGGTGCAGTCGAACGCAAAGCGGCTCACCGAGTGCTCGAGCGCCTGCTCGAGAAGAGGACGTTCGTCGAAGCCGCCCACCCCCAACGCACCCTGCACGGCCCGTGCGGTGCCGGCGAGCATGGCGAGGTGGGCGAACCCGATCCGTCCTGACTCCAGCGCGGCGACACCGGCAGGCAGCTGCGCCGCCGCCTCACCGGTCGCAATCGAGCGGACCGCCGCGTTCGCCGACATGGCGCACTGATGACGCACCCAATCGATCGGCGAGGTCGAGCCCTGGGCGATGGACTCGTCGGTGGCGGCGAAGGCGGCCGCGTCGCGGGCGAAGCCCAGCTCGAGCAGGTCGATGCCATGGCGGAGGCGGATCAGGCGCTCGCCGAGCTCAAAGGGCGAGACCGCCTCGGCCGGGCCTGCCACGACGGCGTCGATGGCGACGAACAGCCGGTCGATCGCTGTGGTGTTGCTGTCGCCGTCACACATCGCAGTATCATAGAACAACTGTGTGTATGACCGCCGCCTGTCCGTGCAGACCGCCCGCTCGCACAGGCGCGCCGCTATCGAGACGCCGAGACGATGGTCTAGACGTCTGCCCGGCGCAGCGTATGAGGCCCGTATCGCATCGCCGTGGAGCG
>ODAK010004985.1_pt1 | contig 13513 bp, 13 predicted proteins | sample 1539591 | NCBI WGS metagenome assembly ODAK01 (sample SAMEA3539303, study PRJEB22396) | soil metagenome | biome: tundra; feature: field; material: soil | place: USA | collected 2010-05 | depth 0.15 m | reverse complement strand
CTTTGTCGAGCCGGGAGGTGATCTCCAGCTCGGGCGGCGCCGCGGTGGCCAGGCCGAAGGCCAGCCAGACGGCAAAGGGGGCGATCAGCGCCAAGAGCGCGATCCGGTCCAGGGTCACCGCGCCGTAGGCGCCCAGGGCGACGATCGCCGCGTAGCCGACCAGCCTTGGAGTCGGCCGCCGGATCAACTCCGAGCCGCCTCCTCGATTCCCGTCGAAGACCTGGTGGGCGGGGTCGGAACCGTGGCGAGGCACTCTCGGACCAGGTCCTCAGCGTTGATCCGCTGGACCCAGAGCTCCGGACGCAGCAAGAGGCGGTGGGAGAGGGCGGCCACCGCCACCGACTTGACGTCCTCCGGAACCACGAAATCCCGTCCCGCCAGGGCGGCCCGGGCCCGGGAGAGCTTCAGCAGCGCGAGGGAGCCCCGGGGGCTGGCCCCCACCTGGACCCCCGGGTGGCGCCGGGTGGCCTCCACCAGGTCGACGATGTAGTACTCGATGTCGGGGTCGACATGGATCCGCTCCAGCGCCGCCTGCATCCGCAGGAGCAGCGGCAGGTCCACCACCTCGGATAGCTCCGGCTCGTCGGAGCCGCGGAGCTGGCGCCGCTCCAGCAGCTGACGCTCCTCGTCCCGGCTGGGGTAGCCCACCCCGATCCGGATCAGGAAGCGGTCAAGCTGGGCCTCAGGCAGCGGATAGGTCCCCTCGTACTCGATGGGGTTCTGGGTGGCCAGCACCAGGAAGGGCCGGGGCAGCGGCCGGGTCACCCCTTCAACGGTGACCTGCCGTTCCTGCATCCCCTCCAGGAGAGCGGCCTGGGTCTTGGCGGGCGAGCGGTTGATCTCATCGGCGAGGAGCAGATTGGCAAAGATCGGTCCCTCGCGCATCTCAAAGTCGCCCGTGCGCTGGTTGAAGATCGAAGAGCCTGTGATGTCCGATGGCATCAGATCAGGGGTGAACTGGATCCGGGCGAAGCCCATCCCGCAGCAGCTGGCGAAGGAGCGCGCGATCAGGGTCTTGGCCAATCCTGGGAAGTCCTCGATCAGCACGTGGCCATCGGCGAGGACGGCCAGCAGCACCAGCTCCAGGGCCGCTCGCTTGCCCACCACCGCCTTCTCGACCTCGTCGAGGAGGCGGTTCGCCGACCGGTGCAACTCCTCGAGGGCGATCATCGCGCCCCTGCCTCCAGGGCAGCGACGATCGCCTCCAACTCCTGCTGCCGCGGCCCCCGCTGATCCCGTGTCCCACCCGGCGTCCGCTCTGCTTGGATGGCCGAACTCAGCAGTGGCCCCAGCACTTCAGCCGCCCGCTCGGGGTCGCGATTCAGGGAGATACCGAGGAGCAACAGGCGGTCAGCCGCGATCTCCCGGAAGAGCGGAACTACCTGCAACTCGTACTGGCTGCGGCTGATCCGGCTTGCCCGCAACGAGTTCTGCAGCCTCGCCAAATCCGGCGGCAGCTCGGCGCCGGCTCGCGAGAGGGCCGATGGCCCCTGCCCACGGAAGGGCGCGGACCGCCGGAGCTCCAGGACCAGGCCGAAGATGGCGATCGCGCCGACCGAGAGCAGATAGGCTCGCCCAACCTGGCTCGGATCGACCCCGCCCCGGGCGAGCACCACCACCAGTGCCGCTGTGCCCACCACGAGCAGGGCCAGGACCGCCCCGTATCGCTCGAGGAAGCCGACCGTGGGCCCTTTAGCCATCTCTCCCTCCTCACCAGCGGTAGTCGCCGCCGGCCGGCATTAGCCCGGGGCGCACCGAGGATAGCGCTCCGGCTCAGCCGGACAGCTCGGCCCGGAGACCGACCAGCGCCGTCTCGGCCTCGGCCCGCATCTGGGGGCCGACCGGGCGCGCCGAGAACCGGGCGGTCTCGAAGAGGTCGGTCAGCCGCACCAGGGCCCCGCGACTGGCCTCCAGCCGGGTCAGCACCCGCTCCAGATATTCCAAGGGAGTCTCGAACGCCAGAGCGGGCAGCCCGACCCCGGCCAGCACCCTCTCCATCCGCTGGTAGGCAGCGATGACCGCTTGGCGGGGGTCGGTCCCAGCGGCGAGTTCCGCGAGACTCTGGTCGATGGCCGAGGTGAGGTCCTGGGGCAGCTCCGGGGACTCGGCCTCCTCGCCAGCTGGCGCTCTCCGCGAACGGAGCCGGCCCACCACGATGACCAGCAGCGCCACCAGCCCCACCGCCGCCGCGAGGGCAGTCGCCTCGGGCACCGTCACGGCCCCGACCTTGGACACAAAGTGCTGGCGCGGTAAGGCCAGTTGCCCACCCCCGGCGTGGGCGGAGCCAACCCGCCGGGCCCGGTGCTCCAACAGCCAGAAAAATGTGGCCCCCTGAGCCAGCAGAGCCAAGACCGGGATCGCGACCAGCCGCAGCACCAGGCGACGGCTCATCCGCGGCACCTGGGCACCGCGCTGGCCGGCCTCTCGCAACCGGCGCCAGGGGGCGTACCCCAGGGCCAGCACCAAGATCAGCTCGAACGCCGCCACGATGACCACCAGCAGCACCTGGAAGGTGGAACCGAGCAGGGCGGCACCGAGCCCCCGGTTGGGCACCCCGCTGGGACCGAGCGAGTAGTGGGCTCGAACAGAGAGCGCCACCACCACCAGGAGAGCTAGGACCGAGAGCGCGAGCAGCCGTCGAGAGCCCCTCGGCGCTCCGGGATCGGGGGACTCCGAGCCGAGCCTGGGACACCTCAGACCTCACCCAAAATGAACTTCCCGAGCCTCCCTCCGCGCGTCAGGCTAGCACCGGGTCAGGCCCGGACCTGGAAGATCCCCGGGGGGACGACCCGGGGATCTTCCAGCAGTTGCGATTAGGCGGGGCGGGCGGCTACCGGGGGGCGTGCCCTCTCTGCCTTCGGCCCTGCGACCGGCCCCGGGGCGGCCCGGACCAGGTTGATGGCGAGGGCGATCAGCAGCAGGTTGCGCGCTGCCACGACCGCGGTCCCCACCGGGTGCAGCGCCGCCACGGAGGCGAACAGGTACGGAAATTCGACCTGGGTCAGAAGAGCGACGAGCAGGCCACTCGACAGCAGCAGGGTGGCGCGCGGCCTGGTGAATTCCGTGCCGGCGGCGAGGACCAGCACCGGCATCAGAGCTAGTAGGTACTGCGGGGATAGGACCGGGGTGGTGGCCAGCGTCACCGCGACCGCGAACGCGATGGCGCTCGCCGGCCGGCGTCTCCTCCGGGCGAAGTGAACTGCACCCCAGACGAGGGCGACCACCCCGACCACCGCCACCACGGCCGCCACCAGGGAGACCTGGGGGCCCGACACCTGCACCGAGGCCAGCTTTCCGATGTAGGTGGTGGGCGCGAAGATCGGGTGCAGAAGGTAGCTGATGGTGGCGGGAACGCTCTCGACCTCCACGCCGCGATGGATGCTGGCGGCGGCGGCGGCGAGCACATTGCCTTTGGACCAGACCTCAAACGTCAACAGCACCAGAACGGCCGGGACGAGCCCCAGCCCGACCCTGGAAGCCCTCATTCCCAGCCCCTCGGTCCACTTCTCCCCCTCCGACGGCCAGAGGGCCCAAACCACGACCGGGAGAGCGGCCACCACGACGGTCTCCTTCACCAGCGCCGCCAGCGTCACGAGTGCCACCGCCAGCGCCATCCGCCGACTCCGCAGAGCGAGGGCTGCCCCCGCCAGGGCCAGCCCCTGCAGCCCATCGACCCGGGTGACCACGACCGGCCCCAGCGCGACCAGCAGAAGTGCTGAGGTGAGGACAACGGGGAAGGAGATCCCCATGCGCCGACAGGCGCTGCCCAGCAGCCACAGCCCAGCCACCAGCAGCACCACCATCTCCACGGCGAATCCGAAGGAGTATTCGGCGCCTGCCAGCAGCGGCGGAACGGCCAGCAGGAGGCTGAGGGGGGGGTAGACGAAGACCACCCGGCTGTCGGGGGCGGCGACGAAGTGAGGACCGTACGGAAGGTGGCCCTGCATCAGCCCCTGGGCTGCGTGCCCGAAGAAGATCGTGTCCGGGATGGTGGCCCCCACCAAATCGTGGATCGAGAAAAAGTGCAGCTCGGTGAGCAGGACCGGGACCAGCGCGACTGCCGTCAACGGCAGGATCAGCAGGCGCACCGCCCGGACCACAGCTGACGTTTGGTTCATTGGGCATCGACCGGGTTCCGGCGCCGCCATCCAGCCTGAGGGCCAGCTGACGACGTGGGCGAAGCAGGGTTCGAACCTGCGACATCCTCGGTGTAAGCGAGGCGCTCTACCACTGAGCTATTCGCCCCGGCGCCGGTCAGATTAGCGCGGGCGGCCCGGGGACTTGGGGCACGGCCCACTCCCCACACTCGGCTGCTCACCGCCCGGCGCTCCCGTCAGCCACCAGCAATTCGCGCCCGGACTCGGTGGGCTGGCCGGAAGCTGCCACCTCGTGCCCCTCGCGGTGCCGCTCCAATGCCATCGCCAGGATGAGCCCGATGGCGACCAGGAAGTAGTAGTTGAAGAAGGCCCACTTGGCGTACAGGAAGGCGATCACCAGGAACCCGGAGCCCAGAAAGAAGGCGCTGGGCCAACTGTGGGGGCGGGCCTTCGCCACCAGCGCCAGAGTGATCGCCGCCACGGCCGGCCACACCCAGATGGGCAGCCACCTACCGGTCAGCCTCAGGAAGGCGGCGTCGAGGTCGAGCCCGTCGGGACGGGGTTGCAGGTGCACCTGCAACCCCAACGTGTAGTCGATGAAGTGGGCGGGCCCGACCCAGATGGCGAAGGGAAGGCTGATCGCCGCCGCCACCACGACCGCGACCAGAATCTCCAATCTTGGCGGGCGCCACCAGAGGAAGGGTAGGGCCAGCAAGGGCACGGCGGTGGGGACCGTGGCCAGGCCCACCCCCAGGATCACCACCGAGCTGATGCGGTGTCGGTCGCGCAGTACCAGCCAGAGCGCGATCGCGGCCATGAGGTAGATCTCGGGCCAAGCCAGGAGCAGCATCCGCGGCAAGAACGGGAGGGTGAGACAGACCGCCAGACACCGCCACGCCTGCTCCCGGCCACCGTAGCGATTGGCCAGAATGGTGACTGCCGCGATCAACGCCAGCACCGCCAGCAGGTTGCTGGCCCGGATGTCGCCCACCAGCCGGCCCGGGATCGATAGCAGCAATGCGGCGGGCCCGTACGGGTAATGAGCCAGCGGCAGGTGGGGAGTGGTGGTGGGATAGGCGACGGAGTAGGGGTCCTTGCCCTGGAGCAGCCGCAAGCTGGCTCGCTGGGAGAAGTTGAACACGTCGATGCCAACGTGACCCCAGGTCAGACTTTTGACGATGACCACAAGGGTCACAGTGCCGGCCACGACGCAGCCCAAGAAACGCGACACGGTCCTCTTGGATGAGATCGCCAGAACGGCCCCGATCCCCGCCGCGACCGAGCCAAGCCAGTCGAGGGGCTTAGCTCCGAGCAGGAACCCAGTGCTGAAGGCCCCGAGGTAGGCGGCCAGGCTCCAGGTCAGCGCGTGGGCTCGGCGTCGAGAGCCGGTCGAGCTGAGAACCGCAAAGCAGGCGCCCAGGACGATCGCCGTCAATCCATAGGGCTGGTAGAGGCCGGCGGGGAAGGCGGCTCCGAGGCCGATCAGGACGATGGCCAGTAAGGCGTACCCCTCCCGGGTGGGTCGCGCCCAGGGCCATGCGAAGCCCAGCCCCAACCGTCTTGGCCAAGCGCGAGTGGGGGACCCCGTCGCATGGGGCCCGATCTCGGCGATAGCGACAGGAGCTTCGAACAGCCATCGTTGGACGCGGCCGACCAGGGATTCGAACTTCACCAGCTAGCTCGGCCCGCCGCCCCGAGATCTCGGTTGGATGCCCGCCGACTCATCCGCCGAGGGTACCGGGTGGCTCATTGGCGCGGCCCGGCACCCCGGTGACGGATTGATTACAGAGCTAGGCCGGCGTGTACCCGGGGAGTTTAGGGGTGGCCCCTCAGCCGTCGACCTTGGGCGGCCGGGGACGACGACCGTCAAGCTTCGGCGGCAGCACGGTCACCGGATGCAGCAGGTAGACCTCCTGGCCGTTCAACACCCGCTCCAGGACTGCTGAAGGACTCTCGTCGGCCAGGGTCACGATGCCACAGATCTCGAGTTGGCGCCGCACCTCGGAAGGCACGGTGCGCTCCCCCTCCAGGTTGAGCTCCTCCAGCACCTCTAGGACGCGGTCCAACTGCCCTAGGTGCGAACGTCGATCCGCCCGCTGGGGGCCGCTCTCGCCCTCCCAGCTCAAAGCCGGTACCAGCCGGCTTCGCATCGTCCGCCCCCGCTCTTTAATCGTGGCCACGAATCGGTCTGTTGAAATATGCCCCAAGCGAGCCCCGACGTAAATAGGCAGTTTTGGGCTGACCGCCGCCCCACGTTGTTCACAGCGTCGGCAGGGGGGCGCTGACCGGCAGCTCGAGCCCCAGCTCGGAAGGTTCGCCACGCTCCCACCGCAGCCCGAGGGCATGGGCCACAAAGGGGCTCACCAGTTCAGCCAAAGCCCCCGGACGCAGATCGCCAGTCGCCCCCGCAGCCTTGAGGGACGTGGCGTGGCGTCCCTCGATTCCGCAGGGGACGATGAGATCGAAGGCGCTGAGGTCGGTGGTTCCATTGAGGGCGAAGCCGTGGTAGGTGACCTGGCGCCCGCTCAGCTTTACCCCGAGCGCGGCGAGCTTGCCCTCGCGGTGCCAGACGCCGGTGTAGGGCGGCTCCCGGAACGCCTCGACGCCGCGCATCTGGCAGGCATCGATCAGGGCGTCTTCCAGGGCTCGTAAATAGGCGATGCTGTCGATGCCCAGCTGGTCCAGATTGATGATCGGGTAGCCGACCAGCTGGCCCCAACCGTGGTACGTGACGGATCCGCCCCGGTCGACCTCGAAGTACTCCGCCCCGCTGGCCCGCAGCCCGGACTCGCCCTGGAGCAGATGCTCTGGCTTGCCGCCACGGCCCATCGTGTAGACGGGAGGATGTTCCAGCAGCAGCAGCACATCCTCCTCCAGCTCGCCCTGCGCCCGGGCGGCCGCCAGCTGGCGCTGCCAGTTCCAGGCCAGTTGGTAGGGCACCGTGCCGCACCAAACCACCTTAAGTGGGGGGCGCCAGACCCCAGCCACGGCTAGGGTCCCCCGGCCCTGACCGGCGCGGCGGCGGCGCCCACCACCGCCTGTTGATGCGCGTGGTAGGAACTCCGCACCAAGGGGCCCGACTCCACGTGGGCGAAGCCGAGCGACATTCCGTATTCCCGCAGCTCCGAGAACTCCTCCGGCCGCCAGAAGCGGTCGCAGCGGATGTGTTTCAACGAGGGCCGCAGGTACTGCCCGATGGTCACTAGCTTGACCCCGTGCTGGCGCAGGTCGACGAGAACCTGCTTGACCTCGTCCATGGTCTCGCCCAGCCCGACCATCAGCCCGGACTTGGTCTGGGACAAGGGCCGCATCTCGCCGGCGCGGCGGAGCACGGTCAGCGACCTCGGGTACAGCGACTTGGGCCGGACCCTAGGGAAGAGCCGGCTCACGGTTTCGATGTTGTGGTTGAACACCTCCGGTTCGGCGGCCATCACCGTGGCGATGCTGGCCTCAGACCCCTGGAAGTCGGGAGTCAGCACCTCCACCTGGCAGCCTGGGACCCGGTCATGGATAGCCTCGATGGTCCGAGCGAAGATTTCGGCACCGCCGTCAGGGAGGTCGTCCCGGTCCACCGACGTGATCACGGCGTGCTTCAGCCCCATCTCGGCGACCGCTTCAGCCACCCGGCCCGGCTCCTCAAGGTCCAGTCCGGTCGGACGGCCGGAGGTCACCGCGCAGAAGGCGCAGGCCCTGGTGCAGACATCGCCCAGGATCATGAAGGTGGCGGTGCCGTAGCTCCAGCATTCGCCGATGTTGGGGCAGCGGGCCTCCTCACAGACGGTGTGCAGCCGCTTGCCACGCATGATCTGGTCCAGCTCTTGATAGCGGCCCGCGACCGGTAGCTTGACCGTCAGCCAGCTCGGCCGCCGCTCCACACCAGCGGGCAGGAGCTGCTGCCACATTGGACGCCCATCTCCCACCGGACCGCGACCGGGCACCAGATCAGGCCGGTGATCTGGAACCACCGGGAGAGTCACCTTAGGCCTGACCGCCCGCGGCGACGGGGTGCTTTCCATCAAGCAATCCTAATGCCGCCGCCGCTCGGGGCCGCCCGTCCCTTCCCGCGGCGCTAGAACAGGGCGCTGTCGGGGGTGACTGCCTCCAGGGAGCCCTTCACCCCTTTGAGGAAGCGGGCCGCGGCAGCGCCGTCGTTGATCCGGTGGTCGAAGCTGAGGCAGAGGTTCATGATCGGACGGATAGCGATCCCGTCCCCGACCACCACCGGGCGACGGATCACCGCGTCCATGACCAGGATTCCCGCCTGAGGCTGGTTGATGATGGCCTGGGACATGACCGTGCCCAGAGCTCCGGCGTTGTTGAGGGTGAAGGTCCCCGCCTCGACGTCCTCCAGGCGGGCCTTGCCCTGCCGGGCCCGCTCGATCAGGGTGGCGGCGGCTTGGGCCAGCCCAGCCACGCTGTAGCGGTCGGCGCCCTGCACGACCGGGACGATGAGCCCATCCCCAACCGCCACCGCCAGCCCCAGGTTGATCTCAGTCCGAAGCTGGATTGCGTCCTCCTCGAAGATCGCGTTCATGGTCGGCACCGCCCGCAACGCCAGACAGGTGGACTTCATCGCGAAGTGGAGGAAGGTGAGGTCGATGCCGGTCGCCGCCTGGAACTCGGCCCGGCGGACCGCCCGGGCGGCGGCCACCCCGCTCATATCCACCTCGACCATGGTCCAGGCGTGGGGGGAGGTACGCCGGCTGCGCACCATGTGTTCGGCGATGGATCGCCGCATCGGCGTGAGCGGGATCCGGTCCCCCGGAAGGACCGGCTCGGGGTCGGGGGAGCGGGGTGCCGGCGGGAGGGGGGGCGCCTTGGCAGGGGCCGCCCCGCCAGCCTCCAGGAAGAGCAGGACGTCGCGCTTGGTGATCCGTCCCTGGAAACCGGTACCCGTGACCTGGCTGATGTCGATCGCGTGCTCGTCGGCCAGTGTCCTCACCGCAGGGCTGATGAAGCCGGGGGAACCGCCCTCTCCGGCCGCGGGCCCATCAGCGGCCACCACGTCTACTTCTGCGGCCGGCCTACCGGCACCGCGGCTGGCTTCGATCGGCTCCTCAACTACCGGGCGTGCGGCCGCGGACTCGGCGTCATCCCCCACCGCCACCTCGACCGGCTGGGGTTGCTCGGGTTCGTCGGGGACCTCCCCGGCGGTGCCCTCCAAGGTGCAGATGGGCTCGCCCACCGCAAGTCGCTGGCCCTCGGTCGCCAAGATCTCGCCCACCGTGCCCGCCGCCGGCGCGGGCACCTCCGCGGTGACCTTGTCGGTGATCACCTCCACCAGAGACTCGAACCGCTCTACCTGCTGGCCGGGTTGGACCAGCCAGGCGCCGATCGTCCCCTCGGTGACCGACTCGCCCAGCTGGGGCATCGTGACGGTGATCGCCATTGCCTCTTCTTACCTCACCAGCCGACTCAGTAGGCGGCCAACTCCCTCAATTTGGACTCGATCTTCCGCGGACCAAGGCAGTAGACCTCAGCCAGGGACTCGGCGAAGGGGATGGCCGGGATCTCGGGGCCGCCGATCCGCATTACCGGCCCATCCAGGGCCTGAAAGCATTCCTCGGCGACCAGCGCCGCAACTTCTGCCCCCACGCCGACCGCCAGGTTGGCCTCATGGGCGACCAGCACCTTGCCGGTCCGCGTGGCACTCTCCACAATCAGGTCGCGATCGAGAGGTCGGACCGTGCGCAAGTCCACCACCTCGACCTCAATCGCGTCTCGGCTCAGGCTCTCAGCAGCGGTCACTACCTCATGCACCGTGGCTCCGTACGTGAAGCAACTGATATCGCGGCCCGGGCGCACGATCCGGCCCCGACCAATCGGAACCAGGTACTCCTCATCAGGGACCTCCTGCCGCATTGAGCGATAGAGGCCCTTGTGCTCGAAGAAGCAGACCGGGTCGGGATCGCGCAGGGCCGCCAGCAGCAGGCCCTTGGCGTCGTAGGGGTTGGAGGGCAGGACCACCTTCAGCCCGGGTACGTGGGCGAAGAGCGCCTCTAGCATCTGGGAGTGGTAGAGGGCCCCGTGCACGTGGACTCCTCCCCCACAGGGGGCCCGCACGACCATCGGACAACTCCAGTCGTTATTGGACCGGTAGCGGATCTTGGCCGCCTCGCTGATCAGCTGATCCATAGCGGGCGGGATGAAGTCCAAGAACTGGATCTCCGCCACCGGCCGAAGCCCGGCCAGGGCGCAGCCGATGGCTACCCCGACGATCGCCGCCTCGGCGAGCGGGCTGTCGATAACCCGCTCCTCGCCGAACTCCTGGAACAGCCCAGCGGTGGCCCCGAACACCCCACCCTTAACCCCCACGTCCTCACCAATGACGATCACCCGGTCATCCCGGCGCATCTCCTCCCGGAGAGCGTCGCGGATGGCCTCCACGTAGGTGATTTCCGGCACCTCTTAGGCCTCGCCGTAAACGTATCGGAGGGCGGTGTCCGGATCCGGCGCGGGGGCCTGGTCGGCCTCCGCCTGCGCCTCGTCGATCAGCGACTGGCACTCCTGGCGGATCTGGTCCGCCTCCCCGTCGGCCAGAATTGAGCTCGACTCGAGATCGGCCCGGAAGCGCTCCAGCGGGTCGTGCCGGCGCATCTCCGCCAAATCCTCGGCGCTGCGGTACCGGCGCTGGTCGTCGTCACTGCTGTGCGACTGGAGCCGGACACAGGCCGCCTCCAGCAGCGTCGGCCCCCCGCCGCGCCGGGCCCGGTCCACCGCCTCGCTGGCGGCCCGGTAGACGGCCAGCACGTCGCCGCCATCGACGGACACACCGGGCATGCCGTAGCCGGCCGCTCGGTCGGCCACGTGCTCGACCGCCATCTGGAGCGACTGCGGGACACTGATCGCAAAGCCGTTGTTCTCGACCAGGAAGATCACCGGCAGCCGGTGGATGGCGGCCCAGTTGAGGCCCTCGTGCCAGTCCCCCTCGCTGGTACCGCCCTCTCCCACCGTGGCCACCACCACCCGGTCCTCGCCCCGGTACTTGAAGGCCTGGGCCACTCCCACCGCGTGGAGGATCTGGGTCGCCACCGGGCTGCCTCCGGTGACGATATTGTGGCGCCGCGAGGAGTAGTGGGCCGGCATCTGACGGGCCCCACTGTTGGGATCTCCGGCCTTGGCGAGCGCGGCCAGCAGCTGGTCGCGCGGCTCCATCCCCATCACCAGCACCAGGCTGATGTCGCGGTAGTACGGAATGATCCAGTCGTAGTCCCGGCGCAGAGCGTAGCCGACCCCCACCTGGGCCCCTTCATGCCCCTGGCCCGAGATCGCGAAGGGGGCCCGGCCCTGCCGGTTCAAGACCAGCACCCGCTGGTCGAGCAGACGGCCGAGGAGCATGTCCCGGTACATCGCCCGCAGCCGGTCGCGGGTGAGCCCGGCCACCCCGACCGGGGCCGACTCCGTCAGTGCCATCGCTTGCCTGCCTCCGTCAAGTTGCGAGGACCCGCGCCATCCTAGCGCTGCCGGCAATTGGGGTTAGTGGACGAAGTCGTGCTGGCCTCGCTCACGTTCCTAGCGAGCGCCGCACGCCGACAAAACTGCCGACAGAACCGAGCGCGCCCCCAGCGACTACCAAGCAAAGCACGATCAGGGCGGCGAACCGTACCCCGACCCCCAGGGCCAGGCTGTGCCCACCGCCGAAGCCCACACCCACGCCGAGAAGGATCACCGAGGCCACCAAGGCCGAGATCACTCCCACGATGACCCCCTCCACGACGAACGGCCAGCGGACAAACCAATCGGTCGCGCCGACCAGTTTCATGATCTCGATCTCTTGGCGGCGCACGTAGGCGGCCGTCCTGACCGAGATGGTGATGATCACCAGGGCCACCGCGCCGACCACGCCCACCACCAGGCCCCCACCCAGCTGGGCCACGAAGATGTAGCGCTCCAGGCGGGGGATGACATCGGCGTTGTAGTCGGTGGGATGAGGCCCACTGTCCAAGAGCGCCGAGGTCCTCACCTCTCGGTTCAGCTCGGAGACGGCCTTGATATTCCGGAGGTGGAAGTTGAGGGAGGCAGGCAGCGGATTGCCCGCCCCTGACTTCTCCAGCAGGTTGATTGCCTGAGTAAGACCGAGGCTGCTGCCGGCCTGTTGGGCCGCCTGGTCCTTGTTCTCGAAGGTGGCCTTGGCGACCGCCGCCTGGTGGCCTAGATTCTGCTCCAGGTTCACCTCGCTGGCAAAGCCGACGTGGTCGGCCATGAACACCTTCAACACCGACGCCTGCGACTCCTCGGTGTGAAGTACCCCATCGAGTGCGTGCACCACCACCACCGCCACCCCGGCGCCCAGTAGCGTGAGGGTGATAGTCAGGACGCTGGCCAGAGCGATGCCCCGGTTGCGCAGGATGTTCTGGAGTGCCACCCGGCCCACGAACTTGAGCGCCGGGATGGGATTCACAGGATGGCGTCTCCGTCGCGAAGGTAGGCACCCTCGGCCTCATCCCGGACGAGCCGCCCGTCCTCGATCGCCAGCACCCGGCGGCGGCAGAGGTCGACCACCTCGCGGTTGTGGGTTGCCATCACTACCGTGGCGCCGCGGTGATTGATCTGCTGCAGCAGCTGGACGATGCCCCATCCCGCGTCTGGATCAAGGTTCCCGGTTGGCTCATCGGCTAGGAAGATCCGCGGCCGGTGCACCAGCGCTCGGGCGATGGCCACCCGCTGCTGCTCGCCGCCGGAGAGCTCGGTGGGGAAAGCGCTGAGCTTGTCCTCCAACCCGACGATGTAGAGCGCCTCTCCGACCTTCTCTTTGAGGTGGGGCCTTCCTGGGTCAGTGACCTGGATGGCAAAGGCCACGTTCTGCTCCACCGTGAGATTGGGTAGCAGCTTGAAGTCCTGGAAGACGATGCCCATCTTGCGACGCAGCCGGGGCAGGTGACGGTGCTTGAGCCGAGCCAGGTCCTGGCCCTCCACCAAGACGTGGCCCTGGGTCGCCCTCTCCTCCCGGATCAGGAGTCGGATCACGGTCGACTTCCCAGCCCCGCTGGCCCCGACAACGAACACGAAGTCGCGAGGCCGCACCGTGAAGGACGCGTCCCGGATCGCCGCCTGACCGTTGGCGTAGATCTTGGTGACCTTCTCGAAGACGATGATCGGCGGCTCGCTCCGGGAGAGCTCAGTTCTCTCGGCGCCGGTCATCACGACCGGGGCGGGTGGGCTGGTGGAAATCGACATTAGGGGAGGCTTGGTCCTCGTGCCAGGCGAACTGGCAGCCGACGGGCGGACCCCCGAGAGGGAGAGTGGTGAAGCCCTTGGCCGTTCTCGATTTTGGCCCGAGTATACCTTTCACGCCTGGAACTGGCAGCGGTCACCTCGGCCCGCGGACCGACCGGTCCCGACGTTGCAGCTGGCCGGATTCGTGAGCAAGCGCTTTCCCGGCCGCTCGCGCCCGCAAGAAACGCAACCTTCCACGC
>ODAK010004984.1_pt1 | contig 13514 bp, 18 predicted proteins | sample 1539591 | NCBI WGS metagenome assembly ODAK01 (sample SAMEA3539303, study PRJEB22396) | soil metagenome | biome: tundra; feature: field; material: soil | place: USA | collected 2010-05 | depth 0.15 m | reverse complement strand
TCTCCAAAGCTTGCATGCCTCAGCTCCTCTCAGCCACTAAGAAACCGGAAGAACCTCTAATAGTCCTGCCGCGTCGGACGGAAAAGAATCTCGTTGATGTCGACATCGGCCGGTTGCTCCATCGCGAAGGCGACGGCCCGCGCGAACGAGTCGGCCGGGATGGCGACCTGCTGATAAAACTTCCGGATCCTCTCCGCTGCGGCCGGTTCGGTCACGGTATTCGGCAATTCCGTCGTCACGGCACCCGGCGAAATCACCGTAGTTCGAATGTTGTAGGGCTTCACCTCCTGCCGCAGCCCCTCGGATAAGGCCCGCACGGCAAACTTGGTCGCCGCATAGACAGACGAACCCGGGCCGACCCTGTGGCCGGCCACGGAAGAGACATTGATGATGTGCCCGGCCTTTTGGCGCATCATGTGGGGAAGCACTGCGGCAATACCGTAGAGCACACCCTTAATATTCACGTCGATCATCTGATCCCACTCGTCGATTTTTAGATGTTCCAGCAGAGATTGTGGCATCAGGCCTGCATTGTTGATGATGACGTCGACTCGGCCGAAACTTTGCACGGCGGTGTCAACCAACTGTTTCACTTGATCGCGATTGGTGACGTCGACGGTAACAGCGAGGGCTTTGCCGCCACTTGAGGCCAACTCATCGGACAATTTCTAGAGCCGCTCGAAACGGCGTGCGCCAAGCGCGACTGTGGCGCCTTGCGCGGAAAGAAGGCGGGCGGTCGCTTCGCCAAGCCCGCTGCTCGCACCTGTGATAACGACGACCTTTCCTTGAATGATTTCGCTCATGATGATGGGCGGACGGTACTCCAATTTCGGGCGGGCGTCGCCCGGAATGTTGCTCCGCCTGTTGTCCTGTTGCTCTTAACTGCGAATTGCCGAGGGCGATCGAAGCCCAGTCGCCGCTAGGGAGACGCCAAATCAGCGAGGGTCGTGGTCCCGGTCTTAAACGGCAAAGGCGCCTCAGCGTTCTCGGCGGTAATCGCTTGGAGATAATCCTTTTTCTCGACGGAAAAGCTGTGCGAAATGGCTGGGATTGGAATATCCCATCTCCGTTGCAACGGCGAGGACGTTCAGATCTGTTTCGCAGAGCAACCTTTGCGCCGCATTCATTCGCAGGTTCAAATGATAGCGAGCCGGTGACACGCCGGTTGCGCTCTTGAACGGCCAATGAAAGTAAAATTTGCTCAAACCGATGCGGGAAGCCAACCGATCGAGGTCGAATGTTTCCGAGACGTGGTCGCCCATCCAGTCGGTGAGTTGTTTGAGCTTGTACCCTGGCAGTGATGATACACCGGTTCTGACTTTATCGAGGGTATCCGCATAGTTTCTAACGAGGTGGACGACGATAGCCTGTGCGATGCTCTGTACGAAAAGCTGACTAGCGTCTCGTCGCATCAGCTCTTTGCGCAGACTTCCCATATATGCGTTTAACACAGGATCGTTAAATGCGGACAAATCCCGTAGGCGCGCACGAGGGGCATCGGCCCCAAATGCTTCCTCCATTGCCCGGTCGAGCAACGGCAGTTCGATAAAGACGAGCATTATTTGGAACGACTCCGGTCCGTTGGCTTTCCAGCGGCAATCATAAGGGGCTCCGCCTGAAGTAAGGAAGAATGACCCTTTATTGATGCGGTGGGTGATCCATGGTTTTTCTTTTTCGCGCTCCTGAAAATCAGCCTCGCCCGAGAAGGTCCATGACAGAGACGGTTCGCTGGCGGACGGCAGTGGAACCATCTCGGCGTTACGTGGTGGCGCGAGGATCCATGCCTTAATATCATGCCATGCTTTGCCGCGTCCTTCCCGTAAGCGTTTCGCGCCAATGCAGCGTTCAAAGGCTTCTGCCGACGTTTTCTCAGGGACTCGCATCGACACAAATGAAATGCTTCATTCTCGGAATCGCGAGGCAGGGATGGAGTCTCGATTCTCTGTGGCCTCCGTTACGCAAGGCATCCCTATTGTTGGTTAGGCGTTCGAAAGGGATAGCTAGGACAATTGGTCGATACCAATTGAGGTTGGGTGCTCTTGCGAGCCGCCTGTTGCCAGTGTTGTTGCCAGCTCCAGAAATCAAAAGCCCTATCACATTGATGGATAGGGTATAAATCCATGGCGTCCTCACGGGGATTCGAACCCCGGTCTCGAATCTCGGTGATGGCTAATAACGACTTACATTGACCATCAGCTATATACGTATGTCTGCGACATTAGCGGATGTCCGCGCTATTCTCACTTTCATTCTCACCTTCGCTTACGAACCTAACCCGGGATTTGCGTTAAGCCTTCGTAGATGGAGGTGGAAATAAGGGGATTTGTTATTTCCATTTTTATACTTTAATGGAAAGAATGATTCTGCTTATCTCCACGGATGACACTGAACCGGAAAGCCATTCCCAGTGGCCGTTGGGTCAAAACGCTAGAGGGCTACAAGGCATTTCGACCCAATTCTCTTCCCCCCAGGATCGATTGGACTGAGCAACTCGTCCGCAGCCTATCTAAGGCAGATCAACTCTTGGGCCGTCTTGCCGGGGAGGGACAGCGGTTACCCAATCCCCACGTTCTCATCCGGCCATTTATAAGGCGCGAAGCCGTCTTCTCCAGCCGAATAGAGGGAACGCAGTCCACTCTGGGCGAGATACTAGCGGCAGAGGTCGGGGCTACTCCAAACCGCAGTCCTGAGGATTTACGCGAAGTAGCCAACTACGTCGTCGCATTGGAATATGGCATCGAACGACTGAAGACTTTGCCCCTGTCGCTGCGGTTAGTCCGAGAGCTACATGAGAAGCTAATGGCTGGGGTTCGGGGCGATCATGCAACGCCAGGAGAGTTTCGCCGGACCCAGAACTGGATTGGCCGCCCGGGCTGCACACTGTCGGAGGCCTCGTATGTCCCTCCTCCGCCCGACACACTCTTAGAGCATCTTGGGAGATGGGAGGAGTTCTTGCATGACGATTCGATTCCCCCAGTCGTTCAAGCGGCATTGATCCACTATCAATTTGAGGCCATCCATCCATTTATCGACGGCAACGGCCGAGTTGGCAGACTGCTTATCACGCTGTTCCTTTGCGCGCGTCGTGTGCTTCCGGAACCGCTCCTATATTTGTCGGCGTTCTTTGAGGCTACCCGAACGGACTATTATGAAGGTCTGCGCGCCGTCACCGAAAAGGGAGATTGGAGTAACTGGATCAGCTACTTCCTTAACGGAGTTGCGCGCCAATCCGAGGACGCACTTAGTCGCACTTTGCGGATAAACAAACAGATGACTGACTGGCGGCGCGCCTTTGCAGGAAGTGGCTCGAGAACGCCGCAGCGCGTCATTGATCTCATCGCGGCAAACCCGTTTCTTAGTCCCCGGGATACGCAGAACAAGCTGGATATATCGTATAACAACGTCATGAGGGCAATTGATTCGCTCGAGGAAGGTGGCGTTTTAGTCAACGTGGGTGATCGCCGCCGCGATCGGGTCTTTTGCGCCCGAGCAATCTTGGATATACTTGAAGAACCTGCGCGCCTTACTCCGGAGGTGCATCGCTAACGCAGGGAGCCTACAGGGATTTGAATCCCGATTCTCAGGAATAATCTGTAACATCTGGGTCGCCCAGCGGTTACATCCCTGGAAGGCACATTTGCAAAGCCCGTCACGGAAATGAGTCAGCCACCGCTTCAGCACACCACGGTGGGAACACGCGTGGTATTGGGATTGGCATTGGGCAAATTGCTCCTGCATCTATTCACCGCGGGTCGGTATGGGATTTTTCGGGACGAAATGTACGGACTCGCCTGCGCGCAGCATCTTGATTGGGGCTATATCAGCCACCCGCCGGTCGGGATCGTGATCACATGGATCGCAAGCCACTTTTTCGGCCAGTCGCTCATGGGATTGCGACTTCTACCGGCGCTCGCTGGCGCGGCCCTTGTAGTGCTGACCGGTAAAGTGGTGCGCGAACTTGGCGGACGCGACTTCGCGCAAGTATTGGCGGCCCTGGCGGTCTGCATAGCGCCCATCTACCTTATTTTTGATCACTGGCTAATGATGAACGCGTTTGAGCCTTTGATCTGGCTAGGCTGCTTCTACCTCTTGCTTCGTTTGATCAACACGAACGACGGACGGTATTGGCTTGGATTTGGTGCGCTCGCGGGACTCGGACTCGAGACCAAGTATTCCATCGCCTTTCTTATAGTCGGCGTGCTGATCGGGCTGGTGCTCACTCCACAACGAATACGACTCGCAGATGGACGTTTATGGATTGGGTTGCTGATTTGCGGCGCTATAGCACTGCCGAATTTCCTTTGGCAGCTGCAGCGCGGATTCCCGTTTCTGGAACACTTGCACCATGTCGCCGCAAGCAATCGCGATGTAATTCGCAAACCTGTCGACTTCTTGCTCGACCAGATGCTTATCATGGAGCCACTCACGGCACTACTTTGGATTGGCGGGGTTGTATGGCTGCTCTTCGGGCATCAGCGAGACCGATACGGCGTTTTCGGCTGGACATTTGTTGTCGTGCTGGGCGCTTTCATCGTTCTGAAGGGGAAAAACTATTACGTCTCGCCGATCTATCCGATCGTTCTTGCCGCGGGTTCCGTAGCCTTCGAAGAAATGACGGAACGGCTTGGCCAAAAATGGGTGCGCACAGCTTATGTCGCGCTCTTGGCGGTCTCAGGTATGGTGTTGTTGCCGCTTTCGGTGCCTATTCTCTCACCAGATACACTTGTTCGGTACGAAAAACTGATCCGTCTCGGACCGCCGGTCGTGTTCGAGCATCACAACAGTGGACCGTTGCCCCAATATTTTGCCGATGAGTTCGGGTGGGAAGAAATGGTGAAGGAAGTGGCTCGTGTGTATCATTCTCTTCCATCGGCTGACCAGAAGCATGCTGCGATCTTTTCAAATAACTGGAGTGATGCTGCAGCGGTTGACTTCTACGGGCCCAAATGGGGACTCCCCCATGCGATTAGCAATAGAGACAGCTACTGGGACTGGGGCCCACGGGATTACACCGGTGAAATCGTGATCGTCTTACAGAGCGACGGGTCCGGCGATCGAGAGCACTTTGCAACGGTCGAAAAGGCCGGGCATGTGGAGCATCCCTATTCCCGTCGTGACGAGTGGTACGATATCTACCTCTGTCGAGGTTTGAAATTTGACCTCCGTGAAGCGTGGCCGAAAATGCAGGTATTCGATTGAGTGCCAGCCGAATGCAATGTGCTGGCGTCCTCACGGGGATGATTCGAACCCCGGTCTCGAATCTCGGTAGTGGCTGACAACGACTTACATTGATGACGAGCGAGATATGCATGTCTGCGTCATTCTCACTTTTTGGCCCCAAGGAGGGTTTATAGCCGACAAGCTGCGCCAAAACGCATTCCTCAGATTGGCATGGTGGCCCAAATCATGCCTTGGTTGGCTCGTTGGGTTCTAGATTATGAGGAACGGGGATACGAGGCGGCGCGTGAGCTGGCCTCCCGATTTTTGGTGCTGGATCTGCATGTCGGTGATGCTTTGCGCTGCGGACTCTTGCAGACTCGTTCTGCGCGGCGCTTGGGTGAGAATGATGCTTGGCTCGCGGCACAAGCATTACGGGGCGGTTGTACAATCGTGACACGGGACCGCCGATTCGACGATGTGCCGGGCCTCGAGGTGCTCCGCTACTGAATTGCTGGAGTCAATCGGATATGAGGTCTAAGATAGCCCCTTTTCCTTGATGTCCAACCCATATTCCTGATTGCAGAAAAGAATCACGGTCCCTTTAGGAAAGAGGGCAATATTGGTCCTTCACTTTCAATCTAGCGGCTTAGCGACAGCCGGCTTTGTCTCGCGAATGAGTTTTTGGAACGAAGGGTCAGTCCGCAGCGGATCTAGATCCGGATAAAAGCGTGCCTCCCCATGAAGGGAAAAAAATCTCCGTGAGGATCGCGCAAATGTTGCTCGAGCCACCTCAAAGGTACATCGCGCTGGCCCAAACGAAGTTTCACGCCGATCCATCTGAGGTGGTCGATTCCATACGACAAGTGCGCATTGGGCCGGAGCTGCTCGAAAAGTTGAACGCCTGCCGCCGCGTCATCATTTCGTCCGAGCGCCGAGTTCATATCACTTTTCAAGAGGATGAGGTGGGCGTCGTCTGAGGCGGTTGCAAGTCGGTCTTCGATTTCCTTTAGAGCGAACTGCCATTTTGCCTTTGCGGCCTCCGTCTGACCCATTAGGCGATAAGCATTCCCTTCCCATGCGGCCTTTGGCTCGAGGAAGAACCAAGACGTGATCCATTCGCCTGGGAACGAACCGGCAATTTCCAACATTTTCTGCGGTTCGCGGAGCATATACCTGTCAACTAACGCGAAGGACACCGGGTTGTCCTTCAGCATTTCCTGCGGCGGGAGTCCATCCAGGATCCGGCGAACTGCATCCACGTCTTCGAAGCCGTAAAGCTCAACGTGGAGTTTTGGATCCACATCCAGGGGATCCCCTTTTAACGCAAGGTCGGCCGCGGCATCCATCCCCTTCCAATCGCCGACGTGCAAGTATTCCCACGCAGCCTGTCCCGGGAAACCTGCCTGCATCAGGAAGGTGGCTGCCTCCTTGTTGCGTCCCTCGCGACGAAGTACGAAGCCCAGTGTCATTTTGATGTCTAGGCTGCCGGGCGATTCCGCCAAGAGCTTCTTCATTTCACTCTCGGCCTCCGGGAATGAGCTGGAGGAATTGACCACGTGAAAAAGCTCGTAAGCGTGTGCCAGGCGCGTGCTGAAGGAATGCGGCGCCAGAGCCATTGCGCGCTCCACCTCAGCGGCCACCCGGCTTTTTCGCAGGGCCGATTCGTCGATTGCATTCGAGATATACGACAAATCATTAAGCGCTTCGGCGGCCCAAATCGCTCCGTTAGTGGGATCCAACGATTTTGCCTTTTCTAGCATATTATCCGCGGAATCGAGCGCTTCCTTGGAGGGGACGAATCCCGGAGGTCCTTTCGTGGCGCTGGCGGCGCGGGCGAGAAGGTCGTCGACCGGCGATGAAAAGGGCCCGGGCGAAACCGTCGATCCGGGGGACTCAGGCTTGACCGAGCGCAGCCAGAGGAGCCCACCGGCAATCATGGCCACTGCCGCAACCAACAACACTGTGATTGCAACGGAGCGGCGGCCCTTCCGCCCTGCCGAAACTCGTTTAACCACCCGTGGCGCTGCGGGTGCTGCCTTCTGCTCTCCGGCAAGGAGACTTGCGATACGCTCCACAAACGCGGACGTTATCGTTCCTTCAGCGATGCGCGTCCACTGGCGTTCGCGGAAGCGGGCCGGCACCCGCGCCGCCGCGTCGGGCGTGCCGTCGACCACGACGGGAACGAGGAACGGATAGTCGTCCGACATGAGATGCGAGCGGTCCACCGCCAGTTTCCACTCCAGTCGGAAGTACCCCTCGGGACGGGACTGCGTGTTTGCGGAAATCACCGGCACAAAGAGGCCGCATGACTGTATCTTCTGGCGAATGTTCTGGTCCCAGGCGTCGCCTCCCCGAAGTTCGCTCTGGTCGAACCACACCTCGATGCCGGCAGCGCGCAGGGACTCGCAGATGCGCTTCGCCGCCTCGGCATCCTGCGAGGCGTAGCTAAGGAAGACCGCCCCTTGGGGGTTCACGGGATAGGGACCGTCAGGCATGAGTGATGGGGAAGATCTGAAGCCGAGGGCATTACCAACGGCTCATTCCGAAGCGCGGGTGCCGTCTTTCATACTTTAGTACAATCACCCGCACGGCGTCGCCCTTTTCGCGGTAGACGAGAACGTACGGAAAATTCTCAAGCCGGATGCGTCTGAAAATATCGCTTTTAAGGTAGAATGAGAATTGCCTCGGAGAAGCTTGGATCGCTGCGATACACGCCCGGAACTCCCCTTCAAACCTTTCTGCCAAATGGGGGCCTCCTTCAACCTCGTAATGATCCAGCGCCCGGTTGAAATCTGTTTGTACGGCCGGGTGAAATTCAACCGTCATGCAGGCCGACGGCGTACACCCGCCCAGAAAGCTTCCTCCGTAATCGGGCGTATTTCTCCGCTTTCAATCTCGGCGTCGCGTCGGATTGCCTCAGCCAGAATCTGATCAGGTTCGGCTGGCATTAGCGGAGCGGGCAAACTACCGAGAATCTTGTCGGCAAGATGTAGCCGGTCCTTTTGAGGGAGCCGTAGGGCAGCCGCTTCAATCTCCTGGAGGGTGCTCATGCCCGCAAAACTAGCCACCGAGTCCAATGATGCAAGGCGCGATGAGTCGTGGCACTAGAAGCACGAAATATCGCCAGGATTTCAACCGTACATTGTTCTATCTCTTGGGGGGCCTACGACCCAAGCTAGGACGAGCTACAAAAATTCGCTGGCTTCTTTGCCGCGTCGCCGTCCCAAACCATTGATCATCAGAACATCGATACCTGGCTGAACTTTTTGTATTTGATACCGTATTGGGGTATTGAAATGGCTGCCCGGGCTGGGATCGAACCGGCGGCCACATGATTAACAGCCACCTGAAGGCTGCCATCAAAAGAGATCCACTTAGGCAGATCCGGACAGGTCAGTCATGAATCTGCCGTTTTCCAAATTTTGCCACATCCGCCGGGGCGAAGATTAGCATTCTGCCCGTGCAACGAAACACCGGAAACGTTGAACTGGGCGCAGGGCGCCACGCAGAGACCAACGATTCCTTGTTTCCGGCATCGAGATCTAATTCCTGGGACTCTGATTCGCAGCGGAACCCGTGCATCAGTGCATGTCTGCGACCCATAGTCCCGTCAGCGGCACACGCGTTCCTCGGCGGCATTCGTTGAGTCCAAATTTCTTTGATCGGTTAAGCGCTATTTATAAGCGGCTTAAGTTGGCGTCCCCACGGGGATTCGAACCCCGGTCTCGAATCTCGTTGATGGTTAACAACGACTTACATTGATGACAAGCGAGATATGCATGTCTGCGTCACTGGCGATCGTCCGCGTCATTCTCACTCTCATTCTCACCTAAACGAGATTCGCAGATACCATTTTGGACTCTCATCGGCATTCCTCAAGAGAGCAGCCTGGTATGTAACTATTCTGACGACTAACGCGGCCAGAGTGCAGTTCCCCAGACAGGTGTTCAGCCCACAAGCACCTCGGGCGTCTTCGATGCGATCTCCAAAAGTCGAAGTGCTGCTCCTGATGGGTGACGGCGATTCTTCTCCCAGCCTCTCACTGTATCAGGCGTCACATTGAGATAAGCCGCGAACACGGGGGTGCTGGCTTTAAGGCGTCGCCGGATCCGTGCAATGCTGGCAGGGGTCATTTTTGCTGTACGGCGAGGCACCTTGGTCGTCTTGAGCGTCAGCTTTCCCTTGGCGTGCGCCAAGGCTTCATGGAGACCGCCAATCAGTTCATTTTCATTGAAGGTGTGTTCTTTGTTCATCGGTATTCGTTTTTTATCTGTTCGGCCAGTTCACGCATCGCCTTCTTTCCTTGTGCGGAAAGATTATCGGCGTTGCCCTTGGTGAAAACATAGAGGAGATAGATTATTTCGCGATTCTTGAGATAAAGGTAGATGACTCGAGCGCCGCCGCTCTTTCCTTTGCCGCGGGCGGCCATGCGAACCTTGCGGACGCCACCACAACCGGACATTGGTCCGCCTTTTTCTGGCTGATCGGCAAGTTCCTGTTGAAAGGAGGCATAGTCATCGTCGCTCACCAAATCCGTGATGAGTCTGGTAAAGGTGGGTGTTTCGACGAACGTCAGCACCGCCTTAAGGTGTGACAGCGTCACACCTTGTCAATTCCAAAGGAGATCAAAGTCCGGAACACCCATTTGGGCTCTCCGCCGGGGGGATTGGTCACCGGACACGATTTGAGTCCCGCGAAGCCCTTCGGTTACGCATAGGCTGGAAGCTGCGTTTTTGCTTGCGCGTTGGATGGATCTGAGCAATTGGTACTACGTGAAACGTAGTATATCGCCCCACGTAGCAACCCTGGATGAACCAACATTGGGCCACTATTCAGATCCTCCGTTACTCGTACTGGCGAGCTTGGCGGACGGACCTAAACACGGCCATGCGATGATCGAGGACATCTTTGCCATGTGTGGAACGAGGTTGGGCCCTGGGACCCTATATGGGGCGATCACTCGGCTTGAGGAGCAGGGTCTGATCGAGCCACTCGGACGAGAAGACCGCCGTTATCCCTATCGGACAACGCGCAAGGGCCGGGAAGTGCTGCGCGCGAAACTTGCCACGTTGCGCCGATTCACGCTGGCGGGCCTGAAGAAACTGGAGGCATAGTGAACGCCAAGACAGCCCGCACCCTGACCGTATTGTTTCCGCGAGCATGGCGTGCCCGTTACGGAGAGGAGTTCACCGCATTCTTAGGCGGAGAGCCTACCAGACTCCTATCATTTGTTAACATTGTTGCATGCGCGGCCTGCATGCACATCCGCTCATTTGGAAAGGATACCATGACAAATGCTGGACGCTCGTCTGTGCTGGTGATTTACGCTTGTGCCGCGGCTGTCGCGGCGGGGCTCAATTTCTATTGGACTGTCGACGACACGCCTCTCGGTGGGGCAATGCGCAGTCATCCAGGTTGGTCGGCTGCCTGGGATGCTGTTGCGGCAGGTTCGGTGCTCGCTTTTTTTGCAGGGGTTGGCGCGGTATTGCCAATGCTTGGAAGCATGGTGCGGCATGCGTTGGCGAAACGACGCAACGATATTCTGGGTCGACTGGCGTTCTTGCCGCTAGCAATTGTCGCGCTTGTCGCGTGGCTCGGAGGCTCGGCATTCCTCACAGGAGGCCATTGGGTGCCCACTCCGTGGGATATTACTGGTGACTGGGTTGCCCCTTCTGAATGGCCTTCTCTTGGGAGCCGATGGTTTCTTGGCTTGGTAACGTTGCTTCTTCTCGGATTGGTATTTGTGGGCGGTTCGCTTAGCCTGAAACAGGCGATTCAGCTTTTGGAGACGCCCGATTCCGCGGGGCCGAGATGGCGTTGGGGCCGACTCTCAACAGTCACCTTTGCAGCATCTGTGTCAGCGATGGCGTTTGGGACTATCGCCTGGATGATTCTTGCCAACCGGCATACGCCGGTGGATTTCCACGCGCATGTTGGCGGGTTCTTGAACTGTACCACCCTCGTTTCTTGTGCCGGCAGCGTGATCTTACTCGTCGGATCGTTGGCAATCGCCTCGCGCGCCGCATTTTGGGCGGCAGCTACAGAATAGGTGGAGCAAAATTCAGCGGCCGTAGAAACGATGATCTGACACGAACATTCTTGGGGCGTACTCTAGTCGAGCGGCTCAATTTGTTCGCCCCAACCAGCCCTATTCACGGATTTTGTGAGACAGGCGGCACTGGAAAGACGGCTACGACTCAAGTACTAGCCGGGTCTCGTCACTCGACGCGTGAAAATGTGATTCCACGGCTTGGGAATGCATCTGCGACATTGGCATTCGTCTGCGTCTTCCGCGGTTATGGATTCAATCAGAATTGACTAGAGCCGCTACATTCTGAATACTAAGTATTTACGCTGGCGTTCCCACGGGGATTCGAACCCCGGTTGACGCAGCCCGCCATTGCAGATCAACCGCTTACCTATCTCCCCTCTGAGAGCAGACAGTAGTTGCTTCTGTAAATACTCAAGCTGTTGCCAGCCCTGTTGCCAGTCCCGCGGCTAACTACACGAGAAACAAGTCAGCGCTTACGGCGAACCTGCTTGAGAGCTTCTTGATATGCTCGGCAGTTAGGTTGCGCGTGCCTTTCAATATACGATAGGCGATGGAGCGATCCACGCCGATAATGGAGCCTAGGTAATCAGCCGTTAGCCCATTTTCCTTCATAAGGAACTTTAACGACTCTACGGCCTTTACAGGCGCAGGCTCCGGTGTGGTCTCGCGCTCGTAGTCCTCGATGATCTTGGCCATCAGTTCGAGATAGTCTTCCTGGTCGCGATTAAGCCTGAATCCTGCAAGCGCGTGGACGACCTCCACTGCGTTGTCATAGGTGGCCTGATCGTGGATGGGGCGGGGAACAAGAAGAGAGACCAGACCAGTATAGGTCTTGGGCATGGAAGAGTATGTCAGGGTCTCGGTTGTCGGTTTCATAGTGATGATTTCCAATTATTCTTACTATACTCGGCATGGGTTAGGAACCGCATGGTGAAGATTTCCTGCCGGTTATAGTGGATCGCGGTGATGAGACGGAAATCGTTTGTGATATTGAAGACAGTGACCGTTCGATTGCTTTTGACAGTCACTTGATCGGCATGCGCGAAGGTCTCGCGGGTCTGGGCTAGGTTCTGCCATTTCGCAGCCCGCGTAATTCGGTGCCAATGGTCGAGTGGTGCGCGGGCTTTTGGATGGGTCTTTTTAACTTCTTCTAGGAATTTTCGCGTGATGATTCGCATGCCGACACGCCAAGGAGTGACCAAAAAGGTCACATGTCAAGCAAAGGCTGTTTTCCCCGTTGTGGTGGCGCTTGCGAGTTAGGGGGCTGTTGCCAGTCCTGTTGCCAGCCAGAAAATGAGAATCCCGCAACTTGTTTGAATCGCGGGTGTTTCCGAGCTGGCGTCCCCACGGGGATTCGAACCCCGGTTCTCAAGCGTACTCGGTGTCATCGGTGTTGCTCTACGCCATTCTAGAAATCATGGCCCATCGGACCCTCGTTGATGCTTGCAAGCGGCAATGCAGCATAGCAGCATATCGGCATGGCAACAACTCTTCCTGTGAGCGAACGCGGAGCGCTTACGCTTCCATCCGAGATGCGCCGTCGGCTAGGGCTCGACCGATTGTCGAGCCCCATGGTCATCGTGGAAGAGTGCGAAGGCGGCCTTTTCCTTCAGCCAGCCGCTGCTGTTCCGATGCGTGACATTCCAAAGGAAACCATCGAACGCTGGATCGCGCGCGACGAGGCTGAGATGGCAGAATTCGCGAGCGCCGGAAAGCGCAAGCGGAAGTGAAGCTATTCATCGACACCAGCGTCCTAGTGGCAGCTGCTGGCTCAGAAAAAGGGGCATCCCGTTTTGTTTTTTAGCAGGCGACCGACCGCGAATGGGTGCTTATAACAACCCATTACTGCCTGGAGGAAGCGCAGCGTAACGTTGCCAAGGTCGGGTGCAAAGCGTCCACGATCTTGAACGGGTCGTTGGCTCCCAAGCTCGCCTTTGTGCCGACCGAACTCACCTTCGACAAGGTGCTCGTGTTTCCCAAGGCCAAGGACCGCCCCGTCCTGCTTTCAGCGCTTGGAGCTGAATCCGACTACCTGCTGACTTTGGATGAAGGGGATTTCCAAAACGTGATAGGATACGAGGTCTATGGCATGGGAGTCAGTACGCCTGGGCTCTTCCTAATCTCTGAAAGAAAAGCCGGGCGCATTTGATCGAGCCATCGGCCTTCCAAATAGATTTCGGCAATGGTCGGCGACATCCCAAGGCCTCGACGTTCATAGGCGATTTATTGTCACCTGTATTGTCACTTAGCCGGAACCATGCAGTCGGAACCTCCAAAACCAGGCATAAGGTGCTGCATGACA
>ODAK010004983.1_pt1 | contig 13515 bp, 15 predicted proteins | sample 1539591 | NCBI WGS metagenome assembly ODAK01 (sample SAMEA3539303, study PRJEB22396) | soil metagenome | biome: tundra; feature: field; material: soil | place: USA | collected 2010-05 | depth 0.15 m | reverse complement strand
GATCGCTTCGCCCTCGATGTGCGTATAGTAGATTTCGAGCTCAAAATCGCGTTCGTGCGCATGGCGCTGCAACATCTGATCGAGTTGCGCGGCCGTGGTCGTGCCATAGATCTCGGGCTCGCGCTTGCCCAGATAAGCCATGTTGGCACCCTGAACCAGAAGAATCTTCGTCATCTCAAATTACCTTTGCGGTATAAATGATGTCAGCCGCATGCAATTGGCCCGGCGGCTGGAAACGCATTTCTCGCACGGACACACCGGGCGCGCACGGACAAATGCCGCACGCGCACCGCGCGCAGTTCCCCGATACGGAAGCCGGCTCTAGAGTTCCTTACCAAATGAGGGAATTACGTAGGTGATCAAACATCGTGCCGCTACCAGCAGCCGGATGGCATGTTACCGATCGCGTCTGGCTGACCGGACGAAGCAGGGCAGATAGCTAATGACCTGGTACTTACCGATCATGACAACCCATCCCATTTGGTAGAAACTGGTAGTAACGATAAATCCTACACCTTCCGGCTTACGCTAATTTTTTTCATATCGCCAAATGCTATACCATAATGTCAAATCATTTCCGGATTTTTGGAGGAGCTGCAATGTAACGACGGTCGCTGTGGTATCCAGTCTTGCCAATCCCTTGACCGTGCAAAACACACGTGGATTGACCCAAGCAAAGGAGACGCGATCATCGCGAACGAGCGACCGGTTTCGAGCCAGAACGTGCGCGCGGCGAAGGTGCACCCTGCTGCAATTGCGCAGACGCGCTATCATCCGCCATTTGCTTTTTTGAGGAGAACGGCATGAGCAACCACGTCTACAAGCACATTGAACTCACCGGTTCGTCGACCAAGAACATCGAGGATGCCGTCAGTACCGCTATCGCCAAGGCTTCCCTGTCCCTGCGCAATATCCACTGGTTCGAGGTCATCGAGACACGCGGCCACGTGGAAAGCGGGAAAGTGGCGCACTGGCAAGTGACCATCAAGGTGGGCTTCACGCTCGAAGACTGAGCGCACGCCGGGAAGGGATACTCCAATTCCCGCACATGGGGAAAATTGGATTCCCTATGACAAAAATCAACGTCGTAATGCGCGTGGCCACTAGCCTGATCGTGTAGTTGTCCGCACTACACAGCCTTTTCGTCCTTTACAAACTGGGCAGGAAGGAGCGCAAGGATGTTCATCGAGAGCGCAAGAACCGGAGCGTTGATGGCCCTCGCCGCCTCGCTGGCGACGGGTTGTGCCACGGTGGTGCCGCCGACCTCTCCCGCTCAGCTGCCGCAAGTGCGCCCCGGCTATGTGATCGGCTACCTCAAGCCGACGGAGCTTCCCGACAGCCAGGCGCTGTTGCCGCCGCCGCCCGCGGCCGGTTCCGCGGCCCTCGCTGCGGACGAGGACGCCTATCGATCCACGCGGAAGCTACGCGACACGCCGCGCTGGCCCCTGGCGGCGAAGGACGCGGACCTGGGATTCCCGAGGGCTGCCGAGACGTTCTCGTGCGTGCTCGCCATGCCCGTCTCGGAGGAGGCCACGCCGCATCTGAACATGTTGCTTCGCCGCGTGCGGGCGGACGCAAGCCGGGCGAACGACAAGGCGAAGGACTACTTCAAGCGCCGGCGGCCGTTCGCGGTGTACGACGAGCAGAGCTGCACGCCGCGCGAACAGCTCAAGGACGACTCGTACCCTTCAGGGCATTCCTCGATCGGGTGGGCCTGGGCGCTGGTGCTCGCCGAGATCGCGCCGGAGCGCGTCGATGCCATCCTCGCTCGCGGACTGGCGTTCGGGCAAAGCCGCGTCGTCTGCGGCGTGCACTGGAAGAGCGACGTCGAGGCGGGCCGCGTGGTCGGCGCCTCGGTCGTGAGCCGCCTGCACGCGGACCCGGTCTTCGCCGCCCAGCTGGCTACCGCGCGCAGGGAATTCGAGGCGGCGCGGGCCGCGGGCCTGAAATCGCCCCTGGACTGCGCGGCGGAAGCACAGGCTCTCGCGAGCGGGCCATAGCGCCATCGCTTGCCTCGGAAAGACGATTACGCAGAGGGCTTGGATGATTGCACGATGGCAGGACTGGGCGAACGTTCTATTGGGGTGCTGGCTGGTTGTTTCGCCATGGCAAATGGGATATTCACTGAATGAGACCGCCACGACAAATGCTTGTGGGCTTGGGGCGGTGCTAATCGTGTTTAACCTCATTTCCGCCTGCAGGCTAGTGGATGAAGGGCAGGAAATCTTCAATATCCTGCTGGGGTTCTGGCTCATGGCTTCCCCCTATTCGCTCGGTTTCGCATCGGACAAGGATCCGGCGATCAACGCCCTCGCGGCGGGTGCAACGATTGTCGCCCTTGCAGTTTGGCAGATTTACGATGCGATTAAGGTTGGGAAGAAGTGATTTCTCGAACATTCACCCGCCGCCGCACACTGGATTCCCTGCCCTTGCCGGTTGAGCCTATCGCGGAGTTTATGCGCGCCTTTCCCTTGGCGCGCCATGTACGCGTCCCAGGCGAGCGTGGCGAATCCGGGATTCCCTGACGAACCCCGGCGGACCTTGCCCGGATCACTCACGCTGTTTTCGACTCGCCGCGGGCGTGCTGTTCCTCTGCTTCCTCGTATCCGGTGAGGAACATCGCCTTATAGTTGGCCGAAAACGTTTGGCCCAGGCTTCCCAGGTAGCCGTGAAGGATAATATAAAACACGAAGAAGACCTATAGCAGGACATGTACCGTGTCCACCACCCGCACTCCCCCGAACGACTCCACCATCCCGTTAAACCCTTTGACATCCCATAGAAGAACTCCGGTGACGAAAATAAGCGGGACCAGAAGAAACATCACCACCTGGTACAGCATGCTCTGCATCGGATTGAACTTTAGGCGAAGGATCATGGATAGTGGCAGGAAAGTCCGCATGCGGCGGAGGGATGGGCGCCGTCGCGCCGGGCGCTTCGCGCGGCGATCGCCCCGCGTCCGTCCGGTTTCATCGCTGGCTCGCCAACCTGAGGGTGCTCGACATCGAAGAGATCAAGTCGATTGAGTACGCGCGAGTCTCGTATCCGTTCGTTGAGCGACTAATTGACACGACCCGGCGCGGCTACCTCGATCGGGTATACTTGCAAAATATTCCTGACTTGGCGCACGGGCTTTCCGAATTACGGGATTACTACAATGAGAACCGCGTTCGCCCGGCATACCTGGCATTAGCATTGCGGCGCCTTGTTCCAATCCCCAATCACCACTTGATCATTGACTCGCCACCTACATGTCAGGCCACATCGAGCGCCGTTATTTGGGTTATTCGATCGAGCAACTCTTCGAGCTGGTCGCGGACATCGAGAAATACCCGGAATTCATGCCCTGGATCTTGGCGTGCCGCGTTGTGACGCGCGAGGGGGACGTGGTCTGGGCGGAAATGGTCCTCGGGATAGGCGTGCTGCAGCAGCGCTTCGGTTCGCGGGCGGTGCTCCAACGCCCGCATTCGATCGAGATCACGAGCGACGACGGGCCGTTCGACTATTTTTACCAGCGATGGCAGTTCTATACGGACGAGCAAGGGCGCACCGTCGTCGCCTACAGCTACGATTTCACCCTGCGCTCGCCCATTCTCGAGCTGATCTCGGCCGTCGTGCTGGACCAGGCCGTGCGGACCACTGTCGATGCGTTCGAGCAGCGCGCATGCCAGGTTTACGGCATCCGCCCGGCAACCGGTAATGGACTCATCAATGACTGACTTGCCACCGCTTTCAGCCCGCGAAATCTGGATCAAGCTGCTCCTCTATCCAAGCCATACGCTGCCTACGGCAGCCGCGCCGGTGCTGGTCGGCATCGGGCTGGCCGTGCACGATCACGTGTTTGCCCCGATCCCCGTGCTGGTTGCTTTTCTCGCGAGCTGGTTGATCCACGTGGGCGGCGTATTCACCGACAACTACGAGCTCCTGCGCCGGCATCCGGAGGTTCCAGAGCACCCGGAACTGCTGCAAGCCTTGAACAGCGGAATTCTCACCTTTGCCGGCTTGCGCGGGGCGATTGCAGCCTGTTTTGGACTTGCCGCGCTGACAGTGCCCTATCTGTTCAGCATCGGAGGAACGCTGGCGCTGCTCATCGGCATCATCGGAGCGGGTACGAGTTACTGCTACGCTGGACGCCCCCAGCCCTACGTGAAGCGCGGCCTGGCTGACCCAATATTCTTTGCCATGTTCGGGATCGTCGCGGTCGTGGGCACCTACTACATTCAGTCAGTGGCCTTGCACGGCCCGGCTGCGCCCGTCGTCGATGCCATCAAGCGGCTGCCACCGCACCTATTCCTCGTCGGGCTGCCGGTGGGTGCACTGGTGACCAATGTGATGGTCATCGACGATATCCGCGACCGGCACTTCGACACCATGAAGGGCTGGCACACGGTCGCGGTGCGATTCGGCCTCGGGGGCAGCCGCGTGGAATATCTCGCATTCACGGCCTTTGCCTACCTGTCGCCGTTCTGGTTCTGGCTGGGTCTCGGATTCAGCGCATGGGCTCTTTTGCCGCTGCTCACGCTGCCACTGGCGTACGCGATCGCCAGGGCCGTGTGCACCTTTGATCAGACCAGAGATCTGATCATGATGACGCCCAGGGCGTCGCACCTTTCCCTGATCTACTCCGGACTTCTGGCAGCCGGCGTCGCCATGTCTGCCGGATGAGCGGGGTGGCGCGTCAGGCGCCCTAGACCACTTTCACGCGCAACAATTCGCCGCCGGCCGGTCCGGACACGTGGACAGCGCAGGCGATGCACGGGTCGAAGCTGTGAATGGTGCGCAGGATTTCGATCGGCTGCTTCGGATCCTCGAGCAGGTGGCCTTTCAGGGCCGCCTCGTATGCGCCTTCCTGGAGCTGGGCATCGCGCGGCCCCGCGTTCCAGGTACTGGGTACCACGGCCTGGTAGTTGTCGATCTTGCCGTCGCGAATCACGATCCAGTGACCCAGAGCCCCGCGCGGCGCTTCCATGTATCCCGCACCCTTCGCCTCGGCAGGCCACGAGGAGGGATCCCACAGCACCTCGTTGAAGGTCTTCACGTCGCCCGCCTTGATGTTCGCCATCAACTGGTCGTACCAGCCTTGCATGGCATCGCCGATGACTTTGGTTTCGAGTGCTCGCGCCGCGGTGCGTCCCAGGGTCGAATACAGCGCCGCCAGCGGCACGTCGAGCGCCTTCAGCGTGCCATCGACCAGGTCGCGGGTCTGCGCATGGCCCTTGGCGTAGAGCATGAGCACGCGCGCCAGCGGGCCGACTTCCACGGCCTTGCCTTTCCAGCGCGGCGATTTCAGCCACGAGTAGGACTCTTTGGTATTCAGCCGCTCGTAGGGCGGCTTCGGCCCGGAATACTTGAGCGTCGTCTCTCCGACGTAGGGATGAAGCCCGGCCGATTTGCCCGGCCCGTAGTCATACCAGGAATGGGTGACGAACTCCTGGATCTGGTCCGGCGCGTGCAAGTCGACAGGGTGGATCGTCGCCAGATCGCGCTTCAGGATGACGCCCGACGGAATGAGCGGGCCCGCGAAACCGGGCACGCTTGGCGGAAATTCGCCGAAGGTCATGAAATTGCCCAGACCCTCGCCCTGCTTCGCCCAGTCCTTGTAGTACGAGGCAATCGCCAGGACATCCGGCAGATACACTTCGTCGACGAAAGCGCGCATGCGCAGGATGATGTCCTGCACCAGGGCGAGGCCGTTCAGATTCACTGAAGTCGCGCTCTCGCTCCCCCGCCCCGCCGCGGCGCCCGTTCCTGCTGCAGGGTTGACACTGATCGCGCAAGGCATGCCGCCCACGACGAAGTTGGGATGGGGACTCTTGCCGCCGAATACCGCATGCAGCCGCGCAACGTCGCGCTGCCAGGTGAGCGCGTCCAGATAATGCGCGACCGCCACCAGATTCATCTCCGGCGGCAGCTTGTAGGCGGGGTGGCCCCAGTAGCCGTTGGCAAAAATGCCCAGTTGTCCGGATTCGACGAAGCCCTTTACCCGCTGCTGCACCTGGGCGAAATGGCCGGGCGAGGAATTGGCGTAGCCCGACAGCGACTGGGCCAGCGTCGACGCCGCTTTTGGATCGGCCTTGAGAGCCGACACGACGTCGACCCAGTCCAGGGCATGCAGGTGATAGAAATGCATCACGTGATCGTGCACATACTGCGCCGAGATCATGAGGTTGCGGATCAGCTGGGCGTTGGGCGGAATCGCGTACTTGAGCGCGTCCTCGACCGCGCGCACCGAGGCGATGCCGTGCACCAGCGTGCACACACCGCAGATGCGCTGGGCAAACGCCCAGGCATCGCGCGGATCGCGCCCGCGCAGGATGATCTCGAGACCGCGCACCATGGTTCCGGCGCTCGAGGCCCGGGTGATGCGTCCTTCTGCGTCGGTTTCGGCCTCGATGCGCAGATGTCCTTCGATCCGCGTGACCGGATCAAGCACTACCGTTTGCGAAGTCATGTTGTTTCCTCGGCCAGGTTGTCGGCTGCGAGCTCGAGCAGGCTATGCATGGTCTTGTCCCAGTGAAAATGCGCCGCGCCGTCCTCGAAAGTCCGGCGGCAACTGGCGCAGCTGGTGACGCAAAGTTCGGCCTCGGTTTCGTTGATCTGCTTCATCTTCAAGTGGAACACCCGGTAGCGCAATGCGTCCGCGCGCGCGATGGAACGCACCCCGCCGCCGCCCCCGCAGCACCAGTTGGTGCCCTTGGTGGGAAAGGTTTCGTGCAGTTCCAATCCGAGCGCCGCGAGAACTACGCGCGGTGCGTCAATCACGCCGCCGAGCCGCGCGAGCTGGCAGGGATCGTGAAAGGTGGCCGACTTGCCGAGCTTCTTCAGCCTGAGCGCGCCGCTCGCGACCTCCCCGGCCAGAAACTCCGAGATGTGCAGCACGCGGAACGGCAGCGGTTTTCCGGCCATCTCGGCACCCATCCAGCGCATGGCGCTGTATGCGTGCCCGCATTCGGGCAGCACCAGCGTCTGCGCGCCGCACGCCACGGCGGCGTCGACGAGCTTCATCGTCATTGCCTTCTGCCGCTCGCGATTTCCCGTGAGCAGCCCCAGGTTGGTCGCGTCGTAGCCGTCGGACCGGTAGGTCCAGTCCGCGCCGACGTGGGCCATGATGCGCGCCATGGCGACGATCGATTGCGGGTATTTCTCGATTTCGTCCGAGGCGAGCGTGCACAGCACGCTCGCCTTCGGTTTGTCGAGCGGAATCTCCACCCCGTTCTGCTGCGCGAGCCGCGAGAGCAGGTCCTTGAGGGCCGACACGCTGCCCGCCGCACCGCCGTCGCGGGCGCTGCGCTCTGCGGCGTCCCACAACTCCCGCGGCACTAGTCCCGCGCGGGCCATGCCGTGGCGCGCCTGGCTGATCAATCCCTCCAGGTCCAGTCCCATGGGGCAGATCAGCGAACACCGGCCGCATAGTGTGCAGGAATCGAACAGCAGCTCTTGCCACTCCTCAAGCTGCGCGAGCGTCGTCTTCGGAGTGAGATGGAAAAGACGGTGCAGGAACGCGAACGGTCCGTATTCGCGCAGATACGTCCGTTTGAACGGCTCGATCTTCCAGACCGGCGCGTAGCGCGGCTCTCCGGTCGCCTCGAAGAAGTGGCACGCGTCGGCGCACATGCCGCAATGGAGGCACGTCTCCATGTTGAGCGCCGCGATGCGCCCGAAATCCTTGACAAAGCCGCGCACCGCTTCATCGACACGGCGCTCGTCGGAAGCATCGCCTTGCCTGTCTACGCCGGCGCCGGCCGCGCGTTCAACCAGGGTCGTGCTCATAGCGCAGCTCCTTTCCTCTCGAACAGGGCACCGGTAAGGCCGCGCAGCACGAACATGGTGAAGGTGTGCATCAGCTTGCCGAACGGGAAGCAGATCATGAGCGCCTCCACCGAAAGGATGTGGACCGCGAGCAGCGTCTCGTAGCGACCGCCGATGTGGCTGTAGGCGAGCATGCCGGTCAGCACAGGGGCGAAGGTCACGAGCCAGCTGATGTAGTCGTCGAGGGTCGAGATAAGACGCAACACCGGGTTCATCAGGCGGTGCACCAGGACGACGATGAGCCCGGCGATCGACACGACGCCGCAGAAGTAGATGATGTCGCCGGGCAGATGCGGCCAGGAAACATGCGCAACGTCGCTGAAGTTGACGCCCAGGAGCCCCTTGAACACGTCCTCGAAGAACAGCACGTGCGGCAGATAGAACAACAGCGCCACGAAGAACGCGATGTGAAACACCCAGCCCGTCACCTCGACGAATACCGTCGTGCCGGCGAACTCCTTGATCGGCACCGATCGCGTGGCCATCAGGCGAAGCCCTTTCCAGGCATCCCGATGGCGTGGTTCGGAGAGCGACTTTGAATCGCGCAACAGCGCCACGCCGACCACCCGCCACAGGATTCCGGCGATCAGCACCACCGTGGACCACTGCAACAACGGGCCTTTTGCAAGAGTGAGCAGATCCATATCAGTCTCCTTTATCCATTGCCTGCTGGCGCCGCCGCGCTGCCAGCGCCGCCGCAGTTCCCAGCACCACTCCCACGGCGGCGGCGGCACCCAGCGTCGCGCCGCTTCCCCACGATCCGGTCGGAAGCGCCTTGTAGAAGCTGCCCTTGTCCCAGAAGTCGGGCTCCGCGCAGCCGAGGCAGCCGTGGCCGGACTGGATCGGAAAGCTGGTGCCGGAGTTCCATTTCAACGTGGCGCAGGCGTTGTACGTAGTCGGACCTTTGCATCCGAGCTCGTACAGGCACCAGCCGTTGCGCGCGCCCTCGTCGTCGAAGGTCTTGGCGAGCTTGCCCTGGTCGTAGAACGGCCGGCGGTAGCAGCGGTCATGGATCGTTTCCCCGTAGAAGGACTTCGGTCTGCCCAGGGCATCCAGCTCCGGAACCTTGCCGAAAGTCAGGTAATAAGCGAGCACACCGGTCATCACGGCCGCGATGGGGGGACAGCCCGGCACGTTGATCACGGGCTTGTCCTTGATGATGTCCGAGACGGCCACCGCTCGCGTCGGGTTGGGATGGGCCTTGGGGAGGCCGCCGAACGAGGCGCACGTCCCCACGGCCACGATCGCCGCCGCGCCTTTGGCCGCTTCATTCAACCAGTCCAGGTTGCTGCGCCCGCCGATGCACGAATAGGCGCCGTCTTCGAGCGTCGTCACCGAGCCATCGACGACTACCAGGTATTTGCCGAAATTGTCTTTCATGGCGCGCTGCCGCGCCGCCTCGGCGGCTTCGCCCGAGGCGGCCATGATGGTCTCGTGGTAGTCGAGCGATAGCGCGTCGAAGATCAGGCCCTCGAGCGTCGGCGAGGTCGAGCGCAGGATCGACTCGGTGCAGCCGGTGCATTCCTGGAACGGCAGCCAGATCACCGACGCCCGCCGCGCCTTGGCGAGCGCCTGGGCGATGGCGGGCGCGGTGCCCGGAGGCAGCGCCATGAGCGAAGTCAATATCGTGCAGTACTTGAGGAAGGTGCGGCGGCTGATGCCGCGTTGCGCCAGCATCGCGCCAAGGGTGGAAGGACTGGACATCATCGGACTCCTTCTTTTGAGTGCCCGTGTCAGAGTGACTGAAACGGCCCCTGACTCAGGGGAGCACGAGGGGACGTGTCCCCTCGTTCTGTAACGGCCAAAGCAAGCTCCTGCTGCAGCCGGGCAAGTCCCTCGGCCACGTCTTCGGCGCTCGCTAGCAGGATTGCGGGCACCGCACAAACCTCGATCAATTCAGCGAGCACCGCGCCGGCCTCGTTGGCATGCGTGACCCACCACGCGCCTGGGCAACCGGTTTCGCGGACCTCGGTCGTTCCCGCGGCCTGCACCTGCGCCACCACGGCTCCGGCGCCCAGCGCCTCACGCAACGTCCTGTAATCATCGGGAACAAGAGGCAGGCTGCTCAAATCGATGCTCGCAGATTCACCGCGGCTGGCCAGCCCGTCGAGCAATCCGGCCAGCTCGTGAAGCAGGGCACGCGCGTGGCCGCTAGTCGCCTGCGGCTGGTACACCACCTTCACCGGAATCGCATCGATCCGTTCCATCAGCGCCACCTTTCGACCAGTTCCCGCGCGCGTTCACACGCGGTTGCGATGCCCGCCTGCACCCGTTCGGTAGGCTCCAGCCCCCAAGCGAAGCACTCGGCCTGGATGCCGATGAGCGCACGCCGGCGAGGAAGTCCCCGGCCGAGCGCAGCTGCGGCCATCAGGTCCAGCAAACCGATCTCGTGGGCGCTGCGCTTGCTGCCCGCGCCCAGAAAACGGTCCATGCTCTCTCCCTCGAAAACCACGACCGAGCCGGGAGCCTGGCCCGTTTCAGAGGCATCGAGAACGACGAGTGCATCGCAGTCCTCGACGTCCGCGGCAAGCGTGATGCCGAGGGTTCCGCCGTCGATGCATTTCACGCCGGGCAGCGCCCCGATCGCGCGCGAAAGCCTGCGCAGCGCATGCACGCCGACGCCCTCGTCGCTGAGCAGGACATTGCCGATGCCCAGGACCACGACGCCTCGGCTCTCGACAGATTCGCGGCAGCGGCTCATGTTCGAAGTCTTTCAGAATGAGTCTCGTCCCCGTCGGCGGCGAGCATGCGGTCGTAGATCTCCCAGGCCGAGCGCGCTTGCTTGAGCGTTATTTTCTGAATCGCGCAGCCGACATGCACAACGATGAACTCGCCCGGCACCACGCTCTGATCCTGCAGGAGGAAAAGGCTCACGTCCCGTTCGATGCCCTTCGCAACGCAGCGGGCGGAGAATCCTTCGGTCGACAGGACCTGCATCGGGATTCCGAGGCACATATCTAGCCCCCAGGTTAACGGTCTGCGCTTCGCGCGCCACGGCGGCCTGCAAGCGCAGGCCAATCAGAGTGTATCGAGCGCTTGCGATTTGCCATTGACAATTATCAAGACGACATTGCGCAAGGTCGCCACAATCACGAAAAGCACGATAAGGCGGCACAGCACCACGCCCAGATTCGACAGATAACGGCGACGGAGATAACACCAATGTATGATGATAGTCGCGCGATGAAGGCCGCACCCCGGTCGCAGAGTGCCTCGCATTGGCTGCGCATCGGCTGGCGCAGGCTCGGCACGCGCATTCCTGCCCTGGCCCGGAAGAAAGGCGCAGTCCTTGTGCGAGATCCGGTCGCGGCAGGAACGCGCCATTTCCACCCCGACGAAATTCGAGCATTGCCTTCGCACCATGGCGGAAAAGGAATGGGCGCGCTTGCGCTGTGGGCGATAAGCGCCGCGATATCCTTGGCAGGGCTGCAAGCCGCGAGCGCCCAGGGCGCCGAACCGGCTGCGAATCTCGACAACGCTGCATGTCTGGAGTGCCATGCCGGGCGCGGATTCGCCATGCCGCGCTCCGACGGGCAAGTCCGTTCGCTGTTTGTACCGACTGCCACGTTTGCTGCCAGCGTGCACGGCAAGGCCTTGCGCTGCGTCGACTGTCATACGACGATGACCGTGGTTCCGCACACGAGCGTTTCGAAGACGCGCGCCGAATGGCGCCAAAGAATTCCGGATCTGTGCGGCACCTGTCATGCCGGGGCGCGCAACGATTACCTGAACTCGGGGCACGGCAGGCAACTGATGCAGATGGGCAACACCAATGCCGCCGTCTGCTCGGACTGCCACAGCGCCCATGGCGTCACGCACCCGAAAACGGCCGCAGCAAGGCTCGCCATCACCAAGGACTGCGGCAATTGCCATGCGCAGGAATTGAAGAGCTATGTGCAAACTTATCACGGTCAGATCGCCGCCTTGGGCTATGCCGATACCGCGACCTGCTCCGATTGCCACGGCGCGCATGCGATCCTGCGCTCCGGCGATCCGGCTTCGAGCATGTCTCCGGCGAATCGCCTGAAGACCTGCCAGCAGTGCCACCCTGACGCGACGGCCGGGTTTGCGACCTTCCAACCGCATTCGACGACCAACGACTTCGCACGCTATCCCTACGCCTGGCTCGCTTCGAAGTTCCTGATCGCGATGATCGTCTCCGCATTCGGGATCTTCTGGACGCATTCTGCTCTTTGGTTCTACCGCGAATATCGCGACCGCAAAGAGAGAAAATCAAGACCGCATGTGAATGCGCAGGCTTTGCCGACAGAGAAGGTCCGGTTCGTCTGGCGTTGGAGCGCCATGTGGCGGATCGCTCATCTGGTGTTCGCGCTCACGTTCACCGTGCTGGTCGTGACCAGCGTGGCGTTGCTCTATCCGAACACCTTCTGGGCACCCGCGCTCCAACGGTTATTGGGCGGGCCGACGATCGCGAGCAGCGCGCACAAGATCGCTGCCGTGATCATGATGGCCGTGTTCCTCGCGCACTTGGTCTATGCGGCCATCCACATCGTTCGGAACTGGAACGGCTTCAAATTGTTCGGACCCTACTCGCTGATGCCCAATTTGCAGGACGCTGCCGACATTGTCGCGATGTTCAAATGGTTTATCGGCTTGAAGCCGCGCCCGATGCTAGACCATTGGAACTACATGCAGAAGGTCGATTACTGGGCACCGTTCTGGGGTATCGCCATGCTCGCCGCGAGCGGTGCCATGCTATGGTTCAAGGCGTTCACCGCCGCGTACCTCCCGGGATGGGCATTCAATGTTGCCACTATCGTCCACGGCGAGGAAGCGTTGCTCGCAGCGGTGTATTTATTCACCATACATTACTTTGCCAGTCATTGGCGGCCCGACAAGTTTCCGCTGGACAACGTGATGTTCACCGGGACCATTCCGCTCGAAGAATTCAAGCGGGAGTACACCGTCGAATACAACCGTTTGCTTGAATCCGGTGAGCTCCAAACCCATCTGGTCGACGCACCATCGCGGCCGATGGCGCTCGGCTCCCAGATCCTGGGCTTCAGCCTGGTGGCCATCGGGTTGGTGCTCCTTATTATGATCGCACATGGGTTCATCGGCAATATGGTGACCGGGTAAGCTCCGCGCTCACCGCCGCTCAACTGAGGTGCGCGAGAGGACGACTTGAAGCAAGGCGAGCGGATCGGCCGCGCAGTTTGATCTGCGCCAGCCCGCACATCGCCCCGGCCGGTATTGGTTCAGACAAGGGGTACGTATCTTGGAACAAAAAAGCCGAGATTCAATGAATCCGGACGAACCACCCGAACCCGAGCGGGACCAAGCGGAGGCTGCCATCGCGAGTGTGCTCCGCGCGGAACTGGAGGCGAACGCGGCGATCGGACGTTGCCGCGAAGAGGCGCGCGCGATCGTGACCGAGGGCGAGGTCCAGGCGCGGGCGGCGTCGGAGCGCGCCGACCGGCGGCTTTCCCGGCTGAGGGAGCGGGTCCGCAGCGGGCTCGCGAGCGCGCTGGCGGCGCTCGACGCGGAAGAATACGCAGATCCCGAGAAGGTTGAGGTCCCCTCCGAGCGGCTCGACCGCGCGGTCGCGAATCTCGCTCGGGAACTGACCACGGGAAGCGGATAGGGTGCACCGTGGAATATGCCCAAGCCCGCATGCAGGCGCGCTTCGGCGAGCGTCCGGCGGAATTGTCCTGGCGGCGCCTGGAAGCGGTTCGCGAGCTGCCG
>ODAK010004982.1_pt1 | contig 13519 bp, 12 predicted proteins | sample 1539591 | NCBI WGS metagenome assembly ODAK01 (sample SAMEA3539303, study PRJEB22396) | soil metagenome | biome: tundra; feature: field; material: soil | place: USA | collected 2010-05 | depth 0.15 m | reverse complement strand
CTCGCCAACGCGATCGCGCGACGCGAGGCCGCGGGAGGATGAAAGCGATCGTGCGGACCGCGGCAGCACGACGCTCGAGATTGGGGAATGCACAAGTGGCGAGCCCGACTCTGGCTGCCCAGTCGGCGCCGCTGCTCGCACGCGATAGGGACAGTGACGGCGATGGCGCTTATCGCTTGCTGGGGAGCCTCACCCCGACGAGCCAGCTAACGTCCGAGGTGCTTGCTGAGACGCGTCGGACAAGCAAGCGGCTGAGCAGGACACGTCGTCGCGGTCCGGCGAGCGGACGCGTGAGCCAGCGGCTCGTCAGCACCGACCGCTCGTGTACCGCTCCGACGACAACATCAGGGTGGCGAGCGTCACCCGCCAGGACGCCGAATAGGGGCCATTGCCCGCGAGGCGGCAGAAGGCCCCGTTTGGGCCGACGCGAACAGGCTCTTGTCCGCGGGGGAACGATCAGTGCGACGCGCGGTCCCGGCGGTCTCGTGATCGTTTTCGCACCTCGGCTCGGCCGGGGCTGGTATTGGGATTCAGTTGGTTCCAGCCACGTCGTGCGAGGTGGCTTAGCGCCAAGCGGTCTCGGTGTTCGCGGTCGGCGGGCTTACAAGTACCTCCATCCGGGGTACTTCTTTACCGATGCCATTACTCGAGAGATTCAGGGCGGCGAGAACCCGTCAGCTGACGAAAACGCAGGAGCGGATGCTCGGCGTCGCTCTCGTGCTGGTTTTCGTCGCGCTCTGGTTCGTCACTGGGAGCGGGCTCAGTGTCGCAATAGGCGGGGGCGTCGCGTTGCTGCTCCCGCGTAGTAGGCGGACCGACCAGGGCTCCGAGCGCCTCCCGAACACAGCGCTCATTCCTGAGCTGCTGAAGGCCCGACGTGCTCGACGGGCGGAACCGAAATCGAAGCTAGCGACCCGTGCCGCTCTCGTGCGTGATGCCGGAGCGGAGTGGGCTAATTGACCGGCGGGGCCTCCAATCGCTGGTCGGGACGGTGGTCCGGATGGCGAAGACCGTCTCAGCAACCAACCGCCAGCGCACGCTTCTGAGCGTCGGAATGGACGTCTGGATCCGAGCCATGGCGGCCTCTCGATTCTGAACACTGTCGCATGGCCCGGCGATCGCAAAGGGCATCCAGCTCTAGTAGAGAGAAGCTGATCATGGCGTCGCTCGGAAAGCGAGCGACCGCTGGCGCCAGTGATGGTCACGGCACGTTGATCGTGAAGTGCCCGACGTCTCGCCCGATGCTCTGTCCTTTGGTTGCCGGCGATGGTGCCGGGGCGGTCGGGCCGGTGGTGATCACGAGGCTGACGTCGCCGTGGATGATGCCGCGGGGCTCGAGCGCGACGAACTGAGTTTGTGTGACCCGCGCGCCGGCTTTGTAGTCGACGCTGGTCGGGTCGCCGGAGCCGCCGTAGAAGCACTCGAAGTTCTTTCGGGCGAGTCGCTGGAACCATCGCGGGATTTGGCTGTGAGCGTTCGGGGGCGGGTTGCACGTCTGGATGTAGTAGTAGCTGTGGCCGTTGGTGACCGCGACGCGCGCGGTGAAGCTCACAACTAACAGACCCTCAGGGACGATCACCTGGCCCCGTGGGGATCGCATGGGCAGACGCGTGAATCCAGGAGAGATTCGGGTGGAGCAGGGTTCGGTCAGCCGTCCGTTGACGCAGTAGTGCTTGGCGATCTCGAGATGCGCGGTCACCCGCGCGGCGACTTCGGCTGGGGTGGGCAGCGAGCCAGCCGGCGAGACGTAGCCGACTGTTGGGCAGCTCGCTCCGCCTCTGCCGGGGACGTTTGGGCCGGGCAGTCGGCAGCTCTGGCCGTTGCGGTAGGTGACGGCGCGGACCGCGCCGGGGAACAGTGCGGCGTTGTAGCTGAGCCCGCCGTTGTTGATGGTGGGCTGGTTGGGCAGGACGATGAGGTAGGCGCCATCTGGGCCGGTCGTTGGGGTCGTGACGAGCCCACCGCTCGGCGTTTGGTGCGTGACGCTGACTGCGTCTGGTCCGAGCAGCCCGTAGTAGACGTCGCGCAATTCCGCGATCGGGCAGAACGGGCCGCGGACTCTCCGGAGCTGACGGGCCGTCGAAGCCCTGAACCTTGGTGGCACACCAACGAGAGAGCGCGGGGCGCGGCAGCGTGGTCCCCTCGGACCGGCAAGCAACGCGCTCGCAGAGATCCCGTATTGCGCGACGTTGAGGTAGGCGTTCCCGTGCGCGTCCGGGGTCACGCACGGCGGACCCTGCTCAAAGTTCTCCGAGAACGGGTGAAAGCGGCCGTCGTTTCCGAATGCGCCGTCGCGCCCCAGCGCACCGACGGTTCCGAAGTCGACCCTGCCGACCTGAACGCACAAGAGCGCGCGGGTGGTGCGCAGAAGTCGCATCCCCCATGGCAGCCCACCGGCCGGATCGGGCGTTCGCAGCGCCAACGGCGTGGCGCTGCTCGCGATCGCCACGCCGTCGCCCGCAGTGCGGGTCGGCGCAACGACCGGAGCGACGGGTGACCCGCTTTGAAACAGCCCCGCGGCGGCGAGCGCGGGGCCGGCGACGATCAGCCCGGCGAGCACGACGAGGAGCGCGCGCGAGTGCCGCAGCCGCAGGCGCACATACCACGGGAGATGGGCGTGGCCGCGGACCGCGGTGCGGAGCTCGCGCTCGACGTGATCGAAGTAGTCGCTCATGATCGTTCCTCGGTTTGCGATCGCAATGTCCGCAGGCCGCGGCTGACGCGCTGCCGGACTGCCAGCTCTGAGCAGCAGAGTTCGGCGGCGATCTCCTCGTAGGAGCGCTCCTCCACGATCCGGCTCATCAGCGCCTCGCGTTGATCCTCTGGAAGGCCGTCGACGCGCGCCAGGATCTCCTTGTCGAGGCTCGCGAGCTCCTCGACCCGCTCGAGATCCGCGTCGGTGATCGCTGCTGGCGCGACTCCCAGACGTCGGCGAGCAGCGTCCTCCACCCGTCCGCGCCTGCGACTCTCACGGAGCTTGTTCCGGGCGATCCCCAGAAGCCAGGCGACGACGGAGCCCTGCTCGGGGCGATACCGGCGCGCTGCCGTCAGCGCCGCGGCGAACACCTCGGCCGAGAGGTCAGCGGCGAGCTCGCGGTTGCCGGTCTCCCGCCAGCACCACCTCACCACCAGCGGCAGGTAGCGGCGATAGATCACGGCGAACGCCGAGTCGTCGCCGCGGCCCACAGCAGCCAGCAGCGCAGCTTCTTCGCGATCGTCTGCATCGGCCATCTATACACAGGTTGACGCCGTGAGGAATCTTGTGACTGACCCGCCCGGCTAGGCAGCGTCGGCGCCACCGGGATCCGTACCGCGGCGCTCGGCCCGCTCGGGCTGTCGGGCCTCGCGAGGGACGCGAATGACGTCGTTCAGAACGCCGCGGACGCGGTCTATCCCGCGGCGTTTCTCGGCGAGCCACTTCCAGACGGGGCGTCTCATGATCGATGGTTGAGCTGACGCCCAAAGTGGCCGATCAGGGCGACTGAACCCGGCTCCGCTTCCGTCGCAGAACCCCAACGCTCAACGCACACGCTGGCTCAGTCGACCGACGCCCTGCTGTGGCGCGAGGAGCGGGTCGCCCGCCGTCTCCTGAGGCGAGCCCGGCATTCGTGCTCGCGTATGCATCCGTGCGGCGGGGCGCTACATCGTCGGAGCCCATTGGTCGATGGGCCGCCTTGCGCGTAAAGATGACCTTGACAAGTGATCGTGTAAAGGTTACCTTGACGGCGTGGATGAATCTCGCTCCTCAGCGCCGGTCGACCGTGAGGTGATGGCGATGATGCTCGCAACCAACGTGCAGCTGGTTGCCGACGTGCTCCGCGCCGAGGACCATTCTCCGGGTCAGGTGATGCGCGCGATCGCCGCGACGCGGAGCCTGGACATGATCGTCGAGGACACCCTGCGCGCGCTCGTCGATCAGGCGCGAGCGGCCGGGCACACGTGGGCCGAGATCGGCGGTTTACTCCGCGTCAGTCGCCAGGCGGCGTTTCAGCGCTTCGGCGGCGCCCGGCGTCCAACCTCAGAGGATGGGGGGATCGTTGCGCCAGTGGAGGGCGCCGTTGAGCATGCCGTGCCGGTGCTGCAGGCCTTCCTCGACGGCCGCTTTGACGACGCGCGCTCGAGCTTCTGCGAGCGAATGCTGAACGCCTGCTCGGTAGAGCTCTTGGCCGACGTCCGCGAGAAGGTCCGCCGCGAAGCCGGCGAGGTCCAGGCGCTTGGCACCCCGGTCGTGTCGGTCCGCGATGGCTACACCGCTGTCGACATTCCGGTCGCGCTCGACCGCGCGGACGGGATTGGTCGCGTCGTGTTGGACGCCGACCGCCAGGTGGCCGGCTTCCTGGTGCGCCCAGCCGAGGCCGTCTCGTGAGTGGCCGTCCGCCGCAACTGTCGCCCTACCGGCTCCTGGCTGGACTCGTGCTGCCGCTAGCCGCATACCTCCTCATTCGCGCTGCCATCGGCTCGGCGACCGGCGCGCTGGCGATCACCGAGGCGATCCCAGCGACATGGCTGCTCGTCGTCGGGATCGCCCGCCGCCGGCTTGAGCCGGTCGCCGTCGTGGCCACAGTCACCGTCGCAATTGCGCTGGCCGCCTACGCGCTGACGGGCGGGGACCCGCTCGCGCTCAAACTACAGCGCGGCGCCGTCACCGGCACGCTCGGGATCGCCGCGCTCGCCTCCGTCGCGCTCGGCCGTCCGTTGCTACTCATGCTCGCCGAGCGCATCGCCAAACTCAACCCCGAGCGCCAGCCCGAGATACAGGCCCGCCTGGCAGAGCCCGACCGGCGTCAGGCGATGACGATCCTCACCGCGATTGTCGGGCTGACGTTCACGCTCGATGGCGCCAGCCAGATCGCGCTCGCTCTGACCGTTCCGACCAGCACGTTCGTTGCCGACTCGACCGCGACGCGGATCGTCGTCCTCGGCACCGGCCTGCTCGTCACGGCCTGGTACCTCCGCCACCAAAAGGAGCAGCGCGAGAAAGGACACCGATCTCCCGCCAGCTTCGAGCGCCACGAATAATCTCCGGCGGATGCCCCAGTCAGAGTGGCTCGCCTGACGGCCTGCCGGAGACCCGCTCTCAGTTGCACACGATTCGACGCTCATCCGGCCGGACACCTGCTCCGCGCGAGAAGGCGCGTCTTCGTCGCAGAAGCCCATCGACCACCGCACAAATTTGCCGGCCAACGGTCGGTCCGCGACCGTTCCTGAGCCCGTCTCAATCGCGGAACCTCTTACGAACAGATGCAGAGACGCGCATCTGGCGACGAGCGGGGAGCGGGAGCGTCTCGTACGGCGGCCTGCTTTGCTCTCGGTGGGATGCGGCAAGACTTCCGGTCTCGGCCGAGAGCGGCCATCTGGATGGGGGTGCGGGATCGGCGACGATCCAGAAGCGAGGGCTAGATACCGAGGACTTCTGTTTCTGATCCCATCGCCAGCTTGCAGGAAGGATGGATCTCGCACAGCGATGTGTCTATAGCCCGTTGAGCAGGCCGCGCAGCGTCCTCGTGTAGCTGTCCAGGGCCGCGCGCCCCCGATGGGTCAGCGCAACCGAGGTTCGCGACGCCGGCCCGTTCCCGGTCTTCTCGCTGGTGAGGTAGTCGGCGTCCTCGAGCTTGCGTAGGTGCGTGATCAGGTTGCCGGGCGTCAGCCCGATCATGTCCTGCAGCCGGGTGAACGACAGCGCGTCACCGTCGGGCAACGCGGCCAGCGTGGCCACGATCTGCAGTCGCGCGGGAACGTGGATCAACGGATCAAGCGCGTCAACCGTCATGCGTCTGATCGAGGGGTGCGGAGCACCCATGCCTGGGCGGCGCTAGCTCCCAGGAGCACGACGCAGCAGCCCACACCGTTGCTCAGCCACACCCCGCGGGGTCCGGCGAACGCGCTCCCAGCGGCGACGAGGATGATCGCGATCGAGATTCCAAGTTCGTGCCAGTCCTCCCGTAGCGCTGAGCGGGCTGCCCCGAACGTGCCGAGCACGAGCATCGTCGCCGTCACGACATACACCCCGTAGACGACCCCGTCACTCGCCCCGGCGCTCGCCAGCGCTCCCATGATCACGTAGACGGCGACCAACGCCACCGACAACGCCGCCCCTTCGGCGCGCCGCTGACGCACCGAGCGTCCACTGACACCGGCCGTGGCGCGCCGGTGGGCGTACACGACCGAGCCGATCCGGATCGCCACGACGGCGTACAGGCCCAACAACCCCACGACGGTCGGATACTTATAGGGATGCTGTCCGCGGACCGACAGCCACACCGAGCCGAAGGCCACCAGCGCCGCCGCCGCCGCGAGCAGCGACAGCCGCGGTGACCTGAAGTCCAACCCGCGCTGCGCCTGCCGTTGGGTCTGCACTAGCAGCGTCGCCGCTTCACGGGGATCCAGTCCGCCCTCGTCCTCGCGCGTGTCGGTCATGCCTCTGTCGAATGTCCCGTTCATCTCTCGCTCCTTAGCGTTTGCGCCACAAACCCTACTACGCTTTGCGGCCCAAAGTCAAGGGTCGGCTGCTGGCCGACTCTGCACGCGACCCACGCGACCCTGTGACACCGCGACTCCTCAGGACTGCAAGCAGGGACGTCAAACGCTCAAAGCCCGCCCTCCGTCGGCCGCGCGCTCCGGAGCACCAAACCCGGACCGGGGCCTCGATCCCGTGCCGGGCACCCACACGGCCCCTAGAACACCGATGAACTGCAACAGCTCGTAGCTCACGTCACCGCCTGCCGCGGTGCATCGCCGGCCTCGCACGATACGAATCTCTCGCCAGACGAGCAAGCGTGGGCTTACAGTGCCGGCGTTGGGTTCGTCAACGTCCCCTGGATACCGCGGCACCGCTTCAGGCACGGCAGCGGGCACGCGTGATTCTCAGAGGTGGGTCGTCGTGCGAATCGAGGTGCCAACTGAGGGGTCGCGATCTCTGGTGGGCGGATAACGCACCACCGTCGCCCGACCGGGCTCAGACGCGCCATCGGCCGAGAGCGTCCGCAAGGGGAAGGTTGAGCGAACACCGGGCGGAGTCGCGGTATTGCGAATGTCAGGTGTGGCATCCGTGGCCAGGAGAGTCCTGCTGTCTCCTCGGGGCTTACTTCTGCGATCGCGGACTGGAGCAGCCAGGCGCCCGCAGGCGGCGACCCCCGCTGTTCGTCCAAGTCGCTATGAGGCGCTAGCCGGAATCGAGCTAGCACCGGCCAACTTCGCGCGGATGCTTCCGCGGGATAGGAGGTGTCCGCCGCGGACCCAGGATCTGGGGGCTTATCGGGCGCTCGGGTGGCATTTCTGGGGAACGCCGGCGGGCGCTTCACGTCCCGTACCACAGAGGAGCCGGTTGTCGGTTCGTTGGGGCGGGCTGACGTAGATCCCGTCGGGTACGGGGATCGTGCCTTTGCCGCGGCTGGTGCGGATGGTGATGCTGTGGAATGTCTTGGGGAGGATTCGGTAGGTCCTGCTGATGCCGAGAGATCCGCCGGTCATATAGATGACGCAACCAGCCGCACTGGGATCGCCCGGTCAATTCCGGACCGCGCCCTTGCCTCGTCAGTGTCGGGTTCCCCCTGTCAGGGTCCCGGGACAGGACTTCCACCTCCGATCTCAACATCCGTACCTGGCACACCCGGCTCGTTCCTACGGAACTCGCCTACGTCGAACCCCGCGCGCGGGCCTACGCCCTACCCAGGGTGGGGAATTCTGATGATCGGATCTGAGGAGAAGACCGTGATCCGGCCCACGTCGCGCAGGTCGCCGACAAGCTGGGGCTCACGGCGGCGTTGTCGGTGCGGCTGGCTGGCCTGAAGCAGCGGCGTCGCGGTCACGATCCGGGCCGGGTGATCCGCGATCTGGCGGTGATGCTCGCCGACGGTGGGGAGTGCGTGTCTGATCTCGGCGCGGTCCGTGAGCAGGATGTGTTGTTCGGTGCCGTGGCGCCGGACTCGACAGCGTTTCGGGTGGTCGACCGGATCGCGTGTACGCCCGGGCTGCTGGACGCGGTTCGTGGCGCTCACGCGCGGGCGCGTGAGCGGTTCTGGAAGCTGCACGGCGCGCCGGAGTCGTTGACGAGCTCGCGGGGTAAGCGAAGCTGACACCGAGTCTGGCGTTCGCGTAGGTCTTAGCCCGGAGCGTGCAGTGTTCGACTGCATCACCCCTGCGGCCAGCCTCGACCAAGTTTGACCGACAGGCGTTTGCGCCGCTGCTCGCGAGCGTTCGAATCGGCTAGCGATCCAGCGCGATCCGCCAAGCCGGCCACTATCCCACGGCCCGCACCCGGCGCACGCTGGCGTTGATACGCGCAAGGGCGACCTTGCTCTTATCGAGGTCCTTCTGCGCACCGGTGAAGTCGCGGTTATCGCCGTCGGCGGCCAGCGATCGGAACGCTTGTTCCATCTCGTGCAGGTGGGTCACAAGCGCCTCGTTATCTACCAGGACCGAGGGCGGGGGCGACAGCGCGTCGAGATCATCCGCGATCCCGCGCAGACCGGCAGCTACGGACAGCGCCGTCCGGCTGAAGACCTGCTTGCCGAAGTCACTTCCCTTTGGGAAACGTCTGAACACCGCGTGCATGCGCGGGATGATGCTGGCGACCTGCGCATGGTAGGCGGCCGCCTGAGCTGAGGCCGAGGCGGTAGTCGTCGTCGATGTCGATCCGCTGGCGGTCGTCAGCGGCGCCGCCGTAGTCGCGGGCGGAGTGAGGCCCGCGGTCGCTGATTTCTGACCCCCTCCGCTCGAGGAAATCGCGATGACCGCCCCGATAGCGAGCACAGCCAGCACGCCGGCTACGTACAACCAGCCGCGACCGCCCCCGAACGCTCGGAGCGGCGGACGACGCCGCCCATTCTCCGGCCGGTCGCCCCTCACCGGCTCAGCGGCGGCGGGGCGCGGGGCCTCCAGGAACGGCTGATCGATCTGCGTGACGTCAAGCTCGGTGCGACCGACCTGTCCGGGGACAGTCGGCGCGACAGCGGCGCGCGCCGCACGAGCGAGCTCTCCCGAGGAGGCGTAGCGCTCCTCGGGCCGTTTGGCCATCCCGCGGCGGATGACGCCGTCGAGCTCCGCGGACACCGCGGGCGAGATCGCGCCGGCCGACGGGGGCGGATCGTTGAGGTGGGCCCACATCTTGGCTACGTCACCAGGCCGATCGAACGGGACGTGACCCGTCACCGCGCGGTAGAGGACGCAGGCCAGCGCGTAGGTGTCGGCCCGACCGTCGACCGAACCACCCTGCACCTGCTCGGGCGCCACATAGTCAAGCGTGCCGACCACATAACCCGTTCTAGTCAGATGTGCGCCCGTGGCGACGCTCTTGGTAAGCCCAAAATCGGTCAGGTAAGCGCGCTCCTCGCCATACTCCTCGGCGATCAGGATGTTGCCCGGCTTGACGTCGCGGTGCACGAGACCTCGGCTGTGCGCGGCGTCCAAGGCACCCGCCACCTGCGCGATGATGGCCGTTGCCCGCTCCGGGGCCAGGGTACGCTCGCGCTGGATGAGGTTGTCCAGATCGGTGCCGACGACATAGCGCATGGCGAGAAACAGCTGGCCGTCGATCTCGCCCGCTTCGTATACGGGAAGGATGCTGGGATGGTCGAGAGACGCTGCCAGCATCGCCTCACGCTTGAATCGCTCACGGAAAGCCTCGTCGTGAGCCAGCTCAGGTGCGACCAGCTTGAGCGCGACGGTCCGCTGCAAAGCCAGCTGGGTTGCCTTATAGATCACCCCCATGCCGCCCCGAGCCACAAACGACTCGATGCGATAGCCCCCGAGCAAGCTGCCGGCTGTAAGCCCTGTTTGGAGGTTGCCCACTACCGCACCCACTCTCGGTCCCGATCACGATCTCATCCGGATTTCGAATCCGGTGGCCTTCGCCACCCCAGCTCCAGTCAAGGTTACCCGCCGTGCTGACCGTTGCCAAACGAACGATCGCACTGGCATGAGTCGCCGAGATCCGAGTCCACGAACAGCCGACCGTCGGCTCTAGATGGCCGAGGTCCGGGCTGGCAGGAAGGCAACTTGGATGGCCTCAGTGTGGTGGGCGCGATTAGCACCGCTGGGCCGGGTCCAACGAAGTCAGCGGCGCGCGCGATGCCATCGGTGACATGCAGCGGACGACGGGACACGTAGCGCACCAACGTGAATCGGCGCCGGAGCGCGGCCTTGGCGAGCGCGAACCCCGCGGCCGGCAGGCGCTCTCACTTCGGAGCTCGCTCGCCGACTTCGGGATCGGTACCGGGTGCCACCGAGACACGCTGCGCCCTGGATATAGAACGCGGCGCCGGGCCGCCCAACAGCTCCCAGGAGGCACAGCTGGCGTTCGTGCGCGCCCGATCGGCGCTCGCCGCCCGCACGGTCAAGCAGTACCACGTTCGCGCGATCCAGGCCGAGCAGGGGGCGAACATCGCGCCGGGGTGCGGGCGCTCACGCCGCACGACCAACCTGCAGCCGTCTAGCCAGCCGGACAGATCGGATCGATGTGGATGCGACGCTGATCACCGCGCATTCGGAGAAGGAGAACCCGGCCGGGAACTACAAGGGCGGCTACGGGTTTCACCCCCTGCAGGCCTACGCCGGTGAGACGCGCGAGGCGCTCGGCGGGCTGCTCAGGGCGGGGAACGCCGGCTCGAATACCGCCGCTGATCACAAGACGGTGCTGGACCTGGCGCTCGCGCAGATCCCGGCCGAGTACGTCGAGAGTCTTCAGATCCTGGTGCGCGCGGACACGGCCGGCGCCACGCACGGGCTGCTCGTAACGACCGCGCCCCTGATGGGCGGGGGCGCGGTCGTTACTGCACGCTCCGGGTTAGAGCGCTCACGTGCGCCACCGCGCGGATTGGAGAAGGTGTGGTTGCCTAATCTCCGCGCTTGGCATCTGAGACGCACGGCGCTCCCCGAATCTTTGACCTGATACCACGCGGTCCTGAGGTTGCTCGTGACGCGGCTGGTCCACTTGCAGGGAGCGGCGGTGAACTGGTCGGCGCGATCGTCGACGGTGCGGTGTGCACGTGGCTGGCTCAGGGAGACGGGCAGCTGGTGGTGATGATGTGGCCCAGTACCTTTCGTGCCCGGTTTGACCCGCTGGAACTACTCGATGATGAGGGCCATGTCGTCGCTAGAGGAGGCGAGTTCGTGACGGTCACGGGCGGTTACCTGAAGCTGGGGGACCCACGCTCGCTGGGATACGAGCTGGTGTTCGCGGCGTGGCGGTTTCCCCGGGAGGTCGAGGCGACAGACGCGCCCGAGGCCGAGCGTAACGGTGACGCGCGTAGGGATGGGCTGCCTGAGGAGTTGCGTCCCGCGCAAGGGCCGGCGCGAGCTCTGTCGCAAGGCGCGCGGGAACACTCGTCGAGAAGGCCGGCAGGCAGCCGCCGGACGCGTCGCCGGGGGCGTGCGCAGAGGATGCACGACCGGACAGCAGGGTTTGATCGACGCCTGTCATACCGAGAACGGTCCATCGCTTTGCCTCCGGCCGGTCTGATCCTGGGTGGTTCGTGCGAGCTGCGGTTTGCTGCCCACGCCCTTGCGTGTTAGGGGCGGATCGCCGTGTCGACAGGGTTCGCGGCGGAGAGTTGAACGGTGTTGCCTCCCGCGGACTTGCCGGCATAGAGGGCGTGGTCTGCGCGGCTGATGAGGGCGTCCATTCCGCCGGATTGCCAGGACGCGGCGCCGATGGTGACGGTGATCGCGTCGCGTGGGTCGGTGCTGCCGGGTCCCGGTTTGGCGGCGTGTGCGCGGAGTCGTTCGGCGATGATCAGGGCGCCCTGGGCGTCAGTGTTGGGAAGGACGGCGAGGAACTCCTCGCCTCCCCAGCGCCCGACTGAGTCTTCGGTGCGCAGCGCCATTTCGAGCGCCTGTCCGGTTGCTGTGAGCACGGCATCTCCGGCTTGGTGGCCTCGGGTGTCGTTGACGCGCTTGAAGTGGTCGATGTCGATCAGCAGGATCGCGAGACTTGACTGGTGTCGCCGGGCGGCGCTGAGCGCGCCGATCAGCGTCTCCTCGATGTCGCGGCGGTTGCTCAGGCCAGTGAGCACATCCACGCGCGCGAGACGCTGGAGGTCGGCGTTCAGGGTGGCGAGTCGTTTGCGGCTGAGTACCAGCCGCAGTCCCATCATATTGATCAGCAGTCCGGCGACCGCGAGGCCGGAAAATGCGACCCAGGCCAGCCATTTACTGGCCCCGTCGACCGAGATGTAGAGCTGAGTCTCGGGGACGACGACGACGAGCCGCCACGGCGTGCCGGCGATGCCCGCGCTGACGAAGAACTGACCGCCATCCGTTGACGAGTACGAGCCCGATGGCTCGACGCGAACGAGCCGGGCTAGGCGGCTCTCGGGTTGGCTGAGGGTCTCGCCTGCGGTGAGCGGGGGACCACTGCTGGCGATCAGGTTCCCGGTTGCGTCCACCATGTACACGCGATGGCCGGGGACGACGATCACGTGCCTCATGTATCCGCCCAGCGGGCTCTTGGACACGTCAAACGTGCCGCTCAGCACGCGTCTCCCCGACGCGGTCGCAAACGGCACGGCAGTCGCCACCACCGAGAGGCCGATGGCTGATTGCACGACGTTTGAGACAACGGCCCTCCCCGCGATCACCGCCGCGAGATACGGATATAGACCCACGATCGCCACGCCCATGAAACCCGGCCGGGCCGGGGCCGTTTGCAGCACCCGGCCACCGCGGTCGACCAGCAACGCCGCGCTGAAGCCCAAGGCCTCCGACGCGCGAGCCAAACTCAAGCGTGCGGGCCGCCGCACCGTGAGCCAGCTGGCGGCCTGCTCGCGCTCGCGCGCGAGAATGTCCTTGACGTACAGCGAGGAGAACTCAGCTCCGGCCTGTGTCCGCAAGGCCAACTTCTGCGCGACATCGCGCCGAGCATGCGCCTGAGAGGTGGCCAGCAGCTCGGCCAGCGCGAGCATCACCACGATCCACCCAAGCGCTACCGCCAGCATGACCGCGCCGCGCGCGCGGGCAGGCCTTGGCTTCGCGCGGGGCTCCATGACCTTCACCATCGGCATCCCCAGCCCCGAGCGAGAGCGCGAGGAACGCGAGCGGGCACTTTTCGTGCAGCTCAACGGCCCGCGCTGATCCGACCAGCGGCGTCTCAAACGGACCATCTCGTGCAGCCGACCATCCTGACGCATAGTGCTCAGCGACCCGACGCCCACGTCCTCCATCCAGCCAGCACCGGACGTTTCTCCCGCCGATTGGAGCTCGCGCGCCCGCCAACCGCTGGTCTCAAATGCCGATCGCTGACAGGACGTTCTTGCCGGGCAATCGGCCGTCGGCCGCCGCTCGAGAGCACGTCTCAACTGCCCAACGCTCTACGAACAGCGGGGCGTGAGGCTTCCGGCCCTGAGATTGGCGACGGCAGCTTGCTCGCTGCCTATTCGCGCAGCCCTCATTTCCTGATGGCACAGGCGCGGTTCCGGCTAGGTGTTGTCGCTGCCGGATCGTGCGGAGAGCAGAAGCCTCGCCAAGAGTGCTGCCTGGGCGACGGAGCGGAAGCGTCTCGGTCGGCGCAAACCCCGAGTGTTGA
>ODAK010004981.1_pt1 | contig 13523 bp, 9 predicted proteins | sample 1539591 | NCBI WGS metagenome assembly ODAK01 (sample SAMEA3539303, study PRJEB22396) | soil metagenome | biome: tundra; feature: field; material: soil | place: USA | collected 2010-05 | depth 0.15 m | reverse complement strand
CATTCGGATCGTGCGTTTTTTTCACAGTCGTCGCTGAATCCCTTCTTCTGAGGTTTGCGGTCCAGCGTCGCCAGTTGCTCCCCGTGTCGGAGTTTCGATGCCCCATTCTTTAGCCAGCCGCTTCAGACATTCGTCATACGCTTTCACCGTAAGCCAATTCAATCCCTTGCGCCAAGCCCAAGCCCAAAATCGGCTTGCACAACGGGCTCCTGGTTCAAAGTAATTACATTCGCGGAGTAACGGGGAAACTCAAATTGCCTGCTGATCGACCAATGCGCTCGAGTGAACCGGCAATCCCGGCTTTAAAGTCTGCGCCCGGTGTTTCCGCCGATCCGTCGGCGTGTTCCTGCAACCCGTCAAATTACGTACAACCTCCATCAATGGAACATCCGGCAAGCGGCGCACCATCCCTGGTCGATACATGCAATCGTAAGGTCTATCGATTGCTGGCGGCGGCCATCGACTTGGCAAGTTTGATCGTAGCCTGGGAATTCGCTCTGCAACTGCGCGTGTTGCTGAACCCTATGATGCGGTTGCAAATGACTCTCTCCCAGGTTGAGCGGTTGACACCTCCTGTTGGATGGATAGTGGTCATCTGGGTGAGCGCATCGGTGCTAATCAGCCAGCGACCGGTCAGTGACTCCTCGATCGGGACGCATTTGCTTCGAATAATACATATATGGCTGTTCGCCAGCGCGCTTGTAGTGGCGTCTACTTTCGCCGAGAGACAAATGGGCACGGACATGTCGAGATCCTTTGCTATTCTGTATCCGCTCTGCACATTTATCGCGTTGCTGGCGGGCCGATACATCGCCCTGCTTACGGCGCCACGCCTGGAGCGCAGATACATAACGCCGGAACAGGTCGGATTCGTCGGCGACGGTCCGGAAATTCTGGCTCTGATTGAGCATTTCGGGTATCGAAGCGATTCCATCGTTCGCGTTGCAGGGGTAGTGAGGTCAGCCGCGGCTCGTTCCGGCGAGATACCCAATTATCCAGTTCCGGTTCTTGGCACTACCGATGAGCTGGCCAGTGTAATCAATCGCGAACGGATAAGCCGACTGATCATATCCGATAACGGGCTGGCCCAGGATGAACTGCAAAGCTGCACCAGGCTGGCCGGACAAATGGGAGTAACTGTCAGTCGTTCCGTCCTGCAGCTGGATTGTGGCCAATTCCAGTTCAGGCATTTATGCGGCCTGCAACTTCTGGAGCTAAAACCGGTTCATTTCACTCGCAAACAGGAGATCGTGAAGCGGGGTTGTGATTTAGTCGTCGCATTAATAACGCTGGTGATGCTGCTGCCGTTGATGATGGTCATCGCCTTGCTGATCAAGCTTACATCCACTGGCCCGGTCCTTTACAAAGCGCCTCGTGTGGGCAAAGGAGGCCGACACTTCACATTCCTCAAATTTCGATCGATGCGCGTTTCGAACGGTCGGGATTCGCAGGATATTGCCCGGATCAGAAGCGGCCACATTTTCAAGGTGAAGCACGACCCGCGAGTCACGGCGTTAGGCAGGATTTTGCGCCGGTACAGTCTGGATGAGTTGCCGCAACTGGTGAACGTGCTTACGGGCGAGATGAGCCTGGTTGGACCGCGGCCGTTACCCGCGGAAGATCTGGACTCTGATGGCCAAAGCAGCCGGTTCCGATCCTGGTCGAACGGAAGGTCCAGGGTACTACCGGGGATCACGGGTCTGTGGCAGGTCAGCGGGAGAAGCGATACGGGATTCGAGCAAATGATGCAGCTGGACCTGGAATACATTCGTCAATGGTCTCTGACGCTGGATTTCAGGATTCTCCTTGAGACTCCTCTTGCCGTGATTTCATCAAGGGGGGCATATTAGCTTGACTCTGATGACCACGACATCTCTCTCGCTAAAAAGCTTTCTGGAAAGTGTGTTCATCGCGCTGGATCTGCATCAGGTGCGATACTGCGTACTGCATTCATACGCGGGCTTGCCTGACACGCTGACAAGTGACCTCGATATGGGTCTGCATCCGTCGGACCTCTCGAGGCTGAGCCTGGTGTTCGACGCTCTGCGCCAGCAACGTTACTATCCCCTGCAACACATTTCCTACTCGGCTGGTTTGGGAGGCAGCCATTATTTCGTGTTTGGCTGGTTTGGCGAAGGCGGGTTCGTGTCGGCCGCTATCGACTTCACATGCCAGCACCGGGAAGGCGGCGTGATCTTAACGGCGGGCGATGAACTCGTTCGCGGTCGCCGGAAGCGGGACCTCTTTTGGATTCCCGATCCGGCAATCGAATTCCGGTATTTACTGGCGAAGAAGGTTCTGAAAGGCGCCGTGGGTTCCGGGCAGGCCGACCGCTTGGGAGTGCTTGCCCGCGAGATTGGGAGGGAAGCCTCGGAATTAGCCGCTGGGCACCTCTTTGCGGGAGGCAGCAGCTCCCGCGTCGTGGATGCCTGCCTGAATAACACACTGGCAGACGAGGTTGCCGTATTCCGGTGCAACCTGCTGGGCACGATCCGGAAACGCGATCCGCTTAACCGTTTGCGCTATTGGGTCACTGAGAGCCCGCGGCTCTGCCTGCGTATGCTGAAACCAACCGGTCTGTTCGTGGCCATTCTCGGACCTGACGGGGTAGGCAAGAGCAGTCTGTTGCCTCAATTACTGAATCGAATCGGTAGCTGCTTTCGGCGGCATAAGGTTTTTCACTGGCGGCCTGAACTGCTGGGCCGTAAGCAATCACAGCCGATACCAGGAAACCCTCACGACCGGCCGAACTTCTCGCCGCTCCGGTCCATGCTCCACCTGGTGGGACACGGGTTTGACTTTATCCTCGGTTATTGGCTGGTCGTCTACCCCACGCGGGTGAGGTCCGGTCTAGCGCTCTTCGATCGCTATTTTGAAGACCTAATCGTCGACCCGAAGCGCTATCGGTACGGAGGTCCGCTATGGTTGCCACGCTTTCTCGGCCACTTGATTCCAAGCCCTGAATTGCTACTCATCCTCGACGCCCCCGCGGATGCCGTACTGGCGCGCAAACAGGAGTTGGCACGGAGTGAAATCGCTCGTTTGAGGCGTGGTTACCGGGATTTGGCATACCGATCCAACTCCGCCCGTGTCATCGACGCGTCCGGCTCTCCCGATGTCGTAGCCGAAAGAGCTCTGCTGGCTCTCAGCGATTATCTGTCGTCGCGATTCAAACGCGATTATGGTCGATGCGTACAGGACCAGTCCGAGGCACATTCCGTCCAACTCGATGAGGTCATGAAATGGTTGGGAAACGGCACCCGGTTTCGGGATGATTGCGTTGACGTCCCGTCTAAGCGCAGATCGTTTGCCGTGGTTCCCTCCACGCGGGAACCGCGCTGGATCATCCCGCTGCAGGACGGGACGGTCTCGCTGGCCGCAATGAAGATGTTCACTCCTTACACCAGTCGCGCGCGGTTTTTCAAGCGTCTGGTCTTATGTGCGCTCAAACTCCCTGCACCCGTACGTCCCGGAGACGTTATCTCGCTGTTGGCGGATGGAGTTTCGCCGCTGGAGGCGCTGGTTGCAGACCAACTTGGCGAGCAGAACCCGGTATTCGGGATATCGTTCGGAACTTCGGGGCATCACCGAAAGCTCACCGTCCAGGTAATGAATTTAACCGGCGAGATCCTGGCTTACATCAAAATTCCGATGACCGACTTCGGAAATGATCGGGTGCGCTATGAAGCTTCCGTTCTGAGAAAGTTGGCCACCTATCCCGCGCTGCGTACGCATGTTCCAAACCTGATATTCGCGGGGGAATGGCAAGGCCGATGCATTCTGGTCCAGAGCGCGTTACGGGGTTCGAGCGGACCTACACGGCTCACCGGCTCGCATTTCACCTTTCTGCGGACCCTCTGGGATGCCCAACCCATGTTCCGGTCTGGCCAGGACATCGTCAATGAGGTCTCGCGGGAGTGGGAAGCCGTCGGACAAGGTCTTGATATGAGATGGCGGCAATTGGCCGAAGAGGCGCTGTACACTGCGAGTCGGAGAATTGAAGGCATCGAAATACCCTGCGGAATAACGCACGGTGATTTTGCCCCCTGGAATACGCGCACGGACAACGGTCATCTGTCTGTGTTCGATTGGGAATGCGCTGGCTGGGCTCAACCCAATTGGTGGGACGTTTTTCACTTTGAGACCCAAACAAGTACACTCCTGAAACAAACTCTGGGGATGGGCATTCCGCGCGGGGATCCTCGAACGTTTCAAAGCCTTTACATGATGTATCTGATTGCATCGACCTGCCAGATTCTCCGTGACGAGCCGGCGGAAACAGGTGGGCTTCACTATCGAAGAGAACGTCTGGCAGCCGAGTTACGGCGGCCTGTTAAATACGCCGACATGAATAATCCGCATGAGTTGCGGGGTCAGGATATGAGGGTCAAATGAGACTCGCCATTTCCTTCACCGCAATCTTCCTTCAATGGGATTGCCAAGACATTCATGGCTCCCGTGACTGCTCAGCGATACATGCCTCAACTATTCGCAGTGAGTTAAGACGTCATAACTGCTGGAAATCAGAACGAAATGTCTAAGAGAACGCGGAGGAATCTGTGAGAAGGAGTGTCTTGCGCGGGACGTCGCTGGAGCTTTCCGAAATCGGCTTCGGTTGCGGAAGACTGGCAACACTGCTTGGCCCCGGCAGCACACGAGAGGCGAGCCTCGCCCTGACGGAAGCCTATGACCGTGGTATCACCTTTTACGATACCGCCGATCTATATGGTCAGGGCCGCAGCGAAGAACTCTTGGGAAGGACGTTCGAGTCGAAACGCCATTCGGTCGTGATTGCGACCAAGGCTGGATACCAGGTTGGTAACGCGGCCAGCCTCGGCGCAAAAGTGAAGCCCTTACTGCAGCCTTTCATCAAACAGATGCGCTGGCTTCTGAAGGTGTCGCAACGAGGTGCCGGCCAGCAAAAACAACAGGATTTCTCGCCTGGGTACCTGACGGCCGCCATCGAGCGAAGTCTCCGCCGCCTGCGGACAGACTACATCGATCTCTTCCTGCTGCATAGCCCGGATCCCGGTGTGATTCAGGCGCCCGTTTGGAAGGACGCGCTTGAGCGAGCAAAGGAACAAGGCAAGATTCGGTTTTACGGAGTGTCTTGCCGCGAAACGGCGCACGCTGCGGCTTGCATGCGTATTCCGGGAGTATCGTGTGTGCAAATCCCCGTGAACCTGATCGAGCGCGATGGCATCGAGTCTCTGTTGGATCGAGCGGCGGATGCTAATTTCGGTTTGCTCGCGCGCCAGCCACTGGCGTCTGGCATGCTTGCAAAGCCACCTGCGACATTGCGGCCCCAGGATTTCCCATGGGATCGTGAAGAATTTGAACAGCGTCTGTCGAAAATCCGGGCAATTCCAGGAGTGGGTGACAGCTCGTACCGGTGCGTGCAAGCTGCGTTTCGTTATGTCTTACAGCTAAACGGACTTGGCTCTGTCATTTTAGGCATGAGCAGCCGGGACCATTTGCGGCACAATCTACAGGCTGTTGCTGACGCTGTTCTGAAAACGACGACAGGCAGGTACGTATGATCGTCGATTGCCGGCACGTTCCGCACGGAAGCCTGATAAGAGGTAGCTATTGCGTCATCGGGGCGGGCCCGGCGGGTATTACCGTTGCGAACGAACTTGCACACTCCGGAGAGGACGTCGTGCTTCTCGAAAGCGGAGGCCGTGACACGCATCGCGCCACTCAGGATTTGGCCGGGGGCGAAGTGCTTGATAAGCACCGGCATGGGGCGCTCCACAAGTACCGGCACCGCCGGTTCGGCGGCACTACCGACGTGTGGGGTGGGCGCTGCGCTCCATTTGATCCGATCGACTTCGAGACTCGACCCCAGGTACCGTGGAGCGGTTGGCCCATTACAAGATCCGATCTCGACCCGTATTACGCCCTTGCCCATGCGTATTGCGATCTTGGCACCTACACATATAAGGCTCAGGAAGCCCTGCCCGGCAGCGAGTCGGAGATCGCGAACAGTTTACGAGCATCGGACGTACGATCGGACTTCATCTGGCGATTCAGTTTGCCGACCGATTTCGGCCGGACCTTCTGGGACGCGTTCGCCGCCACGCCGAATGTCAGGGTCTATTTGAACGCTACGGCGTTGCAGCTGCGAATGAATGAAGACGCTGTGAACGTTGATCGTCTCGAAATCGCTTCGCGCGGTGGAAAGAGATTCGTGGTCGAGGCCAGGCGCTTTATTATCGCCACCGGCGGTCTTGAGGCTGCTCGTCTGCTGTTGCTGTCCAGAGATGTTGCAACGCAGGGAGTAGGCAACGCGAAAAGTCTGGTGGGCAGGTTCTACATCTCGCATATAACGGGAGATCTGGGCTCGGTATCGCTAAGTCTGAATGCAGCCACCGGCTTGTCGACCTACATTCGGGCAGAGGACGGTGTGTACTGTCGGCGGGCACTTTCGATCAGCGAAAAAACGCAGCGGGAAGAGGGGCTTCTTAATTTTCGGGCAATTCTGAACCATCCCCCGCCAGCGGACGCCAGCCACGGCAGTGGCGTTCTTTCCGCCATGTATCTGGCCAAGAGGTATTTTGCGGATCGCATTCCGCCGGAATACAGCAGCGCGCTGTCAGATTTGCGGGCTACTCAACATGTGTTGGCACACTGTCGGAATATCGTAACCGATTGCTGGGAAGTGGCGAAGTTCGGGAGCGTATGGATGCGAAAAAGGATTCTGAGCCGGCGCAAGCTGCCTTCGGTGGTCCATAAAAGCAAATCAAACACCTACACGCTTCATTTCGATGCCGAACAGGCTCCGAACCCCGAAAGCCGGATCACGTTGAGCGATTCCCGCGACGAGTTTGGATTGAATCGGCTGAAGGTTGATTGGCGGTGCACACAGCAGGACATTGACAGCGTGATCCGGTCTGCGGTGCTGATTGAAAGAGCGCTGAGGCAATCCGGCGTGGGGAAGTGCCACTTCAACCCGGAAAAGCTGGGTCAACATATTGCCGAGCATACGGGTGTCGGAAGCCATCACATCGGGACTACCCGAATGGCGGCTTCGCCTTCCACCGGCGTCGTCGACGCCAACTGTAAGGTACACGGTGTTGACAATCTCTGGATCGCGAGCAGTTCCGTCTTCCCTACGGCGAGCTTTGCCAATCCTACACTGACGATTGTGGCCCTTGCCATTCGGCTGGCCAGCCATCTGAAGGAACACAGGTTGAGACGTGTATCAACAGGCTATCAACCTCCACGCAAGGTCATTCTGCCAACAGGTTGCTCACAATGACCGCTGCCGTGGGTGTTCAGGACGCATCCAGGACCACTAACGTGGGATGCCTGCGGGTTCTTCTGTCGGCTTACGCTTGTGAGCCGGGCAGAGGCTCTGAGCCCGGCGTGGGCTGGAACTGGATCAGGCAACTCGCGAAGTCCGACGAAGTATGGGTTCTGACGCGTTCGAATAACCGGGGACCCATCGAACGGGCGCTTGCGGCAGAGCCGATCAATGGGGCGCAATTCGTCTACTACGATTTGCCCCGCTGGCTGCGCTTCTGGAAAAAACGACAACGGGGTATCCGCCTTTACTACTATCTCTGGCAGATTGGCGTGTACTTCAGGGCCCGGACTCTGCACCGCAGCTTGCGATTCGATGTCGCCCACCATGTCACGTTTGTAAAGTATTGGATGCCCAGCTTACTTTCACTGCTACCGATACCTCTGGTATGGGGACCGGTGGGGGGCGGCGAGTCGATGCCTGGCCCTTTTCGCCGAACCTTAAGCTTGCGCGGAAGATGCTATGAGACACTCCGGGATATCGCGCGCGCAATCGGCGAGCGCGACCCCCTGGTAAGAATGACGGCGCACCGCGCTGCTTTGACTTTGGCTACCACAGACGCCACCAAAGCTCGCCTGCTGGCTCTCGGTTGCCGGAATGTTCGTGTCTGTTCGGAGGCTGGTTTGGCAGAGCGCGAAATCGGCACTCTCGGCCTTATCCCAAGTCCCAACAACTCAATCTTCCGTGTTATGAGCAGTGGTAATCTGCTTCACCTGAAAGGTTTCGAGCTGAGCTTGCGGGCATTTGCAATCGTCGCCCGGGAGGGCCCTCCCAGTGAGTATTGGATCCTGGGAAACGGCCCTGAAGAAACACGACTTAAGAAGCTTGCATGGCAGCTCGGCGTCCAGGACCGTGTAGTCTTTTGGGGAATGCTCAGCCGCGCCCAGGCTTTGGAAAAACTTGCCGACTGCGATGTGTTAGTCCATCCCAGCCTGCACGATTCGGGTGGCTGGGTATGCCTGGAGGCGATGGCTGCGGGCCGCCCGGTGATTTGCCTGGACCTGGGCGGACCGGGCTTCCAGGTGACGGAGGCTACCGGAATTAAGGTTGCGGCGCTGACACCCGAGCAGGTGGTTCGCGATCTGGCCATGGCCATCAAACGCATCAGCCGGGATTTCGAATTGCGAGAACGTCTCGCGAAGGGCGGCCGAAGCAGGGTTCGCGAAGACTTCGCCTGGACAAAAAAAGGCGAACTCATGCGGGACATCTATTGCGATCTGGTTGGTTTGGCCAGAAATGGCGATAAACAGCCTTAACAGGCGATAAACATTATGGTCGGGTATTCCAGAGCGACGTTAGGGGTGATGCTGGGCATGGTCGGAGGAGCCTCGATCGCAATGGCGGCACAACTTGGCCTAACCGCGGCTCTCGGCATGATAGTCCTTCCCGTTCTGGTGATGGCCCTGCCTGCCTTCATCACTCAGGGGTTGCGACATCTGACGCGTCTGGCCGGAGAATTTGACGTACTGTTCGTGCCGTGGGTGATTTTGTTTTTGAGCGGCCTGGTTTTTCGGACACGCGACAAATTAACGATTCAGGAAGACCCTGTCGACGCCTGGGCACTATTTCGAATCGGTTTAGTGGGGCTGGCGTTTCTGTTGATCTTCAGCTATTACATTTCGACTAAGAGCTCGGCTCGCAGCCTGTATGAGGGGCTTCCCGGTGTCCTCATCGCGTGGGCATTGCTGGGGGTCGCTTCGACGGTATGGTCGGCGTTTCCCAGTTGGACGTTGTACAAATCGCTCGAATACGGCGTTGACGTCGCCTCGGTTGCAACCATCGTCTCCCGCATGAAGACGATCGAAGACTGCAAGCGATTTTTCGATTTGACCTGGATTCTGCTATTCGGACTGCTTTTGTCGGTCTGGATGGGGGTTGTGATCTGGCCGAACGAAGCGCTGGAACGCGGGGCCAACCTGATCGGACTTCAACTTTTGGGCGTTGTTCCGTCTGTGGCGGCCAACGGTGTCGGTGAACTGGCCGCACTGCTCTGCATCATTTGTTTGGTGCGGATCATCTATTCGCCGCACAAACTCGGTTACAGTGCCGTTTTCGCCTGTTGCTCCGCGACTTTGATCCTGGCGCAGACTCGAAGCGCCCTGGCGGGATTCCTCGGCGCGGGTTTATCGATTCTCATCGTAACGAAGCGGTATATTAGCGCCCTGCTGATCGTCGCAGCGGCGGCTCTTTGGCTGTCTTCCGGCTCGGCGGATGGTTTTTGGAAGTACATCCGACGAGGGCAGGGTGACGAGCAGTTCAATAATCTTTCCGGCCGTACCGAATGGTGGGCTGTGGCAATCGAAAAAATCAAACAGCGGCCTGTATTGGGGTACGGAGCTTATAGTGGCGGCAGATTCGTTGTTTCCTCTGATTTCGGCGCCAAACTGGATGTGTCAAGCGTTCACAACGATTACCTGGAGGTTGTGCTGGGCACCGGTGTTGTAGGGCTATGCTTTGTCGTGATTGCGATTGCCGGTGTGGGGTTCAAAGTGTTGCAGGCGCTGCACACGCCAGTGCAATCTACCTTTGAACGGGGAGTTATGGTGGAAGCGCTGGCCGTATTCACGGTTGTCATGATTCGTTCGATGTTCTCCACTACTCTGTTCTGGCATCCCCCGCTGCCTTTTCTCCTGATTGTCGGCTATGCCGAATTCCTGCGGCGCAGGAGTATGCAAGACTCCTTTGCGCCTCAGGACGAGGAACTCGCGTCCGACTGGGCCGATAGCATGATCCAGGAAGCCCGTCAGTAGCAGACATTAATTCATGCGTGTGTGTGCATTGTGAGAACCCTGCTTATACACAACCGATATCGCGAGCCTGGCGGCGAGGATGCAGTGGTGCGGTCGGAGGCGCAGCTCCTGCGTTCGCATGGAGTGGAAGTGCGGGAATTGGCGTTCGAGAATGAGCGCCATGGAGAGAGCTGTTTCGGCGGCATGGTGCGAATTGCACTTGACAGCGCCTGGTCGCGACCCTCCTATCGTCGGGTAGTGGAAGCATGCGAGCAGTTTCTGCCTGACGTAGTGCATGTTCACAATTTCTGGATGCAGTTGTCTCCATCGGTGCATGCCGCGAGCCAAATCGTAGGCGTCCCAACCGTGCAGACGCTTCACAATTTCCGATTGCTTTGCGCAAACGCTTTGCTATACCGGGATGGCGCACCTTGCGCGGACTGCATCGGCAAGGCGCCGTGGAGAGGAGTGGTCCGCCGCTGTTACCGCCATTCTGTCCTTGCCTCGGCCGCTGTTGCCGCGATGACCGTCGTGAACCGGACGCGCGATACATGGGAAAACGAGGTTAATGCCTTCGTTGCACTTAGCGAACATTCACGGCGACAGTTCGCGGCCGGTGGGCTGCCGGTTGACCGAATGTTCGTAAAGCCCAATTTCGTCACGGATCCCGGCCTCCCGTTGGCGCCCTCATCCTCGAAGATCGTGTTTTTTGGGGGACGGCTCTCGCCTGAGAAGGGCGTGGACACGCTTCTTTCCGCGTGGGCGCAAGGCTGCATCGGCCGTTATGGGCGGCTGCTTCTGGCTGGCGATGGTCCGGAACGTCCCGGTCTTGAACGCGCTGTGGCGTCTTTAGGTCTTGCCTCTTCGGTTGACTTTGTCGGCCACCGCAGTCCGTCGGACATCTCGGATCTTATTAGTAACTGCCGGGCGGTGGTCGTGCCCTCGCTGTGCTATGAAAACTTTCCCAGGATGGTGGTGGAGGCATTCGCCCATGGAAAACCGGCAATCGTCTCCGATATAGGAGCGCTAAGGGAAATCGTTCATACCGACACCGGCATCCGCTTCCCGCCTGCGGACAACGTTGCGATGGCCGACGCCCTGGGCCGCATTCTAAGAAATGACAGGCTCGCTGACAGTCTCGGTGATGCCGCCAGAGCCGAATATTTGAATAAATATACGCCAGAACGCAATTTCGGGCAATTGATGGCAGTCTACCGTTTCGCGACCAAGGGGTCCTGTCAGTTCAATGGAAGTTACTCCGCACCGGCAGTATCCGCGTAGTCTGAAGCTTCTGATTCCGGCATTATCATGATTATTTCAGGTAAACAGAACGTACTCGGTGTCGGCATCAGTTCGACGTCATACGGCGAGGTTGCCGAAGCATGCAGTGCCTGGATCGCGGACCGGCGAGGAAACGCGGGAAATCACTATGTTTGTGTCACCTCCGTTCACGGCATCATGACTGCCGTGTTCGACCCTGAGTTCCGGGCCGAACTGAACGGCGCCGACATCGCCACCCCCGATGGCATGCCCGTTGTATGGGCTCTGCGGTCGTTTGGCCATCCTCATCAGGAGCGGGTTTACGGTCCGGATCTGATGATCGTGCTGTGCCGGCAGGCAGCGCGGTCAGGTCATCGCGTCTTCTTGTACGGCAGCGGGCCGGAAACGCTCGTGTGCCTGAAGCAACAGTTAATTCGGCTATGCCCCGGCCTAAAGATCGTCGGTGCCTATTCGCCGCCGTTCCGCCCGCTGAGCCCCGAGGAGGATGCGCAGGTTACCAAACTATTAGTGGATGCAGAACCAGATCTGACCTTCGTCGGACTCAGCACACCGAAGCAGGAGCGCTGGATGTCAGCGCATGCCGCACGGGTGCCCGGAGTGATGGTCGGGGTAGGTGCAGCATTTGATTTTCACGCCGGAAAGCTGAAACAAGCGCCGGCATGGATGCAAAGCCGCGGCCTCGAGTGGCTGTTTCGTCTGATGATGGAACCTCGCCGGCTCTGGAAGCGCTATCTGCTGATCACGCCTTTGTTTTTGCCCTTGTGGTCCATGCAGAGACTCGGACTCCTGGAATACCCGAATGGTGATACCAGGAAGGCGGAGTGAACATAGCTCGATAATGAACCAGAACAATCGATACACGACTCGGGATTCGGCAGTTCTGTAAAATTTTGTGTTGTTTGCGCAACCTCGAAGCGTTTGATGACACGTTATTAGAGCCAAGTGCACGGTCGTCGGTAAAAGAACTATGTCTTTACGTTTTGAGGATGATCTGGTACTGTCAACGGATAATGCTGCTTTCCTGACCCTCAGCATTGATGATGGTCATCCTACCGACCTGAGGGCCGCTGAATTAGTTGCGAGCTTCGGATTACGGGCGACCTTTTACGTGCCTGCCCGTAATCACGAGCGCCCCGTCATGAGTGTGGCTGAAATCCGGGAACTCTCCACCATGTTTGAAATTGGATCTCACACGCTGAACCATCGACGTGTGAATAGACTAACGGATTCCGAAGCCCGCGTCGAGATCGACGATGGCAAGAAGTGGCTGGAAGACGTACTGTCCCGGGAAGTCGTATCGTTCTGTTATCCCGGTGGCAAGTACAACCAAAGAACCGGGCAGATTGTCAAAGACGCTGGCTTTATCGGTGCCAGAACGTGCCAGACTAATACCTATTCTGCCCCAGCCGATCCTTTTCACTGGGGCGTGACCACACAGGCGTACACGCATGGACTGCTGACAAGTCTGCGGATGAACAGTCTTGCCGGCACGATGAATCAGTTGCGAGTCTGCGGGCTGGCACACGATTGGGAAACCCACTTTGTGCGAAGCCTGGACTGGGTCGAGGTCAGAGGCGGTATTGCTCACCTTTATATCCACAGTTGGGAAACCGACCTCCTCGGCGAGTGGAACAAACTGAAACGAGTCCTGGTCAACGCCGCCTCACGGGAGCGACTCATTCGCGTCAGCAACGGGGATTTGTTTGCCCAGTGGCACAAGGGCCAGAAACAGGTAAACGAATGTGTACAGGATGCGACTTCACGTTAAAGAAACAGTGTATTTCAGCTTGTGCTTTGGTATTTCCCTCGCGTTCGTGGTTCTGAGTAGTAGCCTGAAGTGCCTCGCTCAGACTACGGTAGTAGTTAAACCCGGCACGGAGATCCAGCCTTTGATTGATGCCAACGTACCCGGCACCAGATATATGATAGATGCGGGCGTTCACCGGCTACAGTCGATTCAACCCAAAACCGGAGACATTTTCCAGGGAACACCCGGCAGCATTCTCAACGGTGCCAGAATGCTGGAACACTTTCAACCCGACGGCCGGTTTTGGGCAGCCTCCGTACCTTCGCCGGCTTTGGCTCTGTACAAAACGGGCGTGCCATGTCTGCCACGCGTTTTTGGCTGCCAGTCTCCGGTCGACCTGTTCATAAATGATGTGTTATTGGTGCGGGTCGAATCCTCGTCCGGAATAACGCACAATAAG
>ODAK010004980.1_pt1 | contig 13525 bp, 10 predicted proteins | sample 1539591 | NCBI WGS metagenome assembly ODAK01 (sample SAMEA3539303, study PRJEB22396) | soil metagenome | biome: tundra; feature: field; material: soil | place: USA | collected 2010-05 | depth 0.15 m | reverse complement strand
GGCCAGCGCCGTCGTGGCGAACATGCTGGTGGCGAGGAGCGAAGCGCGGCTGCGGCTGAACGTACGGTTCATCAATGACATTTAGTTCCCCTAGTCCCCATGGCGCTGGCGCGCCGGCCTTAGCCGGTTTCGAGACCGGCGCTATTTGCTGTTTAGGGGACTTTCTAGTCGAAGTCTCGGTGTTGCAGGCACGCAATAACATGCACTCAGCGCACTGGCGGGCTCAACTTCCGTTCCAAATATTCGTTCCAAGCCCACCGAGGGCGGCGGTCGGGCTGAGACTTTTCACAGTCCCTGGCAATTTCCTTCAACAATCTCAGTACAGTCTTGCGGATCCCAGCCGGCAGCGACGCGTAAGCGGCCAGCATCTCAGGCGCGCCAGGCTCGCGTAATTGGATTTCAGGAGCGCTGCGTTCGCGTAGATGGGCTGTTTCCTTGCGAAGCGCCGGTTCAGCGGTGCTCAACTGATCCAGATCACCGGCCAGATCGACCACTTGGCAGTCGAGCGCATCGGCGATCTCGGCGAGCCGCGAGAAGCTGACCCTGTTGAAACCGCGCTCAATTTTCTGAATCTGTTGGAAAGGTTAGGCCGATTGCATTGGCAAGCGCCGTCTGTGACATTCTCAGGGCTTTACGCCTCTGGAGAATGCGAACGCCAAGCGCAATATCGAACGTGCGCGGTGTTCGCCAGAGGGGCTGGCCGGCTGGCGTGTGAGCGTTCGGTCCGCGCATTCGCTTCCCCGGTAGCGCTGAAACCGCGCCGATCACGATCCGCTTTTTAGGGCAGGTAAATGCGGTGCAGCATTGATGGTTTTGGTCGCGGTGCGGACCCTATCGACGCGGGTCGGCGGCAGGCAAGGGAAAGGTGGCCAAGCGCATCGTGGGGGCCTCTCGCCGAATGCCCGCTAACCACCCATAGCGGTCATTCCCAACGCCCACTTTCGGGCCGTCGGCGGAGACGAATTCCGCACCTTGATCGGTGATCGGTCGGCCAACTCATCCAATCACTCAGAGCCCATTTACGCGGTGCGGTGACGGGTCAATCCGTGTGCACACATACCGGGGATTTCGTGTGCAAATTGGCCATAATATATTGATATATAACGACTAAATGTCCAATCCATCATCGGGGCGACAGACAGCCTATTGGATTGAAATTGCTGCAATTTATCTACAGCCGTTCTGCCGGTCCTTGGTTCACGAGAAGACCAAACCCTCGAACTCTCCGGAGCTGCGCCAGGCGTCGATGTAGGTGAAGAAGGCGGTCGCGCCGGCCGGATAGCCGACGTTCAGTTGCGCGCCCGGGCCGGGGGTCTGGCCCTCGTTATTGTAGTAGCCGGGCGTGCAGTCGGGGGCGCCCATCATGCGGCCCATGCCGGTCAGCAACAGAGCGACCCAGGCGGCCTGCGCCTCCTCGGTAACCTCGACCTGGCGGTAGCCGCCATCCAGCGCGTGCTTGACGGTCATGGCGATGGTGCGGCCGGATTCGGTCAGATTGTGCGGCACGTTGGAGATAAGGTTGGCGCCTTGGGTCGGCTGGACGAAGAAGGCGTTGGGAAAGCCGTGAACATGGATGCCGTGCTTGGTCTTCATCCCCTCGGCCCAGGCCTGCGACAGCTTTAGTCCGTCGCGTCCCGTCAGGTCGAAACCGGCGCGGCGCTTGTATTCGGTGCCGACCTCGAATCCCGAGGCGTAGATGATGCAGTCGACCTCATATTCGACGCCGGCGACCACGAAGCCCTTTTCGGTGATCTTCTCGACGCCCTGGCCGTCGGTGTCGATCAGGTGCGTGCCGGGCGTGTTAAAGGCCTGCAGATAGGCGTCGTGGAAACACGGCCGCTTGCAGAGCTGGCGATACCAGGCCTTGAGCTTTTCCGCCGTCTCGCGGTCGGTGACGATCGCCTCGGCCCGGGCGCGGATCTCCTCCATCTTCTCGAAGTCCGAGTCCTCGTAGGCCGCCAGCATCTTTTGCGGGACGCGATCCTCGGGCGGCAGCTGCATGATCTTGCTTCGGATGCGCCGGGACAGGTCCGTCCAGCCGTCCTGGACCAGGTCTTCCTCCGCCGTGCCGCCGGCCTGGTTGGCGGTGAAGTTCTCCAGCCAGCGCCTTTGCCAGCCGGGGGTGGCGATGCCGGCGAACCAATCGGGATCGATGGGCGCGTTGGCGCGCACGTCCACCGAGGACGGCGTGCGCTGGACCACGTAGAGTTCCTTGCAGGCGCGCGCCAGGTGCGGCACTGCCTGCACCGAGGTGGCGCCCGTCCCGATGATCGCCACGCGCTTGTCGGCCAGCCTGGTCATTGGCGCGCCGCTGGGGTCGCCGCCGGTATAGGCATAGTCCCAGCGGCTGGTGTGGAACGAATGGCCCTTGAAGCTCGATATGCCTGGAATGCCCGGAAGCTTGGCGACGTGCAGCGGGCCGGTGCCAAGGCCGATGAAGCTGGCGGTGAACCGGTCGCCGCGATTGGTCTGGATCACCCAGCGGGCGTTCGGTTCGTCCCAGCTCAGATCCTCCACCTCGGTGTGGAAGAGGGCGTTCTCATAGAGGCCGTATTGCCGGCCGATGCGCTGGCACTGAGCCAGGATTTCCGGCGCATGGGCGTATTTCTCGGTCGGCATGTGCCCGGTCTCTTCGAGCAGGGGCATGTAGACCATCGACGCCGTGTCGCACTGGGCGCCGGGATAGCGGTTCCAGTACCAGGTGCCGCCGAAGTCGCCGCCCTTTTCGACGATGCGCACGTCGGTCACGCCGGCCTCGACCAGCCGCGCGCCGGTGACCAGGCCCGCGAAGCCGCCGCCGACAAAGGCGAAGGTGACATGGTCGGTCTTCGGCGCGCGCTCGACGAAGGGCGTGTAGGGATCGTCCAGATAGTGGGCCAGCTGGCCCTTCAGTTCGAGATATTGAGCGTTGCCGTCCGCGCGCAGGCGCTTGTCGCGCTCGGCGATGTATCTGGCCAGCAGAGCCTGCTTGTCGATCGGTCTGGTTTCGGCGCTCGGCGGCTCGGTCGTCGTCGTCATTCAAAAACCTCGATCAAAATTCCGCAGACCCATAAGGGCGCGGCCCCCGCCGTATAATGTCTTCGACGGAAAAGTATGCAGGGCGCGGCGCCGCGGCTCAACGAGCGGCATCGCCTATGGCCTCGAATGGAGGACGCCCGGCGGATGAGGCTAATGATTCGTAACCTGACGTGACGCTTCTGCGACACTCAGCCGGTTGCAGGCTGTCCGCCTCGCCATTACCTCTGAAAACCTTGGCAAATTGGACCGATGACCATTAGACGCCGCCTTGTCTGGAAGCGGGTCGGTTCCGTGAGCGGGGCGTTAGGAGACGTAGATGCTTTTGTTGCGTACCGCGATGGCGACCGCCGCCCTGATTCTCGCCACGGGCGCCATAGCCGGACCGGTCGCGGCCGATGCCAGCGTAAACCCTGCCTGGCGCGACGCGTGCACCCGCGACGCCTTCGTTCACTGCCGGCTGCACGCGCTCGCCTTTGACATACCCGGCGTGCGCGACTGCCTGGTCCGCAACCTCAACAAGGTCTCCGAGCCCTGCCGCGGCGTAATCAGGGCCGCCCAGGCCCAGCACGCCCAGACGCCGGTGGCTGTGGTGGCGCCGGCGCCACACTAAGGCCTGAAGCGGATCGCTTCCTTCTCGACACGTCGTCGCGAAGGCGTTTAGCTCAGCAGTGTTCGAGGAGCGTGAGACTCAATGCCGGCCAGCACCCCGCTCCTCGACGCCATCACCTTGCCCGACGATCTGCGCCGGTTGCGCCCGGAGCAACTTCGGCAAGTCGCCGACGAGTTGCGGCAGGCGACGATCGAGGCGGTGTCGGTGACCGGCGGCCACTTCGGCGCGGGCCTGGGCGTGATCGAGCTGACCGTCGCCCTGCACTATGTCTTCGAGACGCCGCGCGACCGGGTGATCTGGGACGTCGGCCACCAGGCCTATCCGCACAAGATCCTGACCGGCCGCCGCGACCGCATCACCACCATTCGCCGGGGCGGCGGTCTCTCCGGCTTCACTCGCCGCGCCGAGAGCGAGTACGACCCGTTCGGCGCGGCCCATTCTTCCACCTCGATCTCGTCCGGCCTCGGCATGGCCGTGGCGCGACAGTTGGCCGGCGGCGACCATCACGTCGTGGCTGTGATCGGCGACGGCGCCATGAGCGCCGGCATGGCCTATGAGGCGATGAACAATGCCGGCGCGCGCAAGACCCGGCTGCTGGTGATCCTGAACGACAACGACATGTCGATCGCCCCGCCGGTCGGCGCCCTGAACCGTCACCTGAACAGACTGACCGCACGAGACGCGGGGGAGGCCGCGGCTCCGGGCGGTTCGATCTTCGAGGCGCTTGGCTTTCACTATCTGGGGCCCATCGACGGCCACGATGTGGATCAGCTGGTGACCGCATTGGCGGCGATCCGCGACGACGGGACGGATCGGCCGGTGCTGCTGCACCTGATCACCGAGAAGGGGCATGGCTATCACGCCGCCAAGACCTCGGCCGACAAGCTGCATGCCGTCGCCAAGTTCGACATCGCCTCCGGCGTCCAGGCCAAGTCCGCGCCGAAAGCGCCGTCCTATACCCGCGTCTTCGCCGACTCGCTGATCGCGGAGGCGGCGGCGGACGACAAGATCGTCGCCATCACCGCGGCGATGCCGTCCGGCACCGGGCTCGACCTGTTCGAAAAGCGCTTTCCCGAGCGGATGTTCGATGTCGGCATCGCCGAGCAGCACGCGGTGACCTTCGCCGCCGGCCTGGCCACCGAGGGCTACAAGCCCTTCTGCGCCATCTATTCCACCTTCCTGCAGCGCGCCTACGACCAGGTGGTGCACGACGTGGCGATCCAGAACCTGCCGGTGCGGTTCGCCCTGGACCGGGCCGGCCTGGTCGGCGCGGACGGCGCTACCCATGCCGGCAGTTTCGACTTGGCCTATCTCTGCTGCCTGCCCAATTTCACGGTCATGGCCCCCGCCGACGAGGTGGAGCTGATGCACATGGTCGCCACCGCCGCCGCCCACGACAGCGGCCCCATCGCGCTGCGCTATCCGCGCGGCGAAGGCCTTGGCCTGGCCATGCCCGAGCGCGGCCAGGTGCTGCCGATCGGCAAGGGCCGCGTGGTGCGCGAAGGCAAGGACGTGGCCATCCTCAGCCTAGGCGGTCGGTTGCAGGCCTGCCTGTCCGCCGCGGAGCACCTGCAGAGCCGCGGCGTCTCCTGTACGGTTGCCGACGCCCGCTTCGCCAAGCCGATCGACGAGGCCCTGGTCCGCCGGCTGGTGCGCAACCACCAGATGCTGATCACCATCGAGGAAGGCTCGATCGGCGGCTTCGGCAGCCATGTGCTGGACTATGTGGTCAATAACGACCTGGCGCGGGCCGGCTTCGTCATGCGGACCCTGAAGCTGCCGGACGCCTATCTGGATCACGACGACCCGTTCAAACAGTACGAGCGCGCCGGCCTGGGCGCGGCGGACATCGTGCGCACGATCGAAGCCCGCCTGGCCCAATCGGCCTAGCCGATGGCCGCCCTGATCTCGATCCTGGCGATCGTGGGCTATGTGGGGCTGGGGATGGCGGTCTGCGGCGCCGTCTATGCCGGCCTGGCCACCTGGGCGACCCGGCGCTTCGTGCGAAGGCCGGCCGGGACCCTCGCGAGCCAGGCCTCGATCACCGTGCTGAAGCCGCTGCATGGGGACGAACCCGAACTGGCCGAGAACCTGGCCAGTTTCTGCACCCAGACCTATGCCGGTCCGGTGCAGCTGATCCTGGGCGTCCAGGACCCGGCCGATCCCGCCCTGCCCTTTGCCGAGCGCCTGAGACAGGACCATCCGGACCGCGACATCGCCGTGGTCAGCGATCCCACAGCCCATGGGACCAACCGCAAGCTGGGCAATCTGATCAACATGGCGGCGAGCGCCCACGGCGAGATCGTGGTGATCAGTGACAGCGACGTGCGCCTGCCGCCGGACGGGCTCAGCCAGATTGTCACCGCTCTGGACGCGCCCGGCGTCGGCCTGGTCCACTGCCTCTATCGCGGCCGGCCGACCGCCAGTCTCTGGTCCAGGCTGGCGGCCATGGACGTCAACACCCGGTTCGCGCCCAGCGTCCTGGTCGGCGAGGCCCTCGGCGCCAACCCCTGTCTGGGCCCGACCATGGCGCTGCGGGCGCAGACGCTTGAGGCGATCGGCGGGCTGGAGCACCTGGCCGACTTCCTGGCCGACGATTTCGAGCTGGGCCGGGCGGTGCGCGCCTTGGGTCTCACCATCGCCTGCCCGCCCATGGTGATCGACCACGTCTTTCCCGAGCGCAGCGCCCACGAGATGCTGGCGCACGAGCTGCGCTGGGCCAGGACCATCCGACTGGTGCAGCCGGCCGGCTATCTGGGCAGCGTCATCGTCCACTTCACGCCGCTCGCCCTGATCGGCGCGGCCCTGACCGGCTTTGCGCCCCTAAGTCTCGCCATGCTGGCCGGGCTTGTCCTCTTTCGCCAAGCCCAGGCCTACGCGCTCTGCCGGCTGCTGGCCGCCGATCGCGGGGTCCTATGGCTGCTGCTGGCGCGCGACCTGTTGTCGCTGGGGGTCTTCATCGCCGCCCTCTTCGGCGACCGGGTCGAGTGGCGGGGCAATCGCCTGCGCGTGCAGCGCGACGGCGTGATCGCCGCGACATGATCGATCCACGCGCCCGGGCGCGGGCGACGGCCATCGTCGCGGCCGTCATCGGCCTGGCCGTCGCCACCGCGGTGATCGGCTATTTCAACTTCGGGGCCGTGCTCGCGGCCATGCGGCCCATCGGCGTTCCAGGCTTCCTGGCGGTGATCGCGGCCCAGCTTTGCCTGTTCGTCCCCCTGGGCCTGGCCTGGTGGTTGGTGGCCCTTGGCGAGCCGACCGAACGAATTCCGCTCTTCATGTGGAGCCGGCTGTTGCGCGAAGCGGCCTCCGACGTCCTGCCCTTTTCGCAGCTGGGCGGCCTGGTGATCGCCGCGCGGGCCGCGGTGCTGGGCGGGACCTCCACGGCGGTCGCCTTCGGCTCCAGCATGGTCGACACCACCGTCGAGATCGTCGCCCAGCTGATCTACACCCTGGTCGGCGTGGGCCTGCTCGCCCATCGCCTGGGCTTCGCCGCCAACAGCGGCGACCGGCTGCTCTATTCCGTCGCCGGCGGCCTAGTCATCGCCGCGGCCCTCGTCGGCGTGTTGATCGCCATCCAGCGGCGCGGCCTGAATCTTATGGAAGGGCTGTTCCATCGGCTGGCCCCGGCGGCCGGCCACCACGCCACCGCGGTCACCAAGGTGGTCGAGGCGGCCTACGGCCAGCCCGCCCGGCTCTGGACCGGCCTTGGCGTGCACATCTTCGCCTGGTTCGGCGCGGCGGGCGGGACCTGGCTTATCCTGGTCCTGATCGGCCGGCCGCTGCCCTTCGCCTCGGTGGCGGCGATCGAGAGCCTTATGTTCGCCATCCGCAACGCCGCCTTTGTCGCGCCGAGCGGACTGGGCGTTCAGGAAGGCGCCTATGCCCTGCTCGGCCCACTGTTCGGTCTGCCGGTTGAGGCGGCGCTGGCGCTGTCGCTGCTCAAGCGCGCCCGCGATATCGCCGTCGGCGTGCCTATGTTGTTAAGCTGGCAGCTCGCGGAGAGCCGCCGGCGTTTGCGTGACGCCTGAACCGGCGTAGAGGACAGAGTTGGACGGGGGCGAGCCGCAAGCCGCGCCCCCTGGACTTGGATTGAGGTCATAGAATGCTGCGTACACTCTTCCTTCAGGCGCCCTCGTTCGATGGCTTCGACGGCGGCGCCGGCGCCCGCTACCAGGCGCGTCGCGAGGTGAAGTCCTACTGGTATCCGACCTGGCTGGCCCAGCCCGCCGCCCTGGTCGAGAACAGCCGCCTGATCGACGCCCCGCCGCACGACCAGGGCATCGACTATGTCGCGCCGCTGGCCAAGGACTACGACCTGGTGGTGCTGCACACCTCGACCCCATCCTTCGCCTCCGACGTCAAGACCATCGAAGCGCTGAAGGCGGTCAATCCGAACCTCAAGGCGGGCCTGATCGGCGCCAAGGTCGCCGTCGACGCCGACGGCTCGATGAAGGCCGCGCCCTGCGTCGACTTCGTCGCCCGCAACGAGTTCGACTTCACCATCAAGGAGGTCGCCGACGACCACAACTGGGCCGACATCAAGGGGCTGAGCTACCGCAATTCGTCAGGGGTGATCGTCCACAACCCCGACCGGGCGATCCTGGAGAACATGGATTCGCTGCCCTTCGTCACGCCGGTCTACAAGCGCGACCTCACAATCGAGAACTATTTCATCGGCTATCTGAAGCACCCCTACATCTCGATCTATACCGGCCGCGGCTGCAAATCGCATTGCACCTTCTGCCTGTGGCCGCAGACGGTCGGCGGCCACCGCTACCGCACCCGCAGCGTCGGCCATGTGATCGAGGAGATCGCCTGGGCGCAGAAGGCTTTTCCGCAGGTGAAGGAGTTCTTCTTCGACGACGACACCTTCACCGACGACCTGCCCCGCGCCGAGGCTATCGCCCGCGAACTGGGCAAGCTCGGCGTCACCTGGTCGTGCAACGCCAAGGCCAATGTGCCGCGCCAGACCCTGAAGATCATGAAGGACGGGGGCTTGCGCCTGCTGCTGGTCGGCTACGAGTCCGGCGACCAGCAGATCCTCTACAATATCAAGAAGGGCATGCGCATCGAGGTGGCCGAGCGGTTCACCAAGGATTGCCACGAGCTGGGCATCGCCATCCACGGCACCTTCATCCTGGGCCTACCGGGTGAAACCACCGAGACCATCCAGAAGACCGTCGAATGGGCGTCCAAGATCAACCCGCACACCATCCAGGTGTCGCTGGCCGCGCCCTATCCCGGCACCTTCCTCTACGATCAGGCCGTGGAGAACGGCTGGCTCGATGCCGACCACGCCGAGCTGGTGGACGAGCAGGGCCACCAGATCGCGCCGCTGCACTATCCGCACCTGAGCCACGACGAGATCTTCGATTCCGTCGAGACCTTCTACAAGCGCTTCTACCTGCGCCCGCGGAAGATCGGCTCGATGGTCGGCGAAATGGTCACCGTGCCCGGCATGATGCAGCGGCGCCTGCGCGAGGGCGCCGAGTTCTTCGACTTCATGCGCAAGCGCCGCAGGGTCGCGGCCTAAAGCGACGCAGGCCGACGTGGCGAGCGGCGGCGATCTCACCCTGGTGACCGGCGCCTCCGGCTTCGTCGGATCGGCCGTCGCAAGGGCCCTGCAGGCGCGTGGAACGCCGCTGCGGCTGCTGGTGCGCGCCAGCAGCCCACGCAAGAACCTTGAAGGCCTCGACGCCGAGATCGTGGTCGGCGACATGGCCGATGCGCAGGCTATGGCCGCGGCCATGCGGGGCGTCCGCCACCTCTTCCACGTCGCCGCCGACTATCGGCTCTGGGCGCGCGATCCGGAGGAGATCGTCCGCAACAATCTGAGCGGAACCCACGCGGTGATGGGCGCGGCGCTCAGCGCCGGTGTCGAGCGGGTGGTCTATACCAGCAGTGTCGCGACGCTGGGCTTCAAGGACGACGGGACCCCGTCGGACGAGACTCTGCCGCTGGCGCCCGTCGAGGCCATCGGCGCCTATAAGCGCAGCAAGGTGATCGCCGAGCGCGAGGTGGAGCGGATGGCCGCCGACGGCCTGGCCGTGGTGATCGTCAGCCCCTCGACCCCGATCGGGCCGCGCGACGTCAAGCCGACCCCCACCGGCCGGATCATCGTCGAGGCGGCCGAGGGACGGATGCCGGCGTTCCTCGATACCGGCCTGAATCTGGTCCATGTCGACGACGTCGCCCAGGGCCATTTGCTGGCCTTGGACAAGGGCCGCCAGGGCGAGAACTACATCCTTGGCGGCCAGGACGTCAGCCTGGGGCATATGCTGGCCGAGATCGCCGCCCTGGTCGGGCGAAAGCCGCCCACCGTCAGCCTGCCGCGCGCGCCGCTCTATCCCCTGGCCCTGGCCACCGAGGCGCTCGCCTATCTGACCGGCAAGGAGCCCTTCCTGACCCGAGACGCCCTGAAGATGTCGCGCCACCACATGTTCTTCTCGTCGGCCAAGGCGGAGCGCGAGTTGGGCTACAGCGCGCGGCCGTATGGGCAAGGTCTTTCCGACGCCCTCGAGTGGTTTCGCGAGGCCGGCTATGTCCACTGAGGTCGCGATCGCCATCGCCGCCTGTCTGCCGCTGGCGATCTGGGCCTATCTGATCGCGTTTCGCGGTGGCTTCTGGCTGGCCGGCGAGCGGGACGACCGGGGCCAGCCCGCCGACCCGCCAACCTGGCCCGCCGTGACCGCCGTGGCGCCGGCCCGCGACGAGGCCGACGTCATCGCGCGCTCCATCGGCAGCCTGTTGGCGCAGGACTATCCGGGACCGTTCCGCGTTGTCCTGGTCGACGACAGCTCCAGCGACGGCACCGCCAGGATCGCCGAGGGGCTTGGCGCCCAGGGCGTGCTGACCGTGCTCAAGGGCGCGCCGCTGGCCCCCGGCTGGACCGGCAAGCTCTGGGCGATGAGCCAGGGCGTCGAGGCCGCCACGGCCGGCGACGCCCCGCCGAAATACCTGCTGCTCACCGACGCCGACATCGCCCATGCGCCGGATAACCTGCGACGGCTAGTCGCCCGCGCGGAGGCCGGAAACCTCGCCCTCACCTCGCTGATGGTGCGCCTGAGCTGCGCCAACGCCGCCGAGCGGCTGCTGATCCCGGCCTTCGTCTACTTCTTCGCCATGGTCTATCCGTTCGCCAAGGTGAACGACGCCAAGAGCCGTGTGGCCGGCGCGGCGGGCGGCGTCATGCTGGCGCGCGCCGACGCCCTGGCCGCCGCCGGCGGCATCGCGGCCATCCGCACCGCCCTGATCGACGACTGCACCCTGGGCGCGCTGATGAAGGGCCAGGGCCCCATCTGGCTCGGCCTGACCGATCGGGCGGAGAGCATCCGGCCCTACGGCTCCGTCGGCGAGATCGGCCGGATGATCTCCCGCTCGGCCTATGCCCAATTGAACTATTCGCCGCTGATCCTGATCGGCGCCGTGCTCGGCATGGTCGTCACCTATCTGGCCGCGCCGCTGGTGGCGATCTTCGCGCCGAACCCCTGGCGCTGGGCGGGCGTCGCGGCCTGGCTTTTGATGGCGCTGAGCTTCCAGCCGACCTTGCGCTTCTACCGGCGCTCTCCCCTCTGGGGCCTGGCCCTGCCGGCGATCGGGGCGCTCTACACCGCCTTCACCGTGCAATCGGCGATCGACCTCTGGCGTGGCTGCGGCGGGGCCTGGAAGGGTCGCGCCCAGGCCCTGGCGGGGCGCCCATGACCGCGACCGATCTGGCCCCGCGCAAGGACCACAAACAGGAAAACTTCCCGGTCGCCTCCTTCATCATCAAGCCGAGGCACCGGGCGGCGATCATGGCCTTCTACCGCTTCGCCCGCATGGCCGACGACGTCGCCGACCACCCGACCCTGCCGGCGCCCGAGCGCATGGCCCAGCTGGAACGGATGCGCGCCACCCTGGTCGGCGAAAGCGATGCGGACGCCGTCGCGCTGGCTTTGCGCCAGGCCCTGGACGAGCGGTCTTTAAGCCCCGAGCACGGCCTCGACCTGCTGGTCGCCTTCCGACAGGATGTGGCGAAGAACCGCTATGCGAACTGGGACGAGCTGATCGACTATTGCCGCCACTCGGCCATGCCGGTCGGCCGCTTCGTGCTCGACGTCCACGGCGAGGCGCGCACGACATGGGCCGCCAACGACGCGCTGTGCGCCGCGCTGCAGGCCGTCAACCACCTGCAGGACTGCGCCAAGGACTATCGCGAACTGGACCGGGTCTATCTGGCCGGCGACCTGATGGCCGCGGCCGGAACGAGCGTCGAGGCCCTGTCCGCGCCCGAAGCCTCCCCGGCTCTGCGCTCGGTGATCGTCGAGATGGCGCGGCGGACCCAAGCGCTGCTCGATACGTCGCGGCCGCTGGCCAGCCAGATCAGGGATCGCCGCCTGGCCTACGAAGTCGCGCTGATTCAGCGGCTGGCCGAAGACCTGACCGCCCGACTGATCGCCCGCGATCCGCTCAGCGAGCGCGTGCATCACCGGCCGCTGGAGGTGCTTGGGCTTGTCATCCTGGCCGGCAAGGATCAGATCGCCGGACGACGACGCACCACCGTCAAGCTGGCAGGGAGAGCCGAGTGAGCGAACAGGCGGCGCTGGATACCGGCGCGATCGAACAGAAGGTCTCCGGCTCGTCCTTCTATGCCGGCATGCGCGTCCTGCCTAAGCGCGAGCGGCTGGCCATGTACGCCATCTATGCCTTCTGCCGCGAAGTGGACGACATCGTCGACGAGCCGGTGGGCACGGTGGAGAGCCGCCGGGCGGCGCTGAACCAGTGGCGCGCCGACGTCGACAGCCTCTATGCCGGTGGGCCGCCCGGCCAGATGGGCTTCCTGGTCGAGGACATCCGCCGCTACAGCCTCGAACAGGCCGACTTCATCGCCGTGATCGACGGCATGGAGATGGACCTGGACCAGGACATTCGCGCGCCCTCCCTGGCCGAACTCGAACTCTATTGCGACCGCGTGGCCGGCGCCGTCGGCAGGCTGTCGGTCAAGGTGTTCGGCATGGAGGAGGCGCCGGGCATCGCGCTGGCCAAGCCGCTTGGCCGGGCGCTGCAGCTGACCAACATCCTGCGCGACATCGACGAGGACGCCGGCATCGGGCGCCTGTATCTGCCGCGCGAGGCGCTGAATGAGGCGGGGATCACTGGCGCCGACCCGGACACGGTGATCGCCGATCCGCGCGTCGATATCGCCTGCAAGACCGTCGCCAAGATCGCCCGCGACTATTACCGCCAGGCCGACGCGGTCATGGCCAAACGGCCGGCCGGCAAGCTCGCGGCGCCGCGCCTGATGAGCGCCGTCTATGCCAACATCCTGACCAAGATGGAGGCCGCCGGCTGGGCCCCGCCCCGCGAGCGCGCCAAGATCGGCAAGGCCGCCCTGCTCTGGATCGTGTTGTCGCGCGGCCTGATGGGATGAGTTCGGCTGGGCCGCGTCGGGCCCCGGCCAAGGCCTATGTCGTCGGCGCCGGGCTGGCGGGCCTGGCCGCCGCCGTGCGCTTGGCCGAGGCGGGGGTCGAGGTCGAGCTGAGCGAGGCCGCCGCCCAGGCCGGTGGCCGCTGCCGCTCCTATTTCGACGCCCAGCTTGGCCTGACCATCGACAACGGCAATCACCTGGTGCTGTCGGGCAATCAGGCGGTGCAGCGCTACCTCTCCATGATCGGCGCGGCGGACAGGCTGGTCGGGCCGGACGAGGCGCGCTTCGTCTTCGCCGACGTGGGCTCCGGCGAGCGGTGGACCATCCGCCCCAGCGAAGGCGCCCTGCCCTGGTGGATCTTCTCCCCCGAGCGACGGGTTCCAGGCTCCAAGGCCGCCGACTATCTCGGCCTGGCCGGCCTGCTCTTTCCGCGCGCGGACAAACGGGTGGACCAGGCCATCCGCGCCAGCGGACTCGTCTGGGACAAG
>ODAK010004977.1_pt1 | contig 13532 bp, 11 predicted proteins | sample 1539591 | NCBI WGS metagenome assembly ODAK01 (sample SAMEA3539303, study PRJEB22396) | soil metagenome | biome: tundra; feature: field; material: soil | place: USA | collected 2010-05 | depth 0.15 m | reverse complement strand
TCAAAACAGCCGCGATGGTGAAACCGGGAGACTTGCGCAACTGCCGCAGGGCAAATCGCACATCGGCCGCGATCGACTCCAGCGTGGGCCATTGCCATACTTCTCGGCTGCGCTCCTCCAGCAACGTGCGGTTGCCGAAGGCAAGGCGCGCTTCCCGTTCGGCTTCCTTCGGGCTCATGCCTTCGCGCATCAATTGTTCGGTGCGCTCTTCAATGTGCAGGCGGATTTCTTCGGAGAGATCGCTGTAAATCTTGCGGCGGCCGAAGATCGGCGGAATCCAGTCCATTGGAAACGTCTTTCAGCTGGCCCCTTCAGCTTATCGTGGTTTTGCCGGGGTTAAGGACCAGCGAGATGCCTTCAAACATGCGCTCGAAGCTGGAGATCTGCTGTTCAAGATGGTGCAGACCCGCAGCGGTGATTTGATAAGTCCGGACGCGGCGATTGGTGGAAGAGACGCCCCAGTCCGCCTTCACCAGCTTCGCTTTCAGCAACCGCTGCAGCGCCGGATAGAGCGACCCCTCTTCCACCTGCAACAGGTTGTTGGATCGCTGCTGGATGTGCTGCACCAGCGCATAGCCATGCGCGGGCTGGCGGCGAAGCGACTCAAGGATCATCATCTCGAGCGCACCGGGAAACAAATCGCGTGCATTGCTTTCTGTCATAGGCCTATTCGCTACAGGCATAGACTAAACAAGTATAAGAAGATTGTCAAGACGGAATTCGAACGCGCTTTGTCCCGGAATGACTAATAGGGTCAATTGCTGCTAACAGGGCAACTCACTCATCCAGCGCTGCCACAATTTCGTTCGTGGCTTGCGGGATTAACACTAAATAGTTGGATTCTGTCGTACACGCGATTCTAGCCACGTCGATCACTTATTCCGGTCTGTAGATATCCCCTTCAAATGTTCGCGGGACAAGCGAGCGCCTCATCGGAATTCTACGGATGAATTCGCAATCTCGTTCGATCTCGGTTCTCGAAGTGCGCGAGCCTTGAATGGATAATGCCGCCAGTCCTGGTATGAATGCCGGTTGAAACTTTGCATGGCGAGGGGCAACGAGGTCCCGATTGAAGCGACCTGAAGTATTGGAGTAGACTGAGTTACCATTTTTTAAGGGAGCGCGGCGGGGGAGGAGCCGAACGCTGTGTGACTTACAACCACTTCCGTTTCACAATTACTTACGCACTTCCTGGAGGCCCGGGCTGCTGTCCGTTTTTGTCAATTATCGAAGGAACGACTCCGAAGGGGAAGCAGGCCGGCTTTTTGACGACCTGACCTTGCATTTCAGCCATCACACTATATTTATGGACGTGGCGGCGATCGAACCGGGGCGCGACTTCAGAAAAGCTATTGACCATAGCGTTGCGAGTTGCAGCGTGCTGCTGGCTATGATCGGTCCGACGTGGCTTGACTCGCCGGATGCCATGGGAAGCCGGCGGCTGGATGATCCGAATGACTTTGTGCGCATAGAACTAGCGTCAGCGCTTCGACGCGACATTCCCGTTGTTCCTATACTCGTGCGTGGCGCAAAGATGCCACGCGCTGAGCAGCTTCCTGATGACCTGAAAGAACTGGCGTACAGAAATGCTGTCGAGTTAACTCATGCACGTTGGAAGTCGGACGTGCAGTTGTTGATTCAGTCCATTCGCCGTTATGTTGAAGTGCCAGACGCGTCTGCGATTACGCCGGACAGCGCCAGGCTCGATGACATTGCCAAAAAGCAGGATCCCCCCCCAGTAGAAGATGGCTCGCGAGGAATTGGGGAAGCGGCGGTTGTGTCGACGATTAGTCCACAGACCGTTCAGCGCATCAGTAGAGAATTGGCAGTTTATATAGGTCCAGCCGCAGAAATTGTCGTTAAACGTGCGGCAAAGCGGTGTTTGTCGGCAGATGATCTTTGCACTCTTTTGGCGCGGGAGATCGAGGGTGAGGGAGACAGGGCTAAATTCTTGCGCTCCTGCCGCGGCTAGATACAGCCGATCCATGTCAAGCCTATAGCAGTTTCGGAATTGGTGTAGACCGAAAGCACGCACTCAAGTGGCTTTTTCCTCAAGAAAAAGCCGCCTTTCACCGCGCTCAAAAATCTACGTGTATTCCGAAACTGCTCTAATCACTCCTCTTCCAGCATCTTCAGGGCTTTGGCGACGCTGACATACATTCTGTTAAAGGATGCCGCCACAGTCGCAATTTCGTCTTTGCCTTTAACTACTATGGGCGGTACGTCCTTTTCCCCTCGGCTGACGCGATCCGCGGTCTCGGAGACAACCCTTAATGGATGGATGACAAACCAGAAGACCGCTGCATCCAGTGCGACGATCGCGAGAATCATTGTCAGGACGAGATAGATCAGTAATCGATGGTAGGCGTCATCCGCGATTGCGATAGGAACGGACATAGGGACCGAGATAATCTGCGCCCCTACGATCTCATCTTTCTTCCACCCAAAACCATTCGCGGAGCCGTAAACAGCAAGCATTGCGCGAGGTGCTGCTGCCGGAGTGCTGTGGCACCCAAGACACTCCTGAGTTATCTTGATGGGCCAGGCCAGAAAGAGTGAGGAGCCTGTTGGAGTTTCGCGCACCCCGCTCGCCTCCGGCTCGGATGGGTGGTCACGAAGATTGTGGATGATATCGGATTCCCAGTCCGACGCGCGATCTTCAAGATTGGTGGGATTCAGCGCGGCTTCTTTATAGCTATAGGCAGGATAGTTTTTGCGGAGATCATTGAAAGTCGTTGTACTGCCATAGAACGGAATCGTTTCAGGCAGAAAGCGTATCCGGTGTTTAGGGAGCTGTTCCAAGAGCGGTGATAGGTCGTTGGCCGTATAGTCGCGGACAGACTTGGCGCTGGCCATCATCAGCTTGGCTTCCTCGAGGACCTCGCGACGCGCGTTCCCGACGAGAAAATTATACGCAATGTGAGAAATTGCAAAACCACCAGCCCCAAAAACCACGAGCAGGATCAAGTTGAACTTCGCCAGGAGCTTCATGGTCGCCATCCTCCGTTCGTGATCGATGTGAAGCAATATCAAGCTGATCTATCGCATTGTTATAGCACCTACGAAACTAGATAGAACAACCTTAAATCATTGGAAGAATTGTCGTGCCTTTAAGTCAGCCCGCAGAAATGAATTGACCGCAAGGCAACCGAGATGGCAACATTGCTTCTCGCCGATATTCGGAATCCCCCGGTTTTCTCTGCGATTTCGGCGACATCGGTAACCATTCTGACTCGCATCCTGGAATACCAGCGAGCTGAATGCGAGCGCTAGTAATAGAGCGCATTTCTGTCTATGAACAAGTTACCGTTGTAGATTGCAACGCAAACCGATGAAGTTATCGTATACAGGAGGATCCGAAATGGGTTGCAATAACCTGACATATGGCAAAGACGGAATCTCTCTAACAGAGCAATTCGAGGGATGCGCGCTGTCGGCGTATCAGGACCAGGTCGGGGTGTGGACCATTGGCTACGGTCATACGGGCCAGGATGTGAGATGCGGTTTGAATATCACGCAGGAGGGAGCTGAAACACTACTATCCCAGGATGTGGCTTCCGCAGCAGGTTGCGTGAACAAACTGGTTACGATCGAATTGAGCCAGCCGGAGTTCGATGCATTAGTCGACTTCGTATTCAATCTCGGATCAGGAGCATTTGCAAGCTCGACTCTGCTCAAGAAGTTGAACTCTGGAGACACCGCTGCCGCTGCCGCCGAGTTCGACAAATGGGATCACGCCGGCGGCCAGATCGTTGCGGGGTTACTGCGACGGCGCGAGGCGGAAATGACAATGTTCAATGCAGGCGCATCTACAACGCAGAATGCGTAACTCTTTCACCACTGTGAAACAACCATGAAAGAACCTTGCAAAGTCCAGTTGTGTCTGAGGAGATCGCTAAATGTCTGAAGTGGTAGGATCGGCTTCGGGTCAAGACCCGATCATTGACCGGCTCGAAGATCAAATCAGTTGGTATGACCGAAAGAGCCAATCAGCACAACGCATATTCAAACGCATTAAGGTCGTCGAGATTCTTTCGGCCGCGCTTATTCCGTTTTTAGCCGCTGTAAGCTTTCCACACGACAAACTCGTCACTGCAGGTCTTGGCGTATTAATCACGATTCTGGAAGGACTCCTGCACCTGAATCAGTATCAGCAGCTTTGGAACACCTATCGGTCTACCTGTGAAGCTTTGAAGCATGAAAAGTATACGTACATAGCGAGAGCGGGATCATATACAAACGCAGCCGATCCTCGGGTGGTACTCGCAGAACGAATCGAGTCACTGGTTTCACAGGAGCATGCTCAGTGGAGTTCCGTGCAACAACAGGCAGGGAAAGCGGCGCCAACGGAGGCTTGAGATTGTTCCAAAACAATCTGAAAAAGATTCCAGCATTCGATGTTGACATTCGCCTGCGAAAACCCAACAATGCTGGAGACATTAGGCTGACCGTAGATTTAGCTTTACAGATTTTCCCTTGATCACGGCGCCCCGATGCAAGAAGGCCATTTAGGGCATCGCCTTGATGGCAACTCCCTTTCCCCAGGTCAAGCTGCGCGCATTGCAAAACATGTGTTCGCCTACCTATATCAAGTCTGCGAATTAATCATTCGTGTAGCAATGTGCTGCTTTTAGATCCAGCAAACTAAGCCGCTCCCAACAGTCACGAGATGAGCTCGTTGCAAAGGAGAAAGGTCCATGAAGCGTGGTGCGGGATTTCTGGCCCTTTTCACATTCCTGATAACAGGGCTCCATTTCGCAAGCGGACCTGCCGTTTCAAAAAGTTCACCAGCGGCGAACTCCGGGGCACGGACTGAGTCCGCACCCAAGTTGGTTGCCGGTTCCGTCTCAACTTGCGATGCGTTCGCGGATGGTGTGACCCCTGCAAATAAAACAGGGAAGCCGGAACCGGATGCCAACGAGAAGGGCCAGATAGATGCCTTGATGGGGCGATATCTCTCCGGAAGAGAGCAGCCGGCAGACATGCCGTCTTACACCCTTCCCGAGGGAATCCGGCTCATAATTGCTACGGTTCCGGATCCTGTTCACACCCACTTGAATCTTCAATTTGATCGAACGCTTGAGGCTATCCAGCAAGCTGCGCAGGATGAGAAGTACACCTACGATTCTGCCTGGTTGCCATGGCGACCTGAATTGACGAGCAACGCAGGCGGTGAGGCAGAGGCCGTAAAGGCAACACGCAGAGAGGCTTGTCCGGGGCTGATACTTTTTCGCCGCGGCATGTCTGCCGCTTCTGCCACCAGGCCCGACAATTGCAAAGCTTCTTCATCGGACCTGCACCCAGACAACACACCATACCTATGTGGAATGTTTGTCTTCGTGGTTGCTGAAACGCCAACGGCGGGCCTGAACAGAGCTCAATGGGACAATGCCCTCCGCTTTATCGACCAGCATGCAAGCAAAACCCGGCCAGACAAAGTGCTTCGCATCCTCGGGCCAAACTTTTCTGGGTCGTTGCCGTCATTTGTGCGCGCACTTGAGGAGACGCGACTCTATGCGGGTTCATTTACGAGCACACTGCTTTACTCGGGCCGAATACGCGGGTGCGCTTCGTGGCGTTGGCTCAAGTCAGAATTGAATCCCCCAGAATCGAAAGGAGAGATGCCTACTAGAATCCGTCTTCCGGTGCGGCTTGCAGACTTTGAAGAAAATGATGCGTTACAGTCTGCTCGCTTTTACAAATATCTAGAGAACCGCGGGCACCGCCTGTCAGAGGTTGCAATTCTCTCTGAAGATGAAACCGCCTACGGCGGCTTGCCTGATGCCGCCGCTCGCTCAGCCTCTCAGGAAAGTAACGGGTCGTGCAACCCACAATATCCGCAAAACGACAAGCCCGTTCATCTATATTACCCGCGCGACATCTCGGCAATACGATCTGCCTATGAGGAACAGTCGATCTTCTCTGCATCAAAAACTAACTCGACAAATGCGCCGCAAACAGTGCTGCGCCCAGAAAACGATCCGACGGTACATCGCGATACGGATACTATCGAACCCTTCAGCGGCACGAACATGGCGCTCACTCAAGAAGCGCAGTTGTATGGAGTCGTAAACACCCTGAGGACTCATGGAATACGCTACGTCGTTCTTCGCAGTACCAATAGTCTTGACTATTTGTTTTTGACCAGGTTTTTGCATCGCGCGTATCCGACCGCATATATCGTTACGATGGGATCGGATTTGCTCTTTACACGAGAGATCGACTCGACGGAATTTCGCGGAGTAGTGTCTCTGTCTACGTTTCCACTTTTACCTCGCGGACAAGATTGGACCAAGCAGATCGAGAGCGTTCCGCAGCATGCGCATCGCGTATTCGGAAGCTACACGATGGAAGGCGACTATCTTGCAGCTCGATTTCTAACTACAGATCCTGGAGTTACAAAAGAAGAGAGCGATCGACAATACACATACAAGCATGAGCCCAAGCCAGATATCCCCGATTACGCACCGCCGTTTTGGGATTCGCCGACGGGTAAAGGCGATGAGTCAAAGCCTGCCACTTGGCTGGCCGTGATCGGACGAGACGGTTACTGGCCTCTCGCAATCCTGAATGATCCGGCCGAAGACGATTCACATTTCTCAAATCTCGCAGTGGTAAAGAGACCACCAAAAGCACGACCCCCAACCGCACCGGGTGACAAACCACTCAAAGAGAAGCTCACTCTCTCGGGCTCATGGAGATTTTGCTGCGTCTTGGCTCTGCTTGCTTTTGGAATACATCTTTTCGCCTGTCGCAACGGTTGGAAGCACCAGAATTTTGGGATGTTTGTGCAATTTACCCCGATCGAAGGAAATCGCGGACCCGCACTGATCGCAGCAGGATGGTCCGTGATTTGTTCCCTGCTTCTCATGCTGTCGCTCGCCTCCGGCCGGATCTACATCTGGCTCGACACCATGGACCGCATGTGGGTGCTGGTCGTAGGTGCGGCAACCGCAGCCGCAGTGTTGCTGGCCACTTTGGAGTTGAAATGGTGGAACGAACCGATTCCAATGACCGGAAGCGACGCGGAATTAAAGAAGTCCAAAGAAAATCAGAGGATGAGACTTCACTTTTCTCCGCTCTGGATATGCCTGATGTTCGCAGTTGTGATTTTCTTCGGCGTCACGGGATGGTTGACGTATGACTTTAACGGAGCTGATGCGAGCGGAGTCACGACGGCTTATCGCTCGGTGCACTTAACAAGCGGAGTGTCGCCAATCATCTCAACAATGGTGATGCTGGCGGGTTTCTACTGGTGGTTCTGGCAGTCTCTTTCCGGCCTGACGCTGCTCGGCAATGGCCGCCCTGTTCTACCGCGGCGGAACCGAATTCCGCCGGGATTATCCCAGGTCAGCGACGATCTGGCCGGAAGCATTGAGGCAGCGGCCAGGCCTTTTCCGAGACTTGGTAGACACACGTATTTTTTCTATGCAATTCCGCTTTTTCTGGTGGTGTTGCTCGCCTTTGTCTTGCAGCGGGCGTGGATGCAGGCATTTGACCTGGTGTTGCACAGCCTCGAGAATATTGCTTTCAATCGAGCATTGCATGTCCTGATCGCGATTGCACTGTATCTGATCTTGTTGGAGACCGAACAATTTTATTTAACATGGCTGGCACTCAAACGCTTGCTGCTGGCGTTGAATCGCTTGCCATTACGACGCACATTTGCAGCTCTGCAGGGCTTGTCGATGCAATCGCTTTGGAAGATGAGTGGCACTTCATCGCGCGCTCGCTATAAGATCTTTTCGCATCAGCTGGAGTCCCTTCTCCACCTTAAGAACGAACTGGGGGCGTTTGAATATCGCGACTGCGGAACCGCCGCTCTTCGTCAGTTCGTAAGCGGGTCATGGGCACAAGGTTGGCAATTTGTTCAGGAGCGCAGTAAGGGTCCGGATCTGGCGATGATTAATGACGATGAAGCTTTGACGATACGGCTGCAATTCTGCACGTGCGCCGAAGAGATACTCAACGAACTGCTCGTTCCGCAATGGCTCGGGGAGAGGATCTCGCTCGACTTGCGTGAGGCTCCGCCTGAGAGCAAGGCAGATGTGCGCATGACACTCAGTGGAAACATGCCCGTCAGACTGGCAGAAGAGTTTGTGTGCATGATTTATGTTGGGTATCTGCAAAATCTACTGGGCCGCAGGCGCAGTATGGTGTTATCCATGATTGGCTTATTCGCTGCCATCGCGGTGGCTGTTGGATTTTACCCGTTTACGCCGCGTCCTACAATTTCGCTTTCGCTTCTTGTGCTCTTACTGTTGATCGGGACGGTGGTTGGGATTGTTTATGCCGGCCTGGATCGCGATAGCACGCTGAGTTATCTAACCAACACAGACCCCGGCTCGCTCGGTCCTCAATTCTGGCTGAGGATCATTAGTTTTGTCGGCGTGCCTGCACTCGGCCTGATCGTCGCGCAATTTCCCGAGATCGCGGACTTTGTTTTTTCATTTGTACAGCCGACCATGAATGCTGTGAAATAGCGTTTCTGTATCGACCGAGCTCAAGAGGTACGCATGGTGCGAATCGAAAAGTATGAGTGAACAATCCCCAAGCCCGCGATTGAGCGCATGGATCGTTTTAGTCATGCTTGCGATCATTGCAGTCCCAGCGGGCGTGACTCTGCACACTGTGCGCGTCGCAGCGGTAGCTCAAATCGCGAGCAAAAATCCTACGCCCTATGGCTACACATGGAGCCTGTTGCTGTTTGTCGTTCCGATTGCGGTAATCGGCGGGTGGTTGCTGCCCAGCGAAAGGGTGAGGATTTCAAAGCGTGCCTTCTGGCGGACAATATGGATCCTGGTACCGATTGGGTTCGGACTCGATTTTTTCTTTGCTCATATTTTCTTTGTGTATCCCAACGTTGGCGCAACGGTGGGGATTGACGCTCCCGCGTTAGGCGGCCCTGTGCCGGTGGAGGAATATGCTTTCTATTTCAGCGGGTTCCTCGCGATTCTTCTCATCTATGTTTGGCTCGATGACTACTGGCTTGCCGCATATAACGTGCCTGACTACGGTGATGAGGCAAAACGTATCCCTCGCCTTCTGAGATTCCATCCAAGTTCACTGCTCGTCGCAGTGGCATTGATCGGCCTCGCGATTCTATATAAGAAACTGCGTTCTCCCTTTCCCGAGGGATTTCCCGGTTACTTCACTGTGCTTGTGCTCGGTGGCCTCGCGCCCTCGATGAGCTTTTTTCATGTTGCCCGGACATTCATCAACTGGCGGGCTTTTAGCCTGACCATCTTTATGATCTTGTTGATCAGCATGTTTTGGGAAGCGACACTGGCTGTCCCGTATGGCTGGTGGGGATATCAACAGAGGGCGATGATGGGTCTCTTTATTGGCGCCTGGGCTGGTTTGCCGATTGAGGCCGTTACGCTCTGGATCGCAGTCACGTATGGAACCACGATAGTTTATGAGGTTGTGAAGATCTGGCAGGCCTCAGGCAAGCGCGCTCGGCACGCATTCCTGGGGCCTCGTGATCATTCGACCTAATATGTATTGCTCTCAGAACAGCGACGGTCGCGACGAATTACCCAGGAGCGACGGGCTGATTGTCGTCGTCGTGTGACTGCCTTCGTTTCCGCCCCATGCGAATTGCAGATAGATGAGTGGAAGCCCGCCTGCATGAACGGTCAGTCCTGCGCTGAATGTGTGGCGCAGATGATCGATGCTGACGTCGTCGCGCCGCAATCCGACCTTGCCCTCGTCGACCGAGAGAATTGCCCCCAAGGGAAGTTTGCCGATGGAGTGTTCGATTGTTCCTCGAAATAGCAGCAGGTTCGGAGCGCGGAATCGGTAATCCGGATAGCTGGCTAGAATGCGCGCTCCGTCGATGTCGGACCCGCCGATGGTTGGCATGAAATAGAACGGAACAACGCTGCCACTGCCTGCAAACGATTCGGATATGAACGCACGCAGAGTGATCGAACCCTCGAGCTTGTCCGTGGTAGAAATAATGGGGCAGGGACGTGCAGCATCAGGATGCGCGTCTGCGGTTGCTGCCCGTTTGCGAGAAATGTTTCGCTCTCCGCTTGTAGCAGTGCAGTCGTCTGGCCCGGCGTGCGAGAACTGCGCGGCGCGATTTGGGTAATAGGCCTTTCCCAATTTTCCGGGAAACAGGCTGTAGAGTGGAATCTCATGATTGAAGTCGCCGTTCAAGCGGCGGAATGAATATGTGCCGGCGCTGGGCGCTACGAACTGTTGAAACTGAACGAGGTAGTTGAGTCGGATGTGATCTTTGAAAAGCGCGGGATCGATCCGTATGCCCTCTGACGGCTGAAGATAAGCCGCCTGGCGAGTCAAGCCGGGTGCAGTGGCTTCATCAAAGAGTGTCGTCGCAGAGGGCAAGTTAGATTCGCTGCCCGAGCGCACGGATGGGAAGCGGCCATTCAATTCGGCAACCACCGCGATACCCGCGCGGTGCAGTGAGCCACCGAGCGGAATTGCTGCGCTCACTCCGGTAACGTTTTCGCTGAATCCGTAGGTCGAGTGAGCCAAGGGCGTCGTGGTTGGTCCGAGACCGTAATAGTCAACGCGATTGAGCGAGATACTTTGCGAATATAGGTCGATCAAAGGTGCCGTCCGGTACACCATGCCGCCGGGCAGACGAAACGCTTTAATGTATGCACCGGCGCGCCATGAGCCGTTGAGCGTCGCCACGGCGTCCACGTCCCAACTCGCTCTCCATTCATTGGTGAAATTTTTGTGCTCAACGAACGCCAAGCCGAATCCGACACCGTCTTGCGGCGCGAGACTGCCAACAGCGATATGCATCGGCTGTCCCAGGACGAGAGTCTGTCCGCAGTCCATGAGCTTGGCCACCTTCGTGCAGGAAGCGAGCGACTCCTTCTCCACGCGAAAATCGCGGTGAATTCGGCTCTCGTTCATTCCGGCGTCCTGCGATGAGGCGCTCGCATTCCCGAGAAGGTACAACGCTGCAAGAAGGGCCGCCGTCCTCATTTAGACCTCTTGGGCTTCGGCGATGAAGTTTTGCTTATGGCATTGTGTTTCGTCGTAGCGCTTGTATCATCAGCTGCAGCTGCGATCGCCAAGCCTTTGTGGCGGGCGATCGTCGCTGTTGTCTTGGCAGTAGTAGCAGCTGGGGGCACGACAGTCAAAAGCCTGCGAGAGAGAAGCAGCTTTGTCATCGGTGCGATGTAGCGCGCGGCATCGTCTTCTGTGACGATCGGGTGCTGAGGAAGGGTTCTGCGCAATTCCGGCGAGAGCTTTTCCTCGAGATGCTTGAAGTGCTTAATCTGCGCCTTGATGAGGTCCGACATGCGCCGCTGCTTGTTAAAGGCTTCCTTGGGCGGTCCGGGTACGAGGATGGTGTCCATCGTGTGGCTCCTGAGCTAGGAATTTTTGAAGACAGGGCAATCGCTATCTGCTCGCAGTGTGGGTTGATTTAGGTAGCCTAGAAACGTGTTCGCCGCTATTTCGCGCGGAGATCTTTGGTCGTACGCGCCGATAAAATAGTCCGTCATGGTAGCGGGAATTGACGAGTGCTCGAAAACCTCATTGATGACGGTGTTTGGCGCGATCCATGGGGAGATGAGTATGGCTGGCACGCGTACACCTAGCCGATCGAAGTGGAATGGATCGGGCGTTCCTGTGTCTTTGGGCTGAGCAACGAATCCGTCCGGCGGGCACGAAGGGGGCGGCACGTGATCATGGATGCCGCCGTGCTCGTCATACACAACCAGCAAAGCGGTGTTGGGCCACAGGTTGGCATTATTGCGAATGGCGTTGTAGACGGTAGCGATAAATTGTTCACCAGCGCGGACGTCGTGGTCTGGATGCTGGTCGCTCGCAATCAATTCGCCCGAGCCATCGGGCGCATCGTGGTCAGTATAGTTCGGTTCGATGAAGCTATATTCCGGAAGCTTGTTCCTGCTGCAAGCATCGAGGAAATCCTGGAACGTCCCGAAGAGCGAAGGCTGATTCTGCAGCAGATTCACAACTTCAAGCGAGGAACTGGCCTCGTCGTAGTAATAGAGCCTGGTCGTATGGCCCGCAGCATTGAGCCGCTCGTAGATGCTCTTGTACTGCTTGTTCCAATAGAAAATGTCCATACTCACTTGACCGAACGACGTGCCATAGTGAGCAAAGGCACGATTGCAGAGAGTAGGGCCGGGGATGGATGCAAACCAGCGGTTGAAGACAGCAAATTGTGTGGCAAGGGTCGTCAACACCGGCAGCTTTTCGGGAGTGAAGTAGTTCATGATCAGATGCGAGTGGGCCAGGTTATGCTCGACGTTGGCATAGCTCTTGACGAAACCCTGCATATTCGGTGTTCGATTGGCGTCTTGTGCGGTCGTGACGCCGCCGAAAATCTGCAAATCGACTGCCGGGAAATGATGATCCGGATCGGGATCAAGCTGGCTCTGGTACGCGGCGTCTGGAGCAACGGTCACTGGAACCCCGGTGCTATCGGGGTTTGTTTCCGCACCGGTCAGACCATCGATGGCGGGATTGCGGCTGTGTAGCGCACCAAGCATGTGATCGAAGGAGCGGTTCTCCATCATGAGAACCACGATGTGCTTGAGGCCTTGAATACCTGGGAGAGCTCTGTTCAACATGGCAACATTCTCCGTGAACAAAAGGAAATGCATACAGACGAACAAGCGAGCGAAGAAACAAATTTCATCAAAAGCGTAGGCTTGCTTCCTACGGTCGAAGATCTTCTTCCGGTATAACGATCGCCTCTTTGTAAGCTTCAATTGGCTGATCGAGGGCTGCGGATGTGTATGTGGGTTGGCCTGTTACACGTAATCTGACCGTGTTTGACAGGACCGCATTTGGCGGGACTGTGCGCGCTTTCGGCAGACCCCAGGGAATCAGCCGCCATTCGTCATGAGCTGGGCCCGTTGGCACGAACGGCTTTGGAGACAGGCATTTTTCGACGGCCTCTGAATCAAAACGAAGTCCGCACGCTTTTGCATTGTCGATCATCCACCTGAGGGTGATGTTGGAAAGTTGGCATTCCGTGTAGCTCCCACCGACGTCGCAGTGAACTCCGGGAAACCACACCTGTTGCAACTGCGCATCATTATCCCGCGGGCTGCCATCTGCATTGGTCCAAAGTGTCGGCAAGAAAGATGCGCGTCGCTCGTCAAGAGAGACAGCGTGGTACGCATTCTGGATGCATGGATTGAGTGCGGTATCGAGAAAGCCGTAGCGAGCCTGGTCGAAGAAGCTGAACAGGTGGCCGGGAATTCCGAGCGCCCCAACGGTATCCCACACCCCAACCATGCGTACCTTGACGTCATTCAAAGCGTACTGTTCAGCCAGCGGCGCCTTGGCTGCTTTTCGCTGTTCGTGGTCGCTGATGCGATATGCACTGAAGATTCGCCGGACAGTTTGATTGTCAAGGTTCTTGGTCGGAACGCCGAACCCAGCTATCATGCCCGCCAGACTGCGAGCAGTATATGCTCCGCGACTAAATCCGAAGATGAATATTTCGTCGCCCGGGTCCCAGACGTACGACAAGAATTCATAACCGTCCTGCACCTTTTGCAAGAGGCCCT
>ODAK010004976.1_pt1 | contig 13533 bp, 12 predicted proteins | sample 1539591 | NCBI WGS metagenome assembly ODAK01 (sample SAMEA3539303, study PRJEB22396) | soil metagenome | biome: tundra; feature: field; material: soil | place: USA | collected 2010-05 | depth 0.15 m | reverse complement strand
CTATCAAGGCTGCGAGCGGAGAGTCGCTACTTTCTACGATCTACCGGGCATTCCCCACCTGAAAAGAACAAATGTTAAATACCAGATCACAGGTGATACATTCATGAGTAGCGTTGGAGCAACAACTGGCACGCTGATGTGGTTTATAGTGCTAGCTCTTTGGGGAACTTATTCATTACTGCTTTATGTCCGTAAGACCTGGGCCACACAAACCAAAGACACCATAGCACACATGCCGCTGTTTGGAGCTATCTTTCGACATCACCAAGCGTATCTCATTCTCGGCATCATGTTTTGGCTAGCCGCACTATGGCAACTGTTCATGGTCATCTGACGATACCGCGAGGTCTGGCAGCCATTGGTCGCGAACACCAGACCGGGTGCAGCAGCACCACTAACGTTCCGTACAACACCGTCATCACAGCGTTCTTTGAGACGAACTTGACAAACAATGTCAGCGGAGCATGCATCGGGAATTCCTGCACGAACTGGGAAGCATTCACGAGGGACCCCAACCCCGAAGGCTGCTTCGCCATGAGCTTCACCAACATCACCGGCGGAGCATTCCAAATCTTCAACGTGACGGGCACGCAAAACCTGAAATGTATCGCCGGTTGCGACCAAAGCCCATGGTAAGCGGTCAATTCAACAAGGCTTAAAAGCACGAAAACGTCTAGGAACTTGTTGAAAAACCCGCATTGAGCCTCTTCCACATCAGAACATTTCAGGCGATGATTGTTCTATGCGCGGTGACGATCAGCAGCAGTCTGGAATGTTCAGCTACGTTTCGTTGGAGGAGAGGGTTCCGCAGGACCACCCCCTGCGGGCGATCCGCAAGTCCGTGGACGAAGTCTTGCGGGCGATGGCGAAGGACTTCGATGGTATGTATGCCAAGACGGGCCGGCCATCGGTGCCACCGGAACGCTTGCTGCGGGCGGTTCTGCTGCAGATCTTCTACACGGTGCGCAGTGAACGGATGCTGATGGAGCAGATGAACTATAACCTGTTGTTCCGGTGGTTTGTGGGGTTGGAGTTGGATGAACCGGTGTGGAATCATGCGGTGTTCAGCAAGAATCGGGATCGCTTGCTGAACCAGGAGGTTGCGCGGGAGTTCTTCTCGCGGGTGCTGGCGCAGGCCAAGCCGCATCTGTCGGAAGAGCACTTCAGCGTGGACGGCACGCTGATCGAGGCTTGGGCCAGCCAGAAGAGCTTCCAGAAGAAAGATGGCGGGGATGGCGACGCCGGTCAGTTTCGAGGCGAGCGGCGCAGGAATGAGACGCATGCATCGAAAACGGATCCGGAGGCGCGGCTGTATCGCAAAGGGCATGGGCAGGAAGCCAAACTCGGCTATCTGGGCCACGTATTGATGGAGAACCGCCATGGCCTGATCGTGGATGCGATGGCCACGCAAGCCGACGGAACCGCGGAGCGCGACGCGGCATTGCTGATGCTGCACGGGAAATGGCGCAACCGGCGGCGGCGCGGGCTGGTGGGGCCGATGAGCGTGGGCGCCGACAAGGCGTATGACACGCGGGACTTCGTGGCGACGGTACGGGAAATGGACATCCGGCCGCACGTGGCGCAGAACACCAAACGCAGTGGCGGCAGCGCCATCGATGGTCGGACCACACGGCATGGGAGCTATGCCGTGAGCCAGGGCAAGCGGCCGCTGATCGAAAAGGTGTTCGGCTGGATGAAGCAAACCGGCGGCCTGCGCAAAACGAAGTTGCGGGGGCTGGCGAAAGTCGCGTGGCAGTTTATGATGACCGCTGCGGCCTTCAATCTGTGGCGTCTCCCGAAGTTGCAGACGGCCGAAGTGTAGCCGGACGCCGAAAAACGGCGTTTTTCAACACCGCCGGGCGGTGTGCAGGCCAATCCGGCCACCAAAATCAATCCCTTCAAGGCTGACCGGGTGACTTAAAGGGGCGTCCTTGCTCTGCGCAAGGCCTATTTCAACAAGTTCCTAGGGATAGTCCATGGGATTTATCTCAGCGCCAATGGGCGGCTTCAAGCCGAAGATTGCCTTGCTTGTTATGCTTGCGACCCTTGCAGTGATCATGTTGGTTTTTCTCGCGGCATGTTGGATAAGGGCGCATTGAAGAATACTTGTCGCGTCTCACGTTTTCTTGATGATGAGTTTCTCGCCCTTAGCCGCGGGTTCGACCTCGTACCCCAGGCGGAGCTGGTAGACAATGCTCCCGGCACTGCTTTAGCGCTTTCGTGCCCGCGGATACTGCTGCAGCCACTGTACGAGGTCGGCGTAGTCCCTTAGCGACAGTTGGAAGCGAAATCGGTCGGCAAACTCCTGAGCATCCTTCGTGAACCGAGATGTGGTTGCGAGCACACCGCACGACGCACGCTCGGCGAGCGTGACGCCGTACAGGGATCTGACCATTTCCACTCCGACGGGTCGGGCGGCTCGATACCGTTTACATTCGATAAGATAAAGCAGGGTACCCACGGAGTCCTTGCGAATGGCGCGTATGTCAATGCCGCCGTCGCGTGTTCTGGGTGTCAGGAGGACTTCATAGCCGAGGTCTCGAAATAATTCGGCGATCAGTTCTTCGAATCGACGCGGCTCAAGTTCATACAGTCCCGGCGGGTGCTCTGCCAAGTATCGAATCAGTGCTTCGTTAACAGTGCCGAGTTCGATAGTAACCGGCGAGACCAGGATGCCGGGCTCAACACGATAAAGAGTGGACTCTGATACGTCCGGTCTTGTCGCAAAAAGGGATGCGACGCCAGGCTCCTCGATCACCTGCTCGACCGCCCAGGAATCCACTCTCTGCAGACCACAGAACCCGAATACGTCGGTTTGGTTACCACTACGATCAGCGACAGTGTCCCAACCAAACAGACAAAGAAACTCTTGCATCTCTTCAATCGTTCGAACCCTTTCGCATACTTCAACGCCAGACGGAGTTTGTGCCTTGATAATGACTTCACCAGTGTGTTCGTCCACCTCGGCGTCGTCAATCAAATCTCGGAGGAGTTCGACATCCCGCTCTTCTTCGAGCTCGTAGTCCGGCTCGGGCTCGCGCTCATACCCGACGAAGTCGTCCTCCTGGTACTGATTCTCATCAGCTTGTTCTTCGGCATCGTCGTCGTAATCGGGCATAAAGCCGAACCTCGCCTCACCAGGGCATGATCATGGCGCACCACAAACTTCTTCGCAGGCGCAGACATTGTAGCAGGATTTGTGGGCACCCATTCGCCCGTGCCCTCAGCCAGACAGATTGCGCAATGCTGTTCTGGTTATGCCATACTGCGAGAATTGATCTCACGTTTGCTTGTCCGAGCCAACGGGAAAGGATCGTTGGGCAATGGCGTCCCAGGTTGTTCGTGCTGCTCTTGGTGAGCTTGATCGTCAATTGGAGTTGGCGCGCGATGTCTTGCGTCAATTGGAAGCGGAGATCGGCCACACCGGTTACCAGGGCGGTGGTTGGGAAAATCCTTCCGAGGCGCTCCCGTACCTGCTGGATCAATTGCAGGAGTCGTTGCTGGTGCTCCTGGAGATTGCGGAGTTGCTACCGGTCGCGGGAAGCCCTCCTGGCAGCAGCAGGCGAGCAGCAGGATATTCGCCCGTTCTTCGCCTAACGGCAGACGAGGTGAGCCTTCCCTTATTCCCCTGTCCCCAAAAGTTCACCTTCTGGGACACGACTCTACTGCCGAGGGGGACATTTTGGGTCAGGTCCGCGCCGGTCCGCTCGCGGACGCCCCAAGGCCGTTTTCCTCCTGCTCGCCTGCTGCAACCCGAGGTAGGCTTGCAGGTGCTGCTCCAGGCTGTGGTCGGCATCGACGGAGGCGGAGAAAACCATCAGGCAGCATTGAGACGGGTCGCCCGCGCGGCGACCGAGTCCGACCTCGATACCGCGAGCGCGATCTTCAATCCGGAATTGCTCGGACCTCTAAGAGGCTACAAACCGATTCTTGATCTGCTAGCTCGCAAGAGTCCAACACGAACGTTACGCGGGCTGACGCCGGAAGCAGTCGGGGCCGCCCAGCATGAAGACCCCCTCACGATGGAAGTGCTCTGCGCCATCGCCGGCCTGTCGTTCCGGGATCTTAAGGAACGCGTGGGTGAATGAGCTACCCAACAAGTCTGGCGGTCGCTGGCGCGCAGGGGCAATTACCGCGGCATTTTCGGTGGTGGACGGGATTGTGCGCGGCACCGAGAAAGCCGAATTTGCCAAAGGGGCCATCCCATTGAGGCCTATCGAATTACTCCTGAACGGCGAGTCGGCTGGCGGTTGGGCCGAGATCGAAAAAATGCGCTGCTCTGGTGTGCCCTACGAGTGGCTCTTGGCCCAACGTACCGTCGGCAGCGCCTGGGGTTCGCATCGCAACCGGACATCGTCAAAATTACTAGAAGTGGTCGCGTCAGGCCTTTGCGCGGAGCTTGACCAACTGGGCGTGAGATACCGTTGGTCGAAGTCCGTTGGCGGAAGCATCCGCCCCTCGGAAGTGCGCCGACTGGCCGGTGGCGGATCGCATATCGGAGTTGTCGCACTCACCCAGGCCGGCAACCCGATCTTGGGGGTGGCTTTCTCCATCGCTCGAGACGGTGGGACAGCGAGAAAGAATGCGGGGCGGTTGCAGGCGATGGTTGCCCGGACGCACGTGCCCGTCGCCGTCGTCGTTGCGGGACCAGGTTGGTCGCTGCGAAACGAAACTGCCGAAATGGCCGCGGCTTTCGCCGGTCGGGTGTATTCCGACCGCACGATCTGCCTATTGGCGCAGGCTATTCACGATCATCTTATTGGCCACACAAAGGACGTCTGATCATGCCGATTATTTCCGAGGAAGCCCGCAAAAGACGAATTGAGGAGGCGCTCGATGCTTTGCCGCGCGACAGCGAACGCATTCCGATCGAATGGCAGGATACGAAGAAAACCTTCCCTGTCATAAACATCCCGCTCGGCTCGGTATTGCTGAATCCGCGGAGCCACCGCATTCGTTCCCAACTCGAATCGCACCCCCAACGCCAACTCGTCCAAGAATGCCCTTTCAGCGCGGAATCGCAGGAAGTCATTACAGCTCTTCTGCGTGAGACCGAAGGCTATGAAAGGCTGAAGATCAACCTGGCGGAAGAGGACCAGCGCGAAGCGGGCGTGGTCACGAGAGCCGGGCTCCTGGTCAACGGCAACACCCGAGCCGCGGCACTCCTCGACATCGGCAAGAAGTATATCCGGGTGGCGGTACTCCCTGGGGACGCGACACAGGAGGAGATCGACGAGCTTGAACTCCACCTGCAGATGAAGCAGGATCTCAAACAGGATTACACATTCACAAATGAGCTCCTTTTTGTGGACGAACTTATCACTCGCTACGCCAGGTCGCACGCGGAGATTGCGCTCGATCTGCGCTGGGCAGCCTCCCGGTCCGCGAAGGAGCTGAACCAAGGCAAGGAGCGCGTCTGCCAGTCGGTGCGCATACTGAGTTTGATTCGGCAAATCCAGGAACTCAGCGGCCAGAAGTTACGCTTGACGGAGTTTGACGAGAAGAAGCAGGTGCTTATTGAGATTGACAAAGACTACCAGCAAACGCGCGAAGTAGACCCAGAAAAGGCAGTGAAGGTGCGGGACACCACGATGATCGGGGTGCTTGTCGGCCTGGGTTACCGGGAACTTCGGGAGATCGACGAGCGCTTTATGGAAAACTATCTCATCCCAGCGCTTGCCGATGACAAACTGCTCGGCAAGTACGTAGACGCCCTCACTATGGAGCAGCCAACGGATGAAGATCTGCCTGGCCTCGAAGTCCTCCCGCCCCAGGCGCAGGAATCGGAGCGCGGCCCGGGGCTGCTGCTGCGCCTGGTTGCCGCTTCCACCGACGATGAACAGGTTGAGTTACCTACGGGTGATGCCGAACGGGTCGCCCTTCCACGGGACGATGTAATTGAGGCAATCCGGCGAGCCATGGACGAGGCTGCGGAGAGCGCCCGGCTGGGCCGTCGGGCCGGTAATCAACTCCGGGCTCCCATCGCTCATCTTGAAAGTGCAGAACGGAGTTTGCGCCTCGGGTTAGAAGCGTGCCGCGCGGTCAAAGGCGATCCATCCTTGGATCACAAGAAACTCAACCGCCTTTTTGGAAAGATCAGACGGACTATGGAAGCGTTTACGGATGAATTCAGTTCTCTCACCTGAACCGACCCGACTGCCGAAGCTCCACCTATCTCTGAGGCAGACGCCTCCGGTTGTTGAGGTGCGCCGAGAAGACGGAATAGGCGACATCTTCTGGCTGCAGGCTCGGGCCGAGTGGGGATCGAACGGAAAGGTCCCCGCGCGCGCCATTACTCTGCCACTTGAGCAGTTTCTGGCAAATCTCACCTGGCTCGGCCCAGCCTGCCGCAAATTCAAGGTGGAGATCGAGTGGGAGGAGGGTCTGAAGCGCCAAGTCATGGCGGCAAACGCCGAGCGCCGAACACTCGACGGGACTCTCAGATTATTTGGAGTTGAACCGGTCCCGACAAGCGGGGTGGAGATAAATTCTGGGCGGTTTCTGCGGGCGCTCCGTCCGTTCCAGACGCGAGATCTAAACCATCTCCTCCGCCTGGCCCATGGCGCCAACTTTTCAGTTCCGGGTGCCGGCAAGACCGCCGTGGCATATGCCACGTACGAAGCTGAACGGGTCCGCGGCAGAGTTCAGCAGATGCTCGTGGTGGCTCCGCTGTCCGCGTTTGACTCCTGGTTACGGGAGGTCGAGGTCTGTTTCCAGCCGTACCCGGTCGTATCACGCTTTGAGGGGAGCCGAATCGACACTTCTGCCGAGGTTCTACTCGTCAATTACCAGCGACTCGCAGCCAGCTATGAGCGGCTGTCCGCGTGGGTGTGCCAGCGGCCGACCTTGGTACTCCTCGACGAAGCCCACCGTATGAAGCGAGGGCGAGATGGCCAGTGGGGCACAACGTGCCTGAACCTCGCTTACTTGGCCACCCGGAGGGATCTCCTTTCCGGCACGCCTGCACCACAGAGCCCCGCGGACCTGCGGGCACTCCTGGATTTCCTATGGCCCAATCAGGCCCGCCGCATCCTTCCTCCAGCCGCCCTCATGACAGTGCCGCCGCCCGGCACCGCCCAGCAGGTAGCCGAGGCAATTCGGCCGCTGTTCGTCCGCACCACGAAAAAGGAACTCGGCCTTCGGCCACCAGATTACAGCGTCTTAGAGATCCCACTGACTGGCCTTCAGGCTGAGATCTATCAGGCCCTTCGTGATCGGTATGCCGGCCAGTTCGCGCTGACGCGACCGGAACGCGTGAGCTTCGCGCAGATGGGTAAAATCACGATGTACCTACTGGAGGCCGCCACCAACCCTGCCCTCCTCGCGGTCGGCGGCTCCCGCCACGATTCGATTGACTTTCGGCACCCTCCCCTGTCAGTGCCGCCCGGTTCCCAGTTGAGCGAGTTGCTGGCTGAATACGGCAAGTACGAGACTCCGAAGAAGTTTATCCAATTGCTTCAGTTGGTCGAACGCAACGTCGCAGCCGGCCGAAAGACGTTGATCTGGTCAAACTTCGTCCGCAACCTCGAAACATTAGAACGCATGTTACATCTGTATCGGCCAGCGTTGATTCATGGCGGCATCCCGTCCGAAGTCAGCGATGCCTCCGCTCCTCGCACCCGTGAGGCCGAACTCGCACGTTTCCGAACAGACGCGGCCTGTCAGGTCCTGCTTGCCAATCCTGCGGCGACGAGTGAGGGGGTCAGCCTGCATGAAGTTTGCCACGACGCAATCTACCTTGAGCGGACGTTCAATGCCGGCCAGTACTTGCAGAGCATAGACCGCATTCACCGCTTGGGCATGTCGCCGGATCAAGACACCCAGATCACCTTCTTGGTCATGTCCAACACCATCGACGAGGTGGTGGACGGCAGAGTCCGGGAGAAAGCAGAGCGCCTCGGCGACATGCTTAACGATCCGGATATCGTTACGATGGCGTTGCCCGACGACGAAGACTACGGTCCCGCCATTGATTCGGAGGCGGACATCGCAGTGCTACTTGCTCACCTGAGAGGGGGGGAGGGTGATGCGCGCGCCCGTTGAAGCCATCGCGGGTTTGCCGACGATTCATCTCCTTCGGTCGGCCCTTGTAGCCGCCTCGGTTTGCGATGCCGCGGGCGTGGAAGCTGCGGTTGCCCACCAATCGTACCTGAGGCTGCCGACTGGCGGGATGTATCACTACGAGGATCTGGAGAAGGGTGAACGACTGCTCATCCAATGCGGCCTGCTCACATCGAGCGGTAGCATCCTGTATCCCTCCGAGCAGCTGCGCGCCCTAAGAGGTCTTCCCTCAGACGAAGCTCCGCGGGTCCTACTCGCCTTGGCTGCGCAGCAATCTCCGCCCCTCTGGCTTCATATTGCAGTGCGCGGCGAGGCCGTCTGGTCGGAACTCATCTCGGATGCGGACGAGCAAGTTCTGTCGCAAGTGATCCCCGATCCCGACCAGCGGGAAGCGTTTCTGCTCGCCCTCGCCAATCGCTTCCAAGGCGCCCCGGCGATGTGCCTTGGCGAGCTTGGAGAATGCGCAGTCGTGAACCTCAGCCGGCAAGGGTTGGAAAGTGCCGGCCGCAGTGATCTCGCCGCGTTGGTGCAACGAGTTAGTCTGATTTCCGATCAACTCGGTTACGACGTCGTCGCTCCCACATTGCGGGGCAAACCGCGCCGCATGGAAGTGAAAACCACGAGTAGCGGAGCGCAAACCCATTTCGAGATATACCTCAGCCGCAACGAAGCGGCCGTTGCATTACGCGACCCCTCGTGGGCACTTGTGCTGTGTCGGGTGTGCGATCCTTCCCGCGCTGAGGTTGTCGGCTGGTGCCGCGCGGAAGCGTTTGCGCCTGTGCTACCGTCTGACAAGCATCCACGGGGGCGCTGGACACAAGCCAAGCTCCAGCTCGACCGGGAAACGCTGAAGGAAGGACTTCCGCCGTATGAATAAGTCGGCGTCGAAGTCCAGACCGGCAAAGGTTGCTCGGCAGATTGACGAACCCGAGGTGGGAGACCACACCGGTGTCCTGGAGCGGTTCGACTCGGTCGCCGTCAGCCTCCGCGCGGCGCGAGAAGTGCGCAACCGCGAGATTCACCTGCCCCCTGTCAGCGTTTACCGGTGGTGGGCCCGACGGACGGAGGCGGTATTTGGCGGAATCCTAGACGCATTCTTCTCGAACCGGTCAGGATCGGGCTTGGTGGTTGACCCCTTTTCGGGAGGCGGGGTGATTCCACTCGCCGCGGTTATCCGCGGCCACAGCGTGTACGCGCAGGACCTTAATCCCTGGGCTACGCAAGGCCTGGCGGGGATGCTACGGTTGCCGAGCCCAAGCGAAATCCATCAACTTGAGCGGCAGCTTCAGGAGGCAGCGGAGACGTTACTGCGCTCCGCCTATGCCACCACTTTTTCTAGCGGTGAGCCGGCGACGATCTCGCATACCTTCCGGGTCGCCACGGCGAAGTGTTCCAAGTGTGGCGTCCGGAGCCGCCTGTTTCCCTATGCAATGGTTTCGCTCCTCACCCGCAAAGAGCGAGGCCGTCCGGAAGCGATCCTTAGTTGTCCCCGTGGGCACCTGTTCTACGGAAAGATCGGGGCGGTAACCCGTTGCCGGGAATGCGGTGTCCAGACCGACCCGGGCGCGGAATACACATCCGAGAGAACCGTTGTATGTCAGCAGTGTCGGCACGTCGAGAAGTTGCAGACTAGAGCCACCCACGGCGATTGGCGGTGGGAGGTCGTATTGGTCGAACGAACGGCGGGCCGGAGCCGCGAATTGGCTCTCGCCTCGCCGGACGAAATTCGGCAGGCGGAGAATCCGCGGTGGAAACCGACGCTCAACCTCGGCTGCATTCCGGACGGCCAAGAAACTAAGGTGCTCCTGCGGCACGGCTTTCACCACTGGCACGACCTGTACCCGCCCCGCCAGCGGTCCGTCATGGAAGCGCTCTTGGCGATGTCCGAAAGTGTGGCTACCGACGACCGAGCCCTAGCCGCATTACGCATGGCGATCTACGGTTCGGCCGAAATGGCGGGCTTGCTCTCGCGTTGGGACCGTTGGTATCTCAAGAGCTACGAGGCCATGGCGGGCCACCGTTTCAATTTCACGACGCTCCCGGCAGAGCCGAATGTCTGGGGCGCTGCCAGAAGCGGTCGGGGTACAGTCACCCGGCGTCTAGCCCTGTTTGCAAAAGCCTCCGCTTGGCTTCAGGAGCGAATCGCCGGCCCACTCACAGTGATCGGACCCGTGCCCCCTTCAACTCGGCGCCGGACACTGCGGCAGGGAGTCAATGCGTATCTTGTGGAAGGCAGTTCGGAGAGGATGAGCTTGCCATCGAGGTCAGCCGACCTGGTTCTCACCGATCCGCCGTATCACGACGACGTCCAGTATGACGAACTTTCAATGCCGCTTCGCGCCTGGTCTCGGCTCTCAATGCAGAAGCTCGTCAACGAAGCCGTGGTTAATTCCACGAACGGCTTTACCGCGGACTCCTATGACTACCGTGCCCTGCTTTCCCGCATCTTTCGAGAGTGTCAGCGCATCCTCAAGCCAACCGGCTGCCTGATTCTCAGTTACGCAAACCGCCAACCCGAGGCTTGGATTGATTTGTTCGCCGCCCTCCAACTCGCGGGTTTCTGGGGCGTAAATTACGCGATTGTGCATAGTGAAAACGAAACCGACCACGCGAAACGCGGCATCCGCGCCTGCGCTCTCGACCTTATGATGGAGCTGGTGCCAGACCCACAGCATGTGCCGCAGTTCCTCCGACCGAAGGTAAACCCGACTGGGCCCGAAGCCGAATTCCTGACGATAGTGGGCGAGACCTGCCTCGCCATCGGGCGGCTCCCGAGCGGGTGGCAACTTGGTTTCGCTGAGGCGCTCAAGGCGACGCCGTTCCTTTGCGGTCCAACCCGGAGCGCCAGTGCAAAGCCCGAATCAAACTAATCCTCCCGCGGGCTCAATGGTAGATCAGGCAAGGACTCCAGAAAGGTCACGCCTTCGGGCTTCCAAACGCGATCCAGGCCTCTCCGAGAGTCCACTTCCCAAACCCGGCGTTTGAATTCTGCGGCAATATCTCTGCGGAGCAAGACGGTCCGTATTCTTGAGGTGGATAACAGCGCGGTCCGTCTGTCCTCCCAAAACTGGGCGGCCACGTACTTCAGCAGGCAAATATCCTCGCGAAGATTGCATCTTTTGCTAGCTCGCCACCCTTGGCCGCAGCTACAGCGACCTCCCGCATCTCCCCTGTAACGAGGAACTGCTCGATTTCGGGCCGGTGAATGATCGCGGAACAAAGCGACGCTTCCAGAGGTCCATACCGCCGCGCCAGGATATGAGAGGCGACTTCCAGAAGTAGCTCCTTCATGTTCGCCATCAGGCGCCATGTCTGGTAGGTCAAATTGTCCGCCAAGAATTGTTCGTGCACCGAAGGTGGGCTCGTCACACTTCCGCTTGTCTTTTGGAGTTTACCGGCCCGAACTCCTTCGTCCAGGGCTTCTTCCCGATAGCGCTGCGCCGACGGCACAAAATTTCGAACGAACTGCCAAAGCGCGTACGCCAGCATGAACTGGGCTGCCTCGCCTTGAACGGTCTTCAATGTGTGGCGGCGTCCAGCATCGAAATCAATATTCCTCGCAAAGAGGTTCCAGTGGTGTTCCGTCGGGCTCATGCCGAACGCCAGTTGGTATACATCGGGGTCGGAAAAATAGTGGGTCACCCGATCACCGGCCAGGTCGGCAAAACCGATTAGAGCCAACCACGCCTTCGCCGCCTCCTGGTTATCGACTACCCTACCTTTCCGCCGGTGCGGATCGGGCCGGAAGTCCACCGCAGTAAAGCCCACGACTTGTTTGAAGAATCGCCCTCCTTCGTCTGTCAGCGATTCCCATTCACTTTCTTTCACCTGCAAGAACCACCTCGGCGTCATGGAAGCGAAACCAGATCTCAACACTCGCTGCTCCCGTCCGTTCGCCTTCAGATTCCGCGGGTGCATCGGATTTTGGTTGTTCGTAGCTTGGACAACCTTAGCAACAAAATCCGCATCGCTGGTGTTGATGACCTTGACTTGCACCAAGCACTCCCGGTCGAGTTGTTCTCGCGTGACGTCGTTCGCCGTCACCGCATTGTAAATCGACTTCACTGTCTGGAGCCCGTTGACGATTTGGGGGCCGGTGAGGTGAATGCAATTCTGCTTGTCTCGCACGCTGTAGGTTTTGGAGACGACAATCAAGCCATTGTTGTAGTGGTGAAAGTGTCGGCGGGTCTTCTGGTGCTGGAGCGAACGCAAGATGTCGCCGTTGATCGAGGAGTTGCGCACCTCGTAGCGGAGGTTTAAGTCGAATAGACGCCATCCGTACTTCTTAAATCCGTCCAAAAGATCGGCGGCATTCGCGAGGAAGTAGCAATAATCATGCGCTCGAAGAATTCCGACATCGGTGGCGTATCGCAGATCCAGTTGAATCTCACCCGACTGGTGTGCAGTGCCGACGAGGAACTCGTCTGCGAGGTCGGAGATCTGTTGCAGAAGCAAACGGACCCCCTTCTGCTCGTAGTCAAGCTTGAGCTGGGTAAAGGCAGCCTTCGCCCGTTCGTTCAGGCAGCCGTAAACTATTAAGAAGAACACCAGCTCGAAATCTTCCTGCTGGCGATCGGCACCAATGCGTGCGCGCAAGTCTTGCAGCTGATCATTTGCTGTCTTGTCGGAATTCTCCAGCAAGTACTGCAGCGCAGTGCGGCTATCCTGGATGGCTGCCGGACCGAAGAACCTCACTTCCCCGGGGTGCGCTTCGAGCCAATCACGCTCAGGAACCCTACACTGGACGACGTGATAAGTCCTATCCCGGCCTGAATAGAAAGCTACGCCCAAATCGTCCTTGCCCGCGGCACTGATTGTGCTAGCCGACGTCCCAAGAGAGTACTTCCCCACGCAATAGAGTTGGAACCCCTCGCGGAAGTCCCCCACTTCGGGATTCTCGCGAACGAGTTCGTCTATTTGACGTTCGAGGAGATCGATACCCTTCGCATCTTCAATGGTTCCGTGCTGCATGGTGCTATTGTACCCGGCCATTCATCGACAGCAGAGACAACCAGCTCCAGTGATCCGAATTTGAGTTTAATCTCTGCCCCAGGCCAACAGGACTTCTGGCAAGAATGCCTAAACCCGCGCGTTTGATCCTGCGATGTCCGGGATCATCCATGAGGAAACATCCATCGGCCGGCCGCGCTAGGGCGAGGCCGGGCTGCCGCACCGCGGAAAATCCCCTTCCCACCACGTTCGCGTGCGCCGACGAGACGAACGACCATCAAGCTGTAGGCTGTCGCAGTCGAAGTAGGTGGCGCGCGCATCCTGTGCTTGCAGGAACCGTTCCACGCTCCGTATTTCTAGGCCGAGAAGCAGGTACGTTTGGTACTGCTTCACCGGGCCGGCGCCCAAGGGCCGGCGTCTAAGGGCGGCGTCGAGAGCTGCGTGTCCCGCGGTAAAATAACCCGGACACGGGCCGCACCACGCATCAGCACTAGGGCGATTTCATGGCGTCCGCAGGAAGCC
>ODAK010004975.1_pt1 | contig 13534 bp, 13 predicted proteins | sample 1539591 | NCBI WGS metagenome assembly ODAK01 (sample SAMEA3539303, study PRJEB22396) | soil metagenome | biome: tundra; feature: field; material: soil | place: USA | collected 2010-05 | depth 0.15 m | reverse complement strand
CGCAGCTGATCATCTCGTGCTCGTCGTCGAGCCAGACGACCTTGCCCTCGTCATGCGTGCCCCAGGGAGCGCGGTCGAGCAGGGCGCCGAGCTCCTCCGGGTCGTCGTTGCCGAGCATGAAATAGAGCGGGATACCGAGGGGACGGAGGCGGTCGTCGGCGAGGTCGAGCCACTCGGTCAGACGCTCGTGCATCAGCTGCAGGAAGAGGTGGTCCAGGCCGCCGTTCGCCTCCTGCGCCTCGAGCTCGCCGGGGTCGGCGCGGTACGGATAGTAGCCATGATCGGCGATCAACTTCTCGAGCGCGACGAGCTCGGGCCCTTCCACCACGTCGTAGTCGGTGCCGACGAATCTGCACCGCCAGCGGCCACCCGGGGCGCGGACGATGGACTGGATGGCCTTGCCCGCGACGTCGCCACCGAGGATGAGCACGTTCGGCTCGTACACCTTGGCGGCGTTGATGAACTTCCGGAAACACACGCTCGATCCGTGCAGGTCGCTGACGAAGTAGATCCTCGTCTTCGACACGTCAGTCCCCCGCCATGTCAGGCAGGAACCGCCTCGCGCGCCCGATGCGCGGCGGTCATGAAGCGTCCGGCCCGCTCGGGGTCGACCGGGTTCCAGGTGACGCCGTCGCGCTTCAGGCTGGTGCCGACGAAGACACCGTCGGCGATCGCGAAGATCGATCCCACGGTCTCCTCACGCACGCCGGTGTTGGCGAGGATCGGGATCTCGGGAACGGCCTCCTTGGCCTCGCGCAGCTCGGAGGAGTGTGTCTCGGTGCCCGTGATCTGACCGCTGATGAGGATGGCGTCGACGCCGAGATACGCAGCGCTCCGGGCGCGCATGGCGATCGAGCGGTTCCCGAGGCTGCTCGCGAACTCAGGAGTGATGTTGCTGAAGAGGGCGACCGACCCGGCGCCGATCTGCTCCCGGTAGGCGGCGATCGCGCCGAAATCGGGACGCATCAGGCCGAGGTCGCTCTCGAACGCTCCCGTGAAGACCTCGCGGACGAAGGAGGCGCCGGTCGCTCGCGCGACTGCGAGGCTCGACACCGGGTCCCAGACGAGGTCGACGCCGAAAGGACGGGTGATCAGATCGCGCACCTGCCCGATGACCGCCGCCATACCGGCCGCAACCTCGGGTCCCACCCTCATCTGATATGGGAGGTCGGCCTCGTTGCAAAAGAGGAACCCGTCCACGCCGGCGGCCTGCAGCGACTCCAGATCGCGCTCGACGGTCTCGACGAGGTGGCGCATCCCGGCGGCGCGGTCGTGTTGCGGCCGGCCTGGCATCGCCGGAAGGTGGAGCATCGCGATGACCGGCTTGTCGAGGCCGAAGATTCGACGCAGCAGCGTCATGCCGGCCTTCGGACGTCGGTCAGGCGCGTTCGGCCGTTCTCCATGGGGCGGAGCATCGTGGCGTCAGGTCCCGCCACCACGACTTCGACCCCCGCATGCTCGATGCGCTCGATCTCCTCGGCATCGGCACTGCTGTCGGTGACGACTGTGGACACCTGGTCGATCGGCAGGACCGTGCTCATCGCAACCGCCCCGAACTTCGAGCCGTCGGCGATGACGATGATCCGCTCGGTGCGCTCCAGGCCGCCCCGGATCACGTCGGCGTCGCGATCGTCGAGCTCGGTGATGCCGCGACGCGCGGAGAGTCCCGCAGCGCCGATCACGGCCGTGTCGGTGTTGTAGCGGCGAACCGCCTCGACGGCAGAGGCGCCGATGCAGGTGAGCTCGTCCTGGCGGACCAGGCCGCCCGCGATGATCACGCGGACGTTGCGCGTGCCCAGCAGGCTCGCCACGGCGAGCGACGGGGTGATGACCATGAGGTCCTCGCGCACAGGGAGCAGGCGGGCGAAGTACTCGACCGTGGTGCCGATGCCGAGGAAAAGGGCGCGGACGCCCACGGTCAGCTCCGCGGCGCGCTTGGCGATGACGCGCTTCTCCCTCGCGCGGTGGAGGGTTCGGGCATTGGCGCCCACCTCGAACGTGCGCACGAGGTGGGTGGTGGCCCCCCCGTAGGTCCGGCGAACGAAGCCGTCTCGCTCGAGCCGGTGCAGGTCACGACGGACGGTCATCTCGGAAACCTGGAAGTCACGCGCAAGCGTGCTGACCTCGATCGCTTGGTCCTCCGCGACCCGCTCCAGAATCTTCAAGCGCCGTTCGACGGCTAACACGCTGCCTCTCGCCTCCGTGAAGTACTCGTCATGTATGTCGGGTCTTGACCGGAAGCTGTCCCTCCGTGTCCATGAGTCTCTTGACAGTGGTGTTCGATTGTGTTCAAACTCTGCCTGTTTTCGACGCGAGTGTCAAGTTTGGTGGCGGTCACACCGCCGGAGGGTCGCCATGGCAACCGCGAGCAGGCTGTTCGTCCGCAACAGCACGGGGCTGGTGCGCTCTGCGTCGGCAGTCGATGCCACGATCTTCAACGCGGTCATCTCGGCGCCGGTCGGGTCCACGATCGCGTACTCGATCTTCTTCGCGCTCGTCGCGTTCCCAGGTGCGGACGTCGTCGGCGTTCTCATTCTTGTCGCGATCATCAACATCCCCGTCCTCATCATGTTCGCGCTGCTCGGGGCGAGCATGCCGAGAGTCGGTGGTGACTATGTCTGGGTCAGTCGAGTCCTCTCGCCGCCGCTGGCGCTGATCTCCAACCTGTGCATGATCATGGGCGGCCTGCTTGGAGCCGCGTTCTTCGCCAAGTTCTTCTCACTGCTCGCGCTCGGTCCGGTACTGGTCGCACTCGGATCGTTCGCCAACAACACCACGCTGATCAACTGGGGAAACTCGTTCCAGACCAACAACAGCTGGATTCTCGGAGCCTCGCTGTTCATGGTCGCGCTCCAGACCCTCATCCTCATCCGCGGCACCAAGGCGACCTTCCGCTGGCAGAACTACTCGTTCATCATCGCCATGGTGGGCACGCTGCTCGCGTTCGTCGTCCTCCTCGTCGGCAGCAAGGGCGACTTCTTCTCGCACTTCGACGCGCTGAACAAGAGCTTTGGCGGTGGCAACGTCGCGGCCGTCATCAACGGCGCGCCGGGAGCGGCGTCGGCGGCGCCGAACTTCTGGAACGGCAGCGCGACACTGCCGACGCTGTTCTCGATCCAGGGCTTCATGATGTGGAACTTCTGGTCGGTGTACATGTCCGGCGAGTTGAAGAGTGCTTCCAACCGCCGCCGTCAGCTCTCGGTCATGTTCGGAGCGCTCGGTTGGGACACCATCCTCCTGATCATCGGCGTCCTGCTGCTCTTCCGGGTCGCGGGCTACAACTTCGTGTACGCGCTCAACGCCGCGAGCTCGGCCTACAAGATCCCGTCCGGACCGTTCTATCCGTTCCTCGCATCGCTGGTATTCAACACGCCGATCCTCACCATCCTGATCATGGGCTCGTTCCTGTTCTGGTCCCTGCCTTCGATGATTGCCAACACGTTCATGCCGATCAGGTCGTTCTTCGCATGGTCATTCGACCGCCTCATGCCCGAGAGCCTGGCGAATGTCAACGAGCGGACTCACTCGCCGGTCAACGCGATCCTCGTCACCAACGTGATCATCGCCGCCCTGGTGATCTGGAGCGTATACGGGAACCAGTTCCAGTTGGTGCTTGGCCTGATCGTGCTCGCCGGTTCGCTCGCGGTGATCATCGTCGGCCTCGCCGCCATCGCCCTGCCGATGCGACGGCCCGACCTGTACCAGGCGTCGCCCGCAAATGTCAAATTCCTCGGAATCCCGGTGCTCTACATCGTCGGAACGCTGTCCATCCTGGAGTTCATCGGCATCATCGCGATCTCGTTCATCAACCCCCTGTCGGTCATGAACGGCAACCGCGACGACTGGTGGTGGATTCCGGCCTGGCTGGCTGGGCTGATCGTGGGCGGCGCGCTCCTCTATTACATCCCGCGTTTCATCCGCGCCCAGCAGGGCGTGAACATCGGCTTCGTGTACAAGGAACTCCCGCCGGAGTGAGCGAATCTGCCCCTTGGCTGGGAGGGCGGTCGGTGACCACACCGGCCGCCCTTACCATGTCCCGATGCTGATCGGATCCTGCTGATGGCGGACGACGCGACGCCGATCCTCCACGACATCCGCGACGAGGCGAAGCGGTTGGCGGAGGCGGCGGTCACCCTGGGCCTGTCAGCGCGGCTCATCGGGGGTCTCGCGATCTGGCTGCGCTGCCCGAGTGTTCGAACCGGACCGTACGCGCGTTCCTACGACGACATGGACTTCGCGATCAGCGCCGCGGCCTCGACGAAGTTCAAGGCTCTGTTGATGACCCAGGGCTACCTCCCGGACCAGTTCTTCAACGGGCTCCATGGCGCGACGCGCCTGTACTACGGCGAGCCGGCAGGGAGGTGGTCGATCGACGTGGTCATCGACGAGCTCGTCATGTCGCACAAGCTCGACCTCCGTGGACGGCTCGACGGCGCCGCGCCGACGATCACGCTTGCCGACCTGCTGCTCACCAAGCTCCAGGTGTGGGAGATCAACCGCAAGGATTTGGGTGACACCCTGTGCCTGCTTGCCGACCACGCACTGAGCGAGGACGATGCAGATGTCGACGCCATCAGTCTTGCGCGGGTGCGGTCGGTGCTCGGCAGGGATTGGGGCTTCTGCCACACCGTCGAACGCAACGCGCAGAAGGTCGCGGCGTTATGGTCGCAGGAGCCCTTGCCCGGCGCGACGCATGATGTCGCCGCCCAGGTCGTAACGCTGCAACAGGCGATCGAGGACGCGCCGAAGTCCCGGGCGTGGAAGCTCCGAAGCCGAGTCGGAGAGCGCATCCGCTGGTACGAGACCCCCGAGGAGGTCAAGCACTGACTCGTGGTGCGCGGCACTAGACTGCGACCGTGCCCCATACGACCGCGGCCTTTGTCATCGACTCCCAGCAACCGCAGGCGCTCGAGCATCCCAAGGACACCGGCGTCGACTTCGGCGGCCTGCGACTCGCGAAGACCTTCACCGGCCCGATCGAGGGAACCAGCACGGTGGACATGCTCTACACGCGGACGCCCGGGGATGGCGCGTCGTTTGCTGGCGCCGGGTACGTGGCTCTGGAGCGGATCGCCGGCAGCGTTGACGGCCGCGAGGGAAGCTTCGTGTTGCTGCACATCTCGACCGTCCTTGGGAACGAGCCGCCCCTGAGCCGGTACCTGATCTCGCCCGGATCCGGCACCGGCGCGCTCTCGGGCATCTCGGGAGTCGGCCTCATCACGATCGCCGACGACGGGTCGCACACCCTCCATCTCGACTACGAACTGGGCTGATGTCCTCGATCGGGAACGACGACATCATGCTGCTGCCGGCGGATCTGCCGGTTCCGCGTGACGACGGTGCATGTGACCATCTCGCGGGATTGCGGGTCCCCGCGACCACGCTCAGCTCGACAAGTGGACGGGGAGTGCGGCTCTCAGACCTGCGCGGTTGGACGGTCGTGTACGCGTACCCTCGGACGGGCGACGAGGGCCTCGCGCCACCGCCCGGCTGGGATGCGATTCCGGGCGCTCGCGGATGCACGCCGCAGACGTGCGGATTCCGCGATCACCACCGCGAGCTGACGGCACTCGGTGCCTCGGTCTACGGGATGAGCACGCAGACCACGGACTATCAGCGTGAGATGGTGGATCGACTCCGAGTCCCCTTTGACGTGCTCTCCGACGCGGACGTCGCGATGGTCGAAGCGCTTCGACTCCCGACCTTCACGTTCCGGGACATGATCCTGATCAAGCGCCTCACGATGTTCCTCCGCGACGGGGTGATCGAGCACGTGATCTATCCGGTGTTTCCGCCAGACCGCAGCGCCGAGGCGGCGGTGCGATGGCTCGAGGGAGTGACGACATCGAGCTGAGCGGAAAGGTCGCCATCGTTACCGGCGGCGCAAGCGGGATCGGCGCGGCATCGTGCCGCGCTTTCGCCGCCGCCGGCGCGCGCGTGGCGGTCGTCGATCGCGACTGGGACGCTTGCCGGGCGGTTGCCGCGGCGGTGGACGGGATCGCGGTCAGGACCGATGTCAGCGACGAGGCGTCGGTGAACGCGATGGTCGCCGACGTCAACGTCCGGCTCGGGTCGATCGACGTCTGCTTCAGCAACGCCGGCGTCGCCACCGGCCGCGACATCCTGAGCACGGAGCCCGAGGTCTGGAACGACCAGTGGGCGATCAATGTCATGGCCCACGTGTACGCGGTCCGGGCCGTGCTCCCGGGGATGCTCGCGCGAGGAGGCGGGTATCTCGTGCACACCGCGTCGATGGCAGGCATTCTCACAAGCCACGGCAACGTCACCTATGCCACCACGAAACATGCGGTCGTCGGGCTCGCCGAGTGGCTCTCGATCACGTATCACCATCGGGGCATCCGCGTCTCGCTGGTGGCGCCGCTCGGCGTGCGAACGCCGATGCTGGCGGGGGCTGATCCCCGTTTCGCGGCCGCGGTGGCGGGCCCCATCAAGGAACCTGAGGACATCGCGGAGTCGGTGGTCGAGGCGATGCTCGCGGAGCGATTCCTGGTGCTCTCAGACCCGATCGCGCAAGTGTGGATGCAGCGCAAGACGGATGACCCGGAGCGCTGGCTGCGGGGCATGCGCAGGACCCAGCAGGAGTTGGAGGAAGGGACCTCGAACGCGGGCTAGGGCCCAGGCGCAGGCTGCAGCGCGATCGCGACTTCGACCGTGTACCAGTGCCCATGGATCCCGGCGGGCTCCGCCTCGGTTGCCGGATCGTGCGCGACCAGTGTGTGCACGAGCGACGGCTTGACCCCGAACACGACATCGGACTCGAGGAACGTGCTCGCCGAGTCGAAGACGTGAGTCGTGACCGGTGTGCACCCATCCGCCGACACGATGAGATGGATGTGTGCCGGCCGCCAGGGATGGCGGCCCGTCGCCTGCAGCATCCGGCCCACGGGGCCGTCGTCGGGGATGGGGTAGTCCACGGGTCGCACGGTGCGAAATGCGAAGGAGCCGTCGGGACCCGTGCGAAAGCGCCCGCGAAGGTTCTCCGGCGACTGGCCGTGATCCTGTACGGCATAGAGCCGGTTGGTCGCGTTCTGCCACACGTCGACCGTGGCCCCCGCGAGCGGCCGTCCCGCGGTATCGCGCACATGCCCGCTCACGAGCAGCGGTTCGGCGCCGAGGTCGTCGGTGATGGCGTCGCCGTTGGACCGCCAGGGAGCGCCTTCCGCGTAGAAGGGTCCGAGCACGGTGGATTCGGTCGCAGTGCTCTCCGCACCGTGATTGATGAGGTCGACGAGCATCGAGAGCCCGAGCGCGTCGGAGAGCAGGATGAACTCCTGGCGCTGATCGGAGCACATCTGTCCCACCTCGGTGAGGAAGCGGACGGCCGCCATCCATTCCTCATCGGTGAGCCGCTGCTCCACGGCGAAGCCGTGCAGATGGCGGATGAGCTCGACCATCAGGTCGCGCAGCCTGGGATCCGGGCACTGCTGCAGCCTTTCGACGACCTGCTCTGTCAGCGCACGTGCGCTGGTCTCGGACCCGTTCACGTCGATGCCCATTCGTAACCCACGTAGTTCTCGGCGAGGCTCGTCGACGCCGCCCGCGAGTCGACCGTGTACGCGAGTTGCGCCAGCTGGAGCTGTGCCTGATAAGCGTCGCTGTCGGGAAACCGGTGCAGCATCGACGTCATCCACCACGAGAAGTGCTGAGCCCGCCAGACGCGGCGCAGGCAGCTGGTCGAGTACCCGTCGAGCAATCGCGTGTCACCGGTGCGGTAGTAGGCGGCCACCGCCTGCGCGAGCACGCTCACGTCGCGGAGGGCGAGATTCATCCCCTTGGCACCGGTGGGCGGGACGATGTGCGCCGCGTCACCGCTGAGGAACAGCCGCCCGAACTGCATGGGTTCCACGACGAAGCTGCGCATCGCCGAGATGCCCTTCTCGGTGACGGGGCCTTCCGCGAGCACCCAGCCATCCGCGGCGAGCCTGGTATGCAACTCCTTCCAGATGCGCGCGTCGGGCCAGTCGCCGATGCGCTCGTCGTCGGCAACCTGAAGGTAGAGGCGGCTCACCGTCGTGGATCGCATGCTGAGCAGCGCGAACCCTCGCTCGTGGTAGCAGTAGATGAGCTCCTCGCTCGAAGGTGCGACGCCGGCCAGGATTCCGAGCCAGGCAAAGGGATACTCACGCTCGTATGCGGTGAGCACGCCCTGGGGGATGGCGTCGCGCGACACCCCGTGGAATCCGTCGCACCCGGCGATGATGTCGCATTCGATGTGCATGCTCGCTCCGTCGAGCAGGAAGCTCACCGACGGATGTTCGGTGGTGATGCTGTGCAAGTGCACGTCGCTGACCTCGAAGAGGATCGGATGCCCGGCTGCAAGGCGCGTCGCGATCAGGTCCTTGACGATCTCCTGCTGTCCGTACACCGTGATCCCCCGTCCACCCATGAGCGCACCGAAGTCGATGCGGTGATCGCCGCCGCCGAAGCGCAGCAGGATCCCATGATGCACGAGACCCTCGCTCCGCATGCGCGCCCCGACGCCGGTGGCGTCAAGCAGATCGGCGCTCCCCTGCTCGAGCACTCCGGCGCGCACGCGCTGCTCCACGTACCTTCGCGTGTGCGACTCGATGACGATCGACTCGATGCCCTCGAGGCTGAGCAGATGCGCGAGCATGAGCCCCGCTGGACCGGCCCCGACGATCGCAACCTGAGTGCGCACGCGCGAGTGGCCGGCTAGAAGGGGAACGGCCGGCGACCGCGCTGCACCGTGACCCACCGCAACTCGGTGAACTCGTCCATCGCGAAGGTGCCGCCGAAGCGTCCCCAGCCGCTGTCCTTGACGCCGCCGAACGGCATCTGCGGCTCATCGTGGACGGGTTGGTCGTTCACGTGGACGATGCCGGCCTCGATCCGTCCCGCAAGGGCGGTGCCACGGTCCGTGTCGCTGGTGATGATGCCCGAGGAAAGCCCGTATGACGTCGCGTTCGCCCGCGCCACCGCATCGTCCTCGTTGTCGACCACCTCGACGGTCGCCACCGGACCGAACGTCTCCATCCGGTCCAGGTCGGAGCCGGCGGGAACGTCGCTGACCAGAGTCGGTTGGTAGCAGGGTCCGGATGTGGCGCCGCCGGTGAGCACGCGTGCCCCGCTCGCCACCGCCGCGTCGACGCGACTCCGCACCATCGCGAGTGCCGCGGGATTGATGAGCGGCCCGATGATGGTGTCCATCTCCTTCGGGTCGCCGACCTTGAGGCCCGCGGTCTTGCGCGTGAGCGCATCGATGAACGCATCGGCGATGGGACGCTCGACGATGATGCGCCGCGCCGACATGCAGATCTGTCCCTGGTGAAGGAAGGCGCCGAACGCGGCGGCATCCACCGCGTAGTCGAGGTCGGCATCGGAGAGCACGATGAGCGGGTTCTGGCCGCCGAGCTCGAGCACCACCCGTTTGAGGTTGCGTCCCGCCGCCTCGGCCAGACGCCGGCCGGTGGCGGTCGAACCGGTGAAGTTGAGGCGTCGCACCCTGGGATGCTCCACGAGCTCGTCGCCGATCGGTCCCGCCTCACCGGGGGCGTGGGTGACGATGTTCAGCACGCCGGCGGGGAGACCCGCCTCCGCAAAGATCTCGCCCCAGACGAGCCCACCGCTGTACGGCGACTCCTCCGACGGCTTCAGGACGACGGTGTTGCCAAAGACGAGCGGGGCGGCAATCGAGCGCGCGGAGAGGATCAGCGCCGCGTTCCAGGGCGCGATGGCACCGACCACACCCACCGGCCGCCGGATCCCCATCGCGACGGCGCCCGGCATGTCCGACGGGATGATCTGACCCACGGGTGCGTAGGCTGCGCCGGCGGCCTGGCGGAAGAGACCGGGCACGAAGTGCATCTGGAACATGCCGAAGCCGAAGCTGCTCCCGGTCTCGCGAGCGAGCCATCCGACGATCTCGTCCTGCCGGCTCTCGAGGATGTCGGCCGCCTTGAGGAAGATGCGCTGGCGCTCGCCGGGAGGGGTCTGGGCCCAGGCGGGGAACGCCGCAGCCGCTGCGTCGATCGCGCGGCGCGCGTCCGCGCGCGTGCCGGCAGCCACTCGCGCGACCACATCGCCGGTGAATGGATCGAGGTCGTCGTAGGTGCGCTCGTCGGAGGCGCCTACCCAGTCGCCGCCGATGAACTGGCTGCACTCACGCACGTTGCCGTTGACAGTCGTGGTCATGACCCCGTCCTCCATTTCCTGGACTGACATGTCGGTTGACGGTTGATCGGAGCCGGCTGGCGCCGGCGAGTCGAGCTCTCGTCGGGTCTCGTCGACCGTGAGCAGTCGCAACTATAGGATTGCGCGAAATGTTCGTATAGCGTACGGACGTTCCTGCAATGCACGTATCATGGCCTCCAGGGCAGATCAGCACCCGGGGATACGCCCGATCGATGGAGCAAATGGCTGACTTTTCCGCTACGTCTGTGCGCTGTGCGAACACTTGGATCCGTGAGCATGACTGAGATCGTCTCGCTGTCAGAGGGGGTTGCCGCGGTCGTCCACGACGGCGACACGCTGGCCATGGAGGGGTTCACGCACCTCATCCCGTTTGCCGCAGGTCACGAGATCATCCGCCAGGAACGTCGCAACCTCACGCTCATGCGCATGACCCCCGACCTCATCTACGACCAGATGATCGGCATGGGGTGCGCGACCAAGCTCATCTTCTCGTGGGGTGGCAACCCGGGCGTCGGCTCACTCCACAGGTTCCGCGACGCGGTAGAGAACGCGTGGCCGATGCCGCTCGAACTCGAGGAGCACAGCCATGCCGGTATGGCCAACCGGTACCTCGCCGGCGCGAGCGGCCTGCCGTTCGCCGTGCTGCGCGGTTACGTGGGCACCGACCTGCCGGCGCAAACCGACACGATACGGCCGATCACCTGTCCGTTCACCGGCGAGGTGCTGACCGCGGTCCCTGCGCTGTCGCCGGACGTCACGATCATCCACGCACAGCGTGCGGACCGGAAGGGCAACGTGCAGATGTGGGGCATCCTCGGCGTGCAGAAGGAGGCGGTGCTCGCTGCGAAGCGGTCACTCATCACCGTCGAGGAGATCGTCGACAGCCTAGACCCACAGCCGCAGGCGGTCGTGCTCCCCTCGTTCGCCACGACCTACGTCGCCGTCGCGCCGGGAGGGTCGCACCCCTCGTACGCGCAGGGATACTCCTTACGGGACAACGCGTTCTACACCGAGTGGGACGCGATCAGCAAGGATCGGGACACCTTCCTCCGCTGGATGGAGGAAAACGTGATGCGCCGAGCCCCCGCAGCGTGACCGAGGCGTACACATCCGACGAGATGATGACCGTCGCCGCGGCGCGTCAGCTGCACAACGGCACAGTCTGTTTCGTCGGCATCGGCCTGCCGAGCACTGCCGCGAATCTCGCGCGCGCCACCGGCGCCCCCGACATCGTGCTCATCTACGAGTCGGGCACGCTCGGCGCCAAGCCCGACCGGTTGCCGCTGTCGATCGGCGACGGCATCCTCGCCGAGACGGCCGACGCAGTGGTCAGCGTCCCGGAGGTCTTCAACTACTGGCTGCAGCCGGGCAGGATCGACGTCGGCTTCCTCAGCGCGGCACAGATCGACCGCTACGCCAATATCAACACCACTGTGATCGGTGCCGACTACCGTCACCCCAAGGTGCGGCTCCCTGGCGCGGGGGGCGCTCCGGAAATCGCCGCGTCATGTCGCGAGGTCGTCGTCGTGCTCCGCCAGACTCCGCGAACGTTTGTCGATCGCATCGACTTCATCACCTCGGTCGGCTTTGGCGCAGGGGCGGGGGATCGCCAGCGGTTGGGTCTCAAGGGAGCCGGACCGCGCTTCGTCATCACCGACCTCGGCATCCTGTCGCCGGACCCGAAGACCTGCGAGCTCACGCTGGTGAGCGTGCATCATGGGTCGACGGCCGAGGACGCGCGCGCCGCGACCGGATGGCCGCTCGCGGTTGCCGCCGACCTTGCAACCACGGTGCCCCCGACGGACGAGGAGCTCACCGTGCTCCGCCGCCTCGAGGCGACCAAGGGCGCATGAGCGAAGACGTCTTCGTCCTGGACGCGGTGCGCACGCCGATCGGCAGGCATGGCGGTGCACTCGCCGGCGTCCGCCCCGACGACCTCGCCGCCGGGGTCATTGCGGAGCTGGTGCGCCGGAGCCCCGCGCTCGACCCTGCGGCGATTGGAGACGTCGTGTTTGGTGACGGCAACGGCGCGGGCGAGGACAACCGCAACCTCGCGCGCATGGCACTGCTCCTCGCCGGGGTGCCGCCCAGCGTGCCGGCGACGACGGTGAACCGGCTGTGCGGCTCGGGATTGGAAGCCGTCATCGCGGCAAGCCGCGCGATCGCAGTCGGCGATCATTCGGTCTGCATCGCCGGCGGCGTCGAGTCCATGAGCCGCGCTCCGTGGGTGATGCTCAAACCGGAGCGTGGCTATCCGCGAACCAACGAGACGCTGTTCTCGACGACCCTCGGCTGGCGCATGGTCAATCCGCGCATGCCCAAGGAATGGACGATCTCGCTCGGGGAGGGGGCGGAAGTGCTCGCCACCAAGTACTCGATCAGCCGTGACGAGCAGGACGCGTTTGCGCTGCGCAGCCATCGCAACGCGGCTGCCGCATGGGACTCGGGTCGCTACGACGGCGAGGTCGTCGCGGTGCCGGGTGTCGATCTGGAGCGCGACGAGTCCATCCGCGCTGACACCTCGATCGACGCGCTGGCCAAACTGCGTCCGGCGTTCCGCCCCGACGGCACCGTGACCGCCGGAAACGCGTCCCCGCTCAACGATGGGGCGGCGGCCGTTCTGCTCGCCGATGCCGAGGGAGCGCGACGCGCCGGTCGCGAGCCGCTGGCCCGCATCGTCGCTCGCGGCGTGAGCGGCGTCGAGCCGCCGCTGTACGGCATCGGCCCGGTTGCCGCCGCAACAGCGGCGCTCAATCGTGCCGGCATCGGATGGAAGGATCTCGCGGTTGTGGAGCTCAACGAGGCGTTCGCAGCCCAGTCGCTGGCCTGCCTGCGCGACTGGCCGGACCTCGACCCGGAGAAGGTGAACCCGAACGGTGGCGCAATCTCCATCGGGCATCCCATCGGTTGCTCCGGTGCGCGCATCCTCGGCTCGCTCGCGCATGAGTTGCGGCGTCGTGGCGGCGGCTTCGGCCTCGCCGCCATCTGCATCGGTGTCGGCCAGGGGCTCGCCGTGGTCCTGGAGGGCTGAGTGTCGGATTCCGCGCACCCACCCAACGACTACCAGGCGTACGGATCGACTCGCCTGCGTGCCCCGAAACAGCCGCTGCACGTGCTGCAGGGGCGGCTCGCGGAGCTCACATCGCCGCTGCTCGCCGGCGAGACGATCGGCCCGCTCGACCACGACCTGACGAGGCAGCATGACGGCGAACCGCTCGGCGAGCGCATCACCATCACCGGGCGCGTGCTCGACGAGGACGGCGATCCGGTGGCGGGCGCGCTCATCGAGGTCTGGCAGGCGAACGCGGCGGGACGCTACGCACATCGCGGGGATCAGCATCCGGCGCCGCTCGATCCCAAC
>ODAK010004972.1_pt1 | contig 13543 bp, 9 predicted proteins | sample 1539591 | NCBI WGS metagenome assembly ODAK01 (sample SAMEA3539303, study PRJEB22396) | soil metagenome | biome: tundra; feature: field; material: soil | place: USA | collected 2010-05 | depth 0.15 m | reverse complement strand
CAAACTCTTGCGCACGGAGGCGAGCTCCGTGCGTTTGACCGTGTCCCCCCAGTCGACCACCACAACGCCGTGCGCCACCACCATCAGCGCGGTTGAATGGAGCGCGTTCGCTCGCTCGTGTGCGACAGTGAGCGCGGCCTCCGACCAGCCGGCTTCCGAGGCGGGGATGTGGTGCCATTCGGCGCCAGGGAACACGCTGTCCGCGTTCGCGCGGTAGCCTGCCAGCAGCACGAACAAGCCGGCGACCAGAACGTTTCTAACGCCAGAATTCATTGTCCGGCCCCCTCCACCGGCGTGGATGGCATCACACCCGGCGGAAAGGGACGATTGGCGCTGTCGCCGGTTCGTGACAGCCGGGTTCCCCGGCTCAACGGCCCTTCAACACAAGCAAATTCTTCTCAACATTAAATCCCGCCAACCGCTCCAGAAACGTTTGCCCGAGCAAATTCTCCTGCAACATGCCCTGCTTCGCCACGAACCCAGGAACGTTCCGCAGCGTGATGTTGCCGATCATCATCGTTCCGATCATCACTGGCGCGACGTCAGCGGTTCCGTTGGCGGTTTTGACCTTCGCTGAATAAGTGAGTTTGCCCACCGGGATGCCGATGCGCATGGCGTCCTCCGCGCGCAACCCGACAACCGACGCCCCGGTATCGAACAACATCCGCACATGTGCCCCACCATTCACCACCGCGTCGAACGCGAAGCTTCCGTCGGTGGCGCGTTCCGCGACCGCTTCGTTGGGGCCGCTGATCGCGCCCGCCGACTGAACGTTGGCCGACGTCTCGGTGGGCCGTTGCACCATGGGCAACGGCGCGGCCGCCACGACGTGTGAGTTCACCAAAGGCATCGCCGGCGCGGGCTGCACGGCTGGCGCCGGCGCCGGCACGAGCGCCCCTGGTTTCGCGTTCGGTCCGGTCATGAGCGGACCCCCCGCCACGTTCGAAGCCGTCGCCGGCTTGCTCTTGCCGCTTAAATCGATGAAGCCGTGCCAGTTCAGGTAAGCCGTGCCAACTCCCACGATCACCCCGAACCAGGTGATCGCGGACAGCGCTTTGACTGCGGGGTTCTCCCTGGGACCAGAGCCAAGTCCTTCGAGTTGCTCCTGTGGATGCCGCCACTCCCGGAACGCGGCCGTCTGGCGACAGTACACGTCCTGAATATGCCAGGGCTGATTGATCTGTCCTCGCCGGGCATGGTCGTACCCCGCGTCCAGCAGGCGCATGGCCACTTCGCCGTCGTCCCGAAGTCCGATCCACAAAGGTCTGAGATGCGGTAACAGCGCCAGGCCTCCGGCGGCGAGCGCGGCCTCCTGCTCGAACGAGAGCCAGTCGGTACCGGCCAGCGCGCTTGCAGGCACCAGGCCCATCAGCAGCCAGGACAGCTGTAAGGCGGTCCCAGCCCAGACGGCGATCGCGATAACGGAGAGCAGGGCGTAGCCTTTGCGCACGGTCAGAAACCGGTCGGCCACGATCAGCGTAACGATGTACGGCACGATAACGACGACCGCCACCGCGAGCCAGTAGATCACGTTGTCCGACATGCCCAGCTGGACGAGGCCAGGCGACAACGCGGGGATGAGCCCGTGATCGACGTAGGTCCGAACTGGCTCGGCCTCACTGGCGAGCCGGAGCGCGAACGGGAAGAACAAGATGACTTCCAGACGCGCGAAGAGCGGCCAGCGGACCGTGAACAATTTGGGCATCTGCGAAAGCTTCTCCCGGCAGCCCGACCATTTCCTATCCGTTGCCGTCTTACAAATTGGTAGCAAATGAAAATCTCCACACGGCTGGTCTGACCCCGGGACCGGCGGGTCAGAATGCCTGGCCATCATTTCCTGGGCTCGAATGATCAGACGCGGACGGCGTGGCACCGGCGCTTATCCGTCATCGCCCCGGCCATGACGGATAAGCGCCGATCCAAACATCGACGCCGTTATTTTGGCTCCCATTTGGTCGAGCCCAACCACGGCGGCAACGCTAAAAGTCGCGATATCTGATGCCGTCATTCGTGCACCAGCACCCAGTCGTTGATGAAACTCGCGAGCCCGTTGGCGTGGAAATCCCGGCGCAACGCGGCCTCGTCATAGTCCTGGTCCAGCCAGTCGAGAAACGCTTTGCGGTCCTCGCCCTCGCGTTGGTAGCGCAGGAAGAAGGCGTCCAGGATCCCGGTCCGCGCCTGTTTGATGTGCCCGTGGCGCCAGGAGAGTTGCCGCAGTGCGTCGTTGGCCGAGCCGCCCTCGAACAGCAGGCACAGTCCCGCCGCCAGCCCCGCGCGATCCGCGCCCGATTTGCAATGCAGCAGCGCCGGGCCGGGCATGGCGCGATAAATGTCGTGCAGCCGCAGGATGCGGTCGCGATGCGGGGCGCCGCGGCTTTCCAGCGACAGGTCGTGGTAAGAGAGGTCCAGTTTGAGGGCCGCGTCGCGGGAGAGGAAGTACGAGCCGGTGCCTGTCGCGCCGCGCAGATTGATTATCGTCGTCAACCCCAGGCGCCGCGTCAAACGGCGGATGCGCATCGGGGTTGGATGGTTGCAGCGATACAGTTTGCCGGCGATCACGGTGCCAAAATTGCTGTGAACAAGCCGCAAGATCGCATGATCGACGAACAGCGAGTCAACCCACGCGAGCACGCGGCCCTGGGCGGTGTTCACATCGCCTTTAAAAATCGAGTCCATGGAAAGTTGAAACGTTCCCCGCCAGAAGTCCGCGAGTATGCCGGCTACCCGGCGTCACCCGCAACCTGGGCGACTTCGCGGGCCAGATCCGGCCTGCCGTCTTCGCGCAGGCCGTCGACGACCCCGATCCGGTCGGCCGCGGGCCGGTTCTGACTGAGTTTACGCTTACCCTCGAGCCGGGTGATCGCCAGCTCGAATCCGATGATGCCGTTCAGCATCCCCTGTACGAAATCCGCCGGAGCATCGGAAACCGCCCAGGGAGCGGCTCGCCTGGACTCGTGGCGGTTGGTGAGGCGGGTGACGATGTCCAGCAGCTCCGTCCGGTCGTCGAAGAATCGTAACGTGCCATAGGCGTGAATGGCGGTATAATTCCAGGTAGGAACGACTTTCCCGGTCTCGCGCTTGGTCGCGTAATACGATGGCGTGATGTAGCCATCGGTTGCCTGGAAAATCGCCAGCGCCTCACCAATCGCGGTCTGGGCTTGCGGGTTGGGGCGGGCGAGGTGGCCGATCAGCGTGCCGTACGGCGCCGGCTCCGGGTTCAGCAGCAACGGCACATGGCTGGCGATCAGCCCATCCGCGGTCAGCGTGACCAGTGTCACGAGACCGCTGCCGCGCATCGCGTCATGCAAGACGGGGATACGATCTTCGGCGAAGTGGGCGGGGACATACATGGGCGGATTCCGGTTTCCTTGAAAGATACACGATAGCGATAAGCGGCCGCGCGCCCGGGAACAAGGCCATGGCGGAACAAGGCCATGAAGTCCGCGAACATGCCGCCAGGGGCCGCGGCAGCGGAGAATGACATGCCCGCTGCGACGTTCGCGCGCGGTGATCTTAACAAGGCGTTGATCTCGCGGCGGGAAGACGGCCTGGCGGGCTGAGCCGCGTCAATCCATGGGACGGGGCGTACTTTCCGGTTCAGCGATTCCGAATGCGCTTAATGGTTCGCTAATCTTTACCTGACATTAAGCATGCGCGATCCCACCGGAGGCGCGACATGCCGACACCCATTCTCACGACGCTGTTCAACTTTAATGGCCCGGCAGGGGCAAACCCGAGTGACGAGTTGCTCATCGACGCGTCCGGAGATCTTTTCGGCACGGCACACAGCGGCGGGACGAACAACCTCGGCACGGTGTTCGAGATCCCGGCCAGCGGCGCGACGTATGGCAACGCGATAACGCTGGTCAGATTTAACAGCCAGACCGGATCTCATCCCGATGCCGGGCTGATCGCCGATGCCGCCGGGGATCTGTTCGGTACGACACACAACGGCGGGGCGGCCGGCGGTGGGACTGTGTTCGAAATCGTCCACAGCAGCGGCATCTATTTCAACACGCCGGTGACGTTGGTCAGTTTCAGCGGCACCAACGGCCCGGTGGGCGGTTTGATCACTGACGCGGCCGGCGACCTGTTCGGCACGACAGCGGGCGGTGGGACCGGCAATGGCACGGTTTTCGAGATCCAAAAAACACCTACCGGCTATGCCAGCACGGCGACCACACTTGTTAGCTTTAGCGGTACCAACGGTTCTACCCCGAGCGCCGGACTGTTCAGGGATGCCGCGGGCAACCTGATCGGCACGACATCGGGCGGTGGGGCGAACCCCAATGGCACGGTGTTCGAGATCCTCAAGACCGCCGCGGGCTATGCCAATGCGCCAACCACGTTGGCCAGCTTCAACGGCACCAACGGCGCGAACCCGAATTCCGATGTGATCGCCGACGCCAATGGGAACCTGTTCGGCACGACGTCACGCGGCGGGGCGAACGCCCTCAACGATGGCACGGTATTCGAAATCCCAAAGTCCGGCGCCGGTTATGCCAGCTCGCCAACTATTCTGGTCAGTTTCGATCTTGACGACGGGGCGTTCCCCGCCGCCGGTCTGATCCTGGACGTTGCCGGGAACCTCTACGGCACGACGGGAGGTGGCGGGGCCAACAATCTTGGCACGGTGTTTGAGGTCACGAAGAGCTCAACCGGCTACGCCAGCCTGCCGACCACACTGGCCAGCTTCAACGGCACCGTGACCGGGTCGGTGCCAGCCGCCGGTCTGATCGGAACCGTCGGCGGGAACCTGTTCGGCACGACCTCCGCCGGTGGACTGAATGGCCAGGGAACGGTTTTCGAAGTGACCGGCAGCGGGTTTCGATCGACCAACGCCGTTGTCGCGCCAACCGCGACCTCGATCACGATTTCGCCGACCCGAGGCGACCTGCTGACGAACACGGCCGTGACATTCACGGTCGCGATCAGCGCCGCCGTGACGGTGTCCAGCAACGCACCGTCCCTGACGCTGAATGACGGCGGCAACGCGGCTTATGACGCGGCACATTCGACCGCGACGTCGCTGGTGTTCGACTACAAGGTGCAGTCCAGCGATGGCACGACGAGTTTGGCGGTGACCGGTTTCGCCGCGCATGGCGCCACGATCGCCGATGCGCTCGGAAGCGCCGCCAACTTCACGCCGGTATTGCCGACCACGTTCAGTGCCGTGGAAGTCAATATTCCGGCGCCGGCGGTTGCATCGGTCGTGGCCTCGCCCAGTACGGGCAACCAGCAAACGGGTACCCTGGTGACGTTGTCCGTTGCCATGACGGAACCAGTATCGATTTCAGGCGGCGTGCCGAGTTTGTCGCTGAACGACGGCGGCAGCGCGGTATACGACGCGGCCCACTCCACCAGTACGACGCTGGCGTTCGACTACACCGCGCAGTCCAGCGACAGCACGACGGCGCTGGCGGTGACCGGGTTCAACGCGAACGCGGCGAAGATCCAGGATGCGCTCGCGAACAACGCGGACTTTTCCGGGGCGTCCGTGACCTTCGCCGGTTTGGCGATCAACAGCATGTTGCCGTCGGTCACCTCTGTCGTGGCGTCCCCCGGCGCGGGCAATGTGACCACCGGCAGCCTGGTAACGTTGACGGCCGCGATGACCCAAGCGGTGACGGTTTCCGGCGGTGTGCCGACCCTGTCGCTGAACGACGGCGGCAACGCGACCTATGACCCGGTGAGGTCGAGCGGTCAGGCCTTGGTTTTCGACTACACCGTGCTGTCCGGTCAGACCACGATGACGCTGGCGGCGATCGCGTTCAAGGCGAATGGTGCGAAAGTCGCGGACGCTCTGGGCAACGTCGCGGTCCTGACCGGCGCGGTCGCCACCTTCACCGGGCTGGGTGTCAACATGCCCGCGCCGACGGTGCTGTCCGTCGCCGCGTCGCCAGGCACCGGCGACGTGACCTCGGGCAATCTGGTGACGCTGACAGTTACGATGAGCAAGGCGGTGACCGTGTCGGCGGGCACGCCGGCATTGTCGCTGAATGACGGTGGCAGTGCGACCTATGACCCCGGAAAGTCGGGCGCGACGACCCTGGTGTTCGATTACTTCGCGCAGCCCGCCCAAACCACGACAGCGCTGGCGGTTACCGGGTTGAGCACGAACGGGTCGATGATTCAGGACACAACGGGAATCGCCGCCGATTTCTCCGGTGCGACACAGAAGTTCGCCGGTCTGGAGATTAACATCGCGGCGCCGACGGCACCCACGATAAGCGGCACCCTGACTGGCCAGACAACGACCGATACCGCCGCGTTCTCCCCATTCTCCAACGTCGCGATCACGGACCAGAACGCTGCTCAGACCGAAACCCTGACCGTTACGCTGTCCTCGCCGGCGAATGGCACGTTGAGCAATCTTGGCGGTGGCGCTTACAACGCGTCAACCGGCGTCTACACCGACACCGGTTCGGCGGGGGCGGTCACCACCGCTTTGGAGGGTGTGGTGTTCACGCCCACCGCGCAACAGGCCCAGGCCGGGCAGACCGTCACCACGACCATCTCTATCGAGGTGGCGGATACCGCCGGCCTTTCCGCCGTCAATGACGCGACCAGTATCATAACGACTGAGTCGGCCCCGATCACCGCCGGAGTGCTTGGCGTCCTCGATATCGGTCAGCAACTTGAGCTGATTTATGTCGCATATTTCAATCGTGCCGCTGATGGCGGCGGCTACACCTTCTGGAGTGGACAGAACGGGCTGGCGCAGACATCGGGGCAAAGTGCCGCGTTGGCGTTGACCAACATCGCCAATTCGTTCCTGCCGCAGCCGGAGACCATCGCGCTTTATCCATTTCTGGGCGGCACCAAACTCAATCTGGCGGACCCCGTCGTTCAAACTGGCCTCACCACCTTCATCAGCAGCGTATACCAAAACCTGTTCGGTCACGCGGCCGATCCGCTTGGTTCCGCGTACTGGGTCGGTCAGATCGTCGGCGGAGCGGTGGGGCTCGGCGCGGCGGCGCTGGCCATCGCCAACGGCGCGACCGGCGCCGACGCGGTTGAGGTACGCAACAAGATCGCCGTGGCGGAGGACTTCACGACCAGAACGACCGCGGCCGGACTGGGGGTAACCAGTGCGCCGGCGTCGTTGGTCACCGAAGCCCGGACCGTGCTTACCGGTGTTGACGGAACGGCACTCAATGACACAACGGTGACCGCCGGAATAAACGCGACGACGTTGTATCTCTCTGGCTCGACGACCAGCCGAACGGCGATGCTGGCCGGGAGTGCCCCGCCGCCCAGAGCGGCCGCTGCTTCGGTTGATCCGAACGTCATGGCCATTGCCGGCGTGAACCAGCTGGTGGATCCAGGGGTGGGAAGTTTCACGATTCAGTTCCTGGCGGGAACCAGCGCGGATACGCTCGTATTGCACACGGGCGGTGTGGATCAGGTGTCCGGTTTCGACCCCGGCACGGATGTTCTGGATGTTCGCTCGCTGCTGCGGGAGGCGAACGTCGATCCGCATGGCGACTTCGCGGCGTTGAGCAATTTCCTGACGGTGCGTGATCAGGGTGCCGACGCGCTGCTCAGGTTCGATCCGTTCGGGCAGGGCGGCGGTAGCACGGTCGCGGTGTTGCAGGGGCTTGGCGGCACCGTCACCAGCCTGGATACGCTGATCGCGCGGGGTGCAATTCGGATCGCGTGAGCAAGACAGGCGCGAGCGGTCGGTTCCGACGTTCGCGGCCGACCTTGCGCGTCAGGCGGGTTCGGCCAGAATCGCGCGCACGATTTGCAACGTCATCATGCGGGTCATCGGCCGCGGCAGAGGCTCCACGAACCTTCGCGACAGCCAGAAGCGCCTGGCCGGTTCGGACAGAGCTTGCGGCGGAATTGCGAAAACACCGGCATCATGGGCAACGCTGACGGCGCGGAGCATCGCATCTCTAAGCCGCCGCCCGGATCGCGACCGCCCGGACGTCGTCGCCAACCCCGCCCTCAAATGACGCGAAATTCTCCTCGAACCGCGTCACGAGGTATTTCGCCATCGCGTCGTATGCCGCTTTGTCAGCCCAGGTCTGACGAGGGTCGAGAACGTCGTCGGGCACGCCGGGGACCTGCTCGGGAAACGACAGGCCGAAGAACGGATCGCGCCGGAACCGTGAATTGAGCAACGTGCCGTCGAGCGCGCCGCGCAGAAGGGCCCGCGTGTGACGGATGCTCATGCGCTTGCCGACGCCGTACTGGCCGCCGCTCCAGCCGGTGTTGACCAGCCAGCACTCGGCGCCGTGGCGGGCGATCAGGTCAGCCAGCAGGCGGCCATAGACCTCCGGCCGGCGCGGAATGAATGGGTGGCCGAAGCAGGTGCTGAAGACAGCCTTTGGCTCCGCGCCGAGGCCTTTCTCCGTCCCCGCGACCTGCGCGGTGTAACCGGACAGGAAGTGATACATCGCCTGCGCCGGAGTCAGCCGCGAAATCGGCGGCAGCACGCCGAACGCGTCGCAGGTCAGCATGACGACATTCTTCGGCTGACCGCCGCGGCCGGACAGCTCGACGTGCGGAATGAACTCGATCGGATAGCAGGAGCGCGTGTTCTCGGTCAGCCGGCTGTCGTCCAGGTCGAGCACGCCGTGTTCGTCGCCGATCACGTTCTCCAGCACCGTGCCGAACCGGTTGGTGGCGGCGTAGATCTCCGGCTCCGCTTCCTTCGACAGGTTGATCACCTTGGCATAGCAGCCGCCTTCGAAGTTGAAGGTGCCGTTTTCCGACCAGCCATGCTCGTCATCGCCGATCAGGCGGCGGTGCGGATCGGAGGACAACGTCGTCTTGCCGGTGCCTGACAGGCCGAAGAACAGCGCGACATCCTCCTCGGGGCCGATATTGGCGCTGCAATGCATCGGCAGGATGCCCTTGGCGGGCAAAATCCAGTTCATAATGGTGAATATCGATTTCTTGACCTCACCGGCATACTCGGTGCCGGCGATGACGATGAACTTCTGCTCGAACGACAACGCGATGGTGGTGGAGGACCGTGTGCCATCGATCGCCGGATCGGTCTGGAATGACGGCGCGTGCAGGATGACGTAGTCGGGCTCGAAGCTTTCCATCTCGTGTGGCGGTGGGCGGATGAACATATTGCGGGCGAACAAGGCAGCCCATGCATAAGTTGTGACCATCCGCACCCGCACGCGGTGGGCCGGATCGGCGCCGGCATACAGGTCCTGGGTGAACAGCTCCTGGCCTTGCAGATACGCCTGAGTGCGGGCCTTCAGCACCGCGAATTTCTCGGGCGTGTAACGTTGATTGATGTTGCCCCACCAGATGTCGCGCGTGACGGACGGCTCATCGACCACGAACTTGTCGCGCACCGACCGGCCGGTATGGACACCGGTCTCCACCATCAACGACCCGTCGATCGACAGCCTGCCCTCCCGCCGGCGGAGCGACTCGGCCACCAGAGCGGGGGCCGTCAGGTTGGGATGCACCGGCCGGCCGGCATGCACGCCCGTGCCGGCAAGTGCCGACGGGACATGTTTCGATGGGTTTTCAGAATATTGTGTCAATGTCCGTTTCCTGTCCGTAAGCCCGGCCTTGGTGCCATTCGGCTGCCGGCCGGTAGAAATCCTGTTCTGCCCTCGCGCGCAAGGGAGTCGTCTCGCAGGTGCGAAGGCACACCGACCTGTCATATTCGATCAGACCGCACCCGAGGAGGGCGGCACCTGATCAGATAATACCGTCCGGCCACATCACAGGTCTGGCACGTGATCTGTTACTGTTTGGTGACGGGCTTATCGTCCGCCAATACACGCAATATTCAGGCCGACATTGCGGCGAAACCGTGGCAAGCCGCACCCGGTCCGGAGTTTTGCGCCAGGGAACCCAAGTGGGCAATCCAGGCGCTTGACACCCTTCGCGACGTTACATAGTGTTACACGGCGCGGCACCAGTTTCGTTGCCGCGCGTCCACCCCCATACTCTGGCGCGCGGGCTTGCTCTTCGTCCGTGCGCCAGCCTTTTCGGGGATGGCGACAACCTCCGCGGCTTTGGGTGCGTGTGGTTCGTTCGTCCCACGCTTGCCAACCAACGCTTTCCCAGTTGGCCGATCCGCTCTAAGCAACGCGCGAAAAGTCCCCTCGGTAGCCCAGGAGAGCAAGACGCGTGAGCACGACCATCGCCAACAGCCTGCGCACGGGCCCCAACGACCGCGGCCGTTTCGGCGACTATGGCGGCCGCTTCGTGGCGGAGACGCTGATGCCGCTGATCCTGGAAGTCGAACAGGCCTATAACACCGCGAAATCCGACCCCGCTTTCCACGCCGATCTCCAGTACCACCTGACGCACTACGTCGGCCGCCCCAGTCCGCTCTGGTTCGCCCGCCGCCTCACCGAGCGACTGGGCGGCGCGAAGATTTACTTCAAGCGTGACGAACTGAACCACACCGGGTCGCATAAGGCGAACAACTGCATGGGCCAGATTTTGCTGGCCCGCCGCATGGGCAAGCAGCGCATCATCGCCGAGACCGGCGCCGGGCAGCACGGCGTCGCCACCGCCACGATGTGCGCGTTGTTCGGTCTGAAATGCGTCGTTTACATGGGTGCCACCGACGTGGAGCGGCAGAAGCCCAACGTGTTTCGCATGAAGCTTCTGGGCGCCGAGATCGTATCCGTGACCTCCGGCGCCGGCACGCTGAAAGACGCGATGAACGAGGCGATGCGTGACTGGGTCGCCAATGTCGAGGACACCTATTACCTCATCGGCACCGTCGCCGGCCCGCATCCGTATCCGATGATGGTGCGTGATTTCCAGTCGGTGATCGGTGAAGAGGCCAAGGTTCAACTGCGCGAAGCCGAGGGCCGGCTGCCCGACGCGGCGGTCGCCTGCATCGGTGGCGGCTCCAACGCGATGGGGTTGTTCCATCCGTTCCTGGACGATCCCTCGGTGCGCCTGATCGGGGTCGAGGCCGGCGGTCATGGCATCGAAACCGGCGAGCATGCCGCCAGCCTGACCGGCGGCCGGCCTGGCGTACTGCACGGCAATCGCACATATTTGTTGCAGGATGACGATGGTCAGATCATCGAGGCGCACAGCATCAGCGCGGGCCTCGATTACCCCGGCATCGGGCCGGAGCACTCCTGGTTGCACGACATCGGCCGTGTCGAATACGTATCGGCAACGGATCGGGAGGCGCTGGACGCGTTCCAGCTTTGCACCCAGACCGAGGGGATCATCCCGGCGCTGGAACCGGCGCACGCTTTGGCGCATGTCCGGAAACTGGCGCCGACGATGAGCAAGGATCAGATCATTCTGATGAACCTGTGCGGGCGAGGCGATAAAGACATTTATACCGTCGCCGATCATCTTGGGATGAAACTGTGAGCCGCCCAATGGGACGAATATCCGCCCGCTTCGCCGAACTGAAACACGCCGGCCGCGGCGCGCTGATCCCGTTCCTGGAGGCCTGGGACCCCGACCAGGCGACCTCGATGGCGATCCTGCGCGGCATGCCCGCCGCGGGGGCCGACCTGATCGAGATCGGCATGCCGTTCACCGATCCGATGGCCGACGGCCCGATCATCCAGGCCGCCGGCAAGCGCGGTCTGAAAGCCGGCGTAAAGGTGCGCCACGTCCTGACCATGGTGCGCGAGTTTCGTCACGCGGACGCCGCGACGCCGGTCATCCTGATGGGCTACCTCAATCCGATCCTGTCGTATGGCCCGGAGAAGTTCTGCGTCGATGCCGCCGCCGCCGGCGTGGACGGTCTGATCATCGTCGATCTGCCGCCCGAGGAATCGGACATGCTGCTGCCCTTCGCCACCGCGAACGGCCTGGACTTCATTCGCCTCGTGGCGCCGACCACCGATGACAAACGGCTGCCCCAGGTGATGAACGGTAGCTCCGGTTTCGTTTACTACGTCAGCATCACGGGGATCACCGGCACGCGCAGTGCGACCTCCGAGCATCTGGCGCAGGCGATCCCGCGCATCCGGAAAGCGACCGATCTGCCGATCGCGATTGGCTTCGGCGTGCGCACGCCGGCCCAGGCGGCCGAGGCGTCACGAGTCGCTGATGCGGCGGTGGTGGCGTCGGCGCTGATCGAAACGCTGTCGCGGCACCTGGACGAGGCGGGGCATGCGCGGCCCGATGCCGTGGCGACGGTGCTGGATCAGGTGCGGGGGCTCGCGACGGCCGTGCGTCAGGCGCACGGCTGACCTTCGAGCCTTGACCTGAGCGCCGATCCAGGCAGGTTGGCGCCAGGCCAGGAGACGTTCCAACAATGGGCACCGCCCGCCTTCCAAAGCCGGTCATGATTCTGACCGGCGCCGCCGTCATGATGAGCATCGGTATGGGAATGCGGCAAAGCCTCGGCCTGTTCCTGCCGCCGGTGACACATGACCTGGCGATCAAGGCCGCCGACTTCACCTTCGCCATCGCCGTGCAGAACATCGCCTGGGGGCTGTCGCAGGCACCCGTGGGAGCGATCGCCGACAAGTGGGGACTGCGGCCGGCAATGCTCGCGGGCGGGGTGATTTATGTCATCGGCATGCTGGTCATGCTGTCGGCCGGTGGCGCGGCGACGCTGGCGGTGTCGGGCGGCCTGATCGGCATCGCGCTCTCCTGCACCGCGTCCTCTCTGGCGATGACCGCTTCCGCCCGAGCCGTCTCCCCCGAACGGCGCAGCATGATCCTGGGCGCGGTCGGCGCGTGCTCCTCGGTTGGCACATTGGTGATCGCGCCATCGACGCAGTTCCTGTTGGCGCGGTGGGACTGGCACGTGGGCGCGGCATTCTTCCTGGTGCTGGCGGTGGCCATGCTGCCCGCCGCTTACCTCGCGGGCGGTGTCGACCGCATGCCGAGGCACACCGAAAAGCGCGCGACGATGCGGGAGGTGGTTGGCGACGCGGTGCGCAACCGGCGCTATCTGGTAATGAGCGGCGCCTATTTCGTCTGCGGCCTGCAACTGATTTTTCTGACCACGCATTTGCCCAATTATCTCGCGATCTGCGGGCAGGACCCGATGTTGAGCGCGACCGCGCTCGCCACGATCGGCGGGGTCAACATTTTTGGTTCCTGGTTCGCCGGTTGGCTGGGCGGACGTTATCCGAAATATATTCTGCTCGGTTTGCTGTATTTGTGCCGGTCCGCCGTGCTGACGATGTTCTTTCTGGTCCCGCCGACGCCCACCTCCACCATCGTTTTCGCCGCCGCGATGGGCATGCTGTGGCTGGGGGTCATTCCGCTGGTGTCAGGATACGTGGCGGAGTTGTTTGGCACCCGTTACATGGCGACGATCCTGGGGATGTCCTTCGTTGTGCACCAGATGGGATCGGTGATTGGTGCCTGGGGCGGCGGCCTGATCTTCGACGCGTTCGGTTCCTACGACCTCGCCTGGCACATCGGAGTTATCGTTGGCGTCACCGCGGGGGCCGCGCAGATTGTGTTTGGCGGCCCGGCGCGGCCAGGACTTCGGCCGGCGCTCGCGGCCGGGTAGCGTATCAGTCCGCCCTGATCCACGTCTCCGCGAACGCCAGCATGGCGGTGGTGATTTTGCGGCCCGCCACAGATCGGAAGAGCACACGTCTGAACTCCA
>ODAK010004971.1_pt1 | contig 13544 bp, 11 predicted proteins | sample 1539591 | NCBI WGS metagenome assembly ODAK01 (sample SAMEA3539303, study PRJEB22396) | soil metagenome | biome: tundra; feature: field; material: soil | place: USA | collected 2010-05 | depth 0.15 m | reverse complement strand
GTACCCGTCCGGCGCCGCGCGCGCGGCTTCGGCTGCGCCTACCGTGCCGCCCGCGCCAGGCCGGTTGTCGACGATGACCTGCTGTCCCCAGGCTGCGGTGAGCTTTTGTCCGACGATGCGAGCGAGGAAGTCGGTCGAACCGCCCGGGGGAAAGGGGACGATGACGCGTATGGTTTTGCTCGGATACACTTGCGCCAGCGCGCCGCCTGCAGGCGTAACGAGCAAGGCGGCGATGAACACAAGTCTGGTGAAACTCGATCGCGAATTCATTTTCGTGTTCCCGTGCTTGCGCGGTCTCCCGGGGGGTGAGGTCCGCCGATTGCGGCGTACGCGGATGAATCGCTTGAGCGGGGCGCCGCGCCGTGATCCGACGCCCGGTTATTCTAGCCGAGATCCGGCGCGCGAGGTCCGGCGGCGCAGAGGCGAGCGCACGCCTGCGGCCCCAAGCCGCGTTCGGCGTTCCTACGCCGTGCAAAAACGATAGCTGCTTCCCACTTGCTTGGCGCCGTACATGGCGGCATCGGCCGCCTTGACGAGCGCGTCCGCATCCCGGCCGTCGGTTGGATAGACTGCGATGCCGATGCTGGCTCCGATGTCGACGCCCTGTTTCTGGCTGCCGAGTTGGAACGGCGCGGCAAGAGCGGCGATGATCTTTCTAGCCACGGTTTCCGCCTCCTCGCGCTTGGCAATGTCGGGCAGGATCACGGCGAATTCATCGCCGCCGACGCGGGCCACTGTGTCGGATTCGCGTACCTGGTGCCGGATTCTCTCGGCAACCCCGTTCAAGAGTTCGTCGCCGGCGGCGTGCCCCAGGATGTCGTTCACCGGCTTGAACCGGTCCAGGTCGAGGTACAGCAGCGCGAGCTGGCGCGAGTCGCGTTTGGCAAGACTGATCGACTGGTCCAGCCGGTCGTTGAACAGCAAACGGTTCGGCAGGCCGGTGAGGCTGTCGTGATGGGCCATGCGCTGGACGCGCTCCTCCGCCAGCTTGTATTCCGTAACGTCGGTTGTCACCGCAAAACAGCCCAAGACCTTCCCTTGATCTCCGATGTGCGGCAGAAGTCTGACCTCGAGGTAGCGGGACTCGCCGTTTGCAAGCTTGTGCGTCCTTTGGTACGTGACCGGATGTCCATGCAGCGCTCGCGCAAAATGGCCTTCGACCTCCCGGTACACCTCCTCCCCATAGAGCTCCCGCAGGTGCTTGCCGATAACGTCCTCGACGCTAAGACCGAACATCGCGGCAAACGCCTTGTTGGCGAAGCGGCACCGCAGGTTCTCGTCCCAAGACACGGTGACGGCCGGAACGTTGTCGGTGAACAGGCGCAGCTCCTGTGCACTATCGCGCAAGGCCTGCTCGGCCTGCTTGCGCGCGCTGATGTCGGCGCCGACGCCGCGGTAGCCCTTGAACGCGCCGGAGGCATCGAACACCGGATCGCCGCTGATCAATATATGGCGTTCGCTGCCGTCGGCGCTCTGGCGCGAAAACTCGAAGTCGCGGAACGGCTGGGGCGCGTCGAGCACCGCCCGGTGCGCCGCCCAGGCCGCCGCGTCCGGCGCAAGATACGGCGCCTCCCAGCGGCGCGTGCCGATCAGCGCGCCCTGCTGCAACGCCGGCACCACGGCCGCCCTGCCGCCCGCGCTGAGCAGCGTGAGCCGGTGCTCGTGGTCGCTCTCCCAGTAGAAGTCGGAGGACATCTCGGTCAGGCTGCGAAAGCGCGCCTCGCTCTCGCGCAAGGCCTGCTCGGCCCGCTTGCGCTCGGTGATGTCCCGTATGATGGAGACGTTCCAGACCACGTCTTTTTGCCGGAAGGCGGTCGCCGTGGTTTCGACTTCAATTCTCGATTCATCCTGGCGCAGCATCGCGGTTTCCGTAAGCGGTGCGCGCCCTAGTGTCGTCACGACGTTGGCCACCCTCTGCCGCAGCGCCTCGCGAAACTCCGGAACGAAGAACTCGTATATCTCCCGGCCGACAAACTTCTGCGCACTGTCGTAGCCGAGCATGTTTACAAGAGCGTCGTTGACGTATGCGATCCTGGCGTTGTTGTGGATCCAGATGCCGTCGGGCGACACCGCCAGCAAGGTTCGATTGCGTTCATCACTCTCCTTCAGCACGTCTGCCACCCGCGCTTCGCGCCCTGCGACTCGCCACAGACGGAACAGCAGCCCGGCCAGCAAGCCCAGCAACAGCAGGCTTAATGCGCCAACCGCCAGCGAACGCGTGCGCCACTGGGCCAACACGTCGTCGCGGCCGAAGCTGACGTTGATATAGAACGGGTAACCCTCCAGCGCCCGATAGCTGAAGATGCGCTCGACCCCGTCGCTCTCCGCGGTGAATTGCAGGGTTGCCGCCGTGGCGCCAGTGGCCATCTGTTGCGCAAGCGGATTCTGCGGATGCAGCGGCCGGTTCACCTCGCTCGCCAGATGGGGCCAGCGCAGGACCAGTCTGTGGTCGTCGCTCCGGCGCCACGAGACCACGCCCTGGGGGCCGATGGCCAGCGACTGGAACTGCACCCGGAAGTGGTCGAGTTCCAGCGGCGCGAAGACGACTCCGACGAAGTTTCCGCGCGCGTCTGTCAGCGCTCTCGCGATGACAAGTATCGGTCGGTCGACGATACGGCCGGTGACTACCTCGGAAAATACCGGACTGGCTTGGGGGTTGTCGCGCAACCGCAGGAAATAGCTGCGGTCGGCGACGTTCATGCGGGGTGTGGTCGCCCTGGCCGAACTATAGAGCACGTCACCGTAGCGATCGGCGACAAGAAAACCGCCTATCTCCTTGAAGTTCAACAAGCCGGAATCCATGTCGGCATTCAGCTCGCGAGCGTAGCGGGGTACGGCCTGCGGGTTCAGCGCCGAAACGGGGATCTCGCGCGACAGGTCCCGCAAGTCGGCGTCAACGCGGCGCAGTGTGGCCTCCAGCCGCGCCTCGAGTATGGCCGCATAGTCGCGCGTCGTGGTTTCGGCGCCGTGAATCGCCGCCTGGTAGCCTGACCATATCAGATAACCTACTATGGGCATCACGGCGAGGGCGACAATACTCAGGAAGGCGATAAGCTTCCCCGTGCGAGCCCGATCGGCCGCGCGGACGCGTGCGGAACTCATGGCATGCGATCAGAGACGCACACGAGCGCAGCGCGGTTTTTCGGCCGGGATCTCACGATTCGATTTCCTTGGTGCCAAGCAGCGTATAGCACCGTACCACGCCGGCCCTATCCATATCAATTTCGCGTAGCAGGTCGAATGAGTCCGGAGGTCTTGACTGGCAGGGAAATAAGGCCTATAAAGCAAACAGTCGTTTGTTTTTCTAATGGCCCCGGCCTCATGGCTCAGACCCTACGCATTCCGCGCAGTGATAACCGCCTCCCGCTGATCCTGGACGAGGCGGCGCGGCTGTTCCGCGAGAAAGGCTATGCGGCCACCTCGATGCGCGACATCGCGACGGCCGTGGACATGCTGCCTGGGTCGCTTTATTACCATTTCGCCGCCAAGGAGGACCTGCTGGTCGCGGTGTACGAAGAGGGGGTGCGGCTGATCACCGAAAAGGTGCGGGCGGCGGTTGCCAAGCATGCCGAGCCCTGGCAGCGGCTGGAGGCGGCCGCCGTGGCGCATCTGGAAGCCTTGCTCAAGACCGGCGACTATGCGCTGGTGGTAATCCGCGTGCTGCCGCAGGATGTTCCCAAGGCGGCGGCGCGCCTGGTGAAACTGCGCGACGGCTACGACAACCTGTTCGCGGAGCTGGTGGCGGCGCTGCCGCTGCTGCCGGAGACCGATCGCCAGAGCTTCCGCCTGCTGCTCCTGGGCGCGCTCAACTGGACCCAGCACTGGTTCCGCGAGGGCGGCAGGAGTTCCCCGCGCAGCATCGCGCGCAGTTTTCTCAGGCTGCTGCGCGAGGCGCAGAAGACGCAGTGAAAAAAATTTACCACAAAGGACACAAAGGACGGAAGGGAAAGCCCGGAAGCAAAAATCGTTCGTGTCTTTGTGGTTTGCTTTTCACCTTGTGACATTGATGGAGGTGGTTATACATGAATGCGCACCCGCCGAAAGTGCTGGTCACCAAAATCGGCTTCGACGGCCACGATCGCGGCAGCCGCGTGGTCGCTTCCTTCCTGCGCGATGCGGGCATGGAGGTGGTGTACACGCCGCCCTGGCAGGACATCCCGGCGGTGGTCAAGCTGGCGATGGAGGAGGACGTGGATGTGATCGGGGTGTCGTCGCTTGCCACCGACCACCTGATCGTGCCCAAGCTGATGCAGGCGCTGAGCGCGGCCGGCCTGAGGGATATCGCGGTCATCGTCGGCGGCATCGTTCCCGACGCGGACGAGGCGATGCTGCTCGACGCCGGGGTGGCGAGGGTGTTTCACCCTGGCAGCGCGCTCGAGGAAATCGCGGCCGAGATCGGCCGGCTTACCCGCGCGCGGCGCGCAGTCAATGTTTAAGAGCCCGCTGCAAAGGCCACGTTGCGGCGGCCCGATTCAGGGGAGAACGAGGGGAGCTATCCCCTCGTTTCGTTACCGATTTTGACGAGGAGAAGCTGATGAACAAGCCAGTGGAAGCCAGCAAACTTGCTGCGCAGGAAACCGGAGCCGAACGATGGCAACGTGAATTCGCCGCTGGCGTCGCCAGCGACAAACCCACGCGCAACCGCTCGGGAATCGAAGTCAAGCCCTTGTACGCGCCGCAGGACTGGCGCGGCGACTATGCCGCCGATCTCGGCTATCCCGGCCAGCCGCCCTACACCCGCGGAATCTATGCCAGCATGCATCGCGGACGCACCTGGACCCAGCGCCAGTTGATCGGCCTCGGAACGCCGCTGGATTACAACGCGCGGCTGCTCGACATGATTGCCCAGGGAACTACAGCGGTGTCGCTCATACCCTGCAACTCGGTGTTCCGCGGTTATGACATGGACGAAGTCCACGCGGAGTTGCTCGGCACCTGCGGCGTGGTGGTGAACACGGTCGAGCACATGGATCAATGCCTCGCCGGCGTCGATCTGGCGCGCACCTCCTGCGCCATGAACGATCCTTCGCCGTTTACCCTGCTCGCCTTCCTGCTCGCGACGGCGAAACGGCGCGGTGTCGACTGGCGCGCCATCAGCGGCACATCCAACCAGAGCGACTACCTGAGCCACTTCGTCGCCAACCACATGTTCTTCCGCATCGCGCTTCCCGGCGCGAGGCGCATCCTCACCGACCATATCGAATTCTGCAACCGCCACGTGCCCAACTGGAACCCGATGTCGGTGGTGGGCCAGCACATGCAGCAGGCCGGCGCCACGCCGGCCGAGGCCATGGGCTTCACCCTGTGCTCTGCAATCCAGTACGCCGAGGACTGCAGGGCGCGCGGCATGGAACCGGATGCCTTCCTGCCGCGGTTCACTTTTTTCTTCGACATTTCGGTCAGCCTGTTCGAGGAGATCGCCAAGTTCCGCGCCGGCCGGCGCATCTGGGCGCGCATCGCGCGCGAGCGCTTCGGCGCGCGCGATCCGCGCTCCTGGCGCTTCAAGTTCCACGGCCAGACCTCGGGCGTCGATCTCACGCGGCAGCAGCCGCTCAACAACATCGCGCGCGTCACCGTGCAGGCCATGGCCGGCATCTTCGGCGGCTTGCAGTCGCTGCATACCGACGCCTACGACGAGGCGCTGTCCTGCCCTACCGAGTTCGGCGCGCGCATCGCCGTCAATACGCAAAACATCCTGCGCGAGGAGGCGCACCTCACCGACGTGATCGATCCTTTGGGCGGGAGCTACTATATCGAAGCGCTTACCGACGAGATGGAGCAAAAAATCCTCGGCATCATGGCGCAGGTGGAGGCCGCGGGCGGCATGTACCAAGCGGTGGAGCAGGGTCTGGTGCAGAAAATGATCGGCGCGTCGGCGCGCGGCTTCCAGGAAAAAGTGGAGTCGGGCGAGCAGACGGTGGTCGGGGTCAACGCCTATCAGGTAGAAGAAGGCAAGAGCGAGCGCCAGGCCTTGCCCGCGCCGGATCCGGAGAAGATGCAGGCGCATATCGCCGCGTTCAAAGCGTACAAGGAGCAGCGCTCGCAGGCTGCGGTGCAAGCGGCGCAGGACGGCCTGGCCGCTGCGGCCAACGATCCGAAGCAGAATATTTTTGTGCGCGTGGTCGAGGCGGCCGAAGCCGGCTGCACTCATGGCGAAATCTGCGCGACCCTGCGGCGCGAACTCGGATTCGGCCAGCCGCTGATCGCGGTCTGAAGGACCGGACGTGGCAATCGAATCGCCGCTGGAGACCTACCGCGGAGTGGTCTATCCCTGGCAGATGGATCACATGGATCACATGAACGTGCAGTTCTATACCGCGCGCTTCGACGAGGCGACGTGGCACCTGTTTGCCGCCCTGGGAATGAGTACGCGCTATTTCAAAGCAAACCGGCGCGGCATGGCGGCCCTGGAGCAACGCACCCTGTACAAACGGGAACTGCATCCGGGCGCCTTGATTCGCATCAGCTCCGAGCTGCTCGAAATGAAGCCGAAGACCATCCGCTTCCTGCATCGCATGTACGACAGCGAAAGCGGCGAGGAAGTCGCCACTACCGAGATCGTTGGCGCCCACATCGACACCGGCGCGCGCAAGGCGGTGCCGTTTCCGGACGACATCGTCAAGCGGCAGGCTTGTTTCATCGATACCACGGCAAGATCTGCATGAAAGCCGGGCCCCAGGCGCACGTGCTTTCCGCCATTCTCGCCGGCGAGCGCCGCGCGCTGGCACGCGCCATGTCGGCGGTGGAGAATGAAACCGACGCAGGCAAGGCCTTGCTGCATCAATTGCACCCGTATCTGGGGCGCGCGCGCGTGCTGGGTATCACTGGTCCCCCCGGCGCGGGCAAGTCGACGCTGGTCAATGCGCTGATCGGCGAATGGCTGGCGCGCGGCGCCAGGGTCGGCGTGGTGGCGGTCGATCCATCGAGTCCGTTCTCCGGCGGCGCCATACTCGGCGATCGCATCCGCATGGGCGAGCATCAGGCGCACGAGCGCGTGTTCATCCGCTCGCTTGCGTCACGCGGCCATGGCGGCGGTCTGTCGCGCAGCGCGGCGCGGGTGATCGACCTGCTGGATGCCGCCGGCTACGATCACATCATTGTCGAGACCGTCGGCGCCGGACAATCCGAGGTCGAGGTGGCGGAAATCGCCGACACGCGCATAGTGGTCTGCCCGCCCGGACTTGGCGACGAGGTGCAGGCGCTGAAAGCCGGCATCCTCGAGATCGCCGATATTCTTGTCGTGAACAAAGCCGACCTGCCGCTCGCCGGGCGCACTGAACGGGAACTGCTAGCGATGCTATCGCTGCGGCATTACGACACCTGGACGCCGCAGGTCGTGCGCACGGTCGCCACCAGCGGCGACGGTGTGCCGGAATTGGCCGATCTGATCGAGCGGCATGCCGAAACCTGCGCCAGCCAGCGGCTGTCGCATGGCGGCCGCGTGCGGCGGCTGATTGCCGCGAGCGCCGCGGACTGGGTAAAGCGGCGTATCGAGGGTCTCGATACTTCCGAATTCGAGCAACTGTGCGCTCTCGTGCAGACCGGCGAACTCGATTACGCCAGCGCCGACCTGCGCGCCATCGAACTTGTGCTGCATGCCGAGAAAAAAGCTTGAACCGGCAGGAGCGACTAGGCTTTCCGCCCTCGATCCTGTGGCTGCCGGTGGCACGCAAGGCCGACCACGCCCGCGCCAATGATGACGCAATCAACCGTTTCCACGCTTCCCGGGCAATCGAATCAAATTACCGCGCTTTCTGCGGCTGTCCGGCACGACTCCCGCAAATCGGTGATCGTGATGGCGAAATCCGGGCAGATGTAAAGGCAGCGCAGGCAGCCGATGCAGTTTTCGGCGTTCGCGGCCAGATAGGGGCGATAGCCGCTGGCGTTGAATTCATCGGACCTAGCGAAAACGTCCGGACCGCAGACTTCCTTGCAGTAACCGCAGTCCTTGCATCGCGCGGCGTCGACTTGCACATCGTACGCGAGCAAGTCGCAGGAAAGGCAGCGGCTCGCCTCGCGGATGGCGGTCTCCTTGCCATAAGCTTCTTCCACCAGCGCAAAGCTGCGGAGGCGAGCTTCCGCCGAGATGCTGTGCCACTCCTTGCGCGCGCTCCCGCGGGGAGCAGCCGTGCGCAGCTCGGCGAGAGGTTTGTTGCGGGCAAAGCGCTCGAGGTCGCCCCTGCCGCCGAGGAAACGGTCGATGGCGGCGCTTGCCACGCGTCCCTGTGCGATGGCGTCGATGATGGAAGCGGGGCCGGTGACGGCATCGCCGCCGGCGAAAATGCCCTTCACCGAGGTGGCCAGAGTGTCAGGATCGGCGCGGACAACGCCGTTTCTTTCGCGAACCACTGCCTTCGCCGGAACGTCGACTTCCTGGCCTATGGCCAGGATCACGGTGTTCGCGGCGATACTGAACTCGCTGCCTGCCACAGGTTCCGGCCGCGGTCTGCCGCTCGCATCGGCAGCACCAAGTGCCATGCGGATGCAGGTCATCACGCCCTGCTCTATGCGCAGCGGCGCGGTGAGGAATTCCATCCTCACGCCCTCTTCAATCGCCGCGCCGACTTCCTCTTCGCTGGCCGGCATCTCGGCGCGCGTGCGGCGATAGACCTGCACCACCTCGGCGCCGAGCCTTCGGCTGACGCGTGCGGCGTCGACGGCCGTATCGCCGCCGCCGACGACTATCACTTTCGCGCCGATTGCCGGAAGTGCGCCTGCATTCACGGCCGCGAGATAGGAAATGCCCTTGATTACTTCCGGCCCGTCTTCGCCCGGAATACCCATGCTCGCCGCGCGCCAGGCGCCGGAGGCGATGAAGATGGCGTGGTATCCCTGATCCAGAAGCGCTTCCGCGGAATCGACGCGCTCACCCGTCAGTATTCTCACTCCGCTTTTTTCGATGAGCCGGATGTCGGCATCGACGATCTCATCGGGCAGGCGGTATGCCGGAATTCCATAGCGCAGCATGCCGCCGCTGCGCTCCATGGCCTCGAATACCGTGATTTCATGCCCCAACAGGGCAAGGTAGTAGGCCGCCGTCAGGCCGCAAGGACCCGAACCGATGATGGCCACCTTCCTGCCGGTCGTTCCGAGTGCGGCGGGCGCCGGCACATTCGAGCCGAGTTCCGCCGCGACGCGCTTCAGCATGCGGATCGCCACCGGACCCTCGTATTGGCTGCGGCCGCATTTCGCTTCGCAGGGATGAAAACAGGCATAGCCGCAGACCAGAGGGAAGGGAATGCGTTCGCGTATCGTCGCCAGCGCGTCGCTGAAACGGCCGATGGAAACCTGCCGCACATAGCGCGGCACGTCGATGCCCGCAGGGCAGGCGGCCTCGCAGGGGGCGACTTTGGTCTGCATTTTCGTTGCGCTGTCCACTGCCACACTCCTGTCTTTATCTTCGCGCCGCGGGCTTTCACGCGCTTGCGAGTTCGCTCCCGACGGCGAGCAATTTGAGATTCAGTTCGAGTGCCGGACCGCGAAAGCGCTTGCGGATCAGCTTTTCCAGGCTCGCAATCTTCACCACGCGGGTAAACGCGGCAACCGCCGCGAGGGCGAGTATGTTGACGCTGCCCGCATTGCCCAGGTCGCTCGCCCTGCGGGTAAAGTCGCGGCCGATGAAGTTCTCTCCGCTTCGCGCCGTGGCGAGCGTGCTGTCGTAGAGTACGGGCACGCCCCTGGCGGCCCAGGCCTCGTATTTCTTCGCCGCCTCTTCGGAGAGCGCCAGCACGCAGTCGGGCGCGCGCACCTGCTGGAAGATGATTTCGGCCTCGTCGACAATCACTTCGGCGAGCGAAAGTCCGCCCCTGCTGGCAATGCCGTAGGACTGGGTCTGCACCACGTTCTTGCCTTCGAGCATTGCGGCTTCCGCGAGCATGATGCCGGACAGGATCAATCCCTGGCCGCCGGTGCCCGCAAGGATGATTTCGCTATGTCTATTCAACGGCTTCATCGCGCGTGCTCCCATTTCATTTCTGCCGGGCACGTGCGCGTACCATGTCGTAGCGCGTGTTGAAATCCGGTTCGTCCCTGTCGACCAGGGTACCGATCGAAAAAAAGTTCTTGCGCTCAGGCAACGGCAACTTGCGATAGCGTTCAACCGGCAACGCGCGTGCGCCCAGCCATTGCAGCATCTCGGGCGTTTCCTTCATCTCGTTATTGCGGCCAAAATGGGTCGGGCAGGGGCTGACGACCTCGACCAGGGAGAAGCCCTTCTTGACCAGCGCCTGCTTCATGATCTCTTTCATTTCCCAGCCATGATAGGGCGTGCTGCGGGCGACGTAGTTGGCGCCGGCAGTTTCTGCGAGCGCGCAGATATCGAATTCGCGCTCCGGATTGCCATAGACGGTGGTGCTGGTGATGGCCCATTCCGGCGTCGTGCCCGAGACCTGTCCGCCCGTCATGCCGTAGTTGAGGTTGTTGAGTACGATGGCGGTGAGATCGATGTTGCGCCTTGCGGCGTGGATGAAATGGTTGCCGCCGATGGTGACGCTGTCGCCATCGCCCATGATCACGACGACGTTGAGCTTCGGCTTGAATGCCTTGATCCCGGTTGCATAGGCGAGCGCGCGGCCATGCGTGGTATGCAGGGCATTGGTGACGAGATAGTCATCGAGCTTGCCGGTGCAACCGATGCCGGTGACGACCACCGTATCGGTGTTGCCGTAGCCGAGTTCCTCGAAAGCGCGCAGCAGGGCGCCAAGCATGCCGCCGATGCCGCAGCCCGAGCACCACATGTGCGGCAGGACGCCCGGTTTCACGTATTTGAGTCCCGTTGCGTGCGGCACGGCTAGCTCCTTTCGCTCATTGTGCCGGCGGGCCGGGTCCCGACGTCCAGCGTCAGGGCGTCCAGGATGTCCTGGGGCGTGATGATGGTCCCATTGTATTTGTTGACCCTGCGGATATCGGCGCCGGACCCGAGAGCTTTCTGCACTTCGCCCGCCACCTGGCCGCTGTAGTTCATCTCCGGTACGATCACCATCCTGGCGTTCTTTCCCAGCGCCGCAATTTCCTTGTCGGGGAAGGGCCAGACCGTCTGCAGTTGCAGCACCCCGGCTTTGATCCCCTGCGCACGCGCTTCGAGCGCCGCCGCGCGCCCGGCGCGGGTGGTCGCGCCCAGGGTGACGATCAGCACCTCCAAGTCGTCGGTGTAGTAGGACTGCGTCAGAACGATTTCATCGCGATGGCGGTCGATCTTCTCGTGCAGCTGCCGCACGCGCCAGGCGGCATTGGCCGGATCGTTGTTGCTGTAACCGTCGGTGCCGTGCATGGAGCTGGTGACGTGAAACACATACTCGCCGCCGTAGGCCGCGAGCGGAGCGATGCCGTCAGCATCCGGTTTGAAGGGCAAGTAAGCGGCAGGCGTTCCCTTGGGCGCCTTGCGCTCGACGACCTCGATTTCGCCGGGGAGGGGAAGCACCACGTTCTCGCGCATGTGGCCGATGATCTCGTCCGGCATCAGGATGACCGGGAGGCGGAAGCGCTCCGCGAAATTGAACGCCTGAACCGTCAGCGTGAAGCATTCGCGCACGCTGGCGGGGCACAGGGCGATGACCGACTGGTCGCCGTGGCGTCCCCAGCGCACCTGCATGATGTCGGACTGCGCCGGCTTGGTCGCAAGGCCGGTGCTGGGCCCTGCGCGCTGCACGTTGACGACCACGCAGGGAACCTCGCCCATGACGGCGAGTCCGAGGTTCTCCTGCATCAGCGAGAAGCCCGGGCCGCTGGTCGCGGTCAGCGCTTTCGCGCCGGCGAGCGAGGCGCCGATGACGGCGGCGATCGAGCCTATTTCATCCTCCATCTGGATGTACATGCCGCCCAGCTTCGGCATGCGCATTGCGCATTCGTCGGCGATTTCCGAAGACGGCGTGATCGGATAGCCGGCGTAGAAGCGCGCGCCGGCGTAAATCGCGCCTTCGGCGATGGCCTGGTTGCCCTGCATCAAACGCGTCTCTCGTGCCGCAGCGGGTACCGCTTCCATGGTTTTGGGTTCCCGTTCTATCGCACGCAGCATTTTGGCGCCTGCCTGATTGGTGAGGTCAATAAAAGAGGTAGTTTACTCGAATTGCGCGCCGGCGCTCGAAACGCGGCTGCGGCGCTCGCCAAGGATGCAAGCCGCGGAGGCCGCCGGAGAATCCGCCGAGCCAGGGCACTGCCTGCTCCCAAGACGTCTCAAGATCGATGGTTTTCCAGGACCGCGGTTCAGCTTGCGCGGCGCAGGGGCACGTGTCCCCGCCATGCGTATTGCCCCAACTTTGTTGCATCCCGGGATTCATCAGGAAGTACGTCTTGGGCTCCGCTTTTTCGGCGGCGCCGCTGCCAGTTCGGCTTCGGCCGATGTAATGGTCGGTCGCAGGGGCGCGCGTCCGAGATCGTTGTTGGCCTCGACAACGCGCCGCATCAGGCGCATGAATTCAGCCCGCTCTTTCGAGTTGAGTGGATTGAGCATGCATTCCTGGGCACGTCGCATGTTCTCGAAATGCTTCTGGACGAAGGCAAGGCCCTCCGGCGTCGCGGAGCAGAGCTTGCGACGCTTATCTTCAGTGCTTGAGACCCGGCTAACGAGCCCGCGCGTTTCAAGGCGATTGAGCACGTCGGCGACGTTGGCCCGGTCGATACCCAATTCCTCGGCAAGCGAGAGCTGATCCAGTCCGGGCGAGTCGGACAGCACGCTCAGAAGTCCATATTGGATCGGCGTGATATTGTCCTCGGCCATTTCCTCCAGAAACACAGCCACGTGAATCTGGTGCAGTCGCCGGACCAGAAAGCCCGGGCGGTTCCACAGAAAGGTATGCTGCTTGAGGTCGGCTGCTTGGTGTGCTGCCGCGGATATCTTGGTTTTTCTGCGTATATTGCCGCTCCTGCGTTTGGCCATAATTTCTCCATTCAATGCCGAGACCGTTGGCGACGTTGGGACCGCTCTATAGCGCGCCGCAACATCACCGCTTGCATGTGTCCGATTGCAGAGTCGACCGGCGCGTGCGCAACGCGGCGCAGATTACATTGCTGCTGCTGCATTGTTGCTGCTCTTGACAACCAAAATAAGCGGCAGTATTCTGATTAGAGGGTGTACTGACAATTATCTTAGCAGGAACTACTGGGATGTCCAACGGTATTTCTTCAGCTCGATGGTCAGGAGGAACACCATGCGGTTTCCCAAGCCGCCTTGCGCCGAAACAGATCTTGCGCTGTCCTTTCCAACTCCCTCCGAGAGCAAGCCGTTGCGCGGGAACGAATTTCCTGTTGACAAGAAACAATTACATCAGTACGCTGGAGACTATGCTCAGTATGCTGATCAATGTTCCGAGGTCTGCCACACAGGTTCCGGCGTGCTGGCTGCCTGACCCCTATCCAACAGAGTAGCGACAGGAGATCTTTCCTATGGCAAATCTGGAAGTCGAGTTCTGCGGACTCAAGTTCAAGAATCCCGTTGTGGTGGCATCGCTCGAAACGACCAACAGTCCCGAACTGATACGGGAATGCGTGGACGCCGGCGCCGGAGGCATGATCGTGAAAACGCTCACCGACATCGAGGACATGGCGCG
>ODAK010004969.1_pt1 | contig 13553 bp, 12 predicted proteins | sample 1539591 | NCBI WGS metagenome assembly ODAK01 (sample SAMEA3539303, study PRJEB22396) | soil metagenome | biome: tundra; feature: field; material: soil | place: USA | collected 2010-05 | depth 0.15 m | reverse complement strand
AAATATTATAAACATATATTCAACACTTTTACAACCAAAAATCCTAATTGGTTTAGAGTCCGGATCTAAGCTTGCATATTATTAAGCATGAAAAGGATCACAATTCAACTCATTTTGGTAACATTATAACAACATTTTTGAAGAAAAGCTCTATTACAGATCATGGATGTAGTTTCACCAATTATTAAAATTGCCAAATTCCCTGGAGTTTTACTTCAGATTTGGTGTGGCTATTAATCAGATCCAGACCGCTAACAATTGTATATTTTTCAGGATAATAGGGTTGTGCGAAACGGCCCCAAATGGATAGTTTATTATTCAAATCCATTTTGAAATTCACGAAATAATGGTAGGCCTTATCAAAAAAGACAGGGATTGAATAACCTGGGATTCATTATGATTTTTAAAACCAAAATAATCCACCTGCAAAGCAAAATATCCTTTTGCTGAGGGTAAAGCAATTGTTAATAAATACATATTTGCAGCATTCAGCAAAAATCTTTTCTCGCCATAAACACCCATGGCCGGATTTTTTATTTGCGCAAGGGCTGCCTGGATTGCTGTAATTTAAAATGCATCTGTACGACCGTTACTGTAAGCGCCAAAACCTATGTAAGCAGCCGCCACTGGCCTTTTCAAAGATTGAGCCAATAGAAATAAAGGAAAGATCCCAAATAATAAATTAAGGTAGATTTTTTTCAGAGCCTCGTTTTAGTATTCAATAAAAATTAATTTCTAAAAATTAGTGTCATTACATTAAAAAATCATTTTAAGTAAACACATGTAGTTAATTTTGCGGGATGCAATTATTAGATGGAAAGGTTGCTTCAAAAGCCATAAAAGATGAAGTAAAGAATAAAATTTTGGCCTTACAGGCATCAGGGAAAAAAATACCGCATCTTGCAGCCGTTCTTGTCGGAAACAATGCAGCGAGCGAAAGCTACGTGACATCAAAAGTGAAAAACTGTAATGAAACCGGCATAAAATCCTCTTTATTACGATTAGAGGAATCAATTTCAGAAGCCGAACTCCTGATGCATATCAAAAAACTTAATGACGATGAAGATGTAGATGGAATTTTGGTGCAGCTTCCTTTGCCAAAGCATATTTCTGAAGAAAAGGTTATTTGTACAATTTCTCCTGAAAAGGATGTTGACGGGTTTCACCCGGTGAATGTTGGTAAAATGGTACTTGGGTTACCCACATTCATTTCCGCTACACCCTTTGGAATAATGTTATTGTTGCAACATTATCATATTGAAACAACGGGAAAAAATGTAGCAGTTATAGGCAGAAGTAATATCGTGGGAACTCCCATTAGTATTTTATTAAGCCGAAATTCCCCATCCGGAAACGCCACAGTAACATTATGTCATTCAAAAACAAAAAACCTCGAACAAATTTGCCTTAGGGCTGATATTATAATAGCAGCAATTGGCAAAGCAGAATTTCTGAAATCCGAAATGGTTAAGGAAAATGCGATAGTAATTGATGTAGGAATAAACCGAATTGAAGACAAAACAAAGAAGAGCGGTTATGCATTAAAGGGAGATGTTGATTTTGAAAAGGTTGCTCCCAAGTGTAATTATATTTCACCCGTTCCGGGTGGTGTTGGATTAATGACAATTGCTGCGTTATTGCTGAACACATATAATGCTTGTGTAAAGAGGGATATTAACAGTTAATCCTTGAGGTTTGCCGGAGTATTCTTAAAATTATTATTTGCCCAATGCCATTTTAAATCTGACCTATTAACTCCACAATGATTATCGATAACTTTTGATGAAATGATTACTGAAAAACATACAAATAAAACCGACATGCTGCCCGTGATGGAATCGTTTTATACTTTGCAGGGAGAAGGTTTTCACCAGGGAAAGGCAGCCTATTTTATCAGGCTGGCAGGCTGCGACGTTGGTTGTGTATGGTGTGATGTAAAAGAAAGCTGGGACAAGGATCTGTATCCGCCTCAATCTATTAACCAAATTATTTCGGGCGCATTGGAATTTCCAGGGAGAATGGCTGTCATAACGGGAGGTGAGCCTACCATGCATAATCTTACTAAATTAACTGAAGTGCTCCATAGCAAAGGGTTTAGTAAGCATATAGAAACTTCAGGATCTCATCCTTTAACCGGCGCATGGGATTGGGTATGCCTTTCACCCAAGAAATTTAAACCACCCCTTCCGGATATCTTAAAAAAAGCAAATGAGTTAAAGATTATTATCTTTAATAAATCAGATTTTGCCTGGGCAGAAAAATACAGCGCTTTGATTTCACCCACTTGTATGCTTTACCTTCAACCCGAATGGAGCAAGGCTGCGACAGTTACTCCTTTTATTATTGATTATATTAAGTCGCACCCTCATTGGGAACTTTCATTGCAAATACACAAATACATCAATGTTCCCTGATAAATACGAAACGATGTTAACAGGCCGTTACATAATTTACAAAACAATTCGTATTAATTTTATTTATTAAGAAACCAAAAAATGAAATTTGTTGTTTAAATATCTGATTGCCTCATGTAGTCTTCTTTTTATTGTTCAGTCTGCGAAGTCTCAATGGTATGATCCGGAAAAGGTGGGTAAGAAGACAACGAACATATATTTAATTGCAATCGATAAAGCTCAGAATGGCGACTATACCACTGCGATTTCTATAATTACCCAGGCATTAAAACTTGATCCTAAATTCGTAGATGGCTATTTATCGCTAGCCGGGATAGAGGCAGATATGAAAAACTATACCGGTTCGGTAACCAACTTCGAAAAGGCATTGGAACTGGATTCAGTCTATTCAAATTATTATTTGCTTCCCTATTCAATTTCATTGGCTGGCACAGGCCGCTTTAATGATGCACTGGATGCAGTTAATAAATTTCTTCTCAATCCTAAACTTAACCAAAGAAGCAGTAAAGCTGGTGAATTCAGAAAAGGTACTTACCAGTTTGCAATAAATTATGCCAAAGAACATCCGGATAATAATTATGTTTTTAAACCCAAAAACCTCGGCGACAGCATCAATACTAGTAACCTTGAATATTTTCCTTCTATAACAATAGACGGTAAGAAATTAATTTTTACAAGGCGCATAAAAGGTAATGAAGATATTTATGAAAGTGACTTGAAGGACAGCACGTGGGGAAAGGCTTATCCTTTGCCGGGAAAAATAAATTCGAGCACGTTCAACGAAGGCGCACAAAATATTTCGCAGGACGGTAATTGGCTGATCTTCACGGGCTGTAATTTTCCTCAAGGCCTTGGCAGTTGCGACTTATATATTTCATACTTAACAAAAAACGGTTGGAGTGAACCGGAAAACCTGGGTTCAAATGTAAATTCAGAATTTTGGGAGTCCACTCCTTCTTTATCGCCTGACAAAAGAGATCTTTATTTTAGCAGCAATGTTCCGGGCGGTTTTGGTGGCAAGGATATATGGGTTTGTCATAAAAATGATAATGGCCAATGGCAAGTGCCCGTAAACCTTGGCCCTGAAATAAATACGCCGGGTGACGAAAGCACGCCATTTATTCACGCTGACAATCAAACACTATATTTTAATTCTACTGGCCATCCCGGGTATAGTGAAAATCCAGATTTATTTGTTTCCCACAAGCTGCCGGGAGGAAAATGGAGCAAGCCGGAAAATTTAGGATATCCCATTAATACCATAGGTGATGAAGGCTCTTTAGTGGTAGCTTCGGATGGAAAAACTGCTTACTATGCAAGCGACAGAAGCGATTCAAAAGGAGGATTGGATATTTATTCTTTCGTATTACGGGAAGATATCCGCCCGCTCAAAACCCTATGGGTAAAAGGCAAAGTTTATGACGAAAAAACAAAAAAAGGTTTACCCTCATCGGTGGAGCTCAATGATATAAAAACCGGTGAACTGGTGAGTAAATTACAAACCGATGAAGACGGGAATTACCTGGTTACCTTACCTGTCGGAAAAGATTATGCATTTAATGTTAATCGTAAGGGATACTTGTTTTATTCGGAAAATTACAACATCAGTTCAACCGCGCCCGATTCAACATTTCAAGCTGACATTCCTTTACAACCGATCGAGGCCAATGCACATATCATTCTGAAAAATGTTTTTTTCGATACTAAAAAGACAGAACTAAAACCAGAATCGATCACAGAACTTGACAATGTTGTTAAGCTAATGAATCAAAATCCCGCCATCAGAATCCGGATAACAGGCTACACTGACAATATCGGCAAACCTGCTGATAACCTCATACTTTCCAAAGGGCGTGCAGTAGCTGTTGTAAATTATTTATTGGGCAAAGGCATCAGGAATGAGCGGTTGAGTTTTATGGGTATGGGAGAATCACATCCGGTTGCAGATAATAATACAGATGAAGAACGCGCTTTAAACCGAAGGACTGAGTTGATTATTGTTTCAGTTCAATAATTTTTTTTATTAGTGTTGACATATTTCTAAAATTATTTGCCAACAGAACTACAATACTGGATAGCACTCACACTCGTTCCCAATATTGGTGATATTCATGCCAAAGCATTAATCAATCATTTCCGAACCGCTGAGGTAGTATTTTTAGCCTCCGGGAAGGAATTGGATTCACGGGAAGGAATTGGCTCCATAAGGCCGGATTCTATAAAGGGTTTCAAAGATTTCAAGCGGGCTGAAGAAGATATCAATTTTATTGAAAAATATAAGATCACCCCACTTTTTTTAACAGATAAGGCATAGCCGCAGAGATTACTGAATTGCAATGATAGTCCCCCGCTTCTTTATTATAAGGGAAATGCTGATTAAAATGCTTCTGGAATTATTACTGTAGTAGGAACACGAAACAATAATGAATATGGAAAAAATATTTGTGAAAACTTATTGAATAATTATCAGGAGACGATGTAATTGTTGCGAGCGGCCTTGCTTTTGGAATAGACAGTATTGCGCACAAGACTGCATTGAAGAATGGTAATAAACCATTGCGGTTTTAGCGCACGGACTGGACCGGGTTTATCCTTCGCCAAATTCATGTCTTGCCAAACAAATGATTGCTAATGGTGGGTTACTAACGGAATTCAGGAGCCATACAAAACCTGATGGTCCGAATTTTCCTTCGAGAAATAGAATTGTGGCGGGAATATGCGATGCCCTCATTGCTATAGAATCAGGAATTAAAGGTGGTTCATTAATAACGGCCGAATTGGGGAATAGCTATAATAAAGATGTTTTTGCTTTTCCGGGAAGGGTGAATGTTGTAAAAAGTGAAGGCTGTAATTTCTTATAAAAAAACAAGGCGGCCCTCATCACTTCAGCAAATGATGTTATTGAGAACCTGGGTTGGAAAAAGAAAAAAGTATCCTCCCAAAAAAAACAAAGGGAATTATTTATCGAATTGAGTGATGATGAAAGAATTGTGGTAAATATATTACAGGAACAGGTTCAGATCGATGAATTATATTTTAAGACAAAGCCCAGCAGTAGCGCAGTAGCCGCTGCCCTGCTGATGCTCGAGATGCAGGGAACTGTTTCTTTCTTACCCGGAAAAATTTATAAATTAGCCTGGTTAATAATTTAATAGGCAGTATAATTACTGTCTAATCCGTTTTTGCCAAATGAATTGCCGCTATTATCTTTGCACATGGCTACAATAAATAACTCCGGAACACTCTCCAAAAAAATTTCAGGCGAAGGATTAACTTATGACGATGTATTGCTCGTGCCTGCCTACAGTGATGTTCTTCCCCGCGATGTAAACACTCAAACAAATCTTACAAAATCAATTTCCCTGAATATCCCAATGCTCAGCGCTGCTATGGATACAGTAACTGAAGCATCCCTTGCTATCGCATTGGCAAGAGAAGGAGGGCTGGGAATTTTACATAAAAATATGAGTATCGCGCAACAGGCAGCCCAGGTGAGAAAGGTAAAGAGAAGTGAAAGTGGTCTTATCCTGGATCCGGTTACCTTAAGCCCGGAAGCAACCATAGGAGATGCTTTGAAATTAATGAAGGAAAATAAAATTGGTGGGATTCCCATTGTTGAAAAAAGCGGCAAACTTGTGGGAATCCTTACAAACCGTGACCTGCGCTTTGAGGATAATTTCAAACGTAAGGTCAATGAATTAATGACCAAAGAAAATCTAATAACGGCTCCTGAAGGTACAGATCTGAAAAAAGCACAATCCATTTTAAGAAAATATAAGATTGAAAAATTACCCGTTGTCAGCAAATCAGGAATCCTGAAAGGCCTCATCACTTACAGAGATATTCTGCAAGTGCATAATAAACCCAATGCCGCAAAGGATTCTTTTGGAAGATTATTAGTAGGCGCCGGCGTTGGTATTACTAAGGATGTCCATGAGAGGGTATACGCTTTGAAAGAGGTAGGCGTTGACGTAATTTGCCTTGACAGCGCTCACGGACATACCAGGGGCGTAATTGATGCTTTGAAAAAAATTAAACGAGACCATAAACACCTCCAGCTCATTGCAGGAAATATTGCTACCCGAAATGGAGCAATTGCCCTGGCAGAAGCCGGAGCCGATGCCGTTAAAGTTGGAATAGGACCCGGCTCCATTTGCACAACACGCATTGTTGCAGGAGCCGGTGTTCCGCAGATCAGTGCATTATTGGAAGTATCCGCAGCCCTGAAAAATAAGCAAATTGGTATTATTGCCGATGGGGGTATACGTTATACGGGTGATATGGTAAAGGCCATTGCATCAGGTGCTGATTGCGTTATGATGGGAGGGGTGTTTGCGGGAACGGAAGAGAGCCCCGGTGAAACAATTATTTTTGAAGGACGAAAATTCAAGCAGTACCGGGGAATGGGATCTCTTGGTGCCATGGCACAGGGAAGCAGTGATCGTTATTTTCAAAATGGCGAAGAGCAGGACAAAAAATTTGTTCCGGAGGGAATTGAAGGACGTGTTGCCTACAAGGGATTTTTAAGCGAGGTAGTACACCAGTTTACCGGGGGGCTAAGAGCGGGAATGGGATATTGCGGAGCAAAAGATGTAGCCGCACTTCAAAAGGCCACTTTTGTAAAGATTACCAATGCCGGAATGAGAGAGAGTCACGCTCATGATGTGGAAATAACCAAAGAAGCACCAAACTATAGCAGATAGATTGTGAAAAGCACTCTTGATTGCTGAAAGCAGTTTTTTACTTAAAATTTCTTTTTCAATTAATTAATAATTGCAGATTCATTGAAATTTCTCATTGCACTATTATTCCTTCTCCCTATAAAAGTCTTTGCACAGGATAGTTCCTGTCATATTCAAATAAGCCTTCTTACGTGTACACCCGGTGAAGAACTTTATTCCACATTCGGGCATAGCGCCATACGGGTGACCGACAGCGTTAGTCATGCGGATGTTGTTTACAATTATGGAACTTTCAATTTTGAAGAGCCCGGATTTTACACCAAATTCATCAGGGGCAAACTATTGTATTACTTATCTACAGAAGATTTTGATTCTTTCAAACAAGATTACCAGGAAGAACAGCGAGGAATCACAGAACAGGTATTAAATTTAACCTGCACAGAAAAATATAATATTATCATGCTGCTGCAGGCTAACATGATGCCAAAAAACCGTTTTTATAAATATGATTTTCTTTTTGATAATTGTACAACAAGGCTCCGCGACCTGGTAGAGAGAGCAGCTGATAATCCCGTCCATTTCCAAAACTTTTTGCTTTCAAAAAAAACTTTTCGCGATCTTATTTATGAATATTTGGATAAAAATGATAAACAATGGAGCAAACTTGGGATAGACATTTTACTGGGAAGACCGACTGATGCAGTGATGGAAACAAGACAGGTAATGTTCTTACCCGATTATCTTCTAAAATCATTTGATCATACTACCATAAATTCAAGGCCTTTAGTGAAAAAAAAACATGAGCTTTATTCACTCAATATTCCCGCAGTTAAGATCAATTATTTTACAAATCCGGTTTTTATTTTTAGTGCCATTTTTCTTTTTATCATATTCTTAAGTTTTTCTGAGAACCATTTAGTTAAAAGAACGCTTATTGCATTCGATGGCTTCCTGTTTTTTGTTACGGGATTATTGGGCATCATATTACTTTTCATGTGGTTTGGAACAGATCACCTGATGTGTAAGGATAATTATAATTTACTTTGGGCTTGGCCAACAAATGTGGTTGCGGCATTTTATATTCAATCCGCAAGAAAAAGATCAACCAGGTATTTCCAGGTATATGCTGTATTTAACTTTGTCGTATGTGCCTGCTGGTTCTTCCTGCCACAACACATGAATCCGGCTCTATTACCAATAATTGCTATATTAATTTTCAGGAGCATATTTTTTATTTCAAAAGGAAAGGATACCTTATGAAGCAGGTAGTATTCCAAAATAAAAAAATATTTTATCGAACCGCAGGAAGCGGAAATCCTGTGATGTTGCTACATGGTTTTGCAGAGGATCATCGAATTTGGGATTACCAGGTTGAAAATCTGAAGAATGATTTCCTGGTCATCCTTCCCGATATTCCGGGCAGCGGCGCTTCTGAAATGTTGCGGGGAAATATATCAATTGCAGATTATGCAGAGGTGATCAAATCAATCGCAGATGCAGAAGGCATAACTTCCGGGAAAAAATCATTTACGCTGATCGGGCATAGTATGGGCGGTTATATTACTCTTGCTTTTGCAGAAAAATATCCGGATCTGCTAAATGGATTTGGGCTTTTTCATTCCTCAGCTTTTGCAGATGATGAAATAAAAATTGCAGCAAGAAAAAAAGGAATAGATTTTATTAAAACCAAAGGCGCTGAGTGGTTTTTAAGAACAACAATCCCAAATTTGTTTGCAGAAAAAACCAAACTGGAAAAGCCTGATTTGATAGAAAAATTAATAACCCTTTCAAAAAATATTCCTCCGGAAGCACTCGTACAATATTATGAAGCAATGATGCAAAGGCCGGACCGTATCACGGTACCCAAATCTTTTCCCAAACCGGTACTTTACATCGTCGGAAAACTGGACAACGCAGTTCCCCTAAATCTTTCTTTAAAGCAATGTCATTTTTCGCCAATTTTTCAAATTAATATATTACAAAATTCTGGTCATGTCGGTATGTGGGAAGAAAAAGACCTTTCCATTCAGTGTATTAATAGTTTTCTTGCAAAAACCATTAATTATTGCAATGATTAATTCTCCGGGCATAATTGATACAGGAACACGTTGCTTTTTTGCGTAACTTAATATCACTGATATATTCTAAATTGCATTAGTTTTCTTATGAAAAAAATCCTACTCATATGCCTGATATATTTCAATGTATTTCGATGCATGGCAGCGCATATCGTTGGAGGTGAAATGATTTATCAATACGTTGGCCCGGGGCAGACGGCCAATACAAGTTCCTATATCATCACGCTTAAATTATTCCGGGATCAGAACTGTGTAAACTGCGCAGCTATGCCAACCGATGTCTTTATCGGTATTTTTAATAACGATAATTCCAGCCAATATCCCGGAACGAATTTACCTTATGACATTTCTAAAAGCGATGAGCTACAAGTACCTGTAAATCCATTTCCGCCCTGTATTACTAATCCACCTCAACTGAATTACCATGTTGGTATTTTTGTTTTGAATGTTACTTTGCCAAATAATACAAATGGTTACACAGCAACTTATCAAACCTGCTGCCGGGTAAATCCGCTCCTAAACGTTTTCAACTCTGCCAGTACAGCGAGTGGTACCGGAGCCACGTATAGCTGCTCAATTCCGGGAGTTCCTGATAATTCTCCCCAATTTGAAACGAGCGTGAGTGCGATATGCAGGTTAAAAAATTTTAGGCTGCCCTTCAATGCAACTGATGCGGATGGTGATTCGCTTGTGTATTCATTTGTACCGGCATATGACGGCGGATCAATTCACAATTCAGGTAACGTAAATCCAAGCCCTCCTTCTTATACTTCAGTTACCTATATCAATGGATTTGGTTTTAACGCACCTCTTGGTAGTCTGGCAACTATTGATCCAAAAAGCGGGATCATCAGCGGCGTAGCGCCGGATGTTGGAAAATATGTGGTATGCGTAGCCGTCAAATCTTATAGAAATGGTGTATTTTTAAATGAACATCGAAAAGATTTTATAGTGAATGTTACTGATTGTGATTTTGCGGGTGCACAATTAGATCCCCAACCGGTAACCTGTGATGGTTTTAGTGTCAATTTTGCAAATGGAAATAATTCCCCTCAAAATCTTACTTTTTATTGGGATTTTGGAGACCCGGCAAGCGGCACTTTCGATACATCAGGGCTGCAGTCGCCAACTCACGTATATACTGATACCGGAACTTATGTGTATAAACTGGTAATTAACAGGGGGCAGCAGTGTTCAGATTCAGCTACCCAAATCAGGAAAGTATATCCTGGCTTTTTTCCGGGATTCACATCAACGGGAACTTGTGTAAATGCGGTAATTCAATTTACTGATACCACAAAATCAAAATATGGATTGGTGGATTTATGGAAATGGAATTTTGGCGACCCTACCGCAACGAATGATTCTTCGGAAATACAAAACCCCACATACACATATTCGGCGGTGGGAACATACATGATTAACTTAACGGTGGGAAATACAAAAGGATGCATTCATACGGTCACGGATACACTTAATATTATCAGCAAACCTATTTTCAAAGTGACGAATGATACGCTGATCTGTTCAATTGATACCTTGCAATTATCTGCAACAGGCGGTACAGGAACAATTTTCTGGACACCCAACTACAACATCAGTAATCAGAATAGCTTCAATCCTTTGGTTAGCCCAAAAGTATCAACAACGTATCTGGCAACTCTAACCGAAGCGCCGGGATGCTTTGCCACACTTCCGGTACTTGTAAATGTGGTAACCAATGTTTCGTTAAATGCAGGAAATGATTCCACCATTTGCCAGACCGATTCTGTCAGATTAAATACCATAAGCGATGGACTCCATTATTTGTGGACCCCTGCCCTTCCCCTTAACAGTGATACAGCGAAAAATCCACTTGCTGCACCTTTGTCAACAACTACTTTCCAGGTAATTGCAAGTATTGGAAAATGCTCAACTACAGGGCAGGTTACCTTAGATGTTGTTCCCTACCCAAAAGCAAATGCGGGGCCAGGCGCTGCCATTTGTTTCCCGGCAACCTATCAGCTTCATGCTTCCGGGGGAACTTCTTATTTATGGTCACCAACAATATTCTTAAATAACCCATCTATTGCGGACCCTATAACATCACCCTCTCAGTCCATAAGGTACACAGTTGCAGTAACGGATATTTTAGGCTGTCCAAAGCCCGCATTTGATACAGTCCTTATTCAGGTCGAAAAATTAACAGCTAATGCAGGGCCCCGTGATACCAATGTTGTGGTAAACCAACCTTTGCAATTAATCGCCACCACTTCAGGCAGCCCTTCTGTTGAATCCTTTGTTTGGACACCGCCGGCAGGATTGAATAATCCAAATATTTCAAATCCTGTTGCTACCTTATCGGAAAATCAGCAATATGTCCTGACAGTTCAAAGTGCAGCAGGTTGTATCGCTACAGATACTATTAATGTTACGGTTTTTAAAATAAATCCAGGACTCTATGTTCCAAATGCATTTACTCCCAACAGTGATGGTATCAATGATGTGTTCAGACCTATCCCTATCGGAATGAAATCTATTAATTATTTTAGAGTTTATAACAGGAATGGCCAATTGGTATTCTCAACTTCAGTCCAAAACCAGGGATGGGATGGTAAATTCCAGGGCAAATTGCAGGATGCCGATGTATATGTCTGGACAGTAGAAGGAACAGATTACGAAGGGAAAACAATTTTCCAGAAAGGAAGCGTTATGCTCGTAAGGTAAGTTGGTCCTGAACTGTAAACTCTGTAAATTAATACCGTTGACGCCTGTTTTGAAATAAGCCTATATTATAACCTGCACGAATAATCGGGTAACTTCTGCCAAGCACATCTACATACGGCGAATTTTTGTCACCTAAGACATCCCATGATATGGAGAGGTAATAATAAGTATTACCACCCGGAATTCTTCCACCTGCATATCCAAATCCCAGCAGCATGCTGCTTGCATTCAGGTTTTGCTGTGTTGGACTGGAACCATCTGCAGGTATGTATTTTGAATGAATAAAATTGAATTCATATTGTGCTGTTGCAAACAAGAAATTAACCGGAAACAGCCTGACAAATGCACCCGGGCCATAAATTGTCTGGCGCAATTTATCTCCATAATTTATGTAATCTCTTTGGGAGGTATAATTTAAATTGAAAACAATTCCTGCGTCTGCCCAATTGGTCAGACTATAACCAAATTGAGGTGCAACCCCAAGAACAGTGGAATATGTTGAAAAACCAGCCGCCACGCTTCCTCCGGTAAATAATTTTTCCTTTTTAAATCCTTTAGGTTCTGATTTTTTTTCTCCTTCTGATTTTTCCGATTGGGCAAAAGAATGAATAGCTAGAACTAAAAAAGGCAATAAAATAATATTTTTCATTGTAAATTTTTAAAGATTAATTCAAAATAATAAGGAAATACATCCATTTTGATTACATGCATAAAAGTCGTCATAAAAGATCATTAATAAACCCCTGTAATCTATTTTAGAAAAACTTTAGAATATAATTCCGGAAAATTTGGAAAATACGAAAATGATCGTATATTTGAATACGATATTATTCGTAATTAAATTATAAATTCATGAAATCTTTCAAATTTAATGTGCTCCAGTTGATGGAGACGCTTGCTATAGCTACTTTTATTTTTTGCTCAATGTCATTCCGAGGCCCCTTTCATGAAAGGAAGGACAATAAAACAGAACAAATCAGAGATACTGTTCCCGGAACGGAAAACGATTTTGATATTGACCGGATCATGGGAGAAGTTAACAAAGCAATTGCTTCCATAAATGTCCAAAAAATTATGCAGGAGGTTCAACAGTCACTGCAACAAATAGATTTTGAAAAAATCCAGGAGGAAGTCAGGCAATCCTTAAAGCAAATAGATTTTGAAAAATTACAGAAACAAATAGATGCCTCCATGAAAAACATTGACTGGAAAATGATGCAAAGAAATATTGACAGTTCCATAAACAAGGTGGATTATAATAAGATGAGGCATGAAATAGATAAGAATATGGATCAATTAAGGAAACAATTAAACAGCAAGGAATTTCGTGAGTCTTTACAGAATTTGAAAGATGTGGATATGAATAAAATTAAGGATGAAATGGAAAAACTTAAAAATGAAACAGAAAAATCGAGGAAAGAACTTCAAATTGAAATACAAAAATTGAAGGATGAATCTGCCAAAGAAAATGATGCAACATAATCCGGCAAAGGCACAAATACAGGAGGCCTGATAATGATTTGACTTAAGGTACAATAATCATAAATAGAATCATAATATAACCCGTTTTGAATAAATTTACATTCAGCTTTTGGCTATTTTATAATAGCTTACCGCTATTCCCTTTATTAATGAAGAACTAAAACCCTGGTGCTCCATCTCATTTAAACCCG
>ODAK010004967.1_pt1 | contig 13554 bp, 13 predicted proteins | sample 1539591 | NCBI WGS metagenome assembly ODAK01 (sample SAMEA3539303, study PRJEB22396) | soil metagenome | biome: tundra; feature: field; material: soil | place: USA | collected 2010-05 | depth 0.15 m | reverse complement strand
CTCAGCGTCGCGGACCGGACCGCTGTGGACGCCGCCATCGACTACCTGAACAAGAGGGTCCACATCCGCGCCGGGCATGATCACGCGGCCTCCTTCACGCGCGCCGCGTAGGTGGCGCCGAGTTCGTGATGTAGTGCCGCGAAGCGCTTGCTGAGGATCGAGGTGCGGAAGAGCATGACGGTCTGTCCGCCGTGCTGCGAGAAGCGTGCACCAGCGCGCTTCATGCGAGTGCCGACTACGGTCTTTGCTGCGGCTTCGGTGACTCCGGTACCGATCGGATAGCCGCGACGTTGCGCCTCGACGTACTTCATTCGCCCGAGGCTGTTCTGACGAGCGATGTAGTCGATGGCCTCGCGCAGTTCCTTGCGCCCACTTGCGGTGCGTGGCGCACCGAGGCGAGCACGCATCGAGCGCAGGACCTCTGCAGGGCCATCGCGCTTGCTTTTGATCGTCTCTCGCCAGGTCACCGCCTGCACGTGGGCGTCGCCGCTGCTGGGTCCCCAGATCGCGTCGGCGGCCTTCTGCACGTACTCGGCGACATGGAACGCGTCGACCAGCTTCATGCGGTTTCCGGTGCACTCGGGGGGCAGTCGCGTCTCGATGCCTTCGAGGGCTTGCCACTGCGGATCGGCCCCGTCGCTCGCCCACACGACGTTCATCGTCGAGCGTTCGCGCAGCACGCTGCGCAGCTCCGCTTCCAGTTCGCCGACGAGCGTCTTCTTGTACGGCTCGGGCATGCGCGCCAGGTAGATCGTGTCCAATCGCTCGCCGTCCGCGTCGTAAAAGGCGAGTGTCCCGACGGCACCTTCGTGCCACGCCCGACCCATAGTCCCGTCATGGGCGGCGGGGCCGGGATCGCACACGACTCCGTAACGTGTCTCGTGCCGTGGAGGCTCCGGCGAGCGTGTCTTGCGACCACGCGGGCGCGCATGCTCTCCATCCTGCGGCACCATCACGCCGTCGATTCCGACCTGGACGGTCACGGCCTGCTCGGGGATGACGTGCGCTTCGCGCACGGTCGTCGTGATGCTCTCGCGTCGCTGCTCGTAACGCGCTGCCATGGCGCGCGACAGCCGGCCAATCGTCGAGTTGCTGAGCGTCGCGGTCCCCACCTCACCGAGCAGGTCGGCCGCCTCCTGCTCGGGCATGCTCGCGAGCGCTCGCGTCGCGATGCGCGCGAGCCGAGGCGTGTACGTGCCCTCGACCATGCCCAGTCGCAGGTCCAGCGGCACCGCAACACGTCCGCGTCCCGACTGCTGGTAGACCGCCCGCTCCAGAGTCACCGTGCCGAACACCGTCTCGTAGTCGTGCGAAGTCTCGCGGCGATTCCCCCACTGCTCGCCGTTGATCTCCACCTCGGGCGCCTCGGCGTCCGCACGCTTCATCGCGCGAGCCATCTGCACTCGACCCCACGCCTTGGCCACTTCCAGCACGCGACCCTCGATGACGTCCACGTCCACCTTGTCCGCCTTCAGCCTCCCCAACTCCTCGCCCAGATCGTGCATTCGGCGTTCGATGCTCTCCACGTCTTCCTCGATCGTCATGCCCGCCTTGTCACAGACCAACCACCGGCTGCGCAAGCTAAGAGCGCCATCCGCCGTTCGCTTTGCAGTCCGGCGATCAATTCACGCCGTGGATGGATGTGGACCCTGAACAAGAACTCGCTCTACATCCATTACGCTCACTTCCTCAAGGATGGACTGCCGATTGCTACGGGTGTCATCGAGGGTGCCTGTCGGTACCTCGTTCAGGACCGCATGGGCATCACCGGCGCGCGTTGGGGGCTGGACGGCGCTGAAGCCGTGCTCAAGCTGCGAGCCATCCGCACCAGCGGCGACTGGGACGAATACTGGCGCTTTCACCTCAAGAGAGAACACGTGCGTAACTACCCCAAGGCACGCGCTGCTTGATCAGGTCGGCCCTTTATGCCCCGGCGCTCACCCGGAGGCCTTCGCCTGGGTGACGGCGATCACCGTGGGCCTCTATGTCAACTTCGCCTGGTTCCGCGAGCAGGTCTGCGTGGTCCTCTGCCCCTACGGCCGGCTCCAGTCCGTGCTCACCGATCCCCACTCCCTGCTCGTCGGCTACGACGAGGGCCGTGGCGAACCGCGGGGCAAGAAGGGCACCGCCGGAGCCGGCGACTGCGTCGACTGCAAGCGATGCATCGCCGTGTGCCCGACTGGGGTCGACATCCGCAACGGCTCACAGCTCGAGTGCCTCGCGTGCACGGCCTGCATCGACGCGTGCGACGACGTGATGGATCGCCTGGGCCGCCCGCGTGGACTCATTCGCTACGACTCGCAAGAAGGCCTCTCCGGCAAGAAGCGGCATATCGTGCGCCCCCGGGTCATCTTCTACTCGGGGCTCATGGTCGTCGGCGCGGTCGTGGCGGCCGTCGCCGCCCATGGCCGCACCCCCTTCGAGGCCAACCTCCTGCGACTGCAGGGCGCACCGTGCGCGCTGTCGGGAGATGACGTGCGAAACTCCCTGCAGCTGCACCTCGTGAACAAGGTCGCGGCCGCTCGCACGTACCGGATCGAGGTCGATCCGGTGGACGGGATGCAGGTCGTGCTGCCCATGCCGACGGTGGCGCTCCCGTCGCTCGGCAACTCGCTCGTGCCACTCTTTCTGTCGCTGCCGCGCTCGGCGTTCCATGGAGACGTCGCGGTGCATGTGACCGTGCGCAGCGAAGAGGACGCAAAGGGCGTCGTGCAGGTCGCCGCCCAGTTTCCGGGCCCGAGCTGAGGCCGGCGCGTGGCCCCTCCGGGCGCGCATCCTTTGCGCGAAGCGGCACCGGTCGCGTGAGCGAGTCCGCGAGGGGCGGAACGGACGGGTGAACCCTTTCTTGCTTGGGAGGCTCCTACGGAAAGAGGACTGGAGAGGCCATGGAAGACATCGAGATTACATTTCCAGGCGGCAAGCGCGTCGATGCCCAGGTCGGAGCGTATGTCGTCCATACGGACCAGCCCGTCGAAGGCGGCGGCGAAGGGACGGCGATCTCGCCGTTCGATCTCTTCCTCGCGTCGCTCGGCACGTGCGCGGGCCTCTACGTCCTCGCCTTCTGCCAGGCGCGTGGGCTCTCGACCGACGGCCTCGCGCTCCACCAGCGCGTCGAGGTCGATCCGGCGACGAAGCTCCCGCGCCACATCCGCATCGAAGTCGCGCTTCCGTCGTCGTTTCCGGACAAGTACCGAACCGCGGTCCTTCGTGCCGCGGAGGGATGCAAGGTGAAGAAGACGATCGCGGCCGGGCCTTCGGTCGAAGTTGCGCTCGCCCAGACGGACGAGACTCTCGTGAAAGCATCGTGAACAGGAGTCGATCATGAACGCGCTCATTCCAACGAACGAAGGAACCCTCGACCGCGCCCTCCGGGTCGCAATTGGCCTCGTGCTGCTCACGCTCGTCTTCGTAGGGCCGAAGAGCATGTGGGGCCTGCTCGGATTGGTCCCGCTCCTCACGGGTGCCATGGGGAGCTGCCCGCTCTACCGCGTCCTCGGCGTTTCGACGTGTACCGCGCGCCCGAGGCGGTGACGGGCCGAGCTCAGGACCCGGTCTGGATGGCCGCGAACTCGCGGAGCGCCTTGCGGACGAGCGCCTGCACGTCGCTCGGTACGGCGCCGTCGTGGCTCTTCGTCCGGCAAAGCGCGAGCGTCTTCTTGAGCGCGCCGCACGCGTCGCGGCACCGGGGACACGAGTCCACGTGCGCCTGCATGCTCGCGCACTCGTCGGGGCCGATCTCGCCCTCCACGTAGCGCGAGAAGATGGGGACGATGTCCGGGCACCCCTGCGCCGCTGGCGCGTCCGCGGTCTCGAGGAGCGGAGCCAGTCGCGCGCGGACGCTCACCCGGGCGCGGTGCAAGCGGCTCTTCACGGCGTCGATTCCCACGCCCAGGACCTGGGCGACCTCGGGCGCCGTCAATCCTTCGACATCCCGCAGGATCAGGACTTCGCGGTACATGGGCTCCAGGTCGGCGATCGCCGCGTCGAGGGCCTTCCAGAACTCATGATCCCCGGCCGCCTCGTCCGGCGCGCTGGCGCTCGCCGCGCTTTCCCTCGCGTCTTCGGAGTCGAGCGAGACGAGCTCCCTGGGCGCGCCGACGCGCGTCCGGCGCTTCTTGATGCAAAAGCTGCGAGCGATGGCGAAGAGCCACGTCGACAGCGAGGACGCGCCGCGGAACTCGTGCAGGCCGCGCGCGGCGGCGAGCAGGGTCTCTTGCACGACGTCCTTCGCGTCCTCGGGATCGCGGCACATCTTGACGCCGAACCGGTACACGGCCGGAAGATGACGCTCGAGGAGGACCCCGAGGGCACGCTCGTCACCGGCCTGGAACGCCGCGAGCAGCTCCTCGTCTGTGGGGGGCACGGTCGGTACGTTGTACCCTGACCGGCCGGGATCGCCCATGTCCGCGAACCCTTCGACGTGGGTTCGGCTCAAACTCGGAAGGGTCACCAGAATGGCGCGCGAGCGAACGTTCCATCACACGCACGCAGACAAGCTCGACGATCCCGAGCGGCACGCCTGGCTCCCGCCCGACGAGGTCGTTCGCCGCCTTGAGCTCCGCCCCGGCCTTCGCGTGGCCGACATCGGCGCCGGGTCCGGATACCTCACGGCGCCCATCGCGGAGGCGGTCGGTCCGACGGGCCGGGTCGCGGCGCTCGACCTGCAACCCGAGATGCTCGAGCGGCTGCGGCATCGACTCGCGCCCGGAGCCCCGGTCGACCGGGTCCAGGCCGACGCCTCGGCGACGACGCTCCCCACGTCGAGCCAGGATCTGGCGCTCATCGCCAACGTCTGGCATGAACTCGACGACCGGACGGCGGCCCTCGCAGAGATGACGCGCATCGTCCGAAGCGACGGCCGCCTCGCCATCCTCGACTGGCGCATGGATGTCGCGCAGCCTCCGGGCCCACCCCTGGAGCACCGCGTGTCCCTTCGCGAGGTGGTTGAAGAGCTGCGAGGGGCCGGGTGGAGCGTGCAGAGGGAAGGAGCCCTCGGAATGTACTCCTACCTGGTCATCGCGTCCGCTCCCCCGGTCGGTCCGGCGTGAATCCTTCCTTGCTTGCGCGGGCTCCAACGCAGCATGGTCTTCCGGACGATGTTGTTCATGCTGCTCGGCGCCGCAGGCGGTCTGGCGTATCAGCGCTTCATCGGCTGTCGAACGGGCACCTGCCCGATCACCTCCAACCCTTAGAAGGCGGAGGCGTAAAAACGGCGGTCAAAACGCTAACTCCTGAAACGTTAATTTCGACCGGGCGCCTTACGTCTCGACGCTCTACGGCGCGGTCATCGGGTTCTTGCTCTCTGGCGGCTTGCGTTGACCGGACCGGCTACACCCGGAACCGCAAGGAAAAGACGCCCACGCGGGCGACCGCGATGCGCGAGACGCTCAGAGAAAAGGCTTGTGCTCGACGTGCCCACCACACGAGCGCATCGCGGCGTCGGCCTTGTCGCGAGCCATGAGGCTCGGAGCCTCGACGATGAGGAGGGCCTTCCCACCCGCGAGCTCCTTCGACAGTCTCTCCAGCGTTCGATCCGGACCGGCCGACCCGGCGATCACGCCCCCGACGCTGCCGTAGCCCTGCTGCGGCGTCGAACATTGTGGAGCCGCCGCGACGCACCGGCACTTCGCGAGATCGCTCGCCTTTTTCTGCGACGCGTGGTGGCTACGTCATGGATCCGCGAGAACTCGACGGGATCCACGGATGCGTCGTGCGGTCCTTTGATACTCGTGATGTAGGCCCCCGAGCACGGCAGGGCGACGATTTTCCGCTCGGCAGGGCGGTCCGCCGGGACCGGGGTGTGCTGATCGAGCCCTTGGCGAGGGCGGGCGGCGTTGTAGTAGCGGACGTACTGGGCACGACGCGCTGGAAGTGCCGGTCGTCGGGCACGAGAAGGGTGGTCAAGGCATTCGCGACGTAGGGAGCCGAGAAGCGCTCGCGTGCGAGCGCATCGAAGGCGGTCCCGAACTTGGCGTCGCGATCGCGAATCAAGAAGCGTGGCGCGACACCGGAGGAGTGGCGTTGCGAAGCTCCTGCGTCACCCAGGCCTGCGATGGGAAACGTGCCGTCTCCGGCGAGAGGCGCGACGCGGGTCGCCATCGGCTCCGCTACCGCCTGAGAGCCTTGAGGCCGATGCTGTGCCAGCGAAGGAGCCTCTCGGATCGGACAATACCCAGGACGTCCCTCCACGTCGGCGAGATGGCGGCGAGGGCGACGAAAGCGTTGCGGTCCAACCGCGTCACACGCCGGCGGCCTTTTCGCCTGGTGAGCACGGCTCCGTTCCAGCAGCTCCAGGCATTTCTCGCGGTGGCGCGCCACCGGAGCTTCAGCGGCGCCGCGCGCGAGCTGCGCGTCTGGCGCTCCGCTGTGAGCCAGACGGTACAGCAGCTCGAGGAACAGCTGCGCGTCGGTCTGCTGGCCCTTTGCTACACGCAGCGTATCTGAAACGGATGCGGGCCAGACGCCTCGTCGAGAGCGCCGGACCTTCGTTGCTCTAGATGATCTCCCTCGAGACGTTGCGCCATCCATTCCTGTGCCGCTCGTGATCCACGCCCGGGTTGCGCCCATGCGCCTCGGCTTCCTCGCGGTCATCGTCTGCGCTGCCCGCGCGTCGGCGGCGGACGACCCCGACACCGCAACGCATGCCTGGGCGCCGGCGTCCTCGTCCGCGCCGCCGGCGGGCGCCCCGCTACCCGCGCCTATCCCGACGAGCCGCACCCGGCACGGGTTCTTCCACTCTCCGGAGCCGGGCGGCGATCCGGTCGACTACGTGACGCCCCGGTTCGAACCCGCGGGCTTCCCGCTCATCGGCGGCGACAGCGACATCGGCTTCCAGTTCGGGGTCGTCGGCACGCTCTCTCACTTCGCGAATGGCGTGCGCCCCTACGATTGGAACATGGACTTCTTGCTGTCGGCGAGCGTCAAGCAGGGCCCCGCGGCGCTCGAGATCGCGCAGCAGACCTATCTCTGGCAGTTCGATCTCCCCGCGCTCGAGGGCGGCGAGCTCCGCCTCAACCCCGAGGCGTCGTACAACCAAACGATCAACTACGGGTACTTCGGACTCGGCAACGCGTCGAGCGGGGCCCCTCCGCCCGCGTCGAACCCGAACCACGGGCGCTTCTACCAGTGGATCGACTCGGTCGTGCAGGCCCGGTCGAGCGCCCGCCTCCACCTTCGCGGGCCGCTCTGGGCCGAGTTCGCGGCCCAGTACCTCTTCGTCGGGCCGGGCCTCTACGCGGGGAGCGCCCTCGCGCGCGACGCGGCCGCCCGCGCCGGCGACGGCTCTCCGCTCGTCTACGGCACGAGGCCGCTCAGCCTGCCGTCGCTCGCGGCCGGGTTCTCGTACGACTCGCGCGACGGCGAGATCTTCGCGCACAGCGGGATGTTCCACGAGGTTGGCGTCCGGCTCGAAGAGGGAATCCCCTTCGGAGACGACGTCCGCTACGCCGAGTTCGGTGCGATCGTGCGCGGCTTCGTGCCGCTCGGGGGCCCGCTGGTCCTCGCCGGCCGCCTCGTCGCGAACGCGCAGGTCGGGCACGTCCCCTTCTTCGATCTCTTCCAGGCCGGGCCGTTCGATCAGAAAGAGATGCCGGGCGGCTCGGCCGGGATCCGGGGCGTCCCCGTCGGCCGGTACCTCGGGCCCATCAAGGCCATCGGCAACTTGGAGCTCCGCGCCATGCTCGTCGAGTTCACGCTCCTCAGGCAGAACTTCACGCTCGGCAACGACGTCTTCTTCGACGCGGGGCGCGTATGGAGCGACTACTCATTTCGCTCGCCCCTCGACGGCCGGGGGCTCGGGCTCAAGTACGGCGTGGGCGGCGGCGTCTACTTTCTCTGGGGCGAGGCCGCCATGCTCCGCATCGAGGCCGCGTACTCCCCGGACGCGGTGTCGGAGAACCCATCGTTGCCCGTCGGGATCTACGTCAACGACAACACGATGTTCTGACGTGCGAGGGCGCGCGCGCGCTCGCGCGGTTCTCTCACGCGAGCATCCCGCGAGCGCCTATGAGCGGGGCGAGGCCGCCTTTCCTACGAGCGGTGGCACCTCTTCGACGGGCAGGGTGTCGGCCGGCATGGCGGATGCTTCAATAGAAGAATGGCCGATGGGGTGCGGCGGTTCGAGGTCCTGCGCGCGGCGGGCGCGGTCTCGTGGCTCACATGCCTCGCCTCGCTCGCGCCGCTCTGGCTCGCGCTGCCCGCGTGCGCGGGGCCGGCGTCGCACCCGCCCGACCTCGGCGACTGTTCGGGCGTCGACGGGAGCTGCGGGGCGCCCGGGGTCTCGGCCGGAGGCGTGGGACCGGCCGTCGACGGCGGGGTCGCGGCCGGGGGGTGCGCCGTAAGCGCCCTCGATTCGCTTTGCGCCCAGTGCGAAAACGCCCAGTGCTGCACCCCGCTCGCCGCGTGCGCGACCGACGTCGACTGCGAGAACCTCTCGAGCTGCGAGGAGAACTGCCTCGGGTCGACGGCGTGCATCGCGGCGTGCGAGCGCCAGTCGCCGAAGGGCATTGCGGGCCTCGACGTGTTCACGATCTGCATCCAGGCGAAGTGCATCGTCTGCAGCCAGAGCGGCGTCGGCGATCCCTGCGATCAGGTCGCGAGCGGGTGCAATCCCGGGCTCTCGTGCGGCGGGCTGGGGTGCACGAAGCCGTGCGCGCGCGCCACGGACTGCGCGGGCCTCGGGGCCAGCGGCGGTAACGCCCTGAATCTGCCCAACGCGTGCGTCGAGATCGCGGGAGCGGGCGAGCGCTGCGCGCCCGGATGCAGCGTCGACGCCGACTGCACCGCATTCCCGGGGGCGTTCTGCTTCGCGACCACGTCGGTCGACGGGCTCGCGGTCCGGGTATGTACGTCGACGCCCGACGCCGGAGCGGATTGACGCGCCGGCAGGCCGAGGCCCGGATCGCGGATCGTTGCGGACGGTCGCGGACGGGCGCACGCGGGCGCGTTATGCTGGAGTCGACCACGGAGCTCCGGATCCTGAAGCCTTCCGCTGGATCGTGAAGACGTTCGCCCACCTGCGCGCGGCGCACGGCCACGCCATCGGGCAGCCGCCCAGCAGCGGCCCTCGTCCAGCCCACGGGTGAGTTCTTTCCCGGCACGTTCGAGGGCTACGGCGCGAGCCTCGAGATCGAATCGGACCTGGTCGCCTGCGGCTGCTCCCCCGCGACCTGCGACTGAGCGCGCAAACTCGGAGGTCCCGGGCGAAGGCAGACGGCTCGATGGCGGTTTGTCGGCAGCGATCCCTTCTGCGCTTCGTATGGAAGTAGGCACCGCTCGTCGGTACGTGCACGTCCACCGGGCATCCCAACGCCACCATGGCTTCAAAAGATGTGGCGCTTACTTCTTTGCTCGGCGTCGAGTGTGCTCTTGCTCGCGTGCACCGGCACGCCGACCGGCGCCGGTCCCGCGGGCCCAAGGACCGGTGGCGAGGGGGGCGCTAGCGACGCGGGCGCGGGTTCGACACTCGCGGCCGACGCGACCGCCCAGAGCGGCTCGAGCCTGGGCAACGAGGCCGGGGCTGACGGCGCAGCGAGCGACGCAGCGACCGCCGAGAGCGGCTCCTCTTCGGACGCGGCGGCCCGGCCGGCCAACATCCCCGTGGAACTGGAAGGTGCGGTCACCTCCATCCTCGGCAGCCCGGAGCCGCTGACGCCGGCCTTCTCATCGACCGTCTACGACTACTACGTGCGGTGCTCTTGGGGGACGAACGCGATCACCTTGACCGTCGCGACCGCGAGCGGATCCAGCGCGGTCGCGCTCGATGTGGTCGAGGATCAGGCCGTCATCGTGGATGGGCAGTACTGGATTCGCTGTCTGCCCCATGATTTTCCGGCCATCACCGTGACGACCCATCCGGATGCCGGGGCGCCGACGCCCGGGTGGTACCTGGTGAACTCCGGCGTGTACGCGACTGCGCTCGACACGAACGGCACGCCGGTCTGGTACTCACGCGGAAACTCGGTCATCGACGTCGATGCCCTCACGCCCAACACGATCTCGTTCATGCCGAACGCGACGGCGCCGTTCGGGTACGGCTCGACGGAGTTCGCGATCCACTCCCTCGCCACGGGAACGGTCGCCACCATCACGACCGTCGGCTCGCCGACGGACGACCACGACCTGCGCCTGCTGCCGAACGGCGACTACCTGCTCTTGACGTATCCGCTCGAGAGCGGCGTCGATCTCACGGGACTCCAGACGTTCGGCGAGGGTGAGACCATGGCCGACTGCGAGATCCAGGAGGTCGATCCGACCGGGCGTCTGGTGTGGTCGTGGCGCGCTAGCGACCACATCGATCCCGTGCGCGAGTCGATGGCACCGGGCACGGATACCATCCTTGGCCAGTCGATCGTCGACGTCTACCACTGCAACGCGATTGACGTGGATTCGAGCGGGAACCTGCTCCTCTCAGCCCGTCACGCCGACGCAATCTTTTACATCGACCGCACCGCCGGCCACATCGTCTGGAAGCTCGGAGGAAGCGACTACAGCAAGGACGGAGCGGACTACCTGCAGATCGTCGACGACCCCGAGACCTCGTTCAGCCTTCAGCACGACGCCCGCTTCTTGCCGAACGGCGACATCAGTCTCTTCGACGACCACGGGGCGGGCTCGGGCGTCGCGCGCGGGGTGGAGTACGCGCTCGACCACGAGAAGGACGTCGCCACCGTGGCCTGGCAGTTCCTCGGGATCGCGGCCAGCGCGGCCGAAGGGAGCTGCCGCCGATACGCCGACGGCGAGACCGTCATCGGGTGGGGCTACAACACGACTGATTCGCGGGTCGTCACCGAGGTCAACACGGCCGGCGAAGAGGAGCTCGATATCGCGTTCACCCCGAACACCGCGTCATACCGGGCCATCAAGGTCCCGCTGTCGCAACTCGACGTGAACCTGCTCCGGAGCACTGTGGCGCAGTAGCGGGATGCCGCTGCGGGCGTTCGCGCCGGCCGCGAGCTCTCGCTCCTCGTCGGTGGCGTTAGTCGCGATCCCACGAGAGCACCTCGCGATCGGGCTGGGCTATCGTCCGCCAACCGTGACATCCGTCGCTCCGCTTCAGTTCCTCATTCTGCTGGTCGCCAGCTGGATCGGTCGTGGGCAGGGCGAAGCGTCGAGTATTGAGCATCGCGGGAAGTGGCGGGTCGCCCCGAAGCCAGCCAGCGCGCCCCCGGCAGGCGGCTGGTCTGGACGCGATCGGCTGGATCCGCGGGCCGGCGATCGTGCGCAACGCGGGCCTCTCTCATCGAAGTCGAGGAAAGGCTGCTCTCTTGCAGCACCGACGATCGCGCCGCCGCGATCGGAACGCCGCGCAAACGCGAGATCCCTTCCATGGAAGGCCCTCGACGACCTTCTGGGCGAAGATTTCGAGCCATCCTCGAGCATCGTGCCCAAGAAGAAGGCGAAGCGCACAACGAGCGAGGATGCCGACGAACCCGACATCGAGCCCGCGATGGCGCGTCTTGCCGCTCGTGCGCGGACGCACCGCCATCCATCCTCGGGGGAGATCCTCGCGAGCCGAACCGCGAGCGGCTCGAACGGGCCTTCCAGCTCGCGTCGCTCGAGTGGCCCTCGATTGAGGGCCCGCGCAAGGTGGAGGCTGTGCTGGCGAGAAACCCGTTCGCGAGGTCATTCCGCGGCGATTCGCGGACGGCTCGGCGCGCGCGCAAGGACCCGGAGCGAGCTGACGCCCCACGCCATCGAGTGGCCGCCGAGCAACAGACCTAGCCCCAGACCTGAACGTACGATGCGTAAACAATGCGTTGGAGAGAACTTGTGCGTGTTGTTGTTTACCCGGGGCTGGGCCGTGGATGAGATCGTCTAAGGTGGCGCTCCCACTTGCGCATGCACTTGCGGCCAGGTGGGCGGTTGCCAGGCGACTTGACCGCGAAAACGTCGCGCGAAACGAGTATTTAGCCACCACAGGACGCCCGGCGTGATTGGATGCAGGTCGCGCCTCGGCGGGCTGCTCAACTACTACGGCCGCCAAGCTGCATGAGGCAGGCGAAAGGTTTCCGGACACCACGCGATCAAGGACAAGCGGGACGTTGAGGACCTGGTCGACGGTCTGCTCGAAGACGAGGGCCGTCTGGTCATGCGCGAGCCCCGCGGATCGCCTCGATCGCAGACCGAGCCGCTCGCCCGACCGTCCCGTATGTTCGCACGCGCCCTTTGTCGGTTCGAACCATACGCTGCAGCGCTCGCAGCGCCCGGGGCTCGCGCAGTTCGCCCAACGCGAACGCACAAAACAATCGGACCTCTGGAGATCGATCACGCAGGCACGCCACCAACGCCGGACCGCTTTCGCGATCGCCGAGCGACCCCAGTGATTCGGCGGCTGCCGCTCGTATCTTTGGTTTCTCATCCAAATCGCCAAGCACGTGCAAAAGCGACTCGCGTGCTCGAACGTCCCCGAGTTTCCCGAGCGCGTAGACGACCGCCATTCGAACTTCCGCGTCTTCGTCCCCAATCGCCTTCAGAAGGCGGCTCGTTGCCGACCGGCTCCCAAGTTCGCCAAGCGCTATCGCCGCCGAGTGGCGAACTCTTGCCGACGGGTCCGCCAGCAGGCACACAAGTTGACGAACGGCGGTGGCCTTCGGTATCCCGCGGATCCGTGGAACGAACCAGCACGCGATGATGGGTAGGTCCGCGTCGTCGGTTCGGCGAAGCGACTCAAATAAGTCGTCAACCGATCGGACTCCCGCCGAATCCAAGGTCCGGACGTCGGCGTCGACAAGCGCTCTACGATCGCCCTCAAGGTCGGCGACGATCCGTCGAAGCTCGCTGGCGAATGCTGTCGGGCGATGTCGCGGCGTCATTGGCTGCAGTTGCACTGGCAGTGGCGCGCATAGCATCCCCGGGGCGCCTTCTGCGTCGCGTCTCGTTTCGCTTCGCGACAAGCTGTGTCCTCTGTCGAGCCACTGGCGCTTCCTTTGACTCGCCCGGTGCATTGCGGCGCTGTGCCCTCTACGTTGCACGACGACGTGCATTTCCAAGGTTTGCCCGAGCTATCGACACCTGGGCAAAGTGGGTCATCGGGGTCCGGAGGCGGATTTCCGCCGCCACCTCCGTTGCACTGGTCCGCTGCGTTCGAGAGAGCGGCGATGCAGGCAGGGAGAAACAGAGGGTCCAAGGCCACTGCACCGCAGATCACTGCGGCCTGGAATTGCGCGACGCCGCAGTCAGTACTGTCCGTGCCCTGCGGATCGATGCGGTCCACGGGGTCGTTGCCTACGTAAACGTAGAAGTTCGGCTGTCCACCGTCGAACCGAAGGGGGTCCTTATTTGTCCATCTACCTGTGCTCGCATCGTAGTCTCTCGCCCCGAACTTCAGGAGCCCCGTGTCCTTGTCGTAGAGCCCTCCCGCGAACCCGAACGGGGTCAATCCCGGACTCGTATCGTTGGTCACGTTCCCAAACTCGTCGTAGTCGATCTCCTCGACCACCGCCCCGCTCGACGTGTTCACGATGAGCCGCGGGCTTCCTAGGTGGTCGCTCAAGACGCGGAACGTCCCGCTGGAGTTCGTGAAGTAGTCCGGCACGTTCGGCTTCGATCCGAACA
>ODAK010004966.1_pt1 | contig 13555 bp, 9 predicted proteins | sample 1539591 | NCBI WGS metagenome assembly ODAK01 (sample SAMEA3539303, study PRJEB22396) | soil metagenome | biome: tundra; feature: field; material: soil | place: USA | collected 2010-05 | depth 0.15 m | reverse complement strand
GACAGTCACAGCTCTTCCGAGACAAATGGGATGAGGTCCGCAGCGCCGAGGGCCTATCATTCTCAACGGCTGAGCATAGAAGCCTTATGTCCAGCTGAGAGTCTGCAACTTGAAATAGTGGTCGCCGGTGAGAAAGTCCAGACTGCCGTCTGTCGGAGTCAGGGATTTGAATCGCGTTCCATACCTCTGCTTCAGCAGGTCTTTGATTTCATTGAACCTGACCATATTGCCCCAGAAAGCCAGTTCTCTCCAGACCTCCCTGTCGCCAACCCGGATGATCTGGTGGTCCTCATTTTCGTCGCCCACATGCACCGCAATATCCCACGTGAATTCGAGTGATTCAACACCCTCCAGTTCCGGCAGTTGCTCCAGACTGTGCAGGTGGTTGCTCCAGAACCTGTTCATTCGATCTTCCATTCGCTTGATCCGTTCTCTTTTTTCTGGCAGGTCTCGAATCGCCTCCTCGTTGCCTGCCGCCGCCGCTCGTTCCACATCTTTCAGGTTTGGGAACTCCACATAGGCGACGCCGCGGTCACATCTGGGACACTCCAACACGCCGCCTTCATTCGGGCAAGTCTTTTCCCCTTTGCCTATCCACCCGCAGTGCTCACAGGTGAACTGGAGAATTTTCCAATTCGAATACCATCGATACAGCTTCTTCTGCCCGACAGTCGGTTCTGGTGGACGCTCTCTCGATCCGCACCTTGGTCTCAGTGTTCTACTCATTCCCTTGCCCCCACTTTCATCATCTCCCCGCAGGTACTCGCGGCTCAAGCCATCGCACCGGATATTTCGTGTCCGATCATTCCCCGGTCATCCGTGACACCAACATCCAGTCAAAAAGACCGTTGCAGTGCCCTTTTAGCGTCGATTTGGCGGGTTCGGCGGGGTCCCGAGGGGTTACCCACCCTTTTCTCGGGGAAAACCCATCAGCGACATTCAGCGTCAATGTAGCGGATTTCGGGGCGAATGCCGGGGCCAAGCTGTTGTTTCCCCAGTTTTTTCTAATTTGGCAGGTGCCTCGCAGAAATCGAGGATCACCTGTTGAACGATTACCGGGTATCGAAGAAACGATTTGCTCGATGCGGCAGTTGCAGCGTGCATCGCTTGCGCATGCCCGCGCAGTTAGACCGCAGCGCCCGCATCTTTTCAATTTTAGCTCGACCCAACCTGCGCCGCGCTGGTCTTCTAACGTGCTTTCCGACTCGACGGGCCTGATTCATTCCGGCCTTGACACGTTCACGGAGCATCTCACGCTCGAACTCCGCCACGGCTCCTAAAATCTGAAACGTCAGCCGACCTGCTGGCAACGTCGTGTCGATGTTCTGTTTCAGAGAAACAAGGTCAACCCCCAGCGCTTTGCACTCTTCGGAAATGGTCAGCAACTGTCGCAGTGATCGAGCCAGCCGGTCCAGAGCCCAAACTACCAGCACATCAAATTTCTTTCTCCGCAACTGCTGCAGCAGCCGATTCAAAGCAGCCCTGCTGTCCTTCGCTCCGCTCTGGCCTCGAATCGGTGAAGATTTGGTATTGCCATCCCCGCCGCTCAGCGAACTCGCGGAGTTCGTTTTCTTGCAGACCAGTTTCCTGCTCGGTCGTCGAAACCCGAACGTAGATTGCAGCCTTTTTCATGAACCGTTACCCCATACTGATTGCGCCAGAAAAGGTGCGTGAAATCAAGCGCTCGTGCGCGCTGCGGGCGAGCCAATAATGAAACCCTCTGGAACCCGCTCTTTGGCTTTTCGACGCTTTCTCTTACGCATCATGATTTATGCCCGTCACTTCCTTCAAAAACACGTCTTCATTTCTTCAAACTTCCATTACCACGGAGTCACCGGACTAAGCCACTATCTCCAAGCAAACCAATAATTTACAACTCCAGTGCCATTCCAACTACGACCAGACTAAGCGGAGTAAACACTCCAGTCACTCCAGCAGTACTAATTCGAAGGGCGGAGCTGTAAGTAACAGAAAATGCAATAGTTAGTGGCGTACTCCGCTCACTCCACACCCCTGTGTCCAGGAACTAAGAGTTGGAAAAAGAAGTGGCGGAGCGAGATCAGGCGGACGTGATTTTCTCGTATCCGTCCTTAGGTCTTGCGCAAGATTTGGAGAGCTACGCACTTCTTGAGGAAGTCAGACGTACCTTGTGGACCTCGATTGTAGGCAAGTTGGGCATCCTTGAAGCGGAATCTGGTGGAAAGTTTAGTGAAAACGGATTCTTGATCAGAATTGAAGAGCAATCGGGAGCCGGTCACTTGGCGATAGCCAAGTGGTTCGCCCTGCTGATCAAAAACCCGTGCCACGTAAACCAATGGAATTTCACCAGCCACACGCATGAACCCGCGCATGACCAGCGCGATTTCTTCTTTTTCTCCGGCCCCAGTTTCGGTGGTCGAGCGCTGTAACGGTTCTTCCACGCCAATGCGGACGTCGGTAGCGTTAACCAAGGCACTTGCGCCGCGAGCCTGAAAAAGCCAGTTGCGAACATTGGTGCATTTCTCCAGAGGCTCTGGCATGCGGTCCTTTCTGGGTGAAGGCTTGGCGAGGTGATGCGTTCCCCAAATTGCCGAGCCAACCTCTCCACTGAGCTGGCGCAACTTCAACACAACCTGTGTAGCGTTTGAATTCCGATTCTCGATCTTCGGAGAGAAGGCAGTGAGAGAGTCAAGGATGGCGAGATCGGGTTTGAAGCTGCGAATGATATCAGTTGGCCTGTTCCGCTGCCAATTACCCTCCGCGGCGTTCAGGTTCCAAACGAGGAAGTTGTCCGGTGGCTGGCTCAAGCCGAGGTGGGATGTAATACGGCGGATCAACTCAGCCGATTGCGCTGCTCCATTCTCAAAATCCAGATACAAGGCACGCCCTTGTTGCACTTTGCGGCCTAGGAACGGAATCCCCGCGCCTACGCAGATACCGGCCTGATACAGTAGCGGAGATTTGCCCAGATTCGAGTGCCCGACAACAATCCCCAGTGACCTTCGAGGGATTAAGCCGTCAACCAGGTAATCCGTGCCCCTATCGGGCTGGAGTCGAACCACATCCTCCCCCGATTGCACCGCCCACTTGCGCTTCAGCTCATCCATGGCCCTGACCAGAGCCTTCGCGATAGTCATCTGGCCATAGGTGAGGCCCTCGGCGCTGCGGACCTCATCCCATTTGTCTCGGAAGAGCTGTGACTGTCGAAACAGAGCATCAACCATTTCCTCGCGGCAACCTGAATGCAGCGCCAGTAATCGGCATAGCGCGAGGTCAGCCTCGGACTGTGAAGAATAGCCGTCGGTGGAGCCTGCCCAGAGTAGATCGAACTTCTCGGCGTCCCGACTCTCCCGGACTTGGCGAATTACGCGCTGAAGCTCTTGATCAGCGAATCGTTGTGGCGTTTGCTGCTTGGCACTTGGCCGTTCCGTGCCTGCAACCGTCTGATATAGGGTCTGGAGTTTGCTCCCACCTTTATTAATGTCTGCCGGTGTCGGTTTCGACAGCCTGCGCCCAGTAACCGTCATAAAGCGTCTGGTGCTATAGACCTCGACACCGTCTTTGCGAACACTCCCCGGCACGGTGCCTTCCACCCAGATGTGCACACCGGTTCCAGAGGGGGACACCTCAGCATAGGAATCGAGCGCTTTCAGATAATCCCACGCTTCTTCGTCCAACTCCTTGGTCTCGGGGTCAAGGCAATCGTCCAGATCGACGACGACAAATGGATCGTCTCCGGTTAGCACGAAACCGACACCATCCGCCTGCTCGTTGGCCAAATATTCGCAGGCTTCCCCGAAACTGGCCCAAGTGGACGGGTTCGTCACCGCGCCCAAAGCCGTACACGCTGAAAAGTTGAGCGATGAGATTGGCCTGCTCAAAGTCGCCATGTTCCCTGGCGTGATCGGGATTGACGTGGCGAAAGATATTGATCGTGCTATTGGGTCTCTGGACGGTTGTAACCGCCTCATCGTGGACCTTCGAGGAAATACCGGCGGAGGAATCGGCGGGCTACGCCTGATGAGCTATTTGACGCCCGGAAAACTTGAGGTTGGCTACAGCCTGACGCGGAAACGTCGCGAACGCGGTTATCGCCGTGAGGAGCTGACCCGGTTCGGACGGATTCCGTCTCACAAAGCGACTCTCATATGGTTAGCGGCTCGATATGCCTTCGTTGAAAAATCTATCCTCGTGGTCACCGAAGGACTCGGCCAGCAGGGATTCCACGGCCGAGTCGTGCTGTTGGTAAACGAGCACACCGCGAGCGCCGGCGAGATGGTGTCGGCGTTTGCGGAGGGACATAGCTCCGAAACACAATCTGAGCCCGGATATTTCAGGATCTGTGGTTCGATGCGCCACATGATTTCAGGGCTGTACGACAACGGGGAGGGGCTCTTAAGCTGTTGAGTCCCAACAAATTTGCTGTGCGGACTCTAAGTCTGGACTCTAAACAACGATGATGGGGTTGCTGAACCTGTTCGCGGTTTTCCAGGACCCGGGAGAGGCCCAGAGCTGAATTCCATTGACAAGCGGGCCGTTCGAGGGCAAGATTCGTCAACTGGGGTTGCAGGGGTCTTCGACGACGAGGCGTTGGGATGCAGATGCGAGCGTGGTTTCGGCTCGCGCCGCGACTTGTGTCAATGTCAGGCTCCCCCTTCCTGATCGCAGATTCTTGTTTCGAGTCCAACGGGGAATTCCCAGGAGGTAACGCTCCATGACTGCAAATCTCCGCAACCTGACAAGAGAAAAGAGAGAGATTCCAATGAAGAGACTTTTGATGCCAGCTACTACTCTGACGACACTGAAGAAGATAGCCTTTATCCTCCTCTGCTGCACCGTGCTCATGGTCTTCACCGCCCCCGCCCAGACAATCCAGACAATCAAATTAGATCCGGGAGCCAACAATCCTCCACCTGCAGGTGCAATTCTGGATCTGAGCGGTACACCGATACCCGGCGGCGGCAATGGAACAACCTATCAGCAGTACACGGTGAATTTCACCGCGAGCATCGCCAACACTGCGATCACGTTCGCCTTCCGTGACGATCCGGCGTTCATCTCGTTCGCCAACGCGTCGGTGGTTGACCTGACGGCTGAAAGCACCACCAACCTGTTGGCCAATGCCGACTTTTCGGGGGGCTGCTATCTCGACAATGGGAACAGTTCTACGCCGAACGGCTGGACCTATGCCAATGTGTACGGCGCCTTTGCCGGCGGAATCGTGCAACCCGGCTGCAGTGGCGAAAGCAGCTACTACTGGTATGACGGTGCTGTGCAAGCTTACGACGCCATCAGCCAGACGATTACCACCATCGTGGGGCACAATTACCAGATCAGCTTTTTTGTGGCCGAAAACAGTTCTTGCAGCACCGATGGCGGCGGAACTTCTTGTAACTTTTCCGACCTCAGCACAAACGGCGACACAACTGACACGGGAGGAAACGGAATCAACGTTACCGTCTATGCTCAGGCGGGGTTGCCGCCGCCCGGAGATACGCTGACTTTGACGGAACTGGGATTGGGCACTGGCACTGTGACAGACAATACGGGACAGATCAACTGCAGCGAAGCAGGCGGAGTCGTAACGGGAACGTGTTCGGCAAGCTATGCGAGCGGAACACCAGTCATTTTGACGGCGAGCCCGAATGAGACGTCCACATTCGGGGGCTGGGGCGGCGCATGCGCGAGCATTGGAAGGAGCATGACGACGTGCAGCTTGACGATGAATTCGGTGCAGAACGTTTCCGCGAGTTTTAATGCTCCCGGGCCAACCCAGGCGGGAACGGTTATGACGGGAACGGAGACCGTCTTCAATTTCGAAGGCGGCGTCGCAGGCGGCGGCTACGATTACAATGCAGAGCTGACGAGCGGATCGCCTGTAATGGCGCAGGTCACGACGATACCGGTAGTAGATCAACCAACCTGCAACGCCATCGTTAACCCGAACTTTCCCGGGGCTCAGTGCTTTGTGTACCAGAACGGTAATGGCCCGGTTACACCCTCACCGGTGATGTTTGAGCTCACGTGTCCCGGGTCTCCGGGTGGGACGTGCGGCACGGACGTCAACCCAAATTTCTTTGCAACGCTGGGCACCGACTTTAATTTCTCCAAAAATTTAAACCCATTGTTCAATTCAAGCGAACCATTGGTTGGCTGGCTCAAAGGCGTGGGTCCCGATCCGCTGAACCCCTGCACACAGAACTCGGGTAATTACCCGCCGCTGTTCCATAGCAACCAGATCGGCTCCTTCTCTTCAACTGGGGATCCTATCGGCAGTGCTAAGGGCGGCAGCGGAGGCACGGGCTCGTGCTGGCTGTTAACGTACAGCACGCCGCATGAGGCGCCGAGCGTTACCATCGTTGCGCCCGCGAATGGTGGCACCTATCAGCAGGGCCAAGTGGCTCTAGCGAACTACACCTGTGCGACGGTAAACAACACCCCAAATGCAACCGGACCGTATTTGACGGTGGCTTCCTGCAGCGCGACCGACACTCCGGGCGGATCCGTCGCTCAAGGGACGCAGTTCGACACGGCCACGCTAGGTCCACATACCTTCACTGCAAGTGTAGTGGACTCCGCAACCAACACCGTGTCGCAAACTGTGACTTACAACGTGGTTGGGGCGGCCGATGTGGCGATCTTGAAGCTTGCAGCTCCACGGGTACGCAGTGGCAGCAAGCTAACGTACTTCATCGGGGTGGGAGATTTTGGAACCGCAAACGCTGTTAACGTAAATGTTAACGATACGCTTCCGCCCGGCACGAGCTTCTTGAGCGCATCGGGCACCAATCTAGCTTGTTCGATCGTTAACAAGAAACTGGCTTGCACGACGACCCCGGTCCCTTGTGCGTTCGCAAGCGGTGCGGTGAGTTGTAATGTAGGAACAATTATGCCGTTGTCGCTCTTCCTACTAAACGGGGCGGTCATACAGATTACGGTGCAAGTGACTGCGACGCCGGGCACGAAACTAAACAACACTGCTACGGTTTCGGCAGCAAATGCTGATCCGAAGCCGGGCAATAATTCCTCAACCGCCAGCACGACGGTGACCGCCCACTAAGAAGCGGCAAAGGAGATGCAAGGATCTAAGAGCCACTAAGAGGAAACTGAGAGAGACTAGTGCCGGTAAATGCCGGCACTCTTTTTTTGTTGTCTCGTTCTTAGTTTTTCCCGGCTTGCGACCAGTGGGCGGATTCCTCGTACATGAGTTTCAGGTCGGAGCGTTGCAGCAACTTCTCCGCACCAGCTTCTTTTTTCATCGTATCCAGCGTGCGGACAACCTCTCGGTAATTATCGTGGGCTTCTGTATTGTTGGCGGAATCTCGTGCGATCGTCGCTAACAGGTAATGCGCGTGTGCACTCAGCGACTGCTGTCCAAGTTTGTCCGAGCGCAGCAAAGCGCGCTGCAACTCCTGGCTGGCATGGGTATAGTCATGGCTTTGCATCATAGCTTCCGCCATGAAAATCGAGCACTCCACCGAAGAGTATTTCAGGCTCGAATCATCCGCCTGCTGGATCAGCGCCCGGAGATTCGGAATGACCTGCCGTCCGCTCTTTTCACGGACTTCGACTTTGGCCATGCCTATTTTGGCGATCAGAATCCGGTCCCCTTCCTTGCTGCGTGTAGCGGCCTGCAATGCCTGCTCGTAAAGGGAATGAGCAGCCTTGAAATTTCCCTGATAGAAGAATGCATCACCTTCGAATCCTAACGTCTGCGCAACCATGCCGTCGTTCTTCAGTTCGCGAGATAGGCGGAGCGCTTCGTCCAAAAAACTCTTCGCTTCGTCTCCGCGCCCGGCGAGGATGAGCGCCTCTCCGTAGCCCCCGAGCATTTCGGCCATCCAGAAGGTCTTGTCCTTGAGATCGCGGAAGGTCTTGAGGGCGTCCTGCTCGGAGTTGATGGCTGCCCCGAACCGCCCCTGGTAATCAAACAGCGTGCCCAAGCCGTAGGACTCGATAGCCGTACCACGTGGGTCGTTCATGCTGCGCCGCAAATCCAGCGCCCGCATGTAGTATGAAATAGCCTGATCGTACTGACCCATACCACCCAAGACCTGACCTAGGTTGTGAACTGCCTCGACGATATCCTGTGGCACTTTCGATTTTTCGCGCAGCTGCAATACCTGCTGGAAGTAGGTAAGAGCGTCATCGTATTGATTTTTTTCCGAGTACACACTTCCAATGTTGTTCAGACAGATAGCCTGCAAACTTTCATTGCCGATGTCACGCTCCAATTCCAAGGCTTCCTTGTACATCTTGAGCGCCTGATCGTGGTTGCCGCGGTCGTCGGAGAAATTGCCCATGTCGATCAGAGTGTCGCCTAGGCCGCGCTTGTCGCCGATTTCACGACGAATCTGTAGAGCCTCCTGGAAGTTGGAAACAGCATCTTTGGTTATGCCGAGCGAAGCCTGAGCCCGGGCTATTTCGTTCAGGCTGAAGGCCAGGCCACGCTTCTGACCAATGCGGCGCCAGATAATGAGCGCCTCCTGTTCGTTGCGCAGAACTTCCTGAGGCTTGCTCAACATCCGGTAAGCCACCGCCATGAGGTGCAGACTGGCGGCCTTCTGTTCCTGGTTGTCCACTTGTACAGCCAGGCTATAGGCACGGTTCAGGGGATCAAAACTACCTTGGGGGTTGCCGCTCTTGATCTCGATGCGGCCGAGGTCAAGACTTGCGGCTACGTTCTTGGGATTTGAGGACAAGAGCTTCTGGTAATACTCGCGGGCTTTCACGAGATCGCCAGAATCCTGGTATAGGCTAGCGAGCGCCGATTGCACGTCAGAGTTATCAGGCGAAACCTTCGCCAGATTCCCGTAAGCCGTTATGGCTTCGGGATACTTCTTCATCACCTGCAACTCAATGGCAGAAATCAAATACTTCTCGGCCTCAGGCAGCGCTTGACTCAGACCCACGGCTTTTTTCGCGGACTGCTCCGCTTCGTTGTCATAGCCCAAACTGCCGTAGGTCTGTGCCAACCTGGAAAATGCCAGCGCGAAGGTGGGGTCTTCCTTTGTCGCCGCCTCGAATTGTTTCTGCGCTTCCAGATTTTTCCCGTCTCGCTGAAACCCAATGCCCTGGTTGTAATCGCGCAACGCAGCCACGGATTGTGAAGCAGGTTGGAAGGAGCTGGCCTTCAACTCCTTCAGTACATTCTCCGGGAGCGCAAGTTTCTGGCGGATGGACTCCGCTAGGCGATCGATTGCGCCTGGAATCTCTTTCTCGCTGGGGACATCTATTTTCAGCGGAACGGTGCTGCCTTTCTTGATGTCCTGAAGCGTGGCATCAATGCGGATCTGGTCGCCGAACTTGGCGTACTGCCCCCAAACCACGCGATCCGCGTTGCTGAAATCAGCCACGCGGCGGATCGTCGAGGGGTCGAGCACGGTCGTGGAGGAAATGCGCAGGTCGGTGAATACCTGGTGCAGACTTGTAGGGCTAACTGTGCGCAACTGCGCTGACTGGCCAACATCGGTGCTTAGCATGTCGGCGAGGCTGGGGCCAAGCCAATCCAAAGTCTGATCTCCGGACGCGTTGCGGAAAGGCAAAATCGCCAGCGACACTGCGGGCGCCCCAGGAGCAGGTCCTGTGCCGGGCGATGATCTGAAAAGCCGGTCGCGAAGCATGTATCCACTGATCGCCAGGACTATGGCGGTCACAATCCCAGCAAGGAGTGGCCACGGAAGAGTCTGTCCCCATGGTTTGACGCTGGCGTCGAAATTGATTGTGCCAGCCGCTCTCTTGTCTTTCCATGTGTTCAGGTCAGCAAGAATGGCCGAAGCACTCTGGTATCTCTGGTCCAAATCGCGTTCCAGGCACTTGCCCACGATCGCGCTCATCGCCCCGGGAATCTGAGCGTCAACATCCGACACTGGAGTCGCACGCTCCTGGGTCCGTTTGATGAGGCTTGCTATGGCGCTCTCGGCCGCAAAGGGCGTTTTGCCCGTCAGCAATTCGAAAAAGATCAGACCGAGAGCGAAAATGTCGGAACGTTGATCGAGATCTTTGCCCAAGGCCTGCTCGGGTGACATGTACTCCATGGTGCCGACGAGCGCACCAGTCTGGGTCATCCCGCCGCCTTCCAGGGTGCGAGCCAAGCCAAAATCCATCACAAGGATTCGGCCCGAGCTGTCCTGCATGACGTTTTGCGGTTTGAGGTCCCGGTGAATCACCCCGACGCTGTGTGCCGCATCCAGGGCCTGGCACACCTGCTGAATGACATCTACCGCTTCCTCTGGAGTAAATTTCTTTTTCTCGCGGATGAGGGACCGTAGATCTTTACCCTCGATGAACTCCATCGTGATGAACTTCACGCCCTCGGCTTCACCGAGGTCGTAAATGCGGATCACGTTGCGGTGCGTGACCTGGTGAGCGAGCAGCAGCTCTTGCTTAAAACGGGCTAGGATCGAGGGGTCCGAAGCCAGTTCAGGCCGGATGACTTTCAATGCGACGAACCGATCAAGTTCGCGGTCGGCGGCCTTGTACACGGCGCCCATACCGCCTTCGCCGAGCAGTTGCAGAATTTCATAGCGTTCGCCCAGCAGGTCGCCGATCTGTAATACGGCTGCGCTGGCGTACGCATTGGAAATCCGATTGGATGTCGGCGCCGGAGTCCGGCGAAACGGAGTTCCCGGCGCGTTCGCGGCGCCGGCGTCTACCAGCGTAGCTTCTGGGTCAAATCGCGGCATTCCGGCATCCACGAGCGTGGCTTCGTCCTGAGGAGGAGCAGGGACATTGCTGCCGGAACTCTCACCGGCAAACGGAGTCCTTACACCCGGAGCCGCGGGCTTTTTAGTAACAGGTTTTTCGTTCGGCCGTGATCTGGAATCATCCATGATGCAATTTAGAAACGGCCCGCAGATTGACGAAACCACAACCCCATCGAATGCACCCGAGCGCGCGCCCGCGGGTACTTCGTAGTGCAGGAAGTATATACGATTATCGGGCTGGACGGAGCCATGCCGGCCAGTAACTTCTCAGTGCATCCTCAACCAGCGGTTTAGATTCTGAGCGGTCCCAGAACCTCGCGTTCCAGATGACGTGACGAGCAATTTCGTGACAGGTGGAATGAGAGAATCCACCAAGGAGGGCAGATTACGTCACGCGGGAACAAAGCAACTAAATGTCGCAGCAAGGCAGGACCAACAGTCGTTGCGCAAAGCCAATAAGGTGCCAAAATGCGTATCGGCAGAGATTAGGATTCAGCCGCGTAGCGCAATGCTTCGCGAACATCCTCGACCTTAAGGTCGGGATAAGCATTTAGGATTTCCGCTGCCGCCGTGCCTTCGCCTACCATACCGACAACGGTGGCGACAGGTATACGCAGGCTTCGGATGCACGGGAGGCCGCCCATTTGGTTGGGGTCCACGGTGATGCGTGTGAAGGTTTTCATTTCTGCCTCCGTCTAAACCGCCGCACATATTGCAACTTCTCGATCCGTCAAGCTAAAAGATAGCATCTCCGGGAAATCCGCCGACGCCCATCGATCTCTGGATCGCTGCGCATGCCGTGGTGGCAGGGCTGACACTGGTTACAAACAATGAAAACGAATTTCGGCGGGTGCGTGGCAGGACTGTGAACCAGACACCTTTCAGCGGCGTTTTCCACTCCACGCAGTCATGAAATCATGAAGTCATGATGTTTTTTTAGCGCGAGGACAAGACCGTTCTGGCTTGGGATACCAGCCACTCACCGTGGATACGCCGCACTGGGCGCGGGTTCTCAGAGCTTTGACTTGCCCGTTTTTAGAACGCTTGCCCATTTTCGGTGGGATTTTGATGTGTCCAGAATACGAACCTGTTGTCGTACGTCGCTTTCTGCCATCAAAGAGGGCATGGAGTCCACAGAAATTTCAGGCTGGAAACTTCAGGCGGGACTGTCGGCTAGGCACTTTTCGGTTTCCTTTCCCACTCTCTCCGCCATATTTTCAATCAGTTACAGACCACGAAATCACTCGAAATCAGTTGGCCCGCGAAAGTGCCATCCTGGCCACTTTTGAGTTTGCCTGAGCCATCTCGTCGGTGACCACGTCGCCGTACAGGTTCATGGTCGTCCTGATATCTGCGTGACGCATTAGCTTTTGCTGTACAGCTACACCTGTTCCGACCGCATCGAGCCAACTCCGGTAAGTGTGCCGCAGTGAATGCGTACCAAACTGCGGTATACCAGCTCTTAGCGCTGCCGTCTGAAAGCACAGCCATATGTGGGAATAGCTGAGTGGCTGTCGGCCCAGTTTGACCGGACTGGCGAACATCCAATCATCTGCCGTTCCGAACTGCGTGATCTGCTTCCAGGCCCTGAGAGTGGCCAGCAGTTCCGCATCTACCGGCATCCTCCGCTCCGACTCACTTGTTTTGACCGGCCCGACTCTTTGACGCACGATTCCTCTTGCTATCTCGATCGTGCTGTTGAGCCAATCAACGTCGCCCCATTTAAGGGCTAAGCACTCGGAGCTGCGCAACCCGAATGAGACACATAGCAGGGCGACGGTGCGAACGGGCTCCGCCAAGTGCGCCAGGAATTTGCGAAAGTCATCCTCGGTAAGACTGTGAGGCTTTCTCCGCTTCGTCGCGTCTTTAATCGTAACCAGTTCCATCGGGTTGCGCTGTGTTGGTACGTCACGCCGCCACATGGAAAACTCCCAGAGTTGATGAATCACGCCGCGGATGTGAACCCGGCTTTTCGGTGACAGTTTCAGGGATCGCAGCCACAGCTCAACCTCTCGGGGTTGCAAATCTGTGATTAATGACTTGCCCCAGTGCGGTAGGATGTGATTCTTGATCCAAGCCTCATATCCGTAACGCGTGCTGAACCGCTCTGGCATCCGCTCGGCTCGATATTGTGCAACTAGTTCGTTAACTGTCGGAACTGACCGTTCAGCCGACAGACTCAAAGTTTCGACTTTCTCGTCAGCGTCAGCCCTCGTCGGCAACTCAGCAAGTGTCCCGAGTTTGCGTGACTTGCGCCGCCCATTCTCGACCCAAAGGAAATTCCAGGTCGATCTGAGCTTATTAAATACAATTGATCCTTTCGGTTTCCGTGCTCGCATCTTTATAGTCTCCTTTCATGTGCGAGCACAGCTGGCGTCTTCGAGGTTACCACTGGCCGCGACAGCAGAGCGTTGTCGAGGTCGTCTTTCCGAAACCGCCACACGCGTCGCTTTGTGCCGGAAAGGGCGTATGCCGGGACTCTCCTTCGCGTACCCACAGCAGGAGGCTCCGGGGCTTCACCTTCAGGTACTGGGCGGCCTCCGTCGCAGTGAGCCATTCGGATTTTGCAGGGAACACGCTGGATGCCGAACCCGGCGCAGCCACCGAGAACGGTGCCGATCCCATTTTGTTCTCGTGCATCACGCCTCCAGAATGGAAACCGCAACGGGCAGTCCACGCAGCTTGAAACCATCCAGCAGTCGAACTGCATCGACGGCCGCATATGGGTCAGCGAAAGTGACGGTAGCCGACATCAACGTGCGGTCGCCGTCTCTGCATTCGAGAATCCCGATTTCGAGAACGCGCCCGAACCTTCTACACGATAAATTCTCTGACGAGCTGTACGGTCACCGGGACGGTGTGCGGGCAAT
>ODAK010004964.1_pt1 | contig 13557 bp, 15 predicted proteins | sample 1539591 | NCBI WGS metagenome assembly ODAK01 (sample SAMEA3539303, study PRJEB22396) | soil metagenome | biome: tundra; feature: field; material: soil | place: USA | collected 2010-05 | depth 0.15 m | reverse complement strand
GCCTCGGGCACGAACCCGACTCCGAACCCTCAACGAACTTACGGAGCTAACCACTTAGACAGCAACATCGCACGTGTGCGTCCCAGTGCGCGCCCGTGGCAGTCCCTAGCCACAACCCTGGACACGCCCCTGGCGAGGTTGAGGCGGCCGGGTACCGAGCGGATAGGTCTGGCCGACTCCGACCGGGGAGCTGACCAGGCTAGACCGAAGAACAGGGCACTCGCCAGGCGCTTCACTGGCGGTCCCGAGGACCAGGGTGCTGGCCAGGGTTTACGGCGGGCGCGACGGGGGGCGCCTTAAGCCTGACCAGGGATGCCAGGATGGGCTGGGCGAGCATCGGCTGGCCGACCAGGAGTCGCAATGCACGTCGGATACCTGGTGGCGATCGATACCGGCTACGCAATATGGCATGCGTTCGACAACTACTACTGGCCTGCTCTGTACTTCGCCGACGCGCAGGGGCGTATCCGGCATCACCACTTCGGCGAAGGCGAATACCGGCAGTCGGAAATGATCATCCAGCAACTGCTGGCCGAGGCCGAAATCCGGCGGCGACAGCCGGGAATCGGCTTCGCCCCACGCCCAAGATATTGAGGCCGCCGCCGACTGGGCCAGCCTGAGATCACGGAGAACTACACCGGCTACGCTCGCACCGAGAATTTCGCGTCTCCCGGCGGAATGGTCCCGGGCCGGCCGCACGTGTATGCCGCCCCGGGAGGGCTGCGACTCAACCAGTGGGCCCTGTCTGGGAACTGGACGGCGGAGGACCAGGCCGCCACGCTGAACGCCGGGGGCGGGCAGATCGCCTGCCGGTTCCACGCTCGCGACTTCCATACGGTCATGGAGCCGACGGCGTAGTCCAGCGCGACCCGCTAAGCAGTCCCGCCCTGCCGAATGAGATCGTCAGGCTCAGCGGGCGAGGAATTCCAGCAGGGCGGCATTGACCTGGTCCGGATGGGTCCAGCCGATGTTGTGCGGGCCGCCGTCGACGGTGACCAGGGTGAGGTCCTTGATCAGCCCGGGCAGCCGCTTGGCGGTGGCCTCATACGGCAGGATCCGGTCCTCGGTGCCGTGCACCACCAGGGTCGGCACGTCGATCTTGGGCAGGTCGTCGCGGAAGTCGGTCAGCCAGGAGTCGATGCAGGCATAGGAGGCGTACGGCGAGGCGGCGGCCGCGACGTTGAAGGACGCCTGCCAGGCCTGGTCGCTGATCCGCTCCGGGGCGAGCTTGTCGACGTTGTAGAAGTTGTCGAAGAACTGCTTGAAGTACACATACCGGTCCTTGATGACCTGCGCCTTCTGGTCTTCGAACAGCTTTCCGTCGACGCCCTCGGGGTTGTCGGGGGTCTTGAGCAGGAACGGCGGGATCACCCCGAACATGGCCGCCTTGGCCACCCGCGCGGACCCGTACCGGCCCAGGTAACGGGTGACCTCGCCGGTGCCCATCGAGAACCCGCCCAGCACGATGCCGGTCAGGTCCAGGTGCTCGATCACGGCGTTGAGGTCGGCGGCGAAGGTGTCGTAGTCGTACCCGATGACGGGCTGGCTGGACCGGCCGAACCCGCGCCGATCGTAGGCGATGACCCGGTAACCGGCGCCCAGCAGCACCCGCGCCTGCCGTTCCCAGGAGTGGCCGTCCAGTGGGTAGCCGTGGATCAGTACCACCGGCTGGCCGCTGCCGTGATCTTCGTAGTAGATGTCGATGTCGGCACCGTTTTCGGTGCCCACCGTGACATAAGGCATTGCCGTCTCCCTTTATCGGTTCGCTGGCACCGCTGTGGCTGCCTGCGCTGGTCCTGCCTCATAGTCGCGCATCGCACTGGCGCGCTGCGCCAGTGACATCCCCTGGGCTTAACACTGGCCGTTCTCCGCTTACCCCTGGCCATACGCTGGCCCGCGATAGGGCACAGCTGGAAGGTGCGGCGCGTCAAGCTCGCGGGAGAGCAGGAACGACGGCGGTCAAGCACGCTCGTCGAAGGTCGCCTCGGTAGCAGAGGACCGTCCGGCCGGGATCAGCCACAGCCAGCCGCAGCTGTCGCCTATTGCCGCGCTGCTGCCCCTGGCCAGCGTCGCACTCACCCTGTGCCGGGAGCGCTGGCCTCGGCGAACACCCCAGCCGCTTGGCGGCACCGCCGCCGGGTCGGATGGCCAGGGACTTGGCCAGGGGTGTTCACGGGTGCGTAGGACGGCCCGGATCTGCAGGATTGGTGCATGCCAACGACAACAACCCTGCAAGTCCGCTTCCGGATTGTCGACGGAGTCCGGATCCGGTATGCCGACAGCGGTAGCTCGCAAAAGCCGGCGGTCGTCCTTACCAGTCCCTGGCCGGAGAGCGTGTACGCGTTCGCGCCGATGTGGGCCTCGCTCGCCGAGCACGCCCGCCTGTTCGCCGTTGACCTGCCGGGCTTCGGCGCCTCCGAACGCCGGGAGGACCTGCTGTCCCCAAGGGCGACGGGCGAGTTCCTGGCCCAGCTCATCGCCGAGGCCGATCTGGGCACGGCACACCTCGTCGCGCCCGACGTCGGGACCTCGGCCGCCCTGTTCGCGGCGGCCGCACACCCGGAGCGGATCGCCAGCGTGATCGTAGGCAGCGGCGGAACCGCGGTTCCGATCCAGCTCGGTGAGCCGCTAGCGTCATGGGTGCTCGACCCCGACCTCGACAAGTACCGCAGGATGGACCCGCGCGCGATCGTCGGCGCCACGCTGGACACCATCGCAGGCGGGATACCCGACGACATCCGCGCGGACTACCTGGCCTGCTACGACGGCGACCGCTTCGCCGAGTCGATGCGCTATGCCCGCAGATACCCCGAGGAGCTGCCCGTGCTGGCCGGGCTGCTGCCGCAGATCACGACGCCGGTCACGATCATCAACGGCCGCCACGACCGCGTAGTCCCGCTCGCCAACGCGGAGTTTCTGGACAAACGGCTGCCCACCAGCCGCCTCGTGATCATTGATGCCGGGCATTTCGCCTGGGAGGAGGCTCCGGCGAAGTACGCCTCGACTGTCCTCGACTCGATCACGGGCAACTGGCCTTGACGCAGCGCAAGCCCGGTGTCCAGCAACGCCGATTCAGCGGGTGTGGCAGGCACCGGATGCAGGCCCTGGCGTCGTCCGGCTCAGCCAGGGCCGACCATCGACCGGATCGGGGTTCCCCCGGCTCGACCTCGGTGCGGTATTCCTTGCCCAGCATGCTGAACTGGCGCATGCCCTCGGCGACCGGTGGATGCGCTGCTCATCCACCGGACCGGTCGGGAATCCCGGCAACGCCATGAGGGCGGTCACCCGGGACGGCAAGCCGTCGGACTTGCCTATGACCGCCTGGACGACCAATGGGTCGGGGCCGGCATTCCCCGCCGCTCCCGCTCCGGAGAAACGACCCCCTGATCCGCGCGCTGTACGCCGCAGTCTCCGCGCTCCGCTTGCTGCGGTAGGGCGCACCACCCCTGAAATCGCGGCCGAGATGTACCTCGACCCGACGCGCCGTCGACGGGCTGGGAGCTCCCGCAATGGATTCACGTCAGTGATCCTTCGTGCCGGGAACCGTGATCATCTTCCTGATGGCCTGGGAAGCACCGCGTATGACTGTGGCCAGCACAGACCAGGGGCAGATCCCCGGAGTAGTTGAAATTACAGTCTCGCGCTTATGCGCAGCGAGCCGGGCGGCCAGGGGAGCAGGCCAGGGATCAAGGCCAGGGACTTCTACTGGTGCCGCGTGGAAGCAAGACGATCAGGCTAGTGGCATTACCAAGTAAGGCCCGTCCAAGGCCTGTGGAAGGTGACCATCATGACGTCCGTAGTACCGAACGAACCTGCGAACGGGCACTCCGCAGACGCGAGCAACGCCCGGATGTCCCGGCGCGGCGTGATCCGCGCGGCCGGGGCAGGTGCGCTGGCGCTCGGCCTGGGCGGCGGCGCGCTAGCCGCCGCGGCCCCGACGGCCAGCGCGGCCACCCGGCAAGGCCTCAGCTCCGTCCCGCAGCCGCCGCACCTCCCGGCCGGGTTCTGGAACACGTTCACCAGCCGGTACGTCAACATCGGCGGCGGCCTCCGCCTGCACGCGGTTACCGGGGGCGACGGCCCGCCGCTGCTGCTGGTGCACGGCTGGCCCGAGACCTGGTATGCCTGGCGGCTGCTGATGCCGGCGCTAGCCCGGGACTTCCAGGTCGTCGCGGTCGACCAGCGCGGTATCGGACTGTCCGACGTACCGGCAGACGGATACGACACCGGCACGCTGGCCGATGACCTGGTCAAGCTGATGGACGCGCTCGGCCACCGGCAGTTCGCCCTGGTCGGCCACGACACCGGCATGCCGATCAGCTACGCTCTGGCTGCCGACCACCGAGACCAGGTCGACCGTCTGGCCGTCGCCGAGGCCGCCATGCCGGGCGTGGCTCCCTCACCGCCCGTGTTCGTCTCCGCAGCGGATAACAACCAGCTGTTCCACCTCATGTTCAACCGGCTCACCGAGCTGAACACCCAGCTCGTCACCGGACGGGAAGCCATCTTCTTCGACTACGAGATCGCCATTCACGCCTTCAAGCAGCTGCCCGACTACGCCGTCAGGTACTACGTCGACAACCTGACCTACCGCCGCGATGCCCTGGTCGGCAGCTTCGGGTGGTACCGCGCGCTGGACACCACCATCGCGCAGAACGAGCAGCGCAAGACCCGGCCGCTGACCCTGCCCGTGCTGGCCATCGGCGGAGCGGAAAGCCTGGGTGAGGGGCCCGCCGAATCGATGAAGCTCGCCGCGGACAACGTGCAGGCCGTGGTCATTCCCGACTGCGGCCACTGGGTCGCCGAGGAGGCGCCCGAGCAGACGCTGGCGGCGCTGACCGCGTTCCTGGCCCCGTACCGGGCCACCGCGGCGTCCACGTCGTAGTCGCTCAGCTCGGCAGCTCCGCGCCGCGGCGCCCAGCTCGCGCAGGTTCAGCAGCGTAATCAGAGCCAGGACGGCTAGCCAGATCGGCCGACGTCGCTCCCAGTTTGGCTCCCAGCCACGCCGTCCGACGAGGCTCTATGCCTCTGACCTGCGCCCCGACCGCGACTCGAACGCGGGACCTACTGCTTAGGAGGCAGTCGCTCTATCCGCTGAGCTATCGGGGCCTGCCGAGGCTTTAGCTTACCTGGGCCGCCCGGAACAATCATGCCAAGCGCGCTGGACGTGATCGTGAGGCGGGAACTAGCGCGCGGTGTGCTGGTCCGGGCGGAAGGCGGCGCCGTGACCGGGCACGATCACCGTGGCGAAGGACAGCAGCAGTGCCCGGCTAGCGTGCAGGGCGCCCGCGTCCGAGCCGAGCGGATCATCGGCGGGCCCGTCCGCGCCCCACCAGGCATGCGTGCAGACGAACACGTCGCCCGGCGTGGACGCCACGGTGGAAATGTCCTGCGCGGTGTGCCCGGGCGTGCGCAGCAGCCGGACCGAGGGCCCGAGCACCGCCCCGTCGGCGTCCCGGTCGATCCAGCGGTCGCCTGCGTACACCGCCCAGTGATCATGAATCCGCGCCGCGGGGAACAACGCCGCGTTGACGGTGTGATCGGGGTGATGATGGCTGAACACGACGTCGGTCACGTCCCCGGCGAGCGGACCATGAGCGGCCAGCGCGGCTAGCAAGGCCGCCCGGGAGGCCACCATACCGGGATCGACGACGATCACCGCGGTGCCGTCGATGATCAGCGTGACGGTCCCCGCCACCCGCTCGTCGTCGCCGTCCCGGCCGACGTAGCCCTCATGCAGGACATGAACCGACGCGGACCCGCTGGGCGCGATGCTGAGATCAGGCACGAGGCCGACCCTACCGGCAGGCCACCTCGGCACCGCCGCCAGCCGGGTCGCGTTGCCGCACGTTCTGGGCGGCTGGGAAGGCGTCGTCCTCACCCGCCTCCTCTGAACGACCCATTTCCAGAACGAACGGTGGTGCGTGCCCCCCCCCGCAATCCGCCACGCTCCGTTGGCCCGAGCGGCGAGCGGGGTGGCTGGGGAGGGGGAAGGGAGGTTGCTAGGGGAGGGGGAAGGGGAGGTTGATGCCGTCTAGGGCGTGGGCGCACAGGTCGTCTTCGCGGTCGGCGGGGAGGGCGGAGATGATCGTGGCGACTAGGTCCCGCAGGCGCTTGATGTTCGCGGCGAAGACCTCGAAGACCTCGGCCTGGGTGACGCCTTCGCCTTCCTCCAGGCCGGCGTCGAGGTCGGTGACGAGGGCGAGCGGGGTGTAGCACAGGGCGAGCTCGCGGGCCAGGACGGCCTCCGGGTGGCCGGTCATCCCGACCAGCGTCCAGCCCTGGGCGGCGAACCACAGCGACTCGGCGCGAGTGGAGAACCTTTGCCCCTCGATGACGACCAGCGTGCCGGAATCCGCGGGGACCCAGCCGGACTCGCGGGCGGTCGCGATCGCGACCGGGCGGACCGACGGGCAGTACGGATCGGCGAACGGCACGTGGCATGCGCCCTCGTCGAAGTACGTCTGCTCCCGGTTCCTGGTCCGGTCCACGAGCTGATCGGGGATGACCAGCGTGCCCGGCCCGTACGAAGGAGTGAGCGAGCCGACGGCGGTCGGGGCGAGCACCCGCCGGACGCCGAGCGAGCGCAGCGCCCACATGTTGGCGCGGTACGGAATCTTGTGCGGAGAGAACCGATGGTCACGGCCGTGCCTGGGCAGGAACGCCACCCGCCGGCCGGCCACCTCCCCCACCGTGATCGGGTCGCTCGGCGCCCCGAACGGGGTGTCGAGCTTCACCTCTTCGGCGTCTTCAAGGAACTCGTAAAAGCCCGAACCGCCCACGACGGCAATGCTCGCGACGTCCGCCATGGCGGGTCAGGCGACCTTCTCGCTCGAGGAGGACGAGGTCGACTTGGACGGCGTGCTCACGGTCTCCGGTGCCTTCTTCGCGGCCGGCTTGTCCGCCGACGCGCTACCACCTGAACCCGGCTCGCTCGACGCCGAGGAGGAAGAAACAGAATCGCCTGAAGGTTGGTCCTTCGTCCCAGCGTCAGCTGAAACCGTGACGTTCTTCCTGCTGTCCGTGCGGTAGAAGCCTGACCCCTTGAACACGATGCCGACCGGCGAGAACACCTTCCTGAGCCTGCCTCCGCAGACGGAACACTCGGTCAGCGGCGCATCGCTGAACTTCTGCACAGCCTCGACCGGGTCACCGCATGCGGTGCAGGTGTACTGATACGTGGGCACGGACCCTCCTTCACGCAGGCTGGCTCAGATTAGCACTCTCGATATCCGACTGCTAAGCATATCTAACCGCACAGGCAGGCCCTAGATTCCTCAGCCGCTGGGGACGGAGGGCCGTCAGGCGGGAGCGGGCAGCGCGGTGACGCCATGGGCGGGCCGCACCACGGCGCGCACCGGGACGTCGTGGGCTTCGGCGGGCAGCCGGTCCACCAGTTCGTCGTCGTAGAGCAGGGCGATGAGGGGAACCAGCGGCCCGACCCGGGCGAGGGCCCGGTCGAAACTTCCGCCGCCCCGGCCGAGCCGGTGGCCGGCCCTATCCACCGCCAGCGCCGGCACCAGCACCGCATCAGCCCGGGCCACCGCCTCCACCCCCCGCGGTGCCTCCCCCGGCTCTAGCAACCCGCGCGCCCCCGGCACCATCGACTCCGGCCCCTCATAGGACGCCCAGTCCAGGTCCCCGTCCCCCCGCAGCACCGGCAGCACCACGTAGGTCCCCCTTTTCCACAGCCCGTACACCAGCCCCCGCGTCTCCGGCTCCGCCCCCACCGAGTAATAAACCGCCACCGTCCCCGCCATCTGCAACTCCGGCAGCGACAACACCGCATCCCTGATGAGCCGTCCCCCCGATGTGCGCTCCTCAGCAGAGGACTTGGCCCGCGCGTCGAGCAATCGCGAGCGCAACAGCGCCTTCTCCGCTCGCACGTCGCGCATGGTTTGCTCCCTCGGGACGGATAGCGGTGCGCTGGCTGGGAACCGGCCGGCGTTCGGTCCGCCGGAAGGCTCCCAGCCACCGTACCGCGCCCCATTCCGCCACGATTTGAAGCAGGAACAAGCACGTCGAGCGTCCCTAGCGCCGAGAACACACCCCAGCATTCGCTAGTGTTCAGGCATGGCTGATACCGCCTCCGCCGCCAAGGATGTGACCAAGGCTGTCATTCCTGCCGCCGGTCTGGGCACCAGATTCCTGCCCGCGACCAAGGCGACACCCAAGGAAATGCTGCCGGTGGTCGACAAGCCCGCGATTCAGTACGTCGTCGAGGAGGCCGTCGAGGCCGGCCTGGACGACGTGCTGATGATCACCGGCCGGAGCAAGCGCTCCATCGAAGACCATTTTGACCGGGCCTACGAGCTCGAAGAGGCGCTGGCCGCCAAGGGTGACACCCAACGGCTCGCCCAGGTACGTGAGTCCAGCGAGCTCGCCACCGTGCACTACGTGCGCCAGGGCGACCCGAAGGGGCTCGGCCACGCCGTTCTCTGCGCGGCCCAGCACGTCGGCAACGAGCCGTTCGCGGTCCTGCTCGGCGACGACATCATCGACAGCCGCGACCCGCTGCTGACCCGGCTGATCGAGGTGCGCAAGCAATACGGCGGCAGCGTCGTCGCGCTGATGGAGGTCGACCCGGAGCAGGTCTCCCAGTACGGCTGCGCCGCCATCTTGCCGACCTCGGATGATGACGTGGTCACGGTCACCGACCTGGTCGAGAAGCCGGTGCCAGGTTCGGCGCCGAGCAATTGGATCCTGATCGGCCGGTACGTGTGCGACCCGGCGATCTTCGGCGTCCTGCGCGAGACTCCGCCCGGCCGGGGCGGCGAGATCCAGCTCACCGACGCGCTCATGACGCTGGCGTCGGCGAGCCCGGCCGAAGGCGGCGGCGTGCATGGCGTGCTGTTCCACGGCCGCCGCTACGACACGGGCAACAAGCTCGACTACCTCCGCACGCTGGTCCAGTTCGCCTGCGAACGATCCGACCTGGCCGAGGAGATCGTCCCCTGGCTGCGCAAGTACCTGGACAGCCTCCCATGACGGAGCCGGGCGAGCTGATCTCGGTCGAGGCGCACCTGGCTGACATCTTGTCCGCCATCCGCCCGCTCGCTCCCACCGAACTGAGCCTGGGCGACGTCCACGGCCTGGTGCTGGCCGAGGACGTGGCGGCGAGCCAGCCGCTGCCGTCTTTCGACAACTCGGCGATGGACGGGTACGCGGTGCGGGTCGAGGACGTCGCCGCGGCGAGCGAGGACCATCCGGTCACGCTCCCGGTGGTGGCCGAGGTCGCGGCGGGTGACACCGGCGCGTACTCGCTGACGCCCGGCACCAGCATCCGGATCATGACCGGCGCGATGCTGCCGCACGGAACCGAGGCCGTCGTGCCGGTGGAGTGGACCGACGGAGGTTCGGCCCGGGTGAGGATCCGCGGCAAGGCGGACTACGGCCACTCGATACGGCTGGCCGGCGGGGACGCGAAGGCGGGCGAGGTGCTCGTCACCGAGGGCACCCGGCTGCGCCCGATGCACATCGCCGTCATCGCGGCGGCCGGCCGCGGCACGGTCAAGGTCCGGCCTCGGCCGCGGGTGGTGGTGCTGTCCACCGGCAACGAGCTCGCCGAACCGGGCGCGCCGATCGTCCCCGGCCGGATCTGGGACTCCAACAGCTTCATGATCGCCGCGGCGGCCCGCGAGGCCGGCGCCAGCGCCTACCGGCAGGCCATCCTTCCGGACAACGCCGCCGATGTGCTGCCGGCCATCGAGGACCAGCTGATCCGGGCCGACCTGCTGATCACCACCGGCGGGGTCAGCATGGGCGGCGAGCACGACGTGGTCAAGGCAGCGCTGCAGCGGCTCGGCACCATCGCGTTCCGCAAGGTCGCGATGCAGCCGGGCATGCCCCAGGGGTTCGGCACCATCGCTCAGACCGCCGCCGCGCCGGAGCCTAGTGCCCGTCGCGGCATCATCGGCAGGCTCGCGGACCGCGGGGAAGTGACGGAGAGCACGGTCCGTTCGGCGGGTGAGGCCGAGCGGGTGCCGATCTTCACACTGCCCGGCAACCCGGTCAGCGCCTACGTGTCGTTCCAGGTTTTCGCCCGGCCGGCCCTCGGCGCCCTGCAGGCCTACGACGGGCTGGGCCTGGAGACAATCCAGGCGGAGCTGACCGAGCCGCTGCGCTCGCCGCCCGGCCGGCGCTCCTTCCTGCGCGGCGTCCTGGACCGTCCGGCCGGGCGGGTGACCCCGCTCACCGGCCAGGGCTCCCACCAGGTAGCGACACTGGGCAAGGCCAACGCGCTGCTCGTCGTGCCCGAATGGGTGGTGCGGCTGGCCGCGGGCGAGATCGCCGACGTCATGGTCTTGCCGTAGCGAGCGCTACCCGCTGACGAGCGGGAACATCGTGGCTGGTGAGCCACAGTCCGTTCGGGAAAATTTTGATTCTGGCAGGGGAATGCACGCGGAAGCTGACACGGCTCGGCTACGCCGCCGGACGCGAGGCAAAGCCGTAGAAGTCCTCGCTATACATTCCCCCGCCAGAGATTCTGGTGAAGCTTCCCTCGAGGAAGAAACATCAGTGCAGGAATGCTTAATACCGAAAGTATGGGTTTCTCGGGGAGAGCACTTCCTCCAGGTTGCGGTACCAGGCAGGCCCGATCAGCCGCGGACCGGCGGCCGCGAACGGTTGTTGATATCCTGAGCTGCATAAATCCGGACAAGCCGGCGGCCGGGACGCGGTGAGCGAGATGAAAAGCAGGGTGACCCCATGAGTGACATCGCCTCGGCCGGGGCGCTGACCCATGTGGACGCGGCCGGGCACGCGCGCATGGTGGACGTGTCAGGCAAGGACGTGACGGCGCGGTCAGCCTGCGCGACCGGCCGGGTACTGCTGTCCGCGCAGGCGGTCGCGGCGCTGCGGGCCGGGAAGGTACCCAAGGGTGACGCGCTCGCGGTGGCCCGGATCGCCGGGATCACCGGGGCCAAGCGGACGCCCGACCTGATCCCGCTGTGCCATCCCATCGGGCTGCACGGGGTCACCGTCGACCTGGCCGTGACCGACGAGGGCGTGGACATCACCGCCACCACCCGCACCGCGGACCGCACCGGAGTCGAGATGGAGGCGCTCACCTCGGTGTCCGTGGCCGGCCTGGCGCTGATCGACATGGTGAAGGCCATCGACCCGGCCGCGGTGATCACCGACGTGCGGGTCGAGTGGAAAGAAGGCGGCAAAACCGGCCGATGGACCAGACCGTAATCAAGGCGCTCGCGGTCACGGTGTCCAACCGGGCCGCCGCCGGAGTGTACGCCGACAAATCGGGACCCGTGCTGGTCGAGCTGCTGCGCCTCGCGGGCTGTACGTCGGTGGACGGACCGGTGGTCATACCGGATGGGGACCCGGTCGAGGCGGCGCTGCGGGACGCGCTGGCGGCGGGCTACGACGTCGTCGTGACCACCGGCGGGACCGGGCTCACCCCGGCCGACCTGACCCCGGAGATGACCAGGCGGGTGCTCGAGCGGGAGATCCCGGGGATCGCCGAGGCACTGCGCCGCGCCGGGGCCGCGGCCGGGGTGCCGGCCGCGATCTTGTCACGCGGCCTGGCCGGGGTGGCGGGCCGGACGCTGATCGTCAACCTGCCCGGATCCACCGGCGGCGTGCGTGACGGCATGGCCGTGCTGGCGCCCGTGCTCGGGCACGCGGTATCGCAGCTAAACGGGGGCGACCACGTCAGGACGGACGCCGGCGCGAAACCCTCACCTGGTATCGCGTAGCGTCAGCAGCGATACAGGGGAATGATGGGATCGTGGGACGCATGCGCGGCTGGCCGGTCACCCTCGCCGAGCCTCATCTTCTCGCTGAGCCGGTAACCCTGCGCCCAGTGCGGGTCGGTGACGCCCGTGCGTGGCGCGAGATACGGGTCCGTAACGCACCATGGCTGCGGCCATGGGAGCCGACCAACCCGGAAACCCCGCTCTACCGGTCCAGCCTCGGGCCGTACATCGCGATGGTCCGGGCGATGCGGCGGGAAGCCAGCCAGGGGCAGGCCATCCCGTGGGTGGTGAGCTACGGCGACAAGTTCGTCGGACAGCTGACGGTCGGGTCGATCACCTGGGGTTCGGCGCGGTCGGGGCAAGTCGGGTACTGGATCGACGAGGCCTACGCCGGGCGCGGCATCATCCCCACCACGCTGGCCATGGCCGTCGACCACTGCTTCGGCGTCATCGGCTTGCACCGGCTCGAAGCCTCCATCCGGCCGGAGAATCACGCGTCCCGGCGGGTAGTGGAAAAGCTCGGCTTCCGAGAGGAGGGCATCCGGGTGCGGCAGCTGCACATCAACGGGGCCTGGCGGGACCACGTGTGTTACGCGCTCACCTCCGACGAAGTGCCGCAGGGGCTGATGCCGAGGTGGCAGAGCATCCTGATGGCCTCCCGGTCCAACGCGGGCTGACGCCTTCCGGGGTTGCCGGGAGGAATGTTGCGACACACCGGGCCGGGTGCTCGTATAACGCCGCTTCAGCTATTACTTTGCGTCACGTGAGCACGCTCAAGGGGAGCAGCATGCCCACACCCGAGGACCGGGCCATCCGCCGCCCGGCCACCCGGGCCGCCCGGCGCTCGCCACGCCGAGGGGAGGATCGTTGAGCAGCGCGATACTGTACGTCGCCATCGTCGCCATCTGGGCTGGCGTGCTCATCCCCCGGTGGCTGCGGCGAGACTCCAGCGAACGGGCCAGCGACGACGCCAGCACGGCCGAGGACACGCCGGTGGCCGGGGAACAGCCGGGTCCGCCGGCCCCCCGGACCCGGAGCCGGAACGAGGGCCGTCCGGGCGCGGCGGAAGCTCGGCCTGGCGTCTGGGAAGTTCGTCCCCGCGTCCCCGGCGCTCCTGCTGATGACGGCCGCGACGAGGATGCCCGGCGCTCCGCCGGCGACCAGGAGCACGCCCGGGTGCTGTCCGCGCGCCGGCGCCTGCTCGTGCTGCTCCTGGTGCTCACCGCCGGATCCTGCGCGCTCGCGTTCACCCGGCTGGCGGCCTGGTGGGTGATGGCACCGCCGGCCGTGATGCTGCTCGGCTACCTGGCCCTGCTCAGGGAGGCCGCCCAGGCTGACGCCGAACGGCGGCAGCTGACCCGCTCCCGTGCAGCGCAGGTCGCGGCCGGGCCGTTGACGCCTGCCGCTCCGCCGCCGCCAGCTCCGGACGCGGAGATCATCGACATCTCGGCGTCCATGGATCAGGCCGGCGAAGAATTTTACGACCAGTACGCGGACGCCAAGCTGCGCGCGATCGGTGATTTAGCCTGTGCGGCGCACGGTCAGGACCTGAGGGCCCCGGAACGAGATGTTGGGGTGAAAGGTGAACTGCTGGTCCGGCGCCAGCTGCAGGTCAGGGTAGCGGCGGGCCAGTTCGGCCACGGCGATCTGCGCTTCGAGCTTGCCGAGGTTCGCACCTAGGCAGAAGTGCAGGCCCTGGCCGAACGCCAGATGCCGGCCGGCGTCGGCCCGGTGGTGACCCGCCGCCAGACGGGCACCGACGGGTCGTAGCGAAGCGTCTCCTCCACCGCGGCCGGTATCAGCTCAGGCTGCTTCGCGATCTCCGCCCAGCGGCTGGGGTCCTCCA
>ODAK010004963.1_pt1 | contig 13560 bp, 7 predicted proteins | sample 1539591 | NCBI WGS metagenome assembly ODAK01 (sample SAMEA3539303, study PRJEB22396) | soil metagenome | biome: tundra; feature: field; material: soil | place: USA | collected 2010-05 | depth 0.15 m | reverse complement strand
CGTGATCCGAGAAGAGATCCAACCCGAACCCGCGGCTCCTCAGTTCGTTGTTCCTGAAAAAGCCTCGACGGAACTCACCCCGTTCATGCGGCAATGGACCGCCGCCAAACGGGAGAATCCGGATGCGCTGTTGTTTTTCAGGATGGGCGATTTCTACGAACTGTTTTACGACGACGCGGTGACGGTAAGCCGTGAGTTGCAATTGACGCTTACGGCGCGAGACCGGGAGCGGAACCAGCCCATGTGCGGCGTTCCCTATCATGCGGTGGACGCCTACCTGACCCGGCTGCTGAGAAAGGGCTACCGCATCGCCATCTGCGACCAGATGGAAGACCCAAAGCTTACCAAGAAGATCGTCCGCCGCGAAGTGACCCGCGTACTCTCACCGGGCACCGCAATGGACGCCGCCCTGGGGCAGGACCAGAACAATTTTCTGGGAGCGCTGTTTGAGGCCGGACCGGTGTGCGCCATGGCTCTGCTGGACGTGTCCACAGGGGAGTTTCGCACAGCAGAGTTCACCGGGCCAGCCGCGCGACAGCAGGCCGTGGATGAGCTGTTACTGGCCAGCCCGAGCGAGGTGCTGCTGGCCGCAAGCGCGCCGGATTGGCCTGGTATTGAGCGGGTTCCGGCGCGCACGCGAGTAGAAGATTGGGTGTGGACAAGGGACTTCGCCGTTCCGCTTGTGGTTCGCCAACTCAACGTGGGCTCGCTTGAGGGGTTCGGCCTCGAAGGGCACACTGCTGCCGCGACTGCTGCCGGGGCGGTGCTCCACTACGTGCGGACCACGCAGAAGAACGAAGCCTTGCACATCGACAGCCTCAAATTCCAGGAACATTCAACGGTGCTGGAACTGGACCAGGTGACGGTGCGAAACCTGGAACTGATTGAACCGCTTTTTCAGGGCCAGGACAATCGGGCGACGCTCTTCCACACTCTGGACGAATGCCAGACGCCCATGGGCAAGCGACTGCTGAAGGGCACGATCTTGCGACCACTGGTGGATGCCGAAAAACTCGAGGAGCGGTATGAAGCGGTGGGTGAGGCACTCGGAGACTTAGTCAAGCGCGAGGAAATTCGCCGGGCTTTTTCCGGCCTCCTGGACCTGGAGAGACTGCTTGCGCGGCTGTCGCTGGACTCCGCCGGTCCACGGGATGTTCGCGCGCTGGCGGCGAGCCTGGCGCGGTTGCCTGGCTTGAAGACTGCGGTCGACGCCATGCAAGCTGACAAATGGAAAGAACTGGGCGATCGGCTGGATACGCTGGTAGACGTAACGACGCGCATTGTAACGACACTCGTAACTGAGCCGCCGCTGACCGTTGCGGATGGCGGGGCGATTGCAGCGAGGGTGGACCCGGAACTTGACGAGTTACGGACCATCTCGACCACCGGCAGGCAACAAATTGCGGCTATCGAAGAGAGGGAGCGTGAACGAACCGGGATCGGATCCCTGAAGGTGCGGTATAACTCGGTGTTTGGTTATTACATCGAGATAACGAAAGCTAACATGGCTCTTGCTCCGGCTGACTATGAGCGGAAGCAGACGCTGGTAAATGCCGAGCGATTTACTACGCCGGAGTTAAAGGTCTACGAAGTAAAAATCCTCACGGCGCACGACCGCTCCATCGAGATAGAAAAGCGGCTCTTCGCCGAGTTGCGGCGCGCCATTCTGGAGGAGGCGGGGCGGATAAGGCGCAGTTCGGCGGCGGTAGCCGAGACCGACTTGCTGGCGAACTTTGCGCACCTTGCAGCGGGCCGACGTTATGTGCGGCCGAAGCTGGTGGACGAGCCGGTGATCGAAGCCGTTGCCGCGCGGCATCCGGTGATTGAGCAATGGATGGAGGAGACGCGCGAAGGCAGGTTTATTGCCAACGACCTCTATCTCAATGCGGCGGCGGAAGGACCGAGTTTGCTGTTGATCACCGGGCCTAACATGGGCGGCAAGAGCACTTATCTGCGCCAGGCCGCGATGCTCATTCTCCTTGCCCAAATGGGCAGCTTTGTGCCGGCAGAGAGTCTCCGCTTCGGGCTGGTTGATCGCATTTATACGCGGATTGGGGCTAGCGACAATGTGGCACGGGGTCGATCGACCTTCATGGTGGAGATGACGGAGACCGCCACGATTCTAAATACTGCGACGAGCCGTTCGTTGATTCTGCTGGATGAAATGGGCCGGGGCACGGCGACCTTCGATGGGTTGTCGCTGGCCTGGGCCACCGTCGAGTATCTGCATGCGGAGACCGGCGCCAGGACTCTGTTCGCGACGCACTATCATGAGCTGACCATGCTTGCGGAGAAACTGCCGCGGGTACGCAACTTGCGTGTCGGCGTGAAAGAAGCGGCGGGCGGAATTGTATTTCTGCATAATATTGAACCGGGGGCTGCGAGCAAGAGTTATGGCATTGAAGTAGCGCGGCTGGCGGGGCTCCCCTCCGTAGTTATCGAGCGAGCCAAGCGCGTTCTGCGGCAGCACGAAAAGCAGGAGCGGCAAAGCGTGCAGGTGGAGACAGCCGAGCCGGTGCAGTTAACCATTTTCACGCCTCTGTCACAGCGCATTGTGGATCGCATTGAGGCTACCGACGTGAATTCGTTGACGCCTTTGCAAGCGCTGAATCTACTGGAGGAATTGCAGCTTGAGTTGAAGGAGAAGGCGTGAAAAGCAAGGATCAGGGTGTGCAATGGCAGTGACGTTGCGGCGAGCCGCGGGGAGCCTGCTGGTAGTTGGCCTCGGCGGAGCGGAATTGACGGGACTCGAACGGGCCTGGCTCAAGTTGGTGCGGCCGGCGGGGATTATTCTCTTTCGGCGCAACATTGTCGATGTGCGGCAGACACGCAAGTTGCTGGATGAGGCGACCAGCTTTTGCCCGGCTAATAGTCTTCGCTGCGTGGATGTGGAAGGCGGAACTGTGGACCGGCTGCGCGAGGCGCTGGCCTCGATGCCTTCGGCGCGAGCAGTGGCATTGGCTGCGAAGCGGACGGGAAAGAGCGTGCTGATTTGCGAGCACGGAGAATTGGTGGCGCGAGGAGTAAGGGCTTTCGGGTTTAACACCACACTGGCGCCGGTTTTGGATTTGGCTCTGCCGGATTCAGCCAATGTGATGGGGACGCGAGCGGCGGCATCGGCACCAGAGGCGGTGGTTGACTACGCGCGCAAGTTTTTGGCTGGTCTGGCGGTGCATGGTGTAGTGGGTTGCGGCAAGCATTTCCCTGGGCTGGGCGGGGGCACCCTCGACTCGCATCTAGAAACACCCGTGATCCGGCGCAGTGCCCGCGAACTTTGGCGCAATGACTTGGTTCCCTATCGCGAACTGCGTAACGAGATGCCTATGGTAATGGTGAACCACGCGGCCTATCCCGAATCCCCGGGCAAGGTCACGCCGGCAAGCGCATCACATTATTGGATTACAACGATGCTGCGCAAGCGAATAGGGTACAAGGGCATTATCTTTTCCGACGACATGGAAATGGGTGGAATTCTAAAGTGCTTGCCGATTGAAGAGGCCGCGCTCGCAGCCATTCGCGCAGGAATGGATTTGATGGAAATCTGTCACAGCCCGGAGTTGATTCTGCGCGCCTACGAGGCACTGATTGCCGAGGGTGAGCGCTCGTCCGCGTTTGGCAAACTGCTGCTTGATCGCGCAAGGCAGACGGCGCGACGGAGAGCGAAGCTATTTGCGGGCGGAGTTCATCCGGCACTGACTTCTCGACAGTTTGAGGCGCTGCGTGGTCGCATCCTGAGTTTCGGAAAGACCATCCAGGAGGCACAACGGGCATGAGGACGAAGACCATGACCGTGGCCGGCATCATGAGCGGGACATCCGCAGATGGAATCGATGTGACTGTGGTGCGGATCGCTCCGGGGAAGCAGCGGTCTTCTCCCTTGCGGCCGGGCCTAACTCTTCTGGCACATGAGGGCTTCGCATTTCCGGCGGTGTTGCGCCGCGCGGTGCTGGCGGCGATGAATGCGGCGTCGACCACGACGGCCGAGTTGGCGCGGCTCAACTGGCGCCTGGGCATCGCATACGCTGAAGCCTTGAAAGCGACAATTGAGCGGCACAAGGTGAAGATCGAACTGGTTGGCTGCCATGGACAGACGCTTTATCATCAGCCGCGCGTAGTGAATTATGCGGGTCGACGCTTCGCGTGTACCTGGCAGGCCGGCGAAGCGCAGGTAATTGCTGCTAGACTCGGCATTCCAGTCGTCTCGAACTTCCGGCCATTGGATATGCTTGCTGGCGGTCAGGGCGCTCCACTGGTGCCGCTGTTGGACTATGTGCTCTTTGCCGACGCAAGACGTGCGCGCGTGTTGCAGAACATTGGCGGCATCGCGAACCTTACGGCGATTCCAGTCTCCGCTGCGCCCGATGCGGTGATTGCATTCGATACAGGCCCTGGCAACATGGTGATGGACGCGCTCGCGCAGCAGCTTTTCAACAAGCGTTACGATCGCAACGGGGCCTTTGCCGCGGCGGGCACAGTGCTGGCCCCTGTGCTGGCTGCTGCGCTACGCAACGCTTACTACCAACTCAAGCCTCCTCGCACGGCCGGCCGGGAGCAGTTCGGGCGCGAGTATTCCGCCAAGTTCTTGTCGGCTTGCCAGAAGCACAGCAAAAAGCCCGAAGATGCGATGGCGACCGCGACCGCGTTGACAGCCGCGAGCATAACTATGAGTTACAAGCAATTCGTTTTGGCGAAGCTGAAAAGGCGCGGTATGAAGAGTTATGGAGTTGATTACATTGTCTCCGGGGGGGGAGCGCGGAATCATACTTTGATGGCCATGCTGGCGCAACGACTGGAGCCAATGGGCTGCGACTTAGCCGTAAGTGAGGACTTCGGGCTTCCCGCCGAGGCCAAAGAGGCGGCGGCCTTTGCGTTGCTGGCGTGGCAAACATGGAATCACTTACCGGGAAATGTGCCCGCAGCTACCGGCGCAGACCGGCCCGCGATTTTGGGCCAGGTCACTTATGTATAAGTCGCTTGCGTTCGCCGCCCTTCTGGTACTTACCGGTTGTCACTCGAAGCCGAGAGACTTGCGCACTCTGGTCTTTCTTATCGAGAGCAGCCCCGCAAATCTGGATCCTCGCGTCGGAACCGATGGGCAATCGGAACACATCGACGAATTGCTATTTGACGGGCTGGTAGCACGGGACGCGAACTTTCATTTCACTCCTGCTTTGGCTGACCGGTGGGAACAGCCGGACCCTCTGACACTGGTGTTCCATCTGCGCCGCGGTGTGCGATTCCATGATGGCCGCGCATTCACGGCGCGCGATGTGCTCTGGACAATCAACTCCATGCGCACGGGCCGGGTGATTTCTCCGAAGACCGCATCTTATGGGTCGGTGAATAGCCTGGAGGCTCCCGATGTCGAGACCGTGATCTTTCACCTCAAACAGGCGGACAATTTTCTCCTGACGAATCTCTCAACCGGTGCAATCGGAATTGTTCCGGAAGGCAGCGGGCGCGAGTTCTGGCAGCATCCGGTAGGCACGGGGCCATTTCGGTTTGTAAGTCAACAGATCGACCAGGACGTGATTATCGAACGCAATCCGTCGAGTTGGGCCGCCGTGCCAAAGCTAGAGAGAGTGCGCTTTGCGGTGGTGCCCGATGCGATTACGGAGTCCCTCGAGTTGGAGAAGGGCTCGGGTGATGTGGCCATCAATTCCCTGCCCATGGATTCATTTGCGGTGCTGGCGGCTCGACCGGACCTGAAGATCGAAGATACGGGCGGCACGCAAATTCAATATCTTGCTTTCAATGTTCGCGACCCGTTGTTGAAGGATGTACGCGTACGCCAGGCCATTGCCTGCGCTATCGACCGTGACCTTATCATTCAATCTCTCATCGGCGGTCATGCGCAGCCGGCTGTAAGTATGCTGCCCGCAAGTCATTGGGCCTGGACAGGAGACGTTGAGCGCTACGACTACAATCCGGCGCGCGCCGCGAGCCTGCTGGATGAAGCCGGATATACACCCAACAGCGACGGGATTCGTTTTCACCTCACCATGAAGACCAGTAATGTTGAGGACGTGCGACTGCTGGCCGCGGTGCTGCAAAAACAATTTGGAAAAGTGGGCATTGCGCTTGACCTGCGCAGTTACGAATTCGCTACCTTCTATTCCGATGTGACGCGCGGAGCATTTCAGATGTATTCCCTGCGATGGATCGGCGGCAACGAGCAGCCGGATATTTTCAGTTACGCATTTTCGACCTCGCACTTTTCTCCAAAGGGCGCCAACCGCGGGCACTACTCGAACTCGAAGCTCGATGCTCTGCTTGACGACGCGGCGGAAAGCGAGGACATTGCCAGGCGGCGCGCGGACTACGTTGAGGCGCAGCAGATTCTTGCCCACGATCTACCTGCTATTAATCTCTGGTATCGGGATACGATTGTGGTGCATAGCCGCCGCCTGACGCATGTGTTCCCTACACCGTCGGGGAGTTTCAGCTTCCTGGAGTCCGCGGAACTTGCAGATTGAAATCGCGAATCTTCAGCCTGGCTTAAGGTTCAACAGGTTACAGGTGCAAGAATTGCCGAATCTGTGCGGTTTTGTGAGCATCTTGACACGCTTCCCTCAACCTTTTGGCGCAGTGACTCGTCTACTGAAATAGAAACAATTTCCCGCCGCGGTTATTGGTCAGGTTCACCCGTGGAGAAATGGCATATGACGAGCAAGATCAAGATTCGCATTTTTGCCTTTATGGCCCTGTCAGTCGCGTTTCTGTTTTGCGGGCCTCTTGTCTGCGCACAGGCACCCTCGCGTTATTTGGGAACAATCACGGCGATCAACGGCAACACTCTTACGGTCAAACCCGATGCAGGAGATGTGCGCCAGGTCGAGGTTCCTGCCGCCGCTCCAATTAAACGCATTGCGCCTGGACAAAGAGATCTCAACACGGCGGAGACGATTCAATTCAGCGATCTCGCAACGGGTGACCGTGTGTTGGTGAAGCTTGATCCGGATGCGCCTGGGCCAACGCCGCAGGCTTTGCAAATCATTGCCATCAAGCAGGCGGATGTTGCGTTGAAGCAGGAGAAAGAGCGCGAAGACTGGCTGAAGCGCGGTGCGGGTGGATTAGTTAAGAGTGTGGATGCGCCGGCTGGCGCGATAGTGCTAGCCACCGGTGCGGGGTCCACAGCAAAGACAGTTACCGTTCACATAACCAAGACAACCATGCTGAAGAGGTATGCGCCGGCATCTGTACGCTTCGATGCGGCACAACCGGCGCCCCTCGATGCGATTCTCGCGGGCGACCAGTTGCGGGCGCGCGGCCAAAAGAACGCAGACGGCTCGGAGATCCAGGCGGAAGAGGTGGTTTCGGGCACCTTCCGCAACATCGCCGGGACCATTACATCGCTGGATGCAGCCGGTTCAACATTCGTGGTCAAGGACCTTGCTACCAAGAAGCCTGTGACCATCCACATCGGCGCCGAGGCGCAGATGCGACGACTTCCGGATCGCATGGCGGTTATTCTCGCAGCGAGGTTGAAAGGCACTTCAAGTGGTTCCGGCTCGCCGGTGGTGAGCGACCAGAATTCGCCTGGGGCGGGCGGACAGTCCCGCGGCCAAGGACAAATGAATGGCCAGGGTGGCGGCGACCCGCAGCAGATGCTCAGCCATGCACCGGCGATTCAACTTGCCGACTTAAAAAAAGGCGATGCCGTGATGCTGGTTTCAACACAGGGAACGTCCGAAGTCACCGCGATCACTTTGTTGGCAGGAGTGGAGCCACTGCTCGAAGCTCCAGCGGCCAGCCAGAATTTGCTATCCAACTGGAGCATGAGCTCCGGCGCCCCAGAGGGCGCTCAGTAGACATACGCAGGTTCATTGAAAACAAGCGAGGGATAAGTGTACTCAAAGTTTTATTGCATCATTCATTATTTGATCGCCATGGCGATTGCCTTGGCCACCGTGGCAGTAGCGCATGGGCAGGCTGCGGCGCCGGCAATTCAAGCGCCAGCGGTTCCGGCCACACTGGCCGCGGTGCACGGGCACATTTCCGACCCAACGGGCGCGTTGATTCCCGGGGCAACGATCACCATCACGACCGAGACGGGAGTCGCAGTAACCAAAACCAAGTCAGACGCCGCAGGAGCCTATGCGGCGAATAACCTTGCGCCTGGCAGTTACATCGTGGCGGCTGCCTTTGATGGTTTCGCTTCATTCGCTTCGCAGCCTATCCCTCTAACAGCGGGCCAGATCAAGCGTGTTGATATTGCCATGGCAGTCGAGGCCGAGCAGCAAAGCGTAACTGTAAGCGACGATGCGCCATCCTCCATGGTGAATGTCGAGGCGAGCGGTAACGCCAATTCCATCGTTCTGAAGGACAAGGATCTTGACGCGCTTTCAGACGATCCTGACGAGTTATCGAACGAACTGTCCGCTCTAGCCGGACCTTCCGCGGGACCGAACGGAGGCGAAGTATTCATTGATGGCTTTTCCGGCGGACAACTACCGCCCAAATCGGCGATTCGCGAGATTCGCATCAACCAAAATCCGTTTTCGGCTGAGTATGACCGGCTGGGATATGGGCGCATCGAGATTCTGACCAAGCCCGGCACCGACAAACTGCACGGCCAATTTTTCATTCAGGGAAACGACAAGGCTTTCAACACCGGCAACCCGTTTACTGCCGCAATTCCGTCCTATTACAGTTATCAGTTCAATGGGACGTTGAATGGTGCAATTTCAAAGACCGCCTCGTTCTTTGTGAGCGCCGAACGACGGAACATCGAGAACGTGAATGCGTGGCTGATTCCGGACCTGGTCGTTCAAGACAGCACGGGCGCATACAACGATATCGGCGCATCCGGTGTCGATCTTTTGAATCTTCGCATTCGCGACAACGCTTCGGCTCGCATCGATTGGCAACTGGGCGCCAAGAACACCTTCACGGCACGCTACGGGTATTGGGATGAAGCCGAGCACGGCGACCTGAGTGCGGGCTCGCTCCCCACTGCTTCAACGCATGAGTCGAACACCGACCACACCGTGCAGATGAGCGACGCCATAGTGATCAACGATCACGCGGTGAACGAAAGCCGCTTCCAATTCGAGCGCCAGAATGAAAACCATTACCCTGACTCGACGGCGCGCACCATCTCTGTGCAGGGGGACTTTACGGCCGGCGGCTACACGGGCCAGGTTTACCGCGACCACGCCACGCGCCTGGAGTACCAGAACCTGACGACGATGACGCACGGCGCGCACGCCATCAAGTTTGGAACCCGCTTGAGAGACACGCGGGACGCAAACTTCACCACCAACAACCAGAACGGCGCATTCAGCTTTTCACCGGCAACGATCACCGCTGCCAATGGCCCGGTGACATACACCTCGGGCCAGGTGTATACGCAGATGGCCAATGAGTTGAGAGCCGGCAAATCATTCAATGACATCGTGAAAGAGGGATTCGGCCCCACGTCATTGAGCTTTACCGGCGGCCCGCCGTCAGCGGTCGCCAATGTCTTCGATATCGCGTTGTACGCACAGGATGACTGGAAGGTGAATTCGCGCCTTTCGGTCTCCGGCGGCCTGAGGTGGGAGGCACAGAACCACATCGCCGACCACGACGATTGGGCGCCGCGCGTGTCCATGGCCTATGCGCTCGATGGCGGCAAGGGCAAGCAAGCCAAGACCGTTTTGCGCGCAGGTTACGGATTTTTCTATGACCGCTTCCAGGTGTCGAACCTGATGACGATTCAACACACCGAGGCCCAGCCAAAATTCGTACTTACAAACCCGACATGTAAGGTGTCCGCGAGTTCGCTGCAAGCGATTGATTTGAGTACTGGCCCCAACGGCAATTGTCAAAGCAATGACGCCGTAAGCAAGGGGCTTGCGGTTCCGGTCAAGTACCAACTGGCTCCGAACTTCCATGCACCCTACACGGGCCAGGCCGGTTTGGGCCTCGAGCGCCAACTGCGCCCTGGCATGAGTCTGACGCTGACTTATCTGCACTCATTGGGCGCGCACCAGTTGGTCACACGCAACGCCAACCAGTTCGACGATCTGGACCTTTCGGGCGGCTATGTCTACGAGTACTATCCCGAGGCGATTTTCAAGCAGAATCAATTGATCACCAGCGTCAATGCCAAGGTCAGCAAAAACTTGAGCCTGACGGGCTTCTACACCCTTGGCTGGGCCAACAGCGATGGCGGTGCGGGCTCAAATGCATCGAATGCCTATCACCTGGAGTACGATTACGGGCGCGCAACATTCAATTCGCGCAACCAGGTCTTCGTCATGGCCAATTACAGCGGCCCGTGGGGCCTTCGTTTCAATCCATTCCTGATTGCGCAGTCAGGCCGGCCGTTCAACATCACGCTGCCTACCGATCCGGCGAACAACTTCTTTAACCAGAGGCCGACCGTGGGAACATCGGCGGATTGCACAAATAATCCCACACGGTACTACCAGACCTCTTTTGGATGCCTCGACATCCAGCCTGCTGCCGGGGAGAGTGTTGTTCCCGCAAATCTGGGAAACGGGCCGGCTGCCGTGGCTGTCAACCTGCGCATCAGCCGCGGGTTTGGGTTCGGACCTGAAACGGGCTCAGCGGCCAACGGCATGGGCGGCGGACCGGGAGGACCGGGCGGGCCCGGCGGTGGCGGCGGACGCGGGGGACCTCCGGGAGGCGGCCTTGGACCGGGGGGGCTTGGCGGAGGAGGACGCGGGCCGGGCGGCATGTTCGGGCCGACAGGAACAGGACACAAGTATTCGTTGAACTTCAGCGTGCAGGCATTGAACCTGTTCAACAACATCGACTATGGAGGTCCCAACGGAACTCTAGGCAGTCCCAGGTTCGACCGCTCAACGACGCTGGCGGGGGGAATTTTCAGCACCGGCTCGGCAGCACGCCGCGTCTTTGCGCAGGTAATCTTTTCGTTCTGAGCAGGACGGGTGAGATGAGGTTGGCCGGGGCATATTGCTCCGGCCTTCTTGTTGGGCCAGTCAATTGCGACCCAGTTCCGCACGATACAACGCCTCCCAATCATTGGCCTTTGTATCCATGTTGAAGCTTTGCACGATTCGTTCCCGAGCCCTCTTGCTTATTGCGCAAAGGTCATCCTGCGGGAGTTGCATGACCGCCAGCAGGGCTTCGGCAAGCGCGTCTGAATTATCCGGCGGTACGATCATGCCGGCATCACCTACAAGCTCGCGCACTCCGCCCACATCGGTGGCCACCACTGGCTTCTCCACCGCCATTGCCTCGGCGAGAGCGAGCGGCATTCCCTCCCATGCCGAACCCAGCACAAATCCGTCCGTCGCATCGAGTAGAGCGGCCATATCGCGACGCAACCCGAGCCACCGGACAGCATTGCCGAGCCCCAATTGATTCGCAAGTTCGCTGCATTTGGCAAACTCCGCCCCTATCGTCTTCCCGGCAATCCAAAGTTGTGTATCTGCGCGTGTAGCCTGCACCAGAGCAAAGGCACGCAGCAGGTTGGGATAGTCCTTGGCCGGCACGATACGGCCTGAGGTGAGCCAGATAAACTCTGCGTCGATGCCCATCAGCGATCTCAACTGTCTTCGGCGGCCCGCACTGGGGGTGAATTCCGCGACATCAATTCCGTTGGGTATGACGACGCACTTCGCTTCCGGTACGGCCTTCAAGCGGACAAAGCGATTGGCCGCAGCCTTACTGACCGCGACGGTGCGGCAGCTCAGGCCATCGGTCAGGCGGTAGGAGAGCATTCGCCCCCAACCACCTTCGTAGACGTTGTGGACGGAGGAGAGAACAACGGCCTCGCGGACAAAGACTTTTAGTAGCCGGGCTACTAAGTTGGCATGAAAGCTGTGGCTGTGCAAAACGTCTGGACGGAATTTGTTGAGAAAGACTCGGCCCCGAGCCAAGGCGGTGAGAAAGCTGAGGGGCGTTCGGCGCATTTCCAATCGAAAAACGTTGAGTGTGGTTGGCCATTCCTCGGTCAAGCGGGGCCGCAATACCAGCACAGCCGCTGTGTGGCCGCGAGCCGCCATGCGCTCTGCCAATGCCAGCGCTTGCCGTTCCGCACCGCCCACGCCAAGCGATGTGAGGACGTAAACGATTCGCATTTCCACCCACTCTCTTAGCGGAGACCAAGTGGAACGATGATATCGTGCCTGGTCACTCCTCGATGGCAGGGGCCTGTCGCCGGTTGATCAGACTATCCAGCGCGAAGCGGCCGGGGCCAAAAACCAGGATCAAAAGGGCGGCGAACCAGTAGGTATAAGGGCCTGCTCCATAAAAGTCTTCGGGCTTGGAGAAGATGTGCGCAAAGTTCATCCGGTCATCGGGAACGCTCAGATAGGCCATGGTCATATTGACAAAGAGCACCAGCGAGACTAGCCGAGAAGCGATGCCCAGTGCAAATAAAATGCCGCCGGCGAATTCAACCAAAGCCACTGCGATCGCAGTCATGCCAGGCGCTGGAAGCCCCAGGGTTGTGAAGAATTGAGTTACGCGATCCAGGTGAGTGAGCTTGCCCCAACCGTCCTGTGCAAACTGCCAGCCCCAATAGACGCGGATGGCCAACAGCAGCGGGCTTTGAAGACTATCGAGTAACGAGCATGCGCGCGCATATGCACCGCGGATCAAGTCGATCATCCCTGGAATTCCTTCCTGTGTCGGCATCCTTAGAACGGGGCAAACTGAGTATCGAGGTATCCCACCCTCGCCGCAAGAACAAATACGCGGCAAGGATGGGGCACCCAGCACAGTGGATACAACGATCCCTGAATTCCTTACCTTTCTGTGGTGCGTCCGCGTCCTAAGGTTGCACGAGTGTTTCAAGATCGGGCGCGCAGATCCAACCCAGTTCAGCCCAGTTGGCGAACCACTCGCGCACCTGATGCGGGCGCTCGGCTTTCCGCGTGCGCGAGTCCAGAAATCCGGCTTCGATGGCCTCGGCCAGCGGCAGGCCCTGGCGAATGGCCGCGAGCATTTGAAATTCCTCGCGCGTAAGGCGCCGGTAATAGACGGAAAGGTCCACGCGATGGGCCGCGAGCCAGATGGGTTTTGGACGGAGCGGGGGCAACGTGACCGGTTTCTCCAAAGAGTCTTGATGCTTGACGCCCGCTTCGCTCTTGTCGTGTTTCTCGACATCGTGCAAGGCCAGTACCAGGTCGTCGACGGCGTAACTGAGGGGTATCAGTTGCAGGTGCGGTTGCAACCCGAGCCGTGAACCCGCATCGAGGGTCGCAATCTGGTCGAGGGTCAACGGCGTCCGCTCCCCGCTATCGAAGACCTCCACAAAGGCCCACTCTATGCGGGCTACATCGATGGCCAGGCGTTGGCGGCGTCCGGCAAAACGCGGATGCCCGGCCAACCACTCGGGGAGCCTCGATCCCAGGTTGCGCAGCGTAAAAGAGCGGCTGGGATGAGCGGTGAGATACGCAATGGACAGTTCTTCGAATTTGCTATTACCCACCACGGCGCGGAGGACCGGGAAATCCTCCGCTAGCGCGCCCATTACACGGAACCAATATTGGCGATTGTAGATCTCCAGCCGCTCGAAGGCGCTGAGCCGGCTGTTGGGCGCAATAAAGGACTCGGCCACTTTGGCCATCTGGCGTCCAT
>ODAK010004962.1_pt1 | contig 13563 bp, 10 predicted proteins | sample 1539591 | NCBI WGS metagenome assembly ODAK01 (sample SAMEA3539303, study PRJEB22396) | soil metagenome | biome: tundra; feature: field; material: soil | place: USA | collected 2010-05 | depth 0.15 m | reverse complement strand
GGATGTGGTGGCGCTGAACGCCTTCTGCGAATGGGAGTACTACGTCAAGGAGTATAACCGCCGGCATCGCACCAGCTCGACCGCCAATCTGGCTGCGCCGGAACATTGCAGCGCCTTTGCCGCCACCGGCAGCTATACGAGGAACGGCAAGGTGATCATTGCCCACAACGATTGGACCAGTTACCTGGATGGAGCACGTTGGATCATCGTCTTCGACATCGTGCCCAAAGCCGGCCAGCGCATTCTGATGGATGGATTCCCCGGCGCCATCCATAGCGCCGACGACTTTGGCATCAACTCCGCCGGGATCATGATTACCGAAACCACGATTTCGCACTTTTCGGGCTACGATCCCAACGGAATTCCGGAATTTGTGCGCGCGCGCAAGGCAATGCAGTACGCCGCTTCCATTGACGATTTCGCCCGCATCATGAAGGACGGGAACAACGGTGGTTACGCCAACACGTGGCTGGTGGCGGATCGCAAAACCGATGAAATCGCGAGCCTGGAGCTGGGACTCAAGAACGTTACGCTCCAGCGCACATCCGACGGCTATTTTGTGGGTTCAAATTTTCCCGCCGACCCCAAGCTGGTGAAGGAAGAGACCAACTTTAACATCAAGGATCTGGGGGAGAGCGCCAACGCCCGGCACGTCCGCTGGGAGCAATTGATGGCGCAGAATAAGGGGAAAATTGATGTAGCGGCCGCTCAGCGTTTTCTGGCGGACCACTATGATACGTTCGAAAAGAAGGAGGATGCCGACGAGCGCACACTTTGCGGGCACATTGAACTCTCGCCCCGTGGCGACGGAGGATGGCAGCCTCCTTACGGCGCGGCGGGCGCGGTTCAGAACAAAGTTGCGGACGCCACGATGGCGGAACACATGTCGTTTACCGCCGCGGCAGGACACGCGTGCGGCCTCAACTTCAAGTCGGTGGAATACCTGCACCAACATTCCGGATTTTCCTGGGAAAAGTCCATGCTACGGGACATGAATGCTGATCCCTGGACTACCTTCACGACGGCGCCACAGTCCGATCAAACTGGGGCAAAGCCCTAGCCACGGGCTTCCAGCTTGTAAACGAAGTTCCGTTCGGTAATCTCGAAATTTACGATGTAGCGCCGGGCTTGAGCCCGGCATCTGCCGACCCCAAGGTCGGCGCTACATTCTGATTGGGACACTTTTCGTTTTAATGCGCAGTTTCAGCAACGGCGGGGGCGTGGTCTGTGACGCGGACAGGTTGCACCATGCGATAAAGATGGTTTAATGGAATGCGGCCAGGCCCCACGGGAAAGGCCTGGCGGATGGCTTCAACCACATAGGCCTTGGCCAGTACCACAGCATCGCGCAACTGGCGGCCCAAGGCAAGGTTGGCGGCCACGGCAGATGAAAAAGTGCAACCGGTGCCGTGCGTGTTGTCAGGTTTGATGCGGTCACCCGCAAAGGCTTCCATGGTTGCCCCATCAAAGAGGACGTCGATGGGCTTATCAAGATGCCCGCCGGTCACCACCACGGCGCGCGCACCCAATTCAACCAACTTGCGCGCCGCGGCCTTCATGCTCTCCAGATTGTCAACTGCGATTCCCGACAGTGCCGCGGCTTCCGCCAGATTTGGCGTCACCACCGTCACTCGGGAGAGAAGTTTCTGCCGGATGAACTTCAGGCCGGAGGCATCCAATAAACCAAAGTCATTGGAGGAACGCACCACCGGGTCGAGCACCGCAGGAAGATCGGGATTCGACTCCAGAATCTCGCCCACGACTTCGGCGGTGGCCAGGTTATTGAGCATGCCAATCTTGAGGGCCTTCACCCGCCCGTCGGAAAGAAGGGATAGAATTGACTTTCTCAACACCTGCGGGTCAACGGGGTGAACGGATGCCACCCCCTGGCTATTCTGGACGGTTAAAGCGGTAATCGCGGCGACACCGTAACAATTGTGCGCCGCGAAAGTCTTAAGGTCGGCCATGATTCCCGCGCCGGCGGAGGGGTCAAATCCAGCGATACTGAGAACCACTGGCCAAGCCGTGCTGACGGGTTGATTCATCAATTCCCTTGTTTTTCCCTGAATAAACCAAAGCTATTGCCGATTATAGGGGCGCATGCCCCGTTGTCAATAAGGATTTCAGCGCTTTCTCCCCTAGAGTCGATGTTGCTTAAGGCTTGCTTCCATCCACCTGCATCTCCGTGTCGGACTGGATCTCGAGTTGCGGAAGTTGTCCCGCGAGCGCAGCGAATCCTTCGCTGCCTTTCATCACTGCACTGAGGGTTTGGTGCAAAGTGGAGTGGTTTTGGAGCACGCGGCCGTCATCGAGCGCCACCAGAACACGGCCTCGGCCCTTTCCGGTGATTTGAATCGTCAGGCGCATTCCCATGGCTTCAAGCTGGGGAAGCGCTCCCCCCTTGCGCAATCCTGCCACGGCGGGCGTGAGGGTATTTTCAAAGTGATAATCTACGATGGCAGCTTTCACTCCCTGGTAGCGGGTTTTGCCGGAATAGTGCAACGTGCTTTTCCCCTCCACCTGGAATGCGTAGTTCTTAACTGGTTGGGCGCCAAGATTCCGCGTCCACTTTTCACCTACTTTGACGGGGTGGTCCGGATAAAGGGATTCGCCCCCCAGTTGTTCCAGGGAGAACCGCAACATCTCCATGAAAGGTTCTCGTACCGGGCCGTCGATATCGTGGAAAAGATTGTCGCCGCCGTCGAAATCCACCAGCCGCCCGTCATGATCGTAGTGGACCGTAAGCGTCTGTCCCACCATCCGCTGGGTCACTTCCTGCTGAGCCTGCACTATTGAGTCGCGGACGTTCTCCGGCAGCGCGCCGGCGTCGGTCTGGATTTCGAATTTGTCGAAGCGTTGCTGCACGTCCGCCGCACCATCCGGGTGGACACCCGAGACCGTTACGGTACATTGTTGATTCAGGAGCAAGTTGGTCGGCATCGGTGGAAAAAAGTTCTTCAACTCCTCGGGATTGGAGTTTATTTTCGAACTCGTGCTGACCTTGGTGACGTAAACAATCGATTGCCCGGGTCGGTATGTACGGACCAACTTCACCTTGCGACCGACTGCCTGTACCGCAGTGCCGCAGGCAACAGCCAGCAGAAAAAGCGCCACTCTCGCCGCACGATGCCGGGTCCTCGGCACCGGATGATCAGGAAGCAACATGTTCAGGATCCTTTTGAAATTTTTCCAGGCACTCGCGCGAGCAGAAGTGCAACGAATCCTTACCCCGCCTAAGCTGATATGGGAGTTCCGTGGAAACAAATATTCCACATACCGGGTCCCGAGCCATTTCTCCGCGATGCGGGGCGGAGGAGGGGGACGTCGACGGCCCACCCGCCGAGGTCCTGATGTTGACCCGAGTTGGACGAAAGAGAGACCCAATCTTCCGTACCAATGCCATGACGAAGAGCATCAGGACGATGAAATCCAGAATCTCGAAGAGGAAACTTCCCATAAAGGGTCAGACGGCCTTTCATTCCGAAGGGATGCCTGAGAAACAGGGACTGGGTGCTGGGGGTTAGGTTCTGTGCTTCCCCTGCCCCCAGAACCCAGTGCCCAGCACCTAGCGTGGCCCTGCCGTGCCGCCGGCTGCACGAGCGTCATCAATTTTCTGTTTCAACCCTGCGAGGGCGGGATGGGTGGGATTTAGCTTGTTTAATCGGTCCCATGCTTTTTGCGCGGCCGCGAGGTCGTGAAGGCCCTCAAGGTTCACGACAATGGCATTCAGCATGGTCGCTTCGTGTTTGGGGTCGTCCGCCAGCACCTTGTCATACTCACGCAGGGCATCCTTAGGCCGTCCCGTGTAGAAATAGGCGGTGCCCAGATCGGTGCGGGCATTGATATCTTTCGGATCAAGTTCCAGCACGCGCTGATACCACTCAATGGCGTTGCTGTATTGTTTTTGATCATACAGAAAATCGGCGAGTTTGAGGCGGGTGGCGACGTCTTTGGGATTCTGGGCCGCCAAGGTTTCCAACTGCTTGACGACAGCAGCCGTGTCAATCGGAGGATGGCCTTCCGGCAGACCCTGCTGGGGCATCCCTCCACCCGCGGGAGCGGAAGTGGCACTTCCCGGCGGCGGCATTTCGGGCGATGGCGCGGCAACTTGTGTAGCCTTCTGCCGGCCGTTCCAGTTCATCTGAGCGTCGGTAATGTAACCCGCCAAAAACCCGACCGCCAGGAATATCACTGCGGTAATGATAGTTTCTTTCTTCATGGATCCTTCTTAGTCGGACGTCGAGTTCATCGGGTGATATTGCAATTAAGCGATTCAGCGATTTCTGATTCTATAACACTTCTGCCTCATTTGGATTTCACCGTATGCAGAGAAGAACCAAAAATTCGAATTAACTCGTCGGCTTCAGTCATCAGCTTTCCTAATTTGATTTTGCTAACAATTCCCGACTCAACCAGTAGCTCAAGTCAGAAAACGGTTTCGTCAGCCTCCTCGGTCACAACGGCGAGCTTCGAAATGAAATCTGCTCGCGAGCGTGAGCGGCAGACAGCACGATAGTTGGCTGCCACGGATGTACCTGACCGGAGAACCTGCTTCCCGAGAACTCGCGCCTCTTCTGTCTTGGGTAATGCACGGTAAAATTTCACAATCCGTATCGCGAACTGCTTGGTTCTTTCTCTTAACACTTCCGGTTGGCTTGGCACGCGCGCCTCAAAAGATACTCCCCTAAAGAGATCAATCACAAAATCACAAAATCGCTAAATCGCCAAATCGCTAAATCCTTCAAACACCCGATCGTCGGATCACCCGATTAATGGCTTGGCTTCCACTGCTCAAAAAATGCCTTGATGCTTTCGTAGCTCATGCTGCGGGCGTCGGCGAATTGTCCCTGGTCCATGGCGTACAAAAGATTTCCGGGTGGGTCCAGCACCGCCAGGGCAGGGATTCCGCGCTTGATCGGCACATGGTATTTCTCGGCCAGCTCCAGGTTCTTATCCCAGCGTCCCAGATCAATCTCGACGACGACAAAGTTCTTTTCGATGATGGAGGCAAGTTCGGGTTTATGCATCTGCTCATGGAGCGCGTGGCAGTCACCACACCAATTCGCGCCGAAGATCAGCACAATATTCCTTTTGCTGCCTTGGGCGGTTGAAATCGCCGCTGCGACATCGTGATGGGCATCGGCCTGCTCATTGTAAATGGTAGCGGAGGGCTGCCTTGCGGCGCAGCCTGATGCGAGTAAGAACAGAAAAATAAAGCAGTATTTTGGCGTCTGCATCGGCACTCCTTTCGTCGGTCCTATCATAGCGCAGTTCTCCTCAAATCCCGAGGGAGACGCCGTTCACTACCCACCCAAGATTTGGCTGTGGTAGCATCAATTCATATCACGGCGGGACAGCCTGGCTTGGGATGGCCGAAAGCAGCTATCCTATAGTTTAGAGAACAGTGTGCCCTAGGGTTAGGTTGAGGGGGAGGTTGTTCGCACCCCTTGGGGTCAAGAGAGCGGAGTGACCTATGGAGTATACCGGACAAGCCGCATCACGATTCACCTTTGCCGATATCCTTTACGAGAAAAAGGATGGGATTGCCCGCGTCACCCTGAACCGCCCGGAAATTTACAATGCCTACTCCTCTGACACGTTGCGCGAGATGACAGAAGCCTTTCGCGACGCGTCCATGGATGATGCGGTGGGCGTTGTTGTTCTCACCGGCGCGGGAGACAAGGCATTTTGTTCGGGAAGCGACGCCAGGGAGTTTTCCAAAGAATTTCTCCGCCGGCCGCGGAATCTTTGGAAGTTTCAGGGCTTGCTGGCCGAGGCGCTCAATCTGTTTCGCCATCTTGGCAAGCCCACCATCGCCAGGCTCAACGGCGTGGTGGCAGGCGGAGGAATGGACTGGAATCTGGCGGCGGATTTGGCCATCGCTGCGGATCACGTCCGATTCATGCAGATGGGCACGCGCGTAGGCCTGGTGGATGCATGGGGTTCAACCCAATGGCTGCCGCTGGTGATCGGTGAGCGGCGCGCGCGTGAGATGCTTCTTACTTGTGATGAAGTCACGGCCGAACAGGCGCTGAATTGGGGGCTGGTAAATCAAGTCGTCGCGCCCAAGCAACTTGATCGGGCGGTGAATGCCTTGGCCAAGAAGCTGATCCAAAAATTTCCTGAGAGCACGCGATACACGCTCCAGCAATTGGACACGTGGAAGGATCTGGCCTGGACCCTCACCGCGGGCCACGCGCGCGATTGGCTTGCAGTTCACGCCACTTCCTGGGAGACCTACGAAGGCATCCAGGCTTTCATTGAGAAGCGTCCACCCGACACCAAAGGCCTACGGGATCGCGCCGCGGCGGGAAAATCCAGCGAATTCCTTTGGGGCGCTAATACCCGCAAGTGTCCGGACTGTGGGGCCAAAGGCATTCCGGAAAAATTCGACTATTGCGGAAAATGCGGCGGTAAACTGAAGTAGGAAAGGGGCACGGGACAAGGGACAAGGGACACGGCGCCGGAGACTCACGATTAGAGATCGAAAATTGAAACCAGACCGAGCGCGGAATCCCGAGCCCCGAACCATGCGTCACCGGGGATGTTTCCCGTGTCCCTTGTCCCGTGTCCCGTATCCCGTCCGAGGAGGCACACCATGGCAGATGATTCCTTTGAACAGACTTCCGAAGTAACGGATGAACACCAGAAAAAGGAATTCAAGTTCATCCGTTGGGATGATTCAGGGATCGTGGCACATCTAACCCTCAATCGGCCCAAGCAGAACATCATGAATATCGAGATGCTCCGGGAAATCGCGCGGGCGATTGAAAGTCTCTCCTCGCGCGAGGATGTGCGGCTGATCGTGCTGGATGCTGCTCCGGAATGCGAAGGCTATTTTTCCCTGGGGGTGGGCGCGGAGGGGTACACGCAGCAGATGGTGTTTCAAATGATGGACGCATTCCACAATGTGTTCCGGGCGATGTTGGAAATCTCCAAGCCAGTACTTGCCGTGGTGGAAGGTGTGGCCTCGGGTGCCGGCGCCGAGTTAGCGGCATTCTGCGATTTGGTGGTCGCCACCGAACAAGCGCAGTTTCGCCAGCCGGAAATTAAACTGGGCGTGTTTCCGCCCATGGGCGCGGTTGTTTATCCGCGTGTCATCGGGCCACGCCGCGCCATGGAATTGCTCCTTACCGGAGATCCCATCAACGCCTTTCAAGCGCAGGGAATAGGTTTGGTCAATCGCGTTGTGCCAAAGGAAAAGCTAAAGGAAACAGTCGATGCGTTGGTAAGGCGTATCTCCGAACAGAGCGGTCCAGTGCTGAGCTTGCTCAAGCGGGTGGTTTTCGAAGGAACCTGGAAACCCTTCGACGAGGCGCTCAAGAGCGCTCAGGACATCTATTTGAACCAGTTGTTTGATCTTCAGGATTCGCAGGAAGGACTGCGCGCCCTCATCGAAAAACGCAAACCTATTTGGAAGAACAAGTAGGACAGTGACAAGTGACATGTGACATGTGACAAGCAGGCGGTAACAATTCAGCGGCTGTCAAAGTTGAAAGCCGGAATCGAATGACACAGGATTTCTTGCTCGTCACTCGTCACTTGTAACTCGTCACTGCTCTTCACAACTCTCCGAGAGACTTCTCTACATCATCCAATGCAGTTTTGGAAAGCTCGCTGGGCAGCGGGTCGGTGGATCTTCGCGCATAAACGTGACCGCCGGATTTCGCCGCCTCCACGATTTCGGTGGTGTTCTTATCTCCAAAGTGGATGTTGAACCGGTAAGTCGGCTGGGCCAGACCAAAGTCCGCCAGGTTTGAGCCCTTGGGAAATGAATCCGCACGCAAATCGCGCAGGTGGGTCAGGAAGGTATCCATCTTGTCGGAATTCACATTCTTGGACTTGGGCGCGGTCAGTTTCCACTGACTTCCCTGCCGCTCGAAAGCCCAATGACCCTTGGGCGTATCCACCTCCAGCCGTTTGACGTCAAACGAGGAGAAAGAAAATAGGTCCTTTTCGCGCAAATCAGACTGGTTCTTTTGGAACTGGGTAACAAAATCGGAGTTCAGGGTGAAGACAGGGTCGAGCGCGGAATTCATGGCAAAGTAATGTTCTGAATCCTTTTCCTTTTTCCCTACAACGATCGTCTGTGTTCCGTCGCTACCCTTCAATCCCAGGTGAAGTTCCGGCGAGCCAAACCCATAGTCGCCGTTTTTCTTCTTGTCCTCAGCCGCGATGGTCTGCATGGTCAGACCGCGCAATTGGCTCACCAGTCCATCCACCGTAAAACGGTCGGCACGCACAAGGGGCGGGAGCGACAAATCCCAGATACCCTCGGGATTCTTTTCCAGCGTCCAGCTCGTACCCTTGTACTGAACCGCAATTTTCTGAAGCTGTTCAGCTTCCAGGGTCAGCGCCCGGCGGTCCCGCAGGTCGAACACTTTCTTTTCCAATGACGATTTCAGATAACTCGCCAGGGTAAACACACGTGGGTTTCCGCTAATCTGCGTATACACTCCTCCACTGGTGGGTGTGTCATCGCCCAGCAGCAGCGTGAGGGCCGGCGGTTTCGCGTCGGTGGTAATCTCCAGGGTGAAGCTGGGACGATCCAGGCCAAAGTCCTTCAAATTGGCGGGGTTTAGGTCAGCGACATCGTCAACGGTGGCCGTGGTCAGGCTATTCAGGACGCCGGAGAAGTTGCCCTGGTCCACCCCCAGTTGACGGGGATCGGTGATAGTCCACTTCCCGCCCACGCGACGACAGGTGAACGCATCGCCGTCTCGAGGTTTGAAGGCGATGGATTGGATGTGTTGCGCATCGAGGGAAAGTATTTTTTCCTGATTGCTGGGTTCGACGGCGGCCTTTTCAGTGGCCTTGTGCTTGTCGTAATAGGTAAAGGCTCCCCAGGTGGCAGCTAGAACCACCAGGGCAATCAGGGTATTCAGGAATTTTTGCTTCTTCATTGACCTTCCCACCACCGTGCTTGCTCGTCAGTCGTCATCGGCATTGCCGCCAGGAAGCGCCGATTGCTGGAATCTGCACGATTCACTAACCACCGCATTTATTATCGGCGCTGCCACCAGACCAGCACTCCTGCCATCACAATGATCAGGGGCAGTCCGAAAACGCCCAAAATGAGAAGTCGATTCATCTGCTGCTGATTCATCGTGAGATGTTGTGATTCCGGCGGTGTGGAACGAATGGAAATGAGATCTTCATCGGCCGAAAGCCAGTTTATCGAGTTCATGATGAAGTCGCGGTTGCTTTGAAAAGTCAGGAAGCTGTTGGCCGCAATCAGAGAAGTCCCCGTGACTACAAAGCGGCCCTCTGTCTTTTTTTCTCCTGCCCCCGAAATCGAGCCCGCCACGGCCACCGAGAGGGGCCCCTTCAGATCCTTCTTCGCATCGAACTTTATCTCTTTTATCTTGGGATTCCAGTCCGTCACACCATAGCTTTCGGAGGAAGTGTCGCCGAGGGAGTTCGCGGTCACGCCCGGCTTGGAATCCTTGCCCACTTCAAACGAGCGAGAGAGGGGGAAAAGCGTGGCCTTGCCGTTGAGCGGCTCAACAATGGGGCTGTTCCCGTACTTAACAATCAGCGGCATGTAGGGCTCGGTGCCGAAAATCTGGGCCACCGGGTTTTCGTCAATCACCAGATCGTTGCGCGCGGTAACACCCCAGTCACCCAACATCTTCGTCAAGTTGGGAAGTTCCACCCCAGCGTCCAGCATGACGAGGGCGCGTCCGCCGCCCTGAAGGTATTTTTGAATGGCGTCAACCTCTGGAGGCAAATAATCATTCTGCGGCCCGGCAATGACGAGCATCGTGCAGTCTTGGCGAATTTCGATTTTTTGCAGGAAAGGAAGCGATTCGGTTTGGTAATTCTCGTTGCTAAGTTGTTTCTTGAAGTGGTCGTAGCCGTCGCGCTCAGTGCCGTCCAGGTTGCGCTCGCCGTGCGTCTGAATAAAGCAAGCCGTGCGCTGGCCCTTCAGCACCCGAACCAAAGCGTTGGTAATTCCTTCTTCGCTATCACCCTGGGCTTCCATGTGACGGTCGCCCGCTGACACCACAACTGTTCCAAAGCTGCGGACGCTGAATTCCTTGGCCAACGCCGGTTGGCGATTAGGATCAACGTATTTCACCTTCACCCGGTTTGAGGCTGATTCGTACATCCCCAGCACATCACGCTTCTCGCCGAAGCTGCGCTCTTTGTCGAACGCATAGATGGTTACGTTCGCAGACAGGTCCTTCAGAATCTTGCGCGTCTGGTCGGAGAGGCTGTACTTCTTGGTGGGGGTCATGTCCCATCGCTTGTTGTGGTTATTCACAAACCAGTTCACCAGAACGATGAGGGCAATCACAATCAGCGTGTAGAGAGCAAAATTTGCTCCCGTCAAAATCTGTTGTCCGCTGCGGTTGGCGAGACGATCTTTCCCGGCCATGGTTACGGCCTCCCTTTCAGAGCTTCAACGGAGCGCGCGGTGAGGAAAATCCCCAGAATGATGACCGAGAGGTAGTACACCACGTCGCTCAATTGGATGACACCCTTGGCGAAATTGTCAAAATGGGTTGTCAGCGCAATGTAAGACATCACCTGTCCGGCGGTACTTTGCGAGTACGCACTTACCCAGTCAAGCAGGTAAAGAAGCAGGAAAGCGGCCAATCCCACCGAGCCTGCAATAATTTGATTCTTGGTAAACGTGGAGAACCACATGCCCAGGGCCATCAGCGCTCCACCGTACAGCAGCATTCCCAGCGCGTTGGCAATTAGCGGCTTGGCATTGGGGTTTCCATACATAAAGAGGACCGTGAAGTAAAGAAAGGTCAGGGCCTCAAGGATGGCAAAGAGAAATACGGCGCCCAGATATTTTCCCAGGATGATCTGCATATCGGTGAGCGGGGACGTGAGCAACAGCTCCATTGTCCCGGAGCGCTTCTCTTCCGCGTAAAGCCTCATGGTAATAAGGGGAATCAGGAAGAGCAGCACCACCGTAAGCACCCCGCCCAGAATGGGCCGGATGACGAATTCATTCAGGCTCATGGGCGGCGCGCCCATTCCACCCTGCGCCTCCATGCGCAAGGACTGGAGAGCGAAGAAAGCTGTGGAACTGTAAAAGACAAAACCGCAGATCACGGTGTAAACGGTCATGACCAGGTAGGCGATTGGCGAGTGGAAGTAGGCTTGCAGTTCCTTCCCTGCCATCGCCATAACGTTGCGCATGGTGCGTTTCCTTTCAAATCAGTTATCAGTACTCAGTTTTCAGTTGTCAGCTCCCACAGGCGCGAAACTCGTCAGCTTTCGTCGACGTCTGAACGCCGAGAACTGATGACTGAGAACTGACGACTTCTTTAGTTCGCCGCTATCTCTATTTTCGCTGCGGCCTCTTCACTGACATCTTTGGTGGTGAGTTTCAGGAAGATTTCTTCCAGGCTCAAACCGCTTGTCTTTAGTTCGTACAGCTTCCAGCCGGATTCCACCGTGGCGCGCGCCAGTTCCGCGCGTACATCCTTTTCCTTTTCGGAGTGGACTTCCAGGGTTACGCGACCGTCGACGGATTCGCGGGGTTCAACCCAATTTACGCCGCCGACGCGCTGGAACTTCTCGATAATGGCGGCTGCCGGGCCTTCCACAGTGACGAGCACGGTCTCAAACCCCTGCAAGCGCCTCATCAGTTCATTCGGTGTGCCGACGGCCACAATCTGCCCCGCATTAATGACCACCACGCGCTGGCAGGTTTTTGAGACTTCCGGCAGGATGTGGGTGCTCAGAATCACCGTGTGCTGGCCCGCCAGTCCGGTAATCAGTTCGCGGGTCTCAATGATTTGTTTGGGGTCAAGGCCAGCAGTGGGTTCGTCGAGAACCAGCACGTCGGGGTTATGGATCAGCGCCTGCGCCAAACCCACCCGCTGCCGGTAACCTTTGGAGAGTTTCCCGATCTGCCGATTGCGCACGTCGCCCACCGCGCATTTCTCCACAATATCGTCCAGCCGGCTCTTTAACTCGCGACGCGATACACCCTTGATTCGCGCCACGAAGGCCAGGTACTCCACCACCGTCATGTCCGGATAGATGGGAGGAGTTTCCGGCAGATACCCGGTGCGCCGCTTGGCTTCCATGGGCTCATCCACAACATCATAACCCGCCACGCGAACATTGCCCGAGGTGGGAGGGAAGAATCCTGTGATCACCCGCATGGTCGTGGTCTTCCCAGCGCCATTGGGGCCGAGAAAGCCCAGCACCTCACCCTTCTGCACATTGAAGCTCACGCCGGAGACAGCCAACGTGGGTCCGTAACGTTTACTGAGGTTTTCGACTTCGATCATGGAAAGCCACCCTTCCTGCTTCCGAAAATATGCAACTGCTCCCGATCCTGCCAGCCCATCATGTCGATGTGGGTCTTAGGGACTTTCAGACAATCATAACCAATGGCCTGACCTGCGGCTACCACGCCCCCTGAGGATCTTACAACATACTCAGAGTATAAGGATTACCAGAAAAGGCGTAGGGTTGCCAAGGGGTTTGATGGATTGGGAGGGGTAGGTGGTAGATCGTAGGTGGTAGGTGGGGTGAAGCCTTCCACCTGTCAACCGCCAACGACCCGCCACAAGCGCCACCTGCCACCTACTACCTACCACCTACCTTTCCGACCTACCACCTACAGTTTTCCGCAGACGATCTCGCGTTCAAAGAACGGCACGAGGCGCGCCGGTCCGTGCCACCCGTCGATGTCGATATTGGCGAGATTGCCCACCCATGGCCCGACGGCCCGGGCATTGCCTTCAGTGTTGGCTACCCAAACTTTTATTTGATTTTTCCCGGGGTGGAGTTGTTCCGTCACGTCGAACACAAACGGGCTCCATGCCCGCTTGCCCAGGGCGTTGCCATTCAACCAAGCTTCCGCGCACACGCCTACCACGCCGCAATCAAGCAACACACGCTCCGCCAGCAGCGATGCCGGCACGTCTACGGTCTTTTCGTACACCATGGTTCCGGAAAAGTGTTCCAAACCCGGCACCTTCCACGTGCCCAGCGGAAACGTCGCGGGAGAGGTGGCAATAACAAAGGGACGATCAAGCACCTCGCGCGCACTGACGCGCAAGGTCACGTTGCGTACCCCGCGGGGCAGCGCGATTTCCTCCGCCGCGGGAACCTGTTTGTTGCCCACAAACACGAGATATGCATCTTTCAAAGATGGGATTCGCAGCATACGTGCAATGGGCGGAATTGCGAAATTCAGCCAGCGATAGCCTTGCGCCGCCGCCTGTGGATCATCGATTACTCTCGAATTCGAGATGAGGCCTTCGATGGCGGTCCCGTTGGCCTGCTCGATGCGGCAAGTAAATTCCGGCGCCTTGCCGTCATCCGGACTGTTGTGGAGGAACTTGATCAGAATGCTGTTCCATCCGCTCTTGAGGGTGAGGGGAATGCGCGTCGCAAACCCATCGATGGGATCAAAGTAGAGCGGGCGCACAAAGCGCGAATAGACCTTTTCTCGATTCAAGAAAACGGTGGTGGGGTGAGGCGCTCCCAGCAGCATCACCGCCTCGCCACCTTGCGGGTGGTAAACGTTGGCTTGCAGGTAAGCCGTTCCCTGCATTGACGCTGTACGCAGCACACGGCCAT
>ODAK010004961.1_pt1 | contig 13565 bp, 13 predicted proteins | sample 1539591 | NCBI WGS metagenome assembly ODAK01 (sample SAMEA3539303, study PRJEB22396) | soil metagenome | biome: tundra; feature: field; material: soil | place: USA | collected 2010-05 | depth 0.15 m | reverse complement strand
AGAGCTGCATGTCGAAGTACGCCAGCGCGATGATCGTTTCCGGATGCCGCTTCAGATACTCCTCGGTCACCACCGGAGCGTCACCCTTGAGCAGCTCGAACTTGCGCACTTGCGACATGACGTTCTCGCGCTCGTGATAATCGAGAAGCTCGGTGAGGAACTGCTCGTAGTTCTCGGTTACCGAGTACGCCCCTTCCTCCACCAGCTCGTGCCCCCCGTCCGCCTCGGTCGGCCGCGAGTAGCCGGTAAACGTGTCTACGCCGACGATCTTGCGCATGTAGTTGTACGGCTCGAGCACGCCGCGGAACGACTCGAAGAGCGCGAGGTTCTGTCCCCACCAAACGCCGAACTCCATGATGATGCCGGGCAGCATGACGATGCGCGAGTAGAGCTCGTTGAGATAGAGGATCTTCGCCAGAATCGTGCTGCGCATGAAAAGGCCGAGATTCGTGAGCGTCTGCTCGGTCGGAATCGGCGACTGTTTATAGAGACGCAAGAGCGTCTCGCGCGCGATGGCCTGCTCGTCCGAAGTCCTGCTTTGAAGCTTTCCCTTGATGCTCATTTTGTGATGCCCTTTTTGTTGAACCACAACGGAGGTGCGGATTATCGGCGAACTCTGCGTGCCTTTGTCACCACTCCCGCAGCACCGCGCAGCCGAATCCGGCTTTCCCGTACTCGTTCCCATTGTAGAAAAGGTAAAAGCGGCCACCCGCTTCGATGACGCACGGGTAAGCCTGCATGTCGGAGTCCCAGCTCCCCGGCGTCGGTTCGATTCCGATCTGATCGTCCCGGCGGGTCCACTCGATTCCATCGCGAGAATCGGCGCAGGTCAGCCGGTAGTTCTCCTTCTTCGTCGCTGCGCCAAAGAACATCAGGTATCGGTCACCGCGGCGGAGGACGTAGGGGCGCCCGACACGATTTTCATCGGAGCTGCCTAATGGCACGACCACACGCCCGCGGCCCGGAAACGTGAAGCCGTCCGGCGACTCCATGTAGCGAATGTCGTATACCGGCAGCGTTTTCCCCTCGTACGGCACAAACGTGCTTCCGGCGCCATACCACGCCCGCCACACTCCCCGCTCCTCGAAAATCGAATGGATGACCCGGAAATAGAGCTCGTCATCAGTGCGGTCGGTCACGGGAACTTCATGAACGCGAGTAAATGTCGCACCGCCGTCGTTGGAAACCGCCACGCCGCCAAACGCGAGGAATCGCACCTTCTGCCCGAGCTGATAACCGGCGTAATAAAGATAGACTTCGTCTGATCGCCGTACCAAGGCGGTGGGCACGACGCCATTCTCATCGAATGTTCCTGGACGGCCGATGTCGAGAGCGGGCGCCTTGGAGATCCCGATCACGCGCGTCGGATCATCGGCAGCGACGTCGACAAATCCAACGCGCCCTACGCCAGAGTCATCGCGTAACCCGACATAGACGCGAATGACATCGTCGTCGAGCAGCATTGCCGTCGGCTGCAATGCAGAGTTGCGCGCCCACTGCATACTGCCGTCCGGCCCCCAGACGAGACCGAGCTTCTCCCACTTCACGAATGCACCTCCCAATCGCGCGGCAGACCATAGCAAACGATCCCCATCCCATCATCCCCCTCGGTGCGCAAGTAGATGCGATAGGCGCCGCAAGAATGGAGGAGCAGAGGAATCCGCCAGAGATCGTCGGGGCGGTGATAAGCCGAGATGGCGAGTACCGGCCACGGCTGGCGGTGCATCGTCTTCGTCGCGGCGCAGAGAACGCTCTGCTCCGCTCCTTCCATGTCGAACAGCTCACGACCGTTCGACATCGCCGCCGGCCGCGCCGGTCTCCTTCACGTTGAAGAGGCGTAGGCTGCCGACTGATGCCGCGACGGCAGGATTGCCACGATAGACCTGCCCGCGCTGCGTGTCCTTCAGCACAACCGCACCAGCACCGATGACGCAGTCCGCGGCAACCTTTACGCGGTCGCCGAGCGCGCTGTTCACGCCGAGAAAGCAGCTTTCGCCGATCTCACAATAGCCGGACACGACGCCGTGGGAGGAGAGGAAAACATGATCATGAATCACCGCGCGGTGGCCGATGTGATTGCCGCTCCAGAGCACGACGTTGTTGCCGAGCGTGGCGCGATACTGGATGACGTTCGCTTCGAAGATGAAGCAGTTCTCGCCGATCGTGACGTTCGGCCAGACGAATGCCCTGGAGCTGATGTAAGTGGCGCAGCGATATCCCTTTCGCTTTGCCTCCGCATAGTTGCGCATGCGCACTCGATTCATCTGCGTATAGGTCATCGCCACGTAAATCTCGAATTCATCGGGCGGATGGCTTTTCTCGAGATCTTCGAACGGTAACACCGCCTTCCCGAAGAGCTCTTCGCGCTTCAGGAACTCCCGCTCCACACTGAACGCCGCCACCTCATACGAAGAATCGTACGTGAAGTACTCGTGGGCAATTTCGGCAAATTCGCCGGCGCCCACAATGACTAGCTTCTTCGTCTTGTTCATGCGCCTATCGAGGTTCGAATGAGCTGCCGAAGCTCACCGACGGTCTTGCAGCGGCTCAGATCCTGCGTAGGCACGGTCGTGCCGAACCCTTCGTCGATCGCAGCGATGAGGTCGAGCACGTCGACGGAGTCCCACGCCTCGGGAGTGATCTCGGTCGAATCGCTCAATTCACCCGGACTCACCTTCGCGAGATCCTCCAGTTTCGTGACGAATGCTTCCTCACCCATTCATGCCCCCTTCAAACGACCCGCATCATCGCCGCGGCCCAAGAATAGCCGACGCCGAAGCCGACGAGCATGACGCGCGCGCCCGGGGCCAAGATGCCGCTCTCGCGTGCGTGCTGCAACGCGATCGGGATCGTCGACGACACGGTGTTGCCGCAGGATTCCATCTCCAGCGCGAACTTCGACGGATCGATCGCCATCTTGGCCCGCAGCTTGTCGAGCATGAACTTGTTCGCCTGGTGAAGGATGTAATAGTCGACACCGTCGATGGTCGCCTCGATCTTCTTCAGCAACGTGCCGACCGCGGCGGGGACGGCCTTCAACGTGAAGTTGAAGATCTCCGGCCCGTTCATGTAGAGGTTGTCTTCCGAGCGCCAGCTTCCCTTGTCTTCCGCCTCGATCGCGGTTTCTGCCGACCGCGGCTTGCGCGCGGCGCCCGTGGGGACGATCAGGTTGTTCGCGCCGCGGCCGTCGGTACCGAAGACGAACGGTCCAAGGAGATCCGTATCCGACTCGATGCCGCTGACCAGCGTCGCGGCCGCCGCATCGCCGAAAACGGTCCGCACGGAGCGGTCGCGCTTGTTGATGAACTTCGAGTACGTCTCGGCAGTGATCAACAGAACGTTGCGCGCCAGGCCAGTCTCGACGAGCGACTTTGCCAATGACAGCCCGTAGACGAAGCCCGAGCAACCCTGGTTGAAATCGATGGCGCCGATGTCGGTGCGCAGCTTGAGTCGCTCCTGAACGAGGCATGCGGTGGTCGGCAGAAAATAGTCGGGGCTTTGCGTGCAGAAGAGAAGGTAGTCGATCTCTTCGCGAGAGACTCCGCCCGCGAAGAGTCTCTCGGCAGCGGCGACGCCGAGGTCGGACGCACACTCGTCCGTCGAGGCGATGCGCCGCTCGGCGATCCCCGTTTTCTGCAGGATGTCGTCGGCTGTCCACGCTCCGAGCTCCGCCGCCAGCCTGTCGTTACTCAGGCGGCCTTCGGGAAGATAGGAAGCCACGGCCGTAATGGCCGCCTTGAATTGGACCATGTGATTTCGCGGACCTTGCAGTCCGCTCACGAAGAACGGACTGCGGTTTCGGTGTCGTTTCTCCTCTCTCGAAAGCAGAATCACTACCGAACAGGAGACGAGCCTGCCGCGGATTCAACATCGACCTGGCCGCGATCCTCAGCCAGATCCTTCGTCAGCCGCTCGATTTCCTCCGCCAAGGCGTCGTATTCTGCGAGCTTTCGCCGCAAGAATCGCGCGGCGACACTGACCCGCTCTTCGATTCCCTTCGGTGTGAGCGTATAGGCATACGCGAGCTTGTTCGCGCCGTCGCGAAAGTTGCGCATGGTCACCCAGCCTCTCTCGATCAGGGCGCGCAGGCAGTAGTTCAGCTTCCCGACGCTGATGCCGAGCTCGCGAGCGAGCTCTCGCTGCGACGCGTGAGGATGCTGCTCGAAATAGCGCAGCAGCCGGTATCGGATCTCGTCCGCAACCGGAGGATTCATGCCATCAACTCACCAACGAATCAACGCTGTAGAACTCGCGGTACCACTCCACAAATCGGGCGATGCCGGTCTCAATCGTCGTGTTGGGACGAAAACCGACGGCGTCCTCCAGATCGGCGACGTCGGCCATTGTCGAGGGAACATCGCCCGGCTGCATCGGTAGCAGGTTCAATGTGGCGGTTTTCCCGAGAGCGCGTTCCAGCGCAGCGATGCAATCGAGAAGTGCGACCGGCCGGTTGTTGCCGATGTTGAAGACCCGATACGGCGCATAGCTGGTTGCCGGATCGGGATGCTCCCGGGGCCAGGATGGATTGGCAACGGGCACGTGGTCGAGTACGCGGACCACGCCTTCGACAATGTCATCGATGTAGGTGAAGTCGCGGATCATCTCGCCGTTGTTGAAAACGGGGATTGGCTCGCCTGCCAGAATGCCGCGCGTGAACTTGAAGAGGGCCATGTCCGGCCGGCCCCACGGTCCGTAAACCGTAAAGAAGCGCAGCCCGGTCGTGGGCATCCCGTACAAATGCGAGTACGAATGTGCCATCAACTCGTTGGCTTTCTTCGTCGCGGCATAGAGCGAGACAGGATGGTCTACGCTGTCGTGCTCGGAAAAAGGTTGCGTAACATTGGCGCCGTAGACCGAGCTCGAGGAGCTGTAGACGAGATGTTCGACGGCATTGTGGCGGCAGCCTTCGAGGATATTGAGGAATCCCTCCACGTTGCTGGTCACGTACGAATGCGGATTCGTCAGCGAGTAGCGCACGCCGGCCTGCGCCGCAAGGTGAATGACGCGCCGCGGCTTCTCATCCGCGAACGCCGCGGCAATGGCCGCGCGGTCTGCAATGTCGTCCCGGCGAAAACGAAAATTCGGATACACGCGCAAGCGGCCGAGCCGCGCTGTTTTCAGTGCCGGATCGTAATAGTCGTTGAGATTGTCGATGCCGAGAACGTCTTCTCCCCGATCGAGAAGACTTCGGGAAACGTGATAGCCGATGAAGCCGGCGGCGCCGGTGACCAGAATCATGCTTTGTAGAGCCGTCCGTTCGTCACAGCGGCGGGAGAGACGATGTTGCGCGTGTCGACGACGATTCTTGCGTCGCGGTAAAGGTCTGGCTCTGTGAATTCGACGTGCGCCGTCGAGATCACAATGGCATCATATTCGGCGAACGAATCCCGAGTGCAGGCGACCGATGCCAGGTGCAGATCATGTTTACGCCCAGGGCGTGCGACAGGAATGTGCGGATCACAGTAGGCGACTTCTGCGCCACGCTCCCGAAGCAATCCCAGGATCTCGAAGCTCGGAGACTCGCGGTCATCATCGATGCCGGCTTTGTACGAAAGACCCAGCACGAGCACGCGCGCACCCTTCATGCTTTTTCCTGCGTCATTGAGAGCGGCGGCGGTCTTCTCGACCACATAGCGTGGCATGGAGGTGTTCACTTCACCGGCCAGCTCGATGAAGCGTGCCCATACACCATGTTCCGCGGCTTTCCATGTGAGATAGAACGGGTCTAGCGGAATACAGTGACCACCAAGGCCCGGGCCCGGCTCGAACGGCATGAACCCGAAAGGCTTGGTCTTTGCGGCGGCGATGACTTCCCAGATGTCGATGCCCATCCGGTCGAATACGACTTTCAGCTCGTTGACCAACGCGATGTTGACGGAGCGGAAGATGTTCTCGAGCAGCTTGGCGGATTCGGCCACTTCCGCAGATGCAACCGGCACAACGTGGTCGACGACCGCACCGTAAAGCGCTGCAGCTGCTTTCAATGAAGGGCCATCGATCCCGCCTACCACCTTTGGGATCGTCTTGGCGGAGTAACTCTCGTTGCCCGGGTCTTCGCGCTCGGGTGAAAACGCGAGAAAGAAATCGCGCCCGCAGGTGAGACCGCCGGCCTCGAAGCGGGGCAGCAATTCTTCCCTGGTCGTGCCGGGATATGTCGTCGATTCGAGAACGATGAGCTGGCCGCGCCGGAGCGTCCTGGCGATGGCATCGGCCGTAGCGCGGACATACGAAAGATCAGGCTCGCGATGATCGCCAAGGGGCGTCGGAACGCAGACGATGACCGCGTCACATGCGGCGAGCTGCTGGAAGTCGATTGTCGCCGAGGCTCGGGCCTGGTCAACAAACGCTGATCGTATCCGGCCGGCGCCGATGTGACGGATGTACGACTCACCAGCGTTCAGCGCCTGCGCCTTTTTCGGATCGACGTCGAAACCGGTTACCTCGAAGCCCGACTCAGCAAAGAGAAGCACAAGCGGAAGGCCGACGTACCCGAGCCCGATCACGCCGACACGCGCGACGCGCGAGTCAACCTTTTCGATGAACGCATCCAGCGCTGTCGAGCTCTGGACCATAGGCGCGGCTTCGATCGTCATTCCGATTCACGAACCAAGCAGGCTTCGCCCCTTTCGGTGTACATGCCGCCACGGGAGACGGCGCCTTCGACCGGCATCGACATCGCGAACTTCTTGGGAGGGCGATTGCCCTCCCGGGCTTACAGACGCGGAATTGGTCCGCGCCGACACGTCTGGGTTCTTCTGTCCCCGCGCATGCTTCGGCGACTGGACAATCCACTCACGATGCTGCGAGGGACCGGCCAAACCGGGCGGCGTTCAATGGTTGAACGCAGCCAATTCAACCATAACCACCGGCAACGCGCAAACCGTCATGTGGCGCTACCGCTTCGCGGCGCGAGCCTGGACAACGCTCTCGCGCGGAAACTCAGCGGTGACCGACTTGTTCAGCGCCGTAATCGAGACGACGAGCCGGGTCGCGTCGAGCTCTCTGATGACGGTCCCCATGTAACCCTGGAAAACGCCGTCGGCGATTCGTACGACGTCTCCCGCCGCGATCTCCGGATGCGCGACGAGGATCGCGCCCGCTTCCTGCAACGCGCGAATCTGCCGCAGTTCCCGATCCAGCAACTCCTGATCGTCGACCTGAATCATCCTCACGACCGCTTTGGTCGACCAGAGCGTTTGCCGCGTATCGTCGTTCAACCGGATGAACAGGTAGCCGCCAAAAAGTGGGATGAACGACTTGAACGTCCGCCCATCGCGCCGAACCTCCTTCTCGATCTGAGGTAGGTAGAACGGCTGCTTCCGTTCCATGAAGAGGCGCGCCACCACCTTCTCCTGACGGCTGCGGACATGAACGATCGTCCACGGTCCGCCGTCCGGCATCGAGAAAAAATCGGCCGGGAAAATCTCGCTCTCCCTGCGCAGGATGGGCATGCGCGCCTTACGACGGTGCGGCGCGTGCGCGAAATTCCCTCACAAAGCGCGAGTGCGGCGCCAGGCTTCGAACATGACGACGCGCCAGATCAACCCCTCATGATTCTCGCCCGCCAAGTGACGCTCCCAGAAACGCTGCACCGTCCGCCGATCGAAATAGTCATCATCGCGGGGCAGGTTCGCCTCGACCCAATCGCGCAGCGCCGTGCGAAGCCATTGAGCGATCGGCAGACCGAAGCCGCGCTTTTCCGCACCGATCAGCGAATCGGGCAAATACCGTTGCAGCAGCCGGCGGAGGATCCATTTCCCGGTGCGTTCCCTGATCTTCATCGCTATCGGCAGAGACCAGGCGAATTCGATCAGGCGATGATCGAGGAGAGGTTCACGTGACTCCAGACTCACCGCCATCGTGGCGCGGTCGACCTTCATCAGAATGTCGTCCGGAAGGTACGAGGCGAAGTCGAGATACATCTGCAGATCGGTGACGTCGCGCAGGTGCGGCCATTCGGAATGCTGATTTAGCACGAAGGGCAGCACCGGAGCATCGGCGATCGGCAGCCTCTCATCAAAGAGCGCAGCAGCATGAAACGCGATCGCGTCGCGCGCACGAAAGGCCGCACCGTACCGGCGAATGCGCTCGCTGGCGAAGCCCGCCGCACCCAGCACGAATCCAATCGGGATACGCAGCGGACGGGGAACGCGGTCGATCGGCCGCCACATCTTCCGGCCCAGGAAATAACGATGGTATCCGCCGAACAACTCGTCGCCGCCATCGCCCGAGAGCGCGACGGTCACCCCCGGACGCGCCAGCCGCGCGACGAGGTACGTCGGAATGGCGGACGTGTCGGCGAGCGGCTCGTCGTAGATCTGTGGCATCAGCGGTACAGCGTCGAGGAGTGCCCGTTGATCCACGCGCAGTTGCTCGTGGCAGGTGCCAAGGTATGCGGCGACGCGCGCCGCAGCATCGGACTCATCGAGTTGCCGGTCGTCGAAGCCGATCGTGAACGTCTTCACCGGCGACGATGCGCCTCGCTGCGCCAGGGCCACGACGAGCGCGGAGTCGATCCCGCCACTGAGGAAAATTCCGACGGGAACATCGGCAATCATTCGAAGAGCAACGGCGTCTCGCAAAAGAGCGTCGAGCTCCGAGAGTGCGTCATCCTCGCTCCCCTGAAACGGAGCTGTCGACGCAGCGACGTCCGCGGGCGACCAATAGTGCTCCTCCGTTCTCGTTCCGTCTTCTTTTGCGATGAGCAGCGTTCCCGGCCGGATCTTCTGCACGCCGCGTGCGATCGAAAACGGAGCAGGCACATACCCGAGCCTCGCGTAAAGTCCTGCGGCTCCTCGGTCGATCGACATGGTGAAGCCGGGATGCGCGGCAAGGGCATCGATTTGCGACGCAAACAGAAGGCTTCGTCCTTCGAAGGTCACATACAACGGCTTGACGCCGGCTCGGTCGCGCCCGAGGATCAGGGAACACTCGTGTCGGTCCCAGACGGCAAAGGCGAACATGCCGATGAAACGCGCAACCGCCTTCCGGACACCCCACGCTTCGAAACACGCCAGCATGACCTCAGTATCGGAGTGGCCGCGCCAGGCCGGCGCGGCGTCTGCGCGATGCAACTCTTCGCGCAAACGCTCGAAGTTGTAAACCTCGCCATTGAAGACGATCACGTAACGGCCGCTCGCCGAGGTCATCGGCTGCGCGCCGGCCTTGGTCAGGTCGATGATGCGCAGACGGCGAAATCCGAGTGCCACTCCGGCGGTGGTATCGACCCAGGTCCCCTCATCATCCGGACCGCGGTGCACGAGGAGCGCTGCCATTCCCTCGGCAGTCGCGCGAAGGTCCTCCGCGCTTCTCTCATCGTCGAAGGAAACAAAGCCAGCGATTCCGCACATGCAAGTAAACTAAGTGCAGCAGCCGACGGCGAATTGCGAAGCGAGCGGAAGGTGTGAGAGCGAATCCATTCAGGAGCGGCGCAGCCAGGCATGCTTGACGAGCGCGTGCCGCGCTGACATTCTATCCCACCAGTCAGGAGCCAATTTCAGTGCCAAATACTCATAGTGTGCATGGGGAACGAGAGCTTCCTCTAGAAGCGGAAACCCCGATCTCATTCAGCCATCTGGTTCATACGCTGCGCGCCTACTCCGTGGTGATCATTCTGTCGATGATCGGCGTCGTCATTGCCTATTCGATCGTGGCCATCGCTCTCTATCTTTTCGCTCCGACGCTCAAGACCACCAGCCTCTCCTTTCGTCTCGACTTCGAAGGGGCGGAGCGCAGGCAGTACCCAAATGGGCTTCGTTTTTCGCCTTCGGAAATCGTCAGCGCACCCGTACTCGTGAAAGTGTTCGACGCCAATCATCTCGAGCGGTTCACGAATTTCGGTAATTTCAGTAAGTCCATTGTCATCCTCGAATCGAACCCGGCCTACGAACTGCTTTCGGCGCAATTCCAGTCGCGCCTGGCCGATCCGAAGCTGAGCCCGGTCGACCGCGAGCGCATCGAGAACGAGTTCGAGATGAAGCGCGCCAGTCTGTCCAAGAACGAATACTCGATCAACTACCTGGGCGGCTTCGATCGCGGGATGCCCGAAACGCTGATCCGCAAAGTCCTGAGCGACACGCTGGCGGCCTGGGCGCAGTTTGCGATCACCGAGCAGCACGCGCTCGACTACCGAGTCTCCGTGCTGTCGCCGCAGATCCTTGACGTCGATCCGGTCGAGCCAGACGACTACATCACCAGGATTCAGGTTCTGCGCTCGAAGGTGTTTCGCGTCATCGACAATGTCAGCGATCTGCAGAAGATGCCGGGCGCCGATCTGGCGCGGACGCGCGATCATCTCTCCCTCAACGAAATCCAGTTCCGGCTCGAGGAGATCGTGCGATTTCGCTTCGAGCCTCTCGTCGGATTGGTGCGGAACAGCGGTTTGATCGCAAATCCGGCGCTGACGGTCCGGTTCCTCGAGAATCAGCTCGCATACGATCAGCGCCTTCTGCAGGCGAGGCAGGGCGAAGCCGAGATCATCCGGCAGGCGCTGGCGGTTTACACGGAGCAACGAGGCGAATCGATGACGTCAGCCGGCAACGGCACGACGGGAGGAACCGCAGTTGCGCACCCAACAGGCGAGACCGTCATGCCGCAACTCAGCGACAGCTTTATCGACCGTCTCCTCACGCTAACTACACAGTCGGCCGACACGCAGTACCGGCAACATCTCGTGAATGACTACCGCCTTGCGACGGCGAAGACGATTCCTCTGCAGCAGGCGGTCGCCTACGACACCCAGATTCTGAATGAGGTGCGCAACTCGGCGGTGGCAGCGCAGCGGAGCGACCCGTCAGTCGTTCAGCGGCAGATCGAACAGTCGGTGGAGGCAGTCCGTCAGCTCATCCTCAAGATGAACGAGATCTATCAGGTGGTCTCGCGCAATACGAATCCGTCGACCCAGATCTACGCCATTACCGAGACCCCCGTCTCACACACGGAGACCGCGTTCAGCGCGTTGCGCCTGTTGCTGTACGGCGTCCTCGTGCTGCTCATCGCGTTTCCGATCACGGTCATCGCCTGCCTTCTGCACAACCGCGTGCGGGAGGAAGAAGCAGGAGAGGGATACGAGGAAGGAGCGCTTCCTCAGGCGGGAAGCTGAACCTTCTGGACAATCAGCCGCTGCGTTTGTGAACAGAGAAGCCCGCGCCTACCGCGCGCTCTTTCGAAACCAGTCGAACGTCGTGTTCAACCCATCGCGCAGCGTCACCGGTTTCGGCAGCGCAGCCAGCGCACGGAGGCGCCGGCCATCGAGGACGCTCCTCATCTGCTCCCCTGCTTTCGCAGGTGCGTATTCGGCAGGAATGGAGAGTCCGGCGATCGAAGCCAGCGTCTGGTACAACGCATTGATCGACGTTTCGACTCCGGTGCCGACGTTGTACTCCCCCTGCCAATCAGACTCGGAAGCCGCGAGGTTCGCCGCAACGACGTCGCCGACGTAGACGAAGTCGCGTGTCTGCTCGCCGCTGCCGTTGATCGTGACTGTCTGACCGTTGAGCATGCGCTTCGCGAAGATCGCGACGACGCCCGCCTCTCCGTGCGCGTTCTGCCGCGGACCGTAGACATTGGCGTAGCGCAGGGCGACGGACGATAGGCCGCGCACGACGCGGAAATAGTGAAGGTAGTGCTCGACCGCCAGCTTCGCGCAGCCGTACGGCGAGAGAGGCTCGGTCGGATGGGTCTCCCCTTGCGGCACCTCCACCGGCTCGCCGTAGATCGCGCCACCGGTCGACGCAAAGACGACGCGTTTTACTCCGGCGTCCGCGGCCGCTTCGAGCAGACGCAACGTGCCGACGACATTGACGTCCGCATCAGCCGCCGGATCCTCCACCGACTTGCGGACGTCCATCTGCGCGGCGTGGTGGCTGATGACGTCGGGCTTCAGCCTCCGAATGAGGTCGCCGGCCGCAGCGTCGCGAATGTCGATCTCGTGAAACTCCGCGTTCGGATTGAGATTGCGCCGGTCGCCGGTCGAGAGGTTGTCGACGATCGTGACGCGCCATCCCCGCGCGACGTAGGCATCGGCCAGATTCGACCCGATAAAGCCCGCTCCGCCGGTGATCAAAACGTGTTTCGTCATGCCGGTGTGGCCGCGCCGCGGGCGGCACGTTGCTCCTGCTCCTCGAGCAGGCCGACGAGGTAGCGGCCATACGAGCTCTTGGCCAGCCTCGCTGCCAGTTGACGAAGCTGTTGGGCATCGATGAGCCCGAGGTAGTAGGCCACTTCTTCCGGGCAGGCGATCTTCAGACCCTGGCGCAACTCCACCGTCTCGACGAAGTTCGCGGCCTGGAGCAGCGACTCCTGCGTTCCCGTGTCGAACCAGGCAAATCCGCGTCCGAATTGCTCCACGCTCAGTTCGCCGAGCTCGAGGTAAACGCGGTTCAGATCGGTAATCTCCAGTTCGCCGCGCGTCGACGGCGCGAGGTTTGCGGCAAAGTCGCAGACGCGCTCGTCGTAAAAATAGAGTCCCGTGACGGCGAAGTTGGAGCGCGGCTCCGCCGGCTTTTCTTCGATGCTGATGGCTTTCCCGCGGTCGTCGAACTCCGCCACGCCGTAGCGCTCCGGATCATTCACGCGGTACACGAAGACGGTCGCACCGCGCTCACTCGCAGCAGCCCGCCGAAGTGAGTCGGGGAGACCGTGACCATAGAAGATGTTGTCGCCGAGAATCAGGCAACTCGGCTCGCCGGCCACGAAATCGCGGCCGATCAAGAACGCCTGCGCCAATCCGCCCGGATTCGGCTGCGCGGCGTATTCGAGCTGCACGCCCCACTGCGATCCGGAGCCGAGCAGCCTCTGAAAGCTGGCCTGATCCTCCGGCGTCGTAATGATCAGAAAGTCGGTGATGCCGGCGAGCATGAGCGTCGTCAGCGGGTAATAAATCATCGGCTTGTCGTACACGGGCAACAACTGCTTCGACATCGCCGACGTCATCGGATAGAGCCGCGTGCCCGAACCGCCGGCCAGAATGATCCCTTTTTTCAAGAAGCCTCTCCTTCGGCTGCATATGGTGTCACACGTTCCCTCGGCCCTCGCCTTGCGATCAGGCCGACCAGCGCGCCGAACAGGAATCCGCCGACGTGCGCCCACCAGGCGATTCCCGTGACTTCCTGCGTGCGGTGCGCTGCGGCAATCGAGAGGAATCCGTTGAAGAACTGCATGCCGAACCAGATCGGCAGAAAAATGACCGCGCGGATCTCCACCATTGCCCAATACACGACCAACGGCAGCAGCGTGACGATGCGAGCGCGGGGACGAAGCACGAGAAACGCGCCGAGGATGCCGGCGATGCTCCCCGAGGCACCGATCGACGGCACGCTGGAGTGCGGAAACAGCAGCGCATGCGTGAGACTCCCGATTACGCCGCAAATCACGAAGAAGCCGACGTAGCGCGTGTGGCCGAGCGCATCCTCGACGGCTCCTCCGAAAACCCAGAGGTAGATCATGTTGCCGATGAGGTGGACGAACCCGCCATGCAGGAAAAGCGACGTCACCAGCGTGAGCGTCACCTCAAAGATCGAGTAGCCGTACGCTGCCGGATGGAGGAACCGGACCGGAACGAATCC
>ODAK010004960.1_pt1 | contig 13569 bp, 11 predicted proteins | sample 1539591 | NCBI WGS metagenome assembly ODAK01 (sample SAMEA3539303, study PRJEB22396) | soil metagenome | biome: tundra; feature: field; material: soil | place: USA | collected 2010-05 | depth 0.15 m | reverse complement strand
CGTTCAAGATCGGCGAGAAGATCAACGACCCGCTTGCCATGTACCTCAACGACATTGCCACGATCCCGGCCAACCTGTCCGGTATCCCGGGCATCTCCTTGCCGAGCGGCCTGGCCGACGAGGACGGGCTGCCGACCGGCATCCAGATCCTTGCCCCGGCCACCAAGGATGAGCGGCTCTATGGGGTCGGCGCGGCCCTTGAAGCCGCACTGGTGCGGCGCTGGGGCGGGCCGCTTCTTGCCAAGGCGCCAGAGCTGTCGACCACTGCTACCGGCCGGGAGGTCCACGCATGAGCACCGACACCAGGGCCGCAGAGCCCGTCGTCGACTACGCCGAGGTTCTCAAGAAGTACGACCCGGTGATGGGCCTGGAGGTTCACGTCGAGCTCAACACCGCCACCAAGATGTTCTGCGGCTGTGCGACCGGCTTCGGCGCCGAACCGAACACGCAGGTCTGCCCGGTGTGTCTTGGACTGCCCGGGGCACTGCCGGTCGTCAACGCGGCCGCGGTCGACTCCGCCATCCGGATCGGCCTGGCGCTCAACTGCGAGATCGCGACCTGGTGCCGGTTCGCCCGCAAGAACTACTTCTACCCGGATATGCCCAAGAACTTCCAGACCTCGCAGTACGACGAGCCGATTGACTTCAACGGCTATCTCGATGTCGAGCTGTCGGACGGGTCGACGTTCCGCGTGGAGATCGAGCGTGCCCACATGGAGGAGGACACCGGCAAGTCGCTGCACATCGGTGGCGCCACCGGGCGCATCCACGGCGCGGACCACAGCCTCGTCGACTACAACCGGGCCGGCATCCCGCTGGTGGAGATCGTGACCCGACCCATTGTCGGCGCCGGGGCCCGCGCGCCCGAGGTGGCCAAGGCCTACGTCGCGGCGCTGCGCGACCTGCTCAAGGCCCTCAAGGTCAGCGACGTCCGGATGGAACAGGGCTCGCTTCGCTGCGACGTCAACTTGTCCCTGCGTCCCCGGGCGCAGTACCCCGACGCCCAGAACGAGGTCCCGCTGGGCACCCGGACCGAGACCAAGAACGTCAACTCGCTGCGGTCGGTCGAGGCGGCGGTGCGCTTCGAGATGACCCGTCACGCCGCGGTGCTGAACAGTGGCGCCTCGATCCTGCAGGAGACCAGGCACTGGCACGAGGACACCGGGGTCACCACGTCCGGCCGGGTGAAGTCCGACGCCGACGACTACCGCTACTTCCCCGAGCCTGACCTGGTGCCGGTTGCTCCGACCCGCCAGCGGGTCGAGGAGCTGCGCGCCACGATGCCCGAGCCGCCCGCCGAGCGCCGCCACCGGCTGCAGAGCGACTGGGGCTACAGCGACATGGAGATGCGCGACGTCATGAACGCGGGCGCGGTCATGCTGATCGAGGAGTCCGTGGCCGCCGGTGCGACCCCTGCGGGAGCGCGAAAGTGGTGGATGGGCGAGCTGGCCCGGCGCGCCAGCGTCGAGGGCCGTGACCTGGCGGACTTCGGTGTGACTCCTGGCGACGTTGCCGAGCTGGACGCGCTGGTGGCCTCCGGCCGGCTCAACGACTCGATGGCCCGCCAGGTGCTCGAGGCCGTCCTGGCCGGTGAAGGCTCACCGGTCGCGGTCGCCGACGCGCGTGGGCTGCAGCTGGTCGAGGACGACGAGGCGCTGTCTGCTGCCGTCGACGCGGTCATCGCGGCCAACCCGGAAGTTGCCGGCAAGGTGGCAGAGGGCAAGGTGGCCGCTGCCGGCGCACTGATCGGTGCGGTCATGAAGGAGATGAAGGGCCAGGCCGATGCGGCCAAGGCCCGCGAGCTCATCCTGGCCAAGCTCGGGGCCTGCTGAGGCTCTGTCGGTGATCGGCCGGGCTTCGTCGGCCAGGGTGCCGCTTCGCCTGGGCGGGCTGGCAGACGGGGCGACGAGCCACCCCTGACACCCCAGGGCGTGGCGACCTGTAGCACCTCGGCACCGGGCACCTCGCGCAGGGCCGTGCGCTGAGGGCAGAAGGTCACCGGTTACCGTCTGGGCATGCCTGTGATCTCGCTGCCGGACCGTGAATGGATTGACCTCGTCGGGCCCGTGGCGGGTGCCGAGATGGTGACCTGGGACCTGGTGGGGGAGCCACCGCGACCCGACGAGATCTCCTTCGTGGTGCCGCCCTACATGACCTCCAGCCCGTGGCACCGGCTCGCCTTGCTGCCCGGTCTTCGCGTGGTTCAGATCCTGAGCGCCGGTTACGAGACCGTGCTGCCCGCCATACCGGCGGGAGTCCAGCTCGCCAACGCGGCCGGCGTCCACGACGCCTCGACGGCGGAGCTGGCGGTCACGCTCACCTTGAGCTCGCTTCGCGGGATACCCGAGTTTGTGGCCGCACAGGGGCGTTCGCAGTGGTTACCGGCGAAGATCCGGCCTTCGCTGGCGGACAAGAAGGTGCTCATCCTCGGGTACGGCGGGATCGGGGTCGCGATCGCGCGTCGCCTGCGCGGGTTCGAGGTGAAGCTCACGGCGGTCGCCTCGCGCGCTCGGGGCGGTGATGAGCTGGTGGCCTCGGTTCACGGGGTGGACGAGCTCCCGGCCCTGCTGCCCGAGCACGAGGTGGTCATCGTGATCGTGCCGCTGTCCGGTGCCACGACTGGTCTGGTCGGCCGGGAGTTCCTGGCCGCGATGCGCGACGGCGCCCTGCTGGTCAACGTCTCCCGGGGCAAGGTCGTGGACACCCAGGCGCTGGTGGAAGCCACCGGGTCCGGCCGGATCACAGCGGCACTCGATGTCACGGACCCCGAGCCGCTGCCTGCCGACCATCCCCTGTGGCACACCCCTGGGGTCCTGGTCTCACCGCACGTGGGAGGGGTGACCACGGCCTTCACGCCGCGAGCCGTGGCCCTGCTGCGTGATCAGATCGCGGCGTTTGTGGGAGGCCGCCGGTTGCGCAATGTGGTGAACGCCGACGAGACGACGGCGGCTGAGCGGTAGTCAGCCCTGGCCGTAGTACCGGAAGACCAGGTCGGCCACGCATGGGGGCTTGGTCTGCCCCTGGGTCTCGTAGGTCAGCTGGTACACGACCTCGATGCCGCGGGCAATGTCCTTGACCTCGATCACCGAGACATGCATCCGCACGCGTGAGCCGACCAGCAGCGGGGCCGGGAACCGGACCTTGTTCAGGCCGTAGTTGATGGCGGCGCCCATGCCGTCGATGACCGCGACCTCCCACAGCAGGCTGGAGCACAGCGACAGAGTCAGCATGCCGTGCGCGACGGTCGCCCCGAACGGGCCGTCCTCGGCGCGCGTCGGGTCGACGTGGATCCACTGCTGGTCGCGGGTCACCTGGGCGAACGTGTTGATTCTGGACTGGTCGATGGTCAGCCAGTCGCTGACGCCCAGGTGGGTGCCCACGCAGGCCTTGAGGGCTTCGACGCTGGCAATGACCCGCGGGTGGGGGTGCTCGAGCGGGGCGGTGTCCGTGCGCGACGACTTGACGTCGCCGGTCATGGTCGTGGTCATGGCCATATGGTCATCACTCCTTCGGTTGGGACTTGTGGTCCCTGAGGACAGTGTGTGCCCACGTAGCCTTTCAGGTTCCGCGCCGGGTTGCGCGTCGAAAGTGCCGGGCCTGCGCAGGCCCGGCAGACTGACCCGACGCCGAGGGGCGCCCAAGCCTGAAAGGGTCGGTCGGCAAGGCCCTGGGCTCGACCAGCAAAGCCCTCGTCAGAACTCTGGTGGCAGCGGTGCCTGCGCCGCGTCCGCTGCCAGACACGGGCTTGCCCGGGCGAATCGATGACCTTGCGCGGTCAGTGTTGCGACGCCGCCAGAAGACGGGGCACCTGTCGCAGCTCACCGGCGGTGAAGTCGGTCCGGGCGAGGTCGATGACCGGGGTCCTCGGGTGGGCCGGCGGAGCTTGCGCGTGATAGCAACCCTTGCGGCGGCGCGGATAGGAGGTCGATCAGGTCAGCGCCAGAGCCGCACTCACTGGACGGTGACCGCTGCCAGCACCAACGGCAGGAATCGGCGCTCCAGGCTGCCGGCTGCCAGGCTGGCCGGCTCAAGCAGGCGCTGTGACATCCCCCCCTGGTAGATCGCCTGAGCCAGGCGGACGAACTCCTGCGGGGTCACCGAGAGCCTCATGCCGTGATGGGCGGCGACGCGCTGGACCAAGCTTGCCAGGTCGGCGCGGACCTTGCTCTGCTGATGGGCCCAGCCGCGGCCAACCTCCTTGTTCCGGATGGCGTAGAGGGTGAACTCGACCTGTAGGAGGTACCACTGGTCCTGGCTGGCTGGAGTCTCCGACCAGATGTCCAGGACGGCGGCCAGGATCTGTTCAGGGGCGAGGTCCTCGCGTGCGCTCAGAGACTGGACCCTGGCCGAGAGCCGACGGGCATGTTGTTCGTACAGCTGGATCACCAGGTCGTCCAACGCGGCGAAGTTCGAGTAGAAGGCGCCCCGGGTGAACCCGGCGCGTTCACAGATGTCTTCGACGCTAGAGCCGTGGAACCCCTTCTCGGCGAACACCTCCATGGCCGCGATGAGGATTCGCGCCCTGGTGGCCTCGCGTCGACGGGTCACGGTGGTCTGGTTCGGGTGGGCCATGAACAAAGGATACACTCTCGTATTGAATACATCTGTGTATCGAAAATAGGGAGCAGTGAATGAAGCTTCAGGCCGACCGCGTTGCGGTGTCCGGCGCCCACGCCCCGTTGCTGCCTGCCACCTCGGTGAGCGCCCGCACCGGCGAGGTGACCCTGGTCGCCGGTGACCCTGGATACGGGCAGGTTGCGCTGGCACTGGCACTGGGGGGCCGCCTGGTGCCGAGCTCAGGGGCCGTTCGGCTCCACGGGGCCGACGACGCCAGACTCCTGCGATCTGGCGTCGCCCTGGTGGACGTGCCCAGCGTCACCGAGCCCGAAGAAGGCCTGACCGTACGCGCAGTCATCGCGGAGGAGCTTGCGCTCTCGCGTCAACCGGCCAGGGCCGCAGACGTCAGCAGATTCCTGCAGACCCAGGACGGCGGGCGCCACGGCGGCCTTCGCTGGGAGCAGCTCCCGAGCTGGCTGCGGACCCAGTGGCTGGCAGATCTGGCGTCACGTCGCGGGGCTGTCGACTTCCTGGTCCTGGCCAGCCCCGACAGGTTCGGAGGGGACCCCTGCGACTGGTGGAACGTCGCGAAGGAGCTGGCTGGCAGGGGTAAGGGCGTCATCGTCCAGTGCACCCACGCGTCCGCCCGGCTGCTGTCCGAACCCGTGCGCTACGAGCTGGGGATGAGCTGATGACGGCTGCGCGCCTGGCGCTGACCGAGCTGCGTCGACTCACCTGCGGCAGGCTGCCGCGGCTGGCTCTGATCGCCATGCTGGTCGTGCCGACGTTGTACGGCGGTCTGTACCTGTATGCGAACAAGGACCCCTACGCAGGACTGGCGGCAGTGCCGGCAGCGATCGTCGTGGAGGATGCGGGCACGACCCTGGCCAACGGAGAGCGGCTCGACTCCGGTCCCACCGTTGCCCGCGATCTGGTGGCATCGCGCAGCTTGCACTGGCACCAGGTCGACCGCGCCGAGGCGACGTCAGGGGTGGGCGCAGGCCGCTACGACTTCGCGCTGGTCGTGCCCCGGGGGTTCTCCGCAGATCTTGCCTCCGGTACCGAGCCCAACCCCCGCCAGGCCCATCTTCAGGTGGCAACCAACGATGCCAACAACTACATCGCGCACACGATCGCTGGCCAGGTGGTTGCCCAGGTGACGAAGTCGGTGGCCCAGCAGGTGAGCGCCACCGCCGCCAACCAGCTCCTGCTCGGGTTCTCCACCATCCACTTAAACCTCACCCAAGGGGTCGGCGGCGCGGCCAGGCTCCAGGCCGCAGTCGTCAGGACACGTCGTGGCGTTGGTGATCTGGCCACCGGCGGGGTGCAGATCGCGGCGGGGGAGAAGGCCCTCCTGACCGGGGCGACCACCCTGCACGAGGGTGCGACGGCGGCTTGGCGGGCGCAACGACCTTGGCCAGCGCAAGCGCCGCCATGGCAGCCGGGCTGGCGACCCTGGACGCCAAGACCGCCGACCTGCCGGCTGCCACGCAGGCGCTCGCGCAGGGCGCAGGGCAGGTCTGGGAGGGTAACGCGGCCATGGCCAGCACAGGGGCCGCGGCGGTAACCGCCTCGGGGCAGTTCATCACCTCGGTGACCACGAGCAACGGTGACCTGGCCACCGCTCTTGGCCGGCGAGGTCTCACCCCGAGCCAGATCGCCGCGATCCTCGGTGAGGCCGCCCGGCTCAGTGGTCCAGCCGCTGCGGCCGGCGCAGCGGCGCAGGGGAGCGCGACCCAGGTGAGCGCGGTCGTGGCGGGCGCGCAGCGGGTGGCCGCTGGTGCCCGCCAGCTGGCCCTGGCGGCCGGCGGCTTGCACGACGGCGTCGACCAGGGCGCCGGCGCAGCGGTACACCTGCACGACGGGGCGCAGGCCCTTGCCTCGGCGGTGGGCTCGGTGGCCTCCGGTGCAGGCAGTATCGCGGCCGGCCAGCAGTCGGCGTTGGAGGCGACCACGAAGCTGGACAGCGGCGCCGGGGCGCGGCAGGCCGGTCTCGGGGCGCTGGGCACCGGGGCGAGCACCCTTCACGCCGATCTGGCGACCGCTCTGAGCAGCATCCCGAACCCGAGCCAGGCCGGTCGCAAGGCGATGGCCCAGAGGATCGGCAATCCGATCGGGGTGAGCGACACCTCGCAGGCCACCGCCGGCAGCTATGGGGCGGGGCTGGCGCCGTTCTTCCTGTCCCTGGCGCTGTGGATCGGCGCCTATGTGCTCTTTCTCCTGGTCAAGCCCCTCTCGTCGCGGGCGCTGGCTGCCGGCCAGCCGTCCTGGCGGATCGCCGTGGGCGGCTGGCTCCCCCCGGCTCTGTTCGGGCTGGGCCAGGCTGGCCTGGCTTTCACGGTCGTCTTCTTCGGGCTGCGCATCCACGTCGCGCACCCGGGGGCGGTCCTGGCCCTGATGTGCGTCACGTCGGTCGCGTTCGTGGCGATCCTGCACGCTTTGGTCTGCCGCCTTGGCGCTGTCGGCACGTTCCTCGGGTTGGTCCTCATGGTCGTGCAGCTGGTCAGCGCGGGCGGCACGTTCCCCTGGCAGACGCTGCCGGCGCCCCTGAGTGCCCTTCATCATGTGCTGCCGATGGGATACGCCGTCGACGGGATCCGCCGGCTCATGTACGGCGGGTCCTTTGCCCCGGTGGGCGCCGACCTGGCGGTGCTCTCGGGGTACCTGCTGCTGGCCCTGGCGGCCTCCACGTTCGCGGCCCGTCGCGCCCGGGTGTGGACCCCCGCTCGGGTCAAGCCCGAGCTGGCGCTGTGAGGCTATCCGATGAGCCCTTACCCACCTGGACTCGCCGGATCCCCAGATCGGGAGGATCCTGCAACGATGACAACGACGCCGACGAGCGAGCGCACCCTGACCCTGGTTCGGCACGCCAAGGCTGAGCATGTCCAGGGCAAGACCGACAGTGACCGCGGGCTTGCCCCGCGGGGTCGCCGGGACGCCCATGCGATCGGTGTGTGGCTGAGCGACCCGTCACACGCCGTGGTGCATGAGCTGGCCCTGTGCTCGCCGTCCGAACGAACTCGCCAGACCCTGGACGGAATCTGGGCTGCCGGAGCCTGCGCCGCCCAGACCCGCTTCGACGAGCGAATCTACGAGGCCAGCGCGGCCGGCCTGCTCGAGGTGCTGCGGGAGGTCCCGGACTCGGTCAGCGCCGTCCTGATGATCGGCCATGCTCCCGGAATCCCTGTGCTGGCGACGTCCCTGGCTCACAACGACTCCGGGTCCAGCGACGTCATGGACCGCTTGTCGCTGGGGTTTCCCACGTCCGCCCTGGCCGTCCTGGGGTTCAACGGTCGCTGGGCGAGCCTGGCGCCGCAGACGGCATACCTGCGTGACTTCGTCGTCCCCCGGGGGTGAGCCGGAGGTCTGCGCGTGAGGTGAGCCGTCCGCACAGCGAGATCAGGGTCCCAGCCTGTGGAACGGGTCATAGAATCCGGACATGACCCAGCGTTCGAGCGCATTGACCACCCAGACTTCGTCCAGCGCGGCCGCAGCCACTGGCCAGCCCGACATCAAGCCGCGTAGCCGCGAGGTCACCGACGGGCTCGAGAAGGCCGCGGCCCGTGGCATGCTGCGAGCCGTCGGCATGGGCGATGACGACTGGGTCAAGCCGCAGATCGGGGTTGCGAGCTCGTGGAACGAGATCACCCCCTGCAACCTGTCCCTGGACCGGCTGGCCAAGGCCGTCAAGGACGGTGTGCATGCCGGCGGTGGCTACCCGCTGGAGTTCGGCACGATCAGCGTCAGCGACGGCATCTCGATGGGCCACGAGGGCATGCACTTCTCACTGGTCAGCCGTGAGATCATCGCCGACTCCGTCGAGACCGTCATGCAGGCCGAGCGCCTTGACGGCTCCGTGCTTCTGGCCGGCTGCGACAAGTCCCTGCCCGGCATGCTCATGGCCGCTGCGCGCCTCGATCTGGCCAGTGTCTTCCTGTACGCCGGGTCGATTCTGCCGGGGATCGCCAAGATGAGCGACGGGTCGGAGAGGACGGTCACGATCATTGACGCCTTCGAGGCCGTCGGGGCGTGTGCCGCGGGACGGATGAGCCGGCAAGACGTCGACGCCATCGAGCGGGCGATCTGCCCGGGCGAAGGCGCCTGCGGTGGCATGTACACCGCCAACACGATGGCCTGCGTGGCGGAGGCCATCGGGATGTCGCTGCCCGGAAGTGCCGCACCGCCGGCCACCGACCGTCGCCGTGACGGGTTCGCCCGCAAGTCCGGTGCGGCCGTGGTCGAGCTGCTGCGCCGTGGCATCACCGCCCGCCAGATCATGACCAAGGACGCGTTCGAGAATGCCATCGCCGTCGTCATGGCCTTCGGCGGCTCGACCAACGCGGTCCTGCACCTGCTGGCCATCGCCAACGAGGCCGAGGTTGAGCTGTCACTGGACGACTTCGCGCGGGTCGGGGCCACGGTCCCTCACCTGGCCGACGTCAAGCCGTTCGGCCGGTTCGTGATGACTGACATCGACCGCGTCGGGGGGGTCCCGGTTGTCATGAAGGCCCTTCTGGACGCCGGGCTGCTGCACGGTGACGCCCTGACCGTCACGGGTCGCACCGTCGCGCAGAACCTCGCCGACGTCCCGCCGCCGGACCCCGACGGCCAGGTCCTGCGCGCCCTGTCCCGGCCGATCCACAAGACCGGCGGCCTGAGCATCCTGCGCGGTTCGCTGGCCCCCGACGGTGCGGTGGTGAAGTCAGCTGGCTTTGACGCGGATGTCTTCGAAGGAAGCGCAAGGGTCTTCGACGGTGAGCGGGCCGCGATGGACGCCGTCGCCGATGGCGCCCTGTTGGCCGGTGACGTGGTCGTTATCCGCTACGAAGGGCCCAAGGGCGGTCCCGGGATGCGCGAGATGCTCGCTGTCACCGGCGCGATCAAGGGCGCAGGTCTGGGCAAGGACGTGCTTCTGCTGACCGATGGCCGCTTCTCCGGCGGCACCACGGGGCTGTGCGTGGGGCATGTGGCTCCCGAGGCGGTCGACGGCGGTCCCATCGCCTTCGTGCGCGATGGTGACCGGATCCGTCTCGACGTGGCTGCCGGGACCCTTGACGTGGCCCTGACGCCGCAGGTGCTGGCTGAGCGCGCGCTCGGGTTCAGCCCGCCGGCGCCCAAGTACCCCCGGGGTGTGCTGGCCAAGTACCGCAAGCTGGTGGGCAGCGCCGCCGGTGGCGCTGTCTGTGGCTAGTGGCCGTGGCCGGGCCGTTGCTGGAGAGCTGAACGAGGTCCAAACCTCGGACATCTCGTCCGGATACTGAGACCGCAGGCACCCCCGGTTGACACGCAATCGGCGGTGTCGCACGGTTGGGGCGTGACCCGAATTCTCGTACTTCCCTAGCGCGCAGACTCTCATCGGAGTCAGCGCGCTGCCCCTCACGTCCGGATCCGGACCGGGGGGTTTTTTTGTGCAGACAGCCCGCGATCCCGGGCTGTGTCGGACCACGGAACGCACGAGACGCTCGTTTTCCTGAAAGCGGTGACGAAAGTGACGGACGGCAACGCCCCCCGGCCGGGCTCGACCCCGGCAGGCTCGACCCCGGCAGCGTCAACTCATGATGGGCCCGGCCCTCGGCCCTCTCCGTCGGACCTGGCTGGGGCGATCCGCGCCCGCGGGGTCGAGGCCGCCGCGCCGGCGGCTCGGGTCACCGGCGCGCAGGCCCTGGTGATGGCCCTGGAGGCGGTTGGCGTCGAGACTGTCTTCGGCATACCCGGCGGGGCGATCCTGCCGGCCTACGACCCCCTGCTCGACTCCACCCGGGTGCGGCACATCCTGGTGCGTCACGAACAGGGCGCGGGACACGCGGCCGAGGGCTATGCCTCGGCCAGCGGCAGAGTCGGCGTATGCATGGCCACCAGCGGCCCGGGAGCGACGAACCTGGTCACCCCGCTCGCCGACGCCTACATGGACTCGGTCCCGATTGTCGCCATCACCGGTCAGGTCACGTCGCGGTCCATCGGTACCGACGCCTTCCAGGAAGCCGACATCCGCGGGATCACGATGCCGATCACCAAGCACAACTACCTGATAACCGACCCGGACGTCATCCCGCGCGCGGTCGCCGAGGCGTTTCACATCGCCTCGACAGGTCGCCCCGGCCCGGTCCTGATCGACATCACCAAGGACGCGCTACAGGCCCAGACCACCTTCGTGTGGCCGCCGAAGCTCGACCTTCCCGGGTACCGCCCCGTGGCCAAGCCGCATGGCAAGCAGATCCGTGAGGCGGCCCGGCTCATCATGGCGGCCAGTCGTCCCGTGCTGTATGTCGGCGGGGGGGTCATCCGCTCCGGTGCCAGCGACGAGCTGGGTGAGCTGGTCGAGCTGACCCAGATACCCGTGGTGACCACGTTGATGGCCCGCGGCGCAGTGCCCGACAGCCTGCCGCTCAACCTCGGTATGCCGGGCATGCACGGCACGGTGGCCGCCGTCACGGCGCTGCAGAAGTCTGACCTGCTGATCACCCTCGGCGCTCGCTTCGACGACAGGGTGACCGGCCAGCTGTCGACGTTCGCCCCGGGCGCCAAGGTCATCCACGCCGACATCGACCCGGCCGAGATCTCCAAGAACCGGGTTGCCGACGTACCGATCGTGGGTGACTGCAAGGACGTCATCAGCGATCTGATCACCGTGCTGCGCGGCGAGCAGGACAGCGGCCATCGCGGGGACTACGAGCCGTGGCGCAGGCAGGTCGCGCAGTGGAAGACCACGTTCCCGCTGGGCTACACCCCCCAGGAGGGATGGCTGTCCCCGCAGTACGTCATCGAGCGCCTCGGTGCGATCAGCGGCCCCGAGTCGGTCTTCGTGGCAGGGGTCGGCCAGCACCAGATGTGGGCAGCCCAGTTCGTGCAGTATGAGCGACCGAACAGCTGGATCACCTCCGGTGGCCTGGGCACGATGGGCTTCTCGGTGCCGGCGGCCATGGGAGCCAAGGTTGCCCAGCCCGGGCGCACCGTCTGGTCCATCGACGGGGATGGTTGCTTCCAGATGACCAATCAGGAGCTCGCGACCTGCGTCATCAACAAGATCCCGATCAAGGTCGCGATCATCAACAACTCCAGCCTGGGCATGGTCCGCCAGTGGCAGACGCTCTTCTACAACGAGCGCTACTCCAACACCGACCTGCACACCAGCCACGAGCAGGTGCGCGTCCCGGACTTCGTCAAGCTGGCCGAGGCCTACGGCTGCGTCGGGCTGCGCTGCGACACGGCCGCCAGCGTCGACGCCACCATCAAGGCCGCTATGGAGATCGACGACTCCCCTGTCGTGGTGGACTTCGTCGTGCACCGGGATGCGATGGTGTGGCCGATGGTCCCCTCCGGAGTCAGCAACGACCAGATCCAGACGGCACGTGGCCTCACGCCCGCGTGGGATCGCGAAGACTGAAAGGTGGACGAGATGAGCAAGCACACGCTGTCAGTGCTGGTGGAGAACAAGCCGGGCGTGCTGACCCGCATCGCGGGACTGTTCTCCCGACGCGGGTTCAACATCGACTCCCTGGCGGTCGGTCCGACCGACAACCCTGATGTGTCCCGTATGACGGTCGTGGTCGACGTGGACGAGCTGCCACTGGAGCAGGTCACCAAACAGCTCAACAAGCTGGTCGAGGTGCTCAAGGTCGTCGAGCTCGCGGGCATGGCGTCGGTTCAGCGGGAGATCCTCCTGGTGAAGGTCAGCGCTGACCTGCAGACCCGTTCCCACATCATCGAGACAGCCCATCTGTTCCGGGCCAAGATCGTTGACGTCGCCGCCGAGGCGGTGACCATCGAGGCCACCGGCGACAGCGACAAGCTGGAGGCGCTGCTGCGGATCCTGGAGCCGTTCGGCATCAAGGAGCTGGTGCAGTCCGGCATGGTCGCCATCGGCCGCGGGGCCCGCTCGATCACCGACCGTTCGCTGCGCTCGGCCTGAGCCAGGCGCAGCCGCCCCTGCGCAGACCGCGGCCACCGCCGGGCGGATCAGCAAGACTCACGACTGCGAACGCCCCTCACGCAATCTCACTACCTACCTGAAGGAGCCCGACGTGGCGCAAATGTTCTACGACGATGATGCAGACCTGTCCGTGATCCAGGCACGCAAGGTTGCTGTCATTGGCTATGGCAGCCAAGGTCACGCCCACGCGCTGAACCTGCGTGACTCCGGTGTCGACGTCCGGGTCGGCCTGGCCGAGGGCAGCAAGTCCAGGGCCAAGGCGCAGGCCGAGGGCCTCAAGGTCGTCTCGGTGGCCCAGGCGGTCCAAGAGTCCGACCTCGTGATGATCCTGACCCCTGACCAGGTCCAGCGCGCGGTCTATGCCGAGTCGATCGCCCCCAACCTCAAGGCGGGCTCGGCGCTGTTCTTTGCCCACGGTTTCAACATCCGCTTCGGCTACATCCAGGCCCCGTCCGGGGTCGACATCGCCATGGTTGCCCCCAAGGGACCGGGTCACCTGGTCCGCCGCGAGTACGTCGACGGCCGTGGCGTTCCGGTGCTGGTCGCCGTCGAGAAGGACGAGACGGGCACGGCCTGGGATCTGGCCAAGTCCTACGCGCGGGCGATCGGTGGCCTGCGGGCCGGCGGTATTCGCACCACCTTCACCGAGGAGACCGAGACCGACCTGTTTGGCGAGCAGGCAGTCCTGTGCGGTGGTGCCAGCCAGCTGGTCATGTACGGGTTCGAGACCCTGGTGGAGGCCGGCTACCAGCCTGAGGTTGCCTACTTCGAGTGCCTGCACGAGCTCAAGCTGATCGTCGACCTGATGGTCGAGGGAGGGATCGCCAAGCAGCGCTGGTCGGTCTCGGACACTGCTGAGTACGGTGACTACGTCTCGGGGCCGCGCGTCATCGACGCGCGGGTCAAGGAGAACATGCAGGCCGTCCTGGCGGACATCAAGAGCGGTGCCTTCGCGGCGCGCTTCATCGCCGACCAGGACGCCGGTGCCCCCGAGTTCAAGGCGTTGCGTGCCAAGGCCGCTGCCCACCCGATCGAGGAGACCGGCCGTGAGCTGCGTGGCCTGATGAGCTGGATCAAGGCGTC
>ODAK010004959.1_pt1 | contig 13570 bp, 11 predicted proteins | sample 1539591 | NCBI WGS metagenome assembly ODAK01 (sample SAMEA3539303, study PRJEB22396) | soil metagenome | biome: tundra; feature: field; material: soil | place: USA | collected 2010-05 | depth 0.15 m | reverse complement strand
GCTTCGTTGTGCACTGTGGTCCCAATTGCAATGGGCGCCACGCGGCAAGTTGTTGAAAAGACTCAAACCAGCTTCTGACTCACTGCTCTCATAATGCCGAGGTCGAGGGTTCGAGTCCCTCTCTCACCACCACTTAAGACCCTATAATTGCCGATGAATTTCACGATTTCCTACCCTCCCTGGCCTCTGCTGCTTTCTCGTCACGCGGTTCGCCGCTTGGGGCAGATTGTCGGGGCAGAGGTGCCCGTACTGAGCACCATCGCGTAGCTGCGCCAGGTCGCCAAGCTCCATCAGTTCCTGTAGCGTCACGCCGCCCTGGACGGCCCAGGAGGCCCATGTGTGACGCAGGGTGTGCCAGTCGGCCCGTTGTACTGGAACACGTGCTCACCCTCGGGGTTCGCGGTCTTGCGACGGCGCGGCAATGGATTGCAATCGTAATGGACGCCATGGCCGCTGAAATCCGTCTGCAATGGCGGAGATCGATAAGGGAAATTCCTTCAGAAAGGAATTGCGAGGGCGAATGCGTAAATTGGGTCAACCTGCCACCATCCTCGGCTTGTTGCTGACGATGTTGGCTAGTGCCACGGCATTTGGCGAAGATATGGTGGCGATCAGGATCAGCGACGATGGTACTGACGATATCGTCGCTACCGTCTACGATTTGAATGCAAAGCCTCCGGTAGCGGTTGTCGTACGTCAGAGAATCAATGGTTTTGCCTGGATCCCCGCCTCGGTGACCGCGGGCGCAGCGGGAACCGGACATGTACGGTGGACGGCAACAAGCGCAGAGGCGCGCTGGTATCGATGCGGACACAACGACAAGCGTGGGTTGGGAAATGATGATTCTGTGCGAGTTTTTTCGGATTCCCCGTGCGTCGCCAAAGCGAGTCGACCGGCACCCGCGACACACCGAATGCAAGCCATCGACGAGATTCTGGAGCGGAACATCGACACACCGATCGGCCCGGAGTTCATGGCGCCTCCACTTCGCACCGTGGGCGCCTGCGAGACATCCCGTCCGTCGATACCTACAGCAACCACTGCCTGAGGCATTTTATGCAAACCCGCTGCATCAATCCGCTTATCCTTGTTGTCGCGGGATTCGCCATGTTGCTATTGGCGCTGCCCGACCACGCCGCGCCGACGCCCTTTCACAACGCTCCCGCTTCGGCAACCCAGCTGGTCAATCCGTTTGCGGATCAACCGCCAGCGGTGACTGCCGGCAGCGCGCTTTATGCAGTACATTGCTCGGCCTGCCATGGGCGCAACGCTGAAGGCTCCGGCAACGTACCGCCGCTCGCGCATAGCGCAGTTCAGTCGGCAGCCGATGGCGAGATCTTCTGGTTCATCACCACTGGTGACGTCAATGACGGCATGCCGTCGTGGGCATCGCTCCTCGAACCACAACGCTGGCAAATCGTGGCCTATTTAGAGACGCTGCTCACCGCACCGACCGCGGCCGACGCACCCGTCGGGAGTTCGCCCGCATCGATCACCGCACCGCCGCCCCGGGCGCCATTCACCGACTTCCGCTATGAGGAGCCGGGCACCTTGCGCAAGATCATGGTCGCCGATCTGCCGGCACCCTATGCGACGAGTTCTGCGAGCAACGCACCGTCGCTCGTTAGCCGACCGCCCGAGGCATGGCCCAAGGCACCCGAAGGTTTCAAGGTGAATTTGTATGCGGACGGTCTTGGGACACCGCGCGTGATCCGTCGCGCCCCGAACGGCGATGTCTTCGTTGCGGAAAGCGGCGCCGGGCGGATCCGTGTGTTTCGTGGAATGACGGCGGACGGCAAACCCAAGCATTCCGAGATTTTTGCGAGCAATCTGAACCGGCCTTACGGGATTGCCTTTTATCCCACCGGGCCGAATCCGCGCTGGGTCTACGTGGGCGACACCGATGCGGTCCTGCGTATCCCCTACCGCAATGGCGACCTCAAGGCGACCGGTGGCGCGCAGCACATAGTCGACCTGCCGCACGGCAGCGGGCATTGGACACGGGATGTGCGCTTTTCCCTGGACGGCAAGACACTGTTTGTCGCTGTGGGTTCCAGCTCGAACGTCGATGATCCTGATAGCACGCCCGCCGAGAAGCATCGCGCCGACATCCTCGCCTTCGATCCCAACGGGTCGCACATGCGCATCTACGCGTGGGGTATTCGCAATCCCTCCGGCCTCGCGGTTGATCCCAGTACCGGCCAGCTGTGGTGTACGGTGAATGAACGAGACGGTCTCGGCGACAATCTGGTTCCGGATTACATCACGTCGGTTCGCGAGGACGGCTTTTACGGCTGGCCCTGGTGGTATATGGGCTCTCACCAAGACCCGCGCCACGTCGGCAAACATCCTGAACTGCAGCATGAGGTGATTGTCCCCGACGTCCTGCTGCAACCACACAATGCGTCTTTGCAGATGCTCTTTTACGAAGGCCAGCGATTTCCAAGGGAGTACCTCGGCGACATCTTTGCGTCCGAGCATGGGTCCTGGAATAAGTCGGTGCGCGGCGGCTACGAGGTCATCCGCATTCCGCGTCACCAGACGAGCCAGGCAAGCGGCGAATATGAGGATTTCCTCACCGGGTTCGTGCTGCCGAATGGTCAAGCCTGGGGGCGCCCGGTGGGCGTAGCCAGCGCCGCGGACGGCTCCCTGCTCGTTACGGACGACGGCTCGAATTCCATCTGGCGAGTCGACTATGTCGGCAGGTAGTAACTCTTCCACGTCGCGTGCACCTCGTCTACGGTATGGTGACCTCGACGTAGCTGCCTGGTTCAATCCGCTCGATAGCGTCAACAACGGCGGTGAGCCTCTTTCGTATGCGCGGCCAACTCGCGCTCGCTATGACCACTATCGCGATCTGACGCTTCGTTAGATTTTGTTGATATCTGAGATTCTGGTCAGTCGTAACTAGTACTTCAAATTGGCTGCCTCGGCCTCTGAGAGCAACGCCCCATTGGCGAGCGAGCCTCATTGCGTGGGGCGAGGAACGCATTGCCAATGAGCTGTTGCTAAAGCTGGGAATTAAAGTCTCTCCGCGAACGGTGAACAAGTATCTGCCGCCCCGACCAACACGTCGACCGCGAGGGGATATGCGGTGGTCAATAGATCGCCCTGATGTCCTCCGTGTCCGTCCGACAAGCTGCACGTAGATGCCAATGTTATAGTACGGGTGCAGGAAAGCGTAACAGCGGGTACAGGTATGACTGTCCCGATCCTCAACAAGCGAGCTAAACCTTTAAACGTTTTAGAGAAATCGTCCATCTGAGGTCAGCAATTGCAATGTCAGCAACGCTAGATCATGTTCGTACTAAGTGCACGTCACGCGCGGCACGGGCGCGAAATAGTTGCAACTTTTTTGGTACTTCGCGGGCTCTATACAGAGCGACAAGAAGATCAATAGGGCAAGACGGTGAGCACGGAGCGTTTGTACTTTGCCATTGGCGACGAAAGTTGTTTAACGGAAGCCACGTCCGCCGGCCGCTCGTGGGGATGAAAGGCAAATACTCCAGCTTTGGTCGAGTGGCGTATAGGAATACTTGCGCTCCTCGGAGTAACGCCGGTCGCTGGTTGATCTGGCGGCAGCCAAACTGGCCGCCGATGATGCATGTCCAATTTTTCTGCGCAATAAGACCCAGCTGGCCGAGGGTCTGATCAGCCCCGAGACCTTCGATGCCTCGAATGCCGCCTACGACGCAGCGCAAACCGCTGCCGCGGTGGCCGAGGGGAACTTGGCAGTAGCCAAGGCGGCCGTCGACGTCAACCAACGTTACGAGGATGACACGGTGATCAAGGCACCCTTCGACGGCGTGGTCACTATCAGGAACGCGCAGCCCGGTGAGATCGTCTCGCCGCAGTTCTCGGGCGGCGGCGGTATCGCCAAGATTGTCGACATGGACTCGCTGGAGGTGGATGTCGACGTGAGCGAGAATTTCATCAATCGGGTGCATCCGAAACAGCCTGCCACCATTACGCTCAATGCGTATGCCGACTGGCAGATTCCGGCCGAAGTTATCGCAGTCATTCCCACCGCCGACCGCTCGAAAGCGACAGTCAAAGTCCGCATTGGCTTCAAGCAGAAGGATGAGCGTATCGTGCCCGAGATGGGTGCACGCGTGTCGTTCCTGGACGATGTGCCCCAACCCCGGGCTGGTACCGCTTCCCCCACGCCCGGCGTCTTCGTTCCCACCGAGGCAGTCCAGGCCAACGGCGACACCGGCATTGTATTTGTCATCAGCGGCGATGCCGTCGAACGGCGTACGGTCAGGCTCGGCGCAGCTAATGCCGATGGGCAGACAATCCTGGCGGGCCTCCAGCCGGGTGCAGTCCTGGCGATCGGGGATTTCAGCAAGTTGGGCGACGGATCGAGAGTACACATCGTGCAATAGCAACAGACTGAGCGAAGCTGTCGGGAAGTGCTCACCACGCAAAGAGGGCAAGATTTATGGCATCGGTACTCGCGATCAAGGACGTCTCCAAGCGCTACAAGCGCGGCAAGGAGAGTGTCGCCATTCTAGAGCACTTCAATCTAGAGATTGCCGAGAACGATTTCATTGCGATCATGGGCCCCTCGGGTTCGGGCAAGACGACCTTGCTGAACCTGATCGGTGGACTAGACCGACCCAGCAGCGGGGAAGTGACGGTGGCGGGCAAGCGACTTGACCAGCTGTCAGGCTCCGATCTGTCGCATTGGCGCGCGCGCCACGTAGGCTTCATCTTTCAGCTTTACAACCTGATGCCGACGCTCTCGGCGGAGCGCAATATTGAACTGCCGCTGTTGTTGACGTCACTATCCAGCAATGAGCGCAAACGCAAAGTAGCGGCCGCTCTGGAACTGGTGGGGCTCTCAGACCGCGGCAAGCATAAGCCGGGGGAATTATCAGGCGGCCAGCAACAGCGGGTCGCCATCGCACGCGCCTTGATCGCCGATCCCACGATTCTGGTTTGCGATGAGCCAACAGGCGACTTAGACCGGCATAGCGCCGAGGAGATCTTAGGGCTACTGCAGACACTGAACCGCCGCTACGGCAAGACCATCGTCATGGTTACCCACGATCCGAAGGCCGCCGAGTACGCGACGCGGCGCTTGCACTTGGAAAAGGGGCAGCTGATCGACGCTCCGGCACGGACCGCTGCATGAGATTTCTGCCGCTCATCTGGTCCGGCATCTGGCGCAAGCCCGGACGGACTATCCTCATTTTCCTCCAGGTCAGCGTCGCATTCGCGCTGTTCGGCGTGCTCCTGGGCCTGAAAACCGGCGTAGAGCATGCTATCGCTGTCGCGCGCGCCGATCTGCTGATCGTGCACAGCCGTTTGAGTTTTTTTGCCGATTCGCGCCCATTGGGTTTGCTCGAGCGGATCAAGTCGGTACCGGGAGTGAAGGTGGTTATTCCCGTCGACATCTTCAGGGCCACTTATCAAAAGCCCACTCAAGGATTGGGCGTCGTCGCGCTAAGTCCCGACCAGGACTGGCTGTCGGCGTTCACCTTCACGATAGCACCCGAATATGTCGCGGCCTTCCAGAAGACGCAAACGGGAGCCCTGGTCAGAATGGAGCTGGCGAACAAATACGGCTGGAAAGTCGGCGATCGCATCCCGCTGCTGTCCAACACGGCGCAACTCAGCGGGTCGACAGACTGGGCGTTCGATGTCGTGGGCACTTTCCGCGACAGCGACATCGGTTCTGGGATTGACAACATCTTGATCAATTTTGCTTACCGCGACGCAGCCCGTCTGGTCGGAAAGGGCACCGTTCAACATTTCAACGTCGCGGTCTCGGATCCGAATCTGGCCGTGACGGTGGCCGATGAAATCGACCGGCGCTTCGCCAATTCCGCCAACGAAACGCGAACCGAGTCATTGCGGGAATTGGCGCAGTCCCAAATGCAGTCGATCGGCGATCTGAACTTCCTCATCAGGGCGATCGTTGGCGCAGTGCTCGTGGCACTGCTGTTTGCGACCGCCACCATGATGATGCAATCGCTGCGCGAGCGAACGCCGGAGCTTGCGGTTCTCAAGACACTCGGCTTCACCGATCGAGCCGTGTTCCTGCTGATACTCGCCGAGGCCATTGCAGTCTGCATCGCAGCCGCGGCATTCGGGCTCGCGCTTGCAAGGCTCGCCTTCCCGTTAGCGGCAAAATTCGTACCTGGGCTTTCGATGCCGCGGCTAGTCGTCGAGGTCGGCTTGGTGTGCGCTGTGTTGGTCGGACTGGTAAGCGCCGCCGTCCCGGCTGTCCGAGCTGCCAGGCTGGAAGTCGCCACCGCGCTGGCAGACCGCTAGATCCACCGTATGAGCTTCACCAGGCAATCCTTGGCAATCCTGCGCTTGAACCTGTCGGGCGCCGCACAGCGGATTGGGCCCGCCCTAACGATCGTCATTGGCGTGACCTGCGCCGTCGGCGTATTGGTCTCCATGCTCGCCATGGGCGCAGGCGCGCGCCGGCAAGAGATGGGCGATGTACGCGCGGATCGCGTTGTACTGACCAGCGTCGGGGCGCAAGGCGCCCTGAGCAATATCCCCAGGGAAGAAGCCGCCGCCACGCGTGACCTGCCGGGCATACGCAAGGGTACCGACGGTGAACCCGTCGTCGTTTTTGAGTCCGTGGTTCCCGTCGAAGGCCGCAGGCGCGTGACGGGCACCCGGATCTTTTTTCCGCTCGTGGGGATCACCCCAAGTCTGACCCAATACCGACCTGAGATACGCTTTACGGGCGGGCGTATGTTTCAGAGGGGCGTGCACGAGCTCATCGCCAGCAACCCCTGCGCTCGCCAGTTCACCGGCTTCGGGATCGGCGATCGACGTTCGATTCACGGCAGCGACTGGAGCATCGTTGGCCACTTTGATCAGGGGTATGCGCAGCAGTGCGTCGTTTACGCCGACGTCGATACCATCATGTCGACATTCGGCCGCAACAGCTACAGCCAAGTTACGGTGATGCTGCAATCTGCGGCGGTCTACGATGCCTTTCGCAACGCCATCAAGGCCAATCCGACGCTGCACATCGAAGCCCGGCATGAGAGCGAGGCAGTGGAGGAGGGATTCAAACAATTGAACGCAATTCTGAACTTTGCCAGCTACTTCGTCGGCACGATCATGGCGATTGGCGCGACGCTCGGTGCGGTGAACTCCCTATATGCGATGGTTGACTCGCGCCGCCGCGAGCTGGCCACATTGCGGGCGATCGGCTTCGGTTCCGGGGCAATTGTTGCTTCCATACTGTGCGAGTCGATATTGTTGGCCATCCCGGGCGCGCTGCTGGGGGGCGCCCTGGCATGGGTCTTTTTCAATGGATTGTCGGCGAGTCCCTTCGGCTACAGTTTTCAACTCGCGGTAACTCCATCTCTCGCCGTGCTCGGCATGGTGTGGGCGCTGGGGATGGGCTTGGTCGGCGGACTCCTCCCCGCGCTGCGTGCGGCGCGAGTGCCAGTGACAACGGCACTCCGCGCCACTTGATGCTGGGTACCTGGTAGGGAGAGTAACCGGAAGTTGGGGGTGTGCGGCGCACAAGTGCAGGCTCACCCCATGGCGGAAACTGATCGTCATGAACTGCAGATCTATCAACTGCGAGTGGCACCGGATGCTTTGAAGTCATTGTCAATGCTTCTGGCATCGTACATCGATGACGCTCTCCGTAGTTGACGCTCGACCGCGCCCTCCTTGGAGAGCACCCCGCCGGCAATGTGCCAGCCGCGCCACGCGGGCGCACTGTGGTCCTGCAACAGCGAACGCCAGTGCGGCGAGTCGGCGCCGGCGGGTAGCGGCGCAAAGCACAGCATGGCTCCGCAGGCGAGTACCCGCAGCGCGGCGTGCAGACGAGTTTTGTTCATTGTTCACCAAAGTCAAAGAATGCAATTACAGCAGGTTCAACGCCTTGAGCAGGGCCGCCGGCGGCCCTTCGAAGCGCGCGAGTGGCACATTGCCTATATAACCCAAGTCTTGTCGGCCGGCGGGAGTCGAGTAGAACCCGCCGGCGGTCAAGTCGCGATACAGTGCGAAGAAGCGCGCGGCCGCGCCCAGTGCGGGCACCGCGCGCGATTCGTCACAGATGGCATCGCAAATGCCGTGTTGCAGAGGAGTGTCGAGGTCGGAAAATCCCTTGCCAAACCGGTCTGCGGCCTCGGCGTCCAACCAGGCGAAACCGTCCAGCACGATGCTGCGGTCGCGTTGGTGCGCGGGATACGGCGCACTCACCCATTCATCAATGAACTCGACCACGCCGACGGCCGAGGCGCTCGGCGAGTGATCGTCGGCCGGGACGATGATATCCGCCAGGATGCCCGCGAGGCGCTGCTGTGCCGCCGTCAATGTCAGCGGCCACAGCTCGCCGGGCCGGTAATTCGCCACGAGATTGGGATCAGTCCCGTAGCCTCGCGCCGTCGGCGCCGAGTCGGCGCCCGCGGCGCGGTGGCCCTGAAGCGGCCACGCGGCACCGGCGGCCAGCACCCACTTGATCGTTGTGCGACGATCCATCTAGAGCTCCCTACGCCGCATGCGCTCGAGGACATGGTCCGCCGCGCGCCACGCCAACGCCATGATCGTGAGCGTTGGATTTTTGTCCGCGTTCGAAGCGAACACGGCTCCGTCGGTCACGAACAGGTTGTCGACGTCCCAAGTCTGGCACCACGGATTGGTGACCGATGTTTTGGGATCGGATCCCATGATTGCCCCGCCGACTTCGTGAATGATGGAGCCGCCCGGAGCGATGGCCTTGGCGCCGTCGGTTTGCACCGCGCCGTGTTTTCGGCCGCCCATGGCCTCGATAATCGCCGCAAAGGTTTGCTGCATGTGGGCGGCCTGCCGCAGTTCGTGCTCCGACCACGCCCAATGGAAACGCAGCACCGGGATCCCCCACCTGTCCTTGACCTTAGGATCAATCTCGCAAAAGGACTGATCATTGGGGATCATCTCACCCCGCCCGCTGAAATAGACGAAAGATCCGTAGTAGCGGCGAACGTCCTGCTTGAATTTCGCGCCGTAGCTGCCGCCGGTCAGCCATTCCATGCCGGCCCCGGTTCCGAATCCCGGCATGTGCTTGCCGCCGCCGAACTCGATGTGGTAGCCACGAGCGAACTTAAGCTTGCCGGCATGCTGATCCTGATACAGCCACCAGGGAACATACATCTGCTGGCCATCCGCGGCGTCTTCGTTGAGTGGCGGCAGGCTCTCGAGCAGCGGAATTTGCCCGCTTACGCTGCTGCCGACCGTATCCATCAAGTACCGCCCAACCTTGCCGCTGGAATTCGCCAGTCCATTTGGAAACTGCGCGTTCTTGGAGTTGAGCAGAATACGGACCGACTCGCACGCACTCGCCGCGAGAATCACCACCCTTGCGCTTACGTGCCCCTGCCTCCCGCTGGTTCGGTCGACGAAGCTCACGCCGTTCGCTCGGCCATCGCGCCCGACCGTGACCTCGTAAACCAAGGCGTCGGTTCTGATATCAAGGTTCCCGCTCGTCAGGGCGGGCGGCAAATGCACGGTGGTCGACTGATAGTTGGCGCGGACGGAGCAGCCGCGCCCGCACGGGGTCGCCCAGAGGCAGGCCGAGCGGTTGCGCATGTCCTCAGCGAGAATCTTTTGCGCCGTGGCATTGCCCGGATGCAAGCGCGCCGGCAAACGTCGGTAGTCCAGCGGCTGCGTAAGAACCGCACGATGGCCCGGTATCACCGGCACGCCTAAGCGCTTCGCTCGCTGCGCGATCAAGAGGTCGCTGACCAGGGGCTTCGGCGGCGGCAGCAGGCACCCCGGCGGGGAATTCGGCGTGTTTTCCAGACCCTCGTTGCTGCCGTAGACGCCGATCAGCAACTCCACCTTGTCGTAATACGGGGCGACGTCCTCGTAGGCGATGGGCCAATCCCGGCCTAGCCCGTCTCGAGTTTGCGGCTTGAAGTCGTACGGGCCGTCGCGCAGCGAAATGCGCCCCCAGTGATTGGTGCGGCCACCCAGCATGCGCGACCGCCACCAGTCGAAGCGGCCTGCATCCTCTTCGCTCGCGCGCACATAGGGCTCGCCGGGTACCTCCCAGCCGCCGTCCACCGTCGCGTCGTAGAAGCCAAAGGGTTTATCCGGCGTACCGACAGCCCCCAGCGGCGCCATATCCGGAGTCTGGAACATGGGTGTTTCGGTTTCGGGAGAATATTTGCGCCCGGCCTCGAGCATGAGCACGTTGGCGCCGTTCATACAAAGCGTATAGGCCGATTGCCCGCCGGCGGCTCCGGAGCCGACCACGATGACATCGTAGGCGCTCTTTTGGGTTTTCGCCGTCACAAAGGGCATGACGCCTAGTTAAGCGCTTTGGGGCGCTTAGCGCAATCGCGTGCGCCGGAAGCGGCTCTGCCTTAAGATCACACGTGGCCGCGGGTGAGACTCAAGCGAACATGCGTCACAAGCAAGACAAACACGCACCGCAGCGTCTCGGCGTTGGGTTCATCGGCAGCGAGTTCAACGCACGCTTCCACATGCAGGCATTCCGCGCGGTGCAGGGCAAAGCAGGCGAAGATCTACTCGAGAAGCAAAACGCGGAAATCGGATTGATGCCGGTCATAGCGAATGAAACCGCTGCATACGGTTATGAGAACGAAGATCGGCATTTCGTACGAGTGTTTCTCGGTAAGGAAAAGCCCCTGCTGACGTTTGATGACGGTCTGGAGGTCGTGAAGCTCTTGATGGCAGTCTATCAAAGCGCCGAGCAGCGCAAGACGCTCACGTTTCCGCCGCGCGGCCTAGATAAATTCGTTCCCGCAGTGGCGCGGGGCAAATGGAATCCGCAAACGGAGCGTTGAGATGTCGACTACGAAAGACCTGACACGCCGCGAGTTTGTCGCGGGTGCGGGTAAAGCCACACTCGGCGCAATGGCGGCTACCAGTGCGCCATTGGTCGTTCCGAACCGCGTACTTGGGCGCGGCCAGCGCGCCCCGAGCGATACGGTGAATGTCGCTATCGTCGGATTCGGTGGAATGGGATCTCAAAATGCGCTCGTGCTCGCTCAAACCGACCATATCGGCGCTGTCTGCGATGTCGACTTCGCCTATAGCGAAAATCGAATGGCGGACAAATTGATCGATGAGCACGGCAATCCGCGGCCCGATGGCCTCAAACTGCGGGAGCAGTTCAGCAAAGCGAAGCGCTATACCGACTTTCGCGAAATGCTGGCGAATGAGAAGAGCATTGACGGAGTCGTGGTTGCAACCCCTGACCATCTGCACGCGGTGATCGCAAAGGCGGCGATGGATCTGGGCAAACACGTCTATGTGCAAAAACCATTGACGGCCACCGTGCATGAGGCCCGCGTGTTGCGCGAGCGCGCGCTTGCCAGCCCGAAGCTCGTTACCCAGATGGGAAATGAGGGACATTCGAGCGAAGGAGCGCGTCTCATCAACGAGTGGATTGGCGCGGGCATCATCGGCCCCGTACACGAGGTGCACGTTTGGACCAATCGACCGGTTGTCTACTGGCCGCAAGGGCTGCCGCGCCCCACCGGCATGGTGCCGTCCGCAGGAACCGGCGGTTTCGGCAATCCGTGGACGTTCCGTCATGTACAGGATGTGCTCGCCGCCGCAATGGGTAGCGGCGGCGCTGCGCCGGCGGGATTGGACTGGAATATGTATCTCGGGCCGATTGCGGAAAATGTTCCCTATCATCCCATCTACCACCCCTTCAACTGGCGCGGCTGGCTTAATTTTGGCTCCGGCGCGCTCGGTGATATGGGCGCTCATCTCATCGATCATCCGTTTTGGGCATTGGGACTCACATATCCCTCGAGCATCGAGGCAACCTCGACGCAGTGGGGCACCACGCCCCAGCGCAAACCGGTGTCGTATCCGGTATCAACCTCCGTGCACTATCAATTCGCCGCCCGCGGCCTGCAGCCGCCCGTGAAACTATCTTGGTCCGACGGTGGAATTTATCCGCCTCGTCCGGACGTTCTCTCGGATGACGTTGAGCTGGCTAGCGAAGGCGGGGTGATATTCATCGGAGAGAAAGGCATTATTTTGCATGACACCTACGGCGCCAATCCGCGGCTGTATCCGCAGTCGCTGACCGAGGCGGCGGCGGCTATACCTAAGAGCATCCCGCGGATCATGTGGAGTCATGAACTTAACTGGACCAAGGCGATCCGAGGCGAAGCGAAGGCCAGCGCCCCGATAGAGTATGCGGCGCAGCTCACCGAGACAATGCTGTTGGGTCTGGTCGCGCTGCGTGCCGGGCAGGGAAAGAAGATTCTGTATGACGGCGAGCGCGGACAAATCACCAATATCACGGACGCGAATCAATACTTGACGCGTGAGTATCGCGCGGGATGGGCAATATGAATACCGGCGATGCGGCGCGCCAAGGATTCGATTTCGTCGACGCGCAAAGTTTCGCCACCGGCGGTTGGGAGCCGGACGAACACTTCGTAATCCCCGGCGGCGGCGCGCTCGGAGCTAGCCTGGTCGATCAACACAAGAGCTTCGAGACGCCGTGCGGCGCCTACGCGCATTTCAAGTTGACACGCTACCTGTTGAGAATCACACGCGACTCGCGCTACGGCGACAGCATGGAGCGCGTGCTCTACAACTCCGCGCTCGGCGCCAAACCGATTCAGCTCGACGGCCGCGCTTTCTACTATTCGGACTACACCCGCTCGGCGAGCAAGACCTTCCATCCCGATCGCTGGCCGTGCTGCTCGGGCACCTTGCCGATGCTGGCCGCCGATTACGTGATTAGCGCCTGCTTCACCGATTCGCACGGTATCTACGTGAACTTGTATATCCCCGGGCGGGTCGATTGGCGGCAGGACGCAGCCGCCTGTCGCGTGTCGATCGCGACCGAGTACCCTTACGCGAGCACGGTCACGATGAGCTTGCAGCTCTCTCAGCCGCGGACATTCGCGCTCAACTTGCGCATCCCGGCGTGGGCCGCAGGCGCGAGTGTTTCCGTCAACGGCAAGCGCAGCGATGCGCCGATCGCACCGGGGGCATGCGCCGGCATAATACGCGAGTGGCGGTCCGGTGATCGAGTCGAACTCGACCTGCCGCTACGACGGCGTCTACAGGCTGTGGATACCGAACACCCGGACACCGTTGCCTTCTTGGCCGGTCCGCTCGTGGTGATGCGAATCCTTGACGACGGGTCTGCAAACACACCCGCGCTTACTCGAACCGCGTTGCTTTCTGCCGAATGCGCTGACGACAAGCGCCGCTGGAGCGTCAGCCTCGACTCGCGAAAATCGGAGCTGCGGGCATTCGCAGACATCGACGCGCAGCGCTACAGCGCTTATCAGGACGTCGAGGGCTGATTGCTGCATCAATAACCTGGGCTCAGCTTTCAAGGATGCACACGCCTTGGGGGCAAAGCATGCGACCAGCGGATCGCTGCCCGCGGGCACATCGTCAAAGCGAGGGATGAGCTTGGATGAAGCGAAACGGACCGCGGAGTTTGCCAATCGCATCGGTGAAGCAGCCAAGCGCGCTGGTCTGCAATACGCCTATCACAATCACGACGCCGAGTTCGCCGACCAGGGTGGGGGAGCCATCGGCTGATGTGTTTGCGTCGCTCTCGGAAGCGTTCCGAGTGTGCACGGTATGAGCA